>Ga0105047_10020857_pt1 | contig 10047 bp, 10 predicted proteins | sample MAT04_FD_78384 | JGI IMG/M metagenome (GOLD analysis project Ga0105047, IMG submission 78384) | Freshwater microbial communities from Lake Fryxell liftoff mats and glacier meltwater in Antarctica - MAT-04 (megahit assembly) | ecosystem: Environmental > Aquatic > Freshwater > Ice > Liftoff...
CACTACTGTCAATGCTATCGGCATCGGTGGCTGGATGCCTGCTTGCCAGATCAGCGGCAACCGTGTCGGTTATACCCAGCCCGTCATGCTCGAACCGTTCAACGAACACCGCGCTCTGTTACTTATCGGGCCGCTGGCACTGCGTTTCATTGGCGGCGCGGGCGAGTTCGCCTATATGTTTGGCAGCGCGCAGGTGAGTGACAATCACTTCAGTGGACCGGGTCGTATGCATCTGGTGGAATTCATGCGCATTGTAATAAATGACAACATCGACCTCCGTTTTGAGAAGGTGATTTTTAGCAATAATATTTGTGATCATCTCAGCGCCGAAGCCAACCCGCGAAGCTCGAGCGTGCTTTTGTGGGGAGGACATCTGATCGCTATGGGCAATCACATCAAGGCCGCGGCTAACGTCAATGCCATGTCGCTAACCAATCGTCCCAAAATCGTACTCATGGGCAACATCACCACTGGGGATTACATCAATACCGGCACCGTCACTCCGTTGCCGATCACCAATTTCAACGTCAAAATTTAAGGGGTGTACAACATGGACATCAAAACATTAGAGCAAGCGCTCAAACTGCAAAATGATCTTACCGCCCGGCTTACACAAAGCATGGTACCGCAGCGCACGGGCAAAATACCGGCCATTAAAGTCACACTTAAGGAAAAGGAGGAATTGGTTGCTCGCGCTCAAGCGGAGGTCGAAACCGCCATCAAGGAGCGTGATGTAGCCGTCAGCCGCTGGAATGAGCGCGTCGCGCAACGCAAAGCGAGCGTCGTCAAGCTGCAAAAAGAATTGGACGACCTCAAAGAACAGCTTGCGGAACGAAACGACCCGCCCAAAGATAAATCTGGAAATTTAAAAAAAGAAGTGCGCAGAAAAAAACCTCAGTAAACACAGGGGAGCAGTTATTTTTTCGTTTGTGGCGATCAAAACGTTGGTGCGAGATATTGATTTGTGGGCAATCAGGAGACTGGCTAAATCAAGCGAGGCACCACTTACATTCAACTGACAAAGGTTGGCTGTGTTTGATTTATGTTCAACGATTGCTTAACAGAGCGTCATACCCTCATACCCGAAAATGCTTGGACTGAAAAACCTCTCATAAGGTATTATTTGGTTGAGTTGTACATGGATTAATCCGGCACTGAATGCTGCAATAGGAATAGATAGAGAGGAAGTAGATGAAGATTGCAAAAAATGTTTCGGAACTGGTAGGTAACACACCCTTGGTGCGATTAAACCGCGTGAGCGAAGGCATAGACGCCACTATCCTCGCCAAGTTGGAATTCTTCAGCCCTGCGCTCAGCGTCAAAGATCGTATCGCCGTGGCAATGATTGATGATGCTGAAAAAGCAGGCAAAATTAAACCAGACACCATTATTTTGGAACCAACATCGGGCAACACCGGCATCGGCCTCGCTATGGTTTGCGCAGCTCGCGGTTATAAATGCACTTTTTTAATGCCGGAAAACATGAGCCGTGAACGCCGTCTGTTGATGAAGGCTTATGGCGCAGAGCTCATTCTAACTCCAAGCTCAGACGGTATGCCCGGGGCTATGAAGAGGGCAAAAGAAATGGCTTTGGCCGATTCGCGCTACCTCGTAATGCAGCAATTCTCTAATCGCGCTAATCCTGCCATCCATCGTGCGACTACCGCTGCAGAAATTATGCGCGACACTGACGACATGATTGATATCTTTGTTGCGGGTGTGGGAACTGGGGGTACTATTACGGGTGTGGGTGAAGCATTGAGGGAAGTTTTTTCGGGTGTGCAAATAATTGCTGTGGAACCTGATGCTTCACCTGTACTTTCCGGTGGTCAGCGTGGCCCGCACGGTATTCAAGGGATAGGGCCAGGTTTTGTGCCTGAAGTACTCAACAAAAATATATTCCACGAAGCAATACGCGTTAAAGATGCCGATGCATTCAATATGGCACGGCGTCTGGCAAAGGAGGAAGGCCTGCTGGTGGGTATTTCCTCCGGCGCGGCGGTTTGGGCTGCTCTTGAAGTTGCCAAGCGTCCGTTGAATGTCGGCAAGATGATCGTAGTGATGATCCCATCATATGGCGAGCGTTATTTGTCCACTCAATTGTTTGCTGACTTGGATGTGGATTAATCAGCTGTGGTGCAGAATATTAGGACACAGAATTGGCGGCTGATAACGCTTTCATTAAAAACCATTTTGACGGTTAGTGCCGTTTGTGTATAATGCGCGACTCTGTAAAACCGCATTCAAGCGAGGTTGTTATGTACGCAGTAATTAAGACTGGTGGTAAGCAATATCGTGTTGTCGCAGGCGAAACCCTGAAAATTGAAACCGTCGCAGGTGAGGTCGGCAGTGCTATCGTGCTGGACAAGGTACTCATGGTCGGTAATGGCGATACAGTATCTGTTGGTCAACCTCTATTGGCTGGCGCGACTGTCACGGCAACCATAGTATCGAATGGTCGTGGCGAGAAGATCAGAATCTTCAAGATGCGTCGACGCAAGCATTATCAAAAACATCAAGGTCATCGTCAAAACTTCACTGAGATCCGCATTGACGGCATTTCGGCGTAACATTGAAGGAGAAGAAGCATGGCATCAAAAAAAGGTGGCGGCAGTACCAGTAACGGTCGCGATTCACACTCAAAACGCCTCGGCGTAAAAACTTATGGCGGCGAATTAATTAGCGCTGGGAGCATTATCGTGCGTCAGCGTGGTACGCGATTCCACGCTGGTGACAACGTTGGCATGGGCAAGGATCACACCTTGTTTGCGAAAATTGATGGCAAGGTAGTGTTCGCCGTCAAAGGTGCACAAAGACGCAAGACTATCTTCGTGGTTCCAGCTTAAGCACTCCTAGCCAAGTACAATGAGCCCTATCGCGAGGTAGGGCTTTTTTATTTGCCGGATAACCGACATTATGAAATTCATCGACGAATCAAAAATTGAAGTCATCGCAGGCGATGGCGGCAATGGTGCGGCCAGCTTTCGGCGAGAAAAATATATCGACAAGGGCGGCCCCGATGGCGGAGATGGCGGTTGGGGCGGCAGCGTGTATGCGCTCGCAGACCGCAACATCAACACTCTGGTGGATTATCGTTTTGCGCGCCATCACCGTGCGCGCAATGGCGAAGCCGGACGTGGCGCAGATTGCTACGGTAAAGGTGCGGAAGATATTGTACTGCGCATGCCAGTCGGCACGGTCATCACTGATATCAATACCGGCGAATTGATTGCTGACCTGGATCACGATGGGCAAAAAATGTTGCTCGCCCAAGGTGGTAAAGGTGGCTTGGGTAATCTGCACTTTAAATCCAGCACCAACCGCGCCCCGCGTCAATGTACCCCAGGTGTTGAAGGTGAACGGCGCGAACTGCAATTAGAGTTAAAGGTACTTGCCGACGTGGGTTTGCTGGGTATGCCCAATGCAGGCAAATCCACCTTCATTCGCGCGGTTTCCGCTGCCCGCCCCAAGGTGGCTGATTACCCCTTCACCACGCTATACCCTAATTTGGGTGTGGTGCGGGTATCGGCCGAAAAGAGCTTTGTTATCGCCGACATTCCCGGTTTGATTGAAGGTGCCGCCGAAGGTGCGGGACTGGGACACCAGTTTTTACGCCATTTGATGCGTACCCGTTTGCTATTGCACTTGGTCGACATTGCCCCGATGTACGAGGGAGTCGATCCGGTGCATGAAGCCCATTCAATTCTGAATGAACTAAAAAAATATGATGAAGTGCTGTATAACAAGCCGCGTTGGCTAGTACTAAACAAGCTTGACCTGCTACAAGATAAAGATGAAAAGATCGCTGCTTTTCTGCAAGGGTTCGGCGACTACACGCGTTATTTCACTATCTCCGCGATTAATGGCGAAGGCTGTAAAGAGTTGAGCTATGCCATCATGGAGCATGTGGAGCAGGTTGCTAAACAGGAAGCGTTAGCCAACGTCGAAAATGCCCAAAAAACCGATACTCTAATACTTTAATGCATCATGAAAACCATTCTGACCCAGTGCAAACGCATCGTCGTCAAAGTTGGCAGCAGCCTGGTCACTAATCAGGGTGAAGGACTGGATATCCCTGCAATCCAGAACTGGGCGCAGCAAATTGCTACGCTACGTGAAAATGGGCACAAAGTCGTATTGGTCTCCTCTGGCGCGATTGCCGAAGGCATGCAGCGACTAGGCTGGAAGCAACGCCCCAGCGCCGTGCATGAATTGCAAGCCGCTGCCGCAGTGGGTCAGATGGGCTTGATACAGGTGTATGAAAGTTGCTTCAGCGCACACGGCTTGCATACAGCACAAATATTGCTCACCCATGCCGATCTCGCTGATCGTGAACGCTACCTCAACGCCCGCTCTACACTGCGCACCCTGCTGACTCTTGGCGTTATTCCCGTCATCAATGAAAATGACACTGTGGTCACTGATGAAATCAAATTTGGCGACAACGACACTTTAGGTGCATTGGTTGCCAACCTGATTGAGGCTGATGCGCTCATTATCCTCACTGACCAGATCGGCCTTTACACTGCTGACCCGCGCAAGGATCCAAATGCTACGCTAGTCAGCTTGGCGCAAGCGGGCGATGAAAAGCTTGAAGCCATGGCAGGTGGTGCGGGTAGCCACATCGGGAGCGGCGGCATGCTCACCAAGGTGCTCGCCGCGAAACGGGCTGCACGTAGCGGTGCGCACACTGTGATCGCATCGGGCCATGAGATAGATGTATTACCACGCCTGATGAGTGGCAACAGTATCGGCACTCTGCTGGAAGCGCAACCGTTACCTTTGAATGCGCGCAAACAATGGCTGGCGGATCATCTGCAAATCAGTGGCAAGGTTACGCTGGATGCCGGCGCAGTTCATGCGTTGCGTAATGAAGGCAAGAGCCTGCTACCGGTCGGTATCACCAAAGTTAGCGGCGAATTTGATCGCGGCACAGTGGTCGCCATTTTCGACACGCATGGACAAGATATTGCGCGTGGCCTGATCAACTACAATGCTACAGAAACGCGTCGCATCGCCGGCCATCCCAGTAACGAAATTGAATTCCTCTTGGGTTATGTTGATGAGCCAGAGCTGATACATCGAGACAACTTGATTTTATTGTGAGCAATAAGCTAAATCCCTTAGGGAAGCGCTGAATAATTCACTCCGCCAGAGACCCTGGGGTGAGTTTTTCGGTTGTGGTCGGAGAATTGGCTTGTTTTTGGCATGAATCGCGATGATTTTCCCAGCATGCTCGTTAGATCAAGAAAATGTTCCACCATAGTAAACTGCTTTTTTGTTACGATGCATGCGGGAAGTTAAGTCAGCAAAGTGAGCTTTGATGGTTTTCCATGTATTCACGTCCTCTATCAAGATTAAGCGTCGATATGCCACACATTTTTGTTGATAGCTAGTGCGCCATAAGGCATGAGATGCTAGAGTTTTTCATTCCGATATTGCGATACCAACAGCTATTTAAGTTGCAAACAAAATGATCTATCCCATGAGATTATCCCGCTCAGATTTTCCTTCATTTTTCTCAAAAGCCAATTTAGTCATTTTCTTACTAATGGCAGGCGCCATCGCTGTCAATATTAACAGTACATTACCCCATTTCCCCAATGCTATCCTGCCAGACGCCCAGAATACGTATTTACCTTACGCATCCGCACTGCTGAAGGATAAGCTGGCTTTTTTTGGGGACGCACGTTCCTTGCGCGTTGCTCCGATGTCTTATATTTACCCGGCACTTTTCGGTGCAGACCCTGAGGTCATAAAAATCGGGAACACTGTACTTTCATGCATGATTGTGCTGATTATGTTCCGGCTCGGCTCGCTGCTCCATTCCCGCCCTGCGGGAATCGCCGCGGCATTTCTATATGCAGCTTCGCCCATTTTGGCTGAGTTCAAGCCGGTTATTCTTAGCGAACCTCCGTTTATTTTCTTCACCGCCCTATGGCTTATGGCCGTGGCGGAAATCGTGTGCGGGCGGAAGGTGTTTGTTTCTTTAGCTGGAATTGCATGTGGCCTCATGATTCTGACTCGGGGAACCTATATCTATTTTCTGTATGTAACCTTGGTTATAACCCTGTTCATGAGCTGGAAAGGATACATGCAACAGACGGGACGACAATTATTTGCAGCCCATTTTATTGCCTTGCTTTTCCCTCTATTGTTTATCGTCAAGAACTGGATAGTTTTAGGTTATCCGGGACTGGCAACTGGCGTGGGAGCCGCCCTCTATTTCGGAAGTCACCCACTCACGGATGGTTACGAGGCCCCCTATTTTTTACTCGGCTACGACATCGGTGCTGTCACCCATGAATTAGACAACCTCTCCATCAAGGGCGACAGCCTTCTAAAAGGAGTTGCCATTTTGATGTTGAAGCAGCAAACTTTCTCTCACATTCTGGCTGTCTACTTTCAAAAAACCTTCGCTTTCATTTTTACAACCAAGGCCGTTCTTCCCGATACGATTTGGAATCTTCGCTCCCTGCGCATTGTTGAGGTAATTCTTGCTGTGCCAGGGCTACTCTCGTTGCGGCCCCTTTTGATGCGCTGGTTTCTGGGTGGAGCACTGGTGTACCAGATACTCGTGCATATACCTATGCTTTACAATCCTCGTTACAGCGTGGGAGCCCTTGAAATCCCACTAATTCTGCTCGCCTCAATCGGCTTTACGAATTTGTTAACCGGCTGGAAGCACCAGCACCGTCCCATATTGAGATTTGCCTTAGTTCTCATTTTCATCATCGCAGCAATTACCGCAGGCGAGTTGCATCGACACTATAGCCAAGCGCTGATGCCGGACATTCTTTCGGTACCCCACGTTGAGGTGTATCAATGGCCCAAAAAAACTCTCGCCACACTTACAGGAAACGGCGTAGTCCCTCAGGGAAATGGTGCTTACCGTAATACTGAGAAGCAATGGAGCCTGGATATTCCAATACCGGAGCTGGCGCTGTCAAAAAATGAAGAATATTATGTTTACTCAATAAACATGACTACGCAAACAAACCGCTTTGGTCGACGCTGCGGTCTCGGGACCGTGTATTTCAAGACCGTGGATGAGCCGGAGTTTGTTGAACCAAAAAGCCTACACTTTCGTATCGTATCCAACGGAGAACCACACTATTACCATTTCAGTGCCACTTACGGCCTCTCGCCCATTTTTCCGACTAAGGCAGGTTTCCTGCGCGTTGCCGGACGTTGCCCTAGAGATAGTCAAATTCAGTTGGACAATATCGTGCTGTCTTTATCCAGGGTCGCTCAAACCTACCGAAACCTTTATCTTAATCAGACAAAATGAATTTTTTGCACAGTCAATTAAATTATCTGGAAAACCGTATTGCAGTTGTGATTCCCAGTCACTGCGTCACACATCATATTCTAGGCGTCATTTCTGCAATTGGGCCGGAGGTATGGCGCATCTATGTGGTTGACGACAAATGCCCGGATAAGTCCGGTATTTATGTAGAAACCCACTGCCGGGATGCTCGCGTAGTGGTATTGCGGCATGAGGCCAACCAAGGCGTTGGCGGTGCTGTGATGACGGGTTACCAGGCTGCAATCACAGATGGTGCAAAGGTGATCGTCAAAATCGATGGTGATGGCCAAATGGATCCCGCTTTGATCTTGAGTTTTGCGGAACCCATCCTCACCGGTGAAGCCGATTACACAAAGGGGAATCGCTTTTTTGATCTGGAAGAAATCCGTTCGATGCCCCCGGTGCGCCTGTTTGGTAATGCGGTGCTGTCGCTGCTGACAAAATTATCATCGGGCTATTGGGATTTGTTTGATCCTACCAATGGATATACCGCAATCCACGCCGACGTGGCTCGGCATCTTCCATTCCTAAAGATTAGTCGCCGTTATTTTTTTGAAACAGATATGCTGTTTAGGCTCAATACGCTACGTGCAGTGGTAATTGATGTGCCTATGGATGCCAAATATGGCGACGAAGTAAGTAACCTGAAAATCTCAAAAATCATCGGTGAATTTCTTTTTAAACATGCTCGCAATTTTTCAAAACGAATTTTTTACAACTATTACCTGCGCGACATGTCGCTTGCATCCATAGAGCTCCCTTTGGGGGCGTTGTTGTTTATCTCTGGTTGCATTTTTGGTGTTTATCACTGGATAAACTCATTACAGGAAGGCGTTTCTACACCCGCTGGTACGGTAATGCTGGCCGCACTACCTATTTTAATGGGAGCACAATTGATATTGGCATTTCTTGGGTACGATATTGCTAACGTGCCACGAAGACCACTGCATTTGTTGCGCCGTAATCAATAAACAGTCCAATCCATATTGGGGAATCGAATGGTAAATGAAGATCAGGCTTGGTTGGATTACCGCGCTAAATTTGCTGATGTATATGATGAATCAAACTATGCCAGCCCCTTACAATCGACGGTGATGCGGGCGAGTCATCGTCTGACAGAAAAGCACTTTCAAGTACGTGATCACTTTGCAAATGTTTTGGAAATTGGTGCGGGGACAGGTCAGCACTTAGGCTTTGTTCGTCATACTTTTGATCAATATGTTTTATCCGATTTGGATGCCAAGACACTTGAAGTTGCCAAACGTAAACTGAACGATAAATTTGGCAGTAGGCTACTATACGAAACACAAAGTGGCGAGGGGCTAAGTTATGCCGACAATAGCTTTGATCGTTTGATCGCCACCCATGTGCTTGAGCATATTTACCAGCCACACTTAGCGCTGAAAGAATGGGTACGAGTCGTAAAGCGTGGGGGTGTACTTTCCATACTAATCCCAACTGATCCCGGCATTGCTTGGCGAATAGGAAGGCACTTGGGGCCGAGAAAAAATGCAATTGCGCAAGGCATTGCCTATGACTATGTAATGGCTAGAGAACATGTTAATTCATGCAATAACTTGATTGCCTTGTTGCGACATTATTTTCCGGAGCTCACCGAAGCATGGTGGCCACTCCCAATCCCATCTATCGATCTAAACCTGTTCTATGTTTGTCATGCTGTAGTCAGAAAAGCAGAAAACTAAAAATGCTCGTCCAAATTGTTGCGCTTTTATGTGTGTTTGGTTTGGCGATAGGTCAGATTTTATTTAAAGCCAGCGCAACTTCGCTGGCTCAAACTGGAAGTTTCTTCGCGTTCAAAACCGCCTTAACGCTTATTGCCGCAATGACGCTCTATGCAATTACATCTATAGCTTGGGTTTGGGTATTGCAGAAAATGGAGCTTGGACGTATATATCCTCTGATGGCGTTAGCATTTGTTCTCGTTCCATTGGGGAGTCATCTTATTTTCGGTGAGCGCTTTCAGCCACAATATTTTGTGGGGGTGGCTTTAATTATGATCGGAATTGTAGTGGCGGTGAAATCCTAGCTGTATGTGCAAGATGCTAACTTGAAGATTTTTTGGCATGTGTTTCCCAAGCAATTGGGTTTTATAGACAATGATCATCGGTCATCTAACAAATAACATAAATATTAATACTTGGAAAATTCATAATTCAGATATGCGTGTTTGGTGATCTTGCTATAGCCATCACTTGTAGCATATTTTCCAGAACACTCACTATATTACCTTCCCTGGATTCATTAAATTATTTGGGTCAAATGTGTGCTTGATGCTGCGCATCAACTCTAATTCCAGCGCACTTTTGTAATGACGTATCTCATCACGCTTGAGTTGCCCCAGCCCATGCTCGGCGCTGATGCTGCCGTTTAATCCGTGCACGATGTCGTACACCATGCTGTTGACCTGTTGGCTTTGCGCGATGAAGGCCGGGTTTTGCGCAGAATCCAGCATTGAGACGTTGTAGTGGATATTTCCATCGCCGATATGGCCGAAGGCAACAATGCGCACGCCATTGAATGCAGCATGCAGGGCGGCATTTGCCTGGGAGATGAATTCTGCCACGTGGCTGATCGGCACAGCGATGTCATGCTTAATGCTAATGCCCTCGCGTTTCTGCGCTTCGCTGATGTTTTTGCGCAAATTCCACCAGCTTACGGCACTATTTTTCGAATCTACGGCGAACTCGAGGATACCTGCACCGAACGCTTGCAGCGCA
>Ga0105047_10020859_pt1 | contig 10047 bp, 7 predicted proteins | sample MAT04_FD_78384 | JGI IMG/M metagenome (GOLD analysis project Ga0105047, IMG submission 78384) | Freshwater microbial communities from Lake Fryxell liftoff mats and glacier meltwater in Antarctica - MAT-04 (megahit assembly) | ecosystem: Environmental > Aquatic > Freshwater > Ice > Liftoff...
CCCGGCCACCGCGATTGCCACCGCCTTGTCCGCCTTGGCCACCCTGCGGGCCGCCCTGTTGGCCACCAGTCGGCCCACCCCGGCCCCGACCTCCGGATCGGGGCCCGCCGCGGCCGCCACCGCCACCGCCACCTTTGCGCTGAAAAGCATCACCGCCGATGTAACCCACCGACGTCTGCATCGGATCCGGCTCGCGCGTGCCGCCGCCGGCTTTCTTGGCAGCGCCACCACGCGCCTTGCCGCCGCCGCGTTGACCGCCCTGCCCTGGACCTGCGCCAGCCGGCTTGGGTTGGCCGCCAAAGCCAGCATTGCCGCCTTTGCGGCCATTCCCACCATTCCCACCGTTGCCACTGTTCCCACGCGCACCGCCGCCCGTCGCAAAGCGTTTGTCATAGGTTTGTTGCAAGGGGTTGGGAATTGGCCCGTCCTCAGGAATGTCCCGCTGCGGCATCCGTTCCCGCTGCAGCGCGCGTTGGTCGTAGGTCTGCTGCAACGGGTTGGGAATGGGGCTGTCGTCTGACAACTCGCGCCGGCTGGCCAGCTCCTTTTGAATCGCCCGGCGGTCAAAGGTCTGCTGCAAGGGGTTGGGAATGGCGCGGCCGTCGGCAACCTCACTGTCGGCACTGTCGCTGGCGTTCATGAAGTCAGGGTCGGTGTTGCGACCACCAAACTCACGGGCCACCCCTCGCTCGCCCTTTCCACCACGGCGGCCCCCGTCGGGCCGGGCCGGGCGCTCAGCGCGCGGTGGACGCGGCTGCCGCTCTTCGCGCGGCGCTCGGTCTTGGGGCACGCGTTCGACCGCAGCCTCAGCACTCGGCACCAGCGCATCGGCCCCGCGCTTGCGGCCACCCCGCCGGTTGCGCCGGCCCCGGCCTTCGGCTGATTCGTCAGGCACCCGTTCTGGCCTGGGCACTTGGGCTGGTATGGCCAGGCGACGCAGGGTGCGCAGGTCATCTTCGGCCAGGTCAACCCAGACCCCGCGCTTCAGGCCGCGCGGCAGCACCACGGTGCCGTAGCGGATGCGGATGAGCCGGCTCACGGCATGGCCGACGGCTTCAAACAACTTGCGCACTTCGCGGTTGCGGCCTTCGGTGATGACGCAGCGGTACCAATGGTTCACACCCTCGCCGCCGCCGTCTTCGATGCTCTTGAAGGCGCAAGGCTGGCCATCAATCTGAACGCCCGCTATCAGCCGCTCTTTGGCGTCGGACGCCAGCACGCCCAGCGAACGCACGGCGTACTCACGCTCCACGCCAAAACGCGGGTGCATCAGCTGGTTGGCAAGCTCACCTGAATTGGTGAACAGCAACAGGCCCTCGGTGTTGATGTCCAAACGCCCCACGGACTGCCATTTGCCCTGCTGCAACCGCGGCAGGCGGCGGAACACGGTGGGCCGCTGCTGTGGGTCGTCATGCGTCACCACTTCGCCGGCCGGCTTGTGATACGCCAACACCCTGGCCGGCGGCGGCGCGATGCGCACGCGCACCGGCTTGGCGTCGATGGCGATACGGTCACCGAACGAAATACGCTGGCCGGTATGGGCGACCTCACCGTTCACGGTGACACGGCCGTCAGCGATCATCTGTTCCAGGTCACGGCGAGAACCCACGCCTGACTGTGCCAACACCTTGTGCAGCTTGGGCGCATCGGGCTCGGGCGCCAGGACGCGCCTTGGGGCTGCAGGTGATGCGGCAGGGAATGCGGCAGTTTCGGCGGCAGTTTCGGCGGCGGATGGTGTGGTGAATGATGCCGCCACCGATGCGCCAGACGCTTCCAGAAAGGTGCCAGCCTCGCCCTTTGAACCGGCCTGGCTGACCGGGCCGGCGTCGGTGTCGGCGTCAGTGTCCGTGTCAGTGTCCGTGTCAGTGTCAAACAGGCCAGCCATCACCTCGGCAAACACGTCGCCCACTTCGGCAGGCGGCAGGGTGAGCAGCGCTGGCAAACCGGCGCTGTCAGCGTCCGGCGCCTGGCCCCCTGCAGAAACAGCAAATTCATCTGCGCCACCGGCGGCGGCCAGCGCCGCGGCGCGCTTCTCTGCACCACGGCGTCCACGGCGGCGGTTGCGGCTGCGGCTTGCGCTGCGTGGCCGCTCGCCGCCCTCGCCCGACTCACTGGGCTCACCAGCTTCACTGGCTTGACGATCGGCCGCTGGCTCCGCGCTGGCGGCACTGTCACCCGCTGGCGCATCGTCTGCCGCTGCGCTGACGCGCCGTGCGCGTCGAACAGGCTCTTCGCTCGAGGCTGACCCGGGCACCTGGACCGACACCTCCGGCACTTCGGCGTTCGTGTCTCCGCTCGTGGCCACGACGGCTGCATCAGCCTGGGCTGCGACTGCGCGCGCAGGCCGCTTGCGCGGGCGGCGAACGGGTTCTGAAGGATCTGCGGGCGTGTCGCTGGCCACGACGGCGTCAACGCCGGCTGCAGGCGAACCATCGACCGCTGGAACGTCCATGCCCAAAGCCACAGGGGCAACCTTGCGCGGCGCACGTTTGCGGGCCGGCCTGGATTTGGCGGTGGCTTCGCCAACCGCGTCGCCAGACTCTTGGGAGGGGGCGTCGGCGTCAGATGTGTTCATGCTTGTTGGTCGTGGGTGGTTCAGGGGGTGTGGAGACCGCTGCGGGCGGTGTGTCTGCCTTGACAAGCGGTTGCGCGCCAGCGGAAAACAGCGGAACTGGAGACGGGTCGTCCGGGATCGACTCGTCGGGCAGATCCAATGGCAGACTGCCCTGGGCGTCACCGATCAAGGCCGGCGCGCTGTGCAAAGCAGCCATGGCGGCTTCGGCATCGGGCGTGCCGTCAATCGTTGGCAGCTGATCCAGACTGGCCAGTCCCAAGTCATCCAGGAACTGCCGGGTGGTGGCGTACAAGGCCGGGCGCCCCGGTGCCTCGCGGTAGCCGATGGCGTCGATCCAGCCCCGGTCTTCAAGCTGCTTGACGATCTGGCTGCTGACCGTGACGCCCCGAATGTCTTCGATATCGCCGCGCGTCACCGGCTGGCGGTAGGCAACGATGGCCAGCGTTTCCATCGCCGCACGGGAATAACGCGGGGGCTTTTCAGGGTGCAGCCGGTCCAGGTAGGGGCGCATCTCTGGCCGACTTTGGAAGCGCCAGCCTGAGGCCAAGGCCACCAGCTCCACACCGCGGTCGGCCCAGCCCTTGCTGAGGTCGCTCAATAGACGCCGCAAGGTGTCGGTGCCGACCTCGCCATTGAACAAGGCCCGCATGTCGTTCAAAGGCAGGGGCGCACTGGCGCAAATCAGCGCTGCTTCGAGCACACGATGGGCCTCTTGGGTGTTCATGGACCTGATGGTTCTGGAGCCGGCGCTGGGCGACCGGACGCGGGTTTTGGGAGTTCAGGCCGCGCGGTGTGCGCGGTTTACGCGGGATGTTCGGGCCGCTGGGCGGCGGAGCTCATCAGGGCTCGGCGGCGACCATGCTGGCCACCGCAACCACAGGCGCGGCACTCGATGCCATCTGCGCTGTTGATGGCAGGAGTGTAGCGCGCGGCAGGTTTGCTTCAAACGCCGCTTCAAACGCCGCTTCAAACGCCGCAAACGCCAACCGAAACACGACCCCGAATGCCGAGTTGTGAAGGGCTAGAGGACAAGGCCCAGGGTCACGGTAGCAGGCTGGTGCCGACAGCTCCCGCCACCCGTCGCCAGGCCGCTGAGAAGTCGGCCGGTGGCTGGCAATTGAAGGCCAGTGGCTCTTGCGTCAGCGGGTGCAAAAAGCGCAGCTCGATGGCGTGCAAAGCTTGCCTTTGAAGACCCAGGGCAGCTTTGCCGCCGTACAGGCTGTCGGCCACCAGGGGCAAGCCTTCATGCGCCAAGTGCACGCGGATCTGATGGGTGCGCCCGGTGAACAGCTGGCAGCTCAAAGCGCTGAAACCGGCGCTGTGTGCCAGCACCGCGACATCGGTCCGCGAAGGCCGACCGCCCGCCACCACGGCCATGCGCACCCGCACCTGCGGGTCGCGGCCGATCGGCGCTTCGATACTGAACCGCTGTTGCAAGGGCACACCCTGCGCGAGGGCCACATAGCGGCGGTGCACCGTGCGCGCAGCGATGTCGCGCGACAGGGCCGTGACCGCCTGCAAGGTCTTGCCCACCACCATCACTCCCGAGGTGTCTTTGTCCAGCCGATGCACGATGCCCGCACGCGGCAGCGCGGCAGCCGTCGCCTGCCGCGCGAGCAAGCCGTTCAGCAAGGTGCCCGACCAATTGCCGGGTGCCGGGTGGACCACCAAACCCACCGGCTTGTTGACCACCAGCAGGTGTTCGTCTTCGAACAGCACCTCAAGCGCCATGGCCTGCGGGCGAAAGGCCAGGCTCTCTTCGGTGGGCACCAACACCACCGACAGGCGTTGCCCGGCGCGAACACGATGAGATGCATTCAGCTGCGCTTGGCGGTCCAGCAAAGCGTGGCCCTGTTCCAACAAGCCTTGCAGGTGATTGCGCGAAAACTCGGGCGCCAGCGCCACCAGCGCTTTGTCCAGGCGATGGCCGTGCTGCGCCGGGGTGATGGTTGCCTCGCGGCTTTCGGGCGCGTCAGCTGCGGCATCGCCGTTGGCATCATCCATGAGGGCGGTCTCGGCGCCTGCGCCAAACGGCAAGACCGCCGGGATGGCGGCGCCCATCGGCTCCCTATAATCGTGGCTCTTTAAATCCTTGGCCTCCATTCGTGATGACCGTTTCTCTGATGTGGCGCGCCGCGGTGGCGGGCAGCTTCGCAGCCTTGCTGCTGATGGGCGGATGCAGCTCAACACCCAAGAACGAATCGCCCAACGCGTCTGCGCAGCGATTGTATAAAGAGGCCAAGGACGACGCCGAGAGCGGAAGTTTCGAGCGTGCCATCAAGTCGATGGAACGGGTGGAAGGTTTGGCAGCAGGCACCGTGCTGGCGCAGCAGGCCCAGTTGGACGTGGCTTACTACCAATGGCGCTCGGGCGAGCGCGAGTCGGCGCTGACCTCGCTGGATCGTTTCATCAAGCTCAACCCTTCCAGCGCAGCGTTTGACTACGCGTTGTACCTGCGCGGCATCGTCAACTTCAACGACAACCTGGGTTTCGCCGCCAACCTGGCCGGACAAGACCTGGCCGAGCGCGACCAACGAGCCTCGCGCGACTCGTTTCAGAGCTTCAAGCGCCTGGTTGATCTCTACCCCAGTTCGAAGTACACGCCCGATGCCAAGCTGCGCATGGACTACATCGTCAACTCGCTGGCCAATTACGAAGTGCACGTAGCACGCTACTACCTGCGCCGCGGCGCATATGTGGCAGCGGCCAACCGGGCCCAGCAAATGGTGTCGGAGTACCCGCAGACGCCAGCCACCGAAGAGGCCCTGGCGATCATGGTCGACAGCTACACCAAGCTTGAGCTCGGCACCTTGCGCGAAAGCGCTGAGCGCGTGCTGCGCAAGAACTTCCCGCGCAGCCGCTTTATCGCGGGCAATACCGACCCGGCAGCCAAACCCTGGTGGCGCTTCTGGTAATCGGCTGAATCTGCCAACCCGGCAGCGTCAGTGCGCGCTGGCCAGCTGGTGCAGCCAGGCCAGGGCCTGATCTTCGTTGTCCAGCCAGGCCATCGGCGGCAGAGCGGCTCGCAAGCGCCGACCGTAACCCATCTGGCGCATGCGCGGGTCGCACACGACCAACAGACCACGGTCGCTCTCGGTGCGGATCAAGCGGCCCGCCCCTTGTTTCAACGACACCGCAGCCTCTGCCAGAAAGTACTGGTCGAACGGCTCGCGACCTTGTTCGCGCAACTGTCGCACCCGGGCTTGCACCAGTGGGTCGTTGGGCGGTGGAAACGGCAGCTTGTCGATCAACACGCACTGCAACGCATCGCCCGGCACGTCGATCCCTTCCCAGAAACTTTGCGATCCCAGCAGCACGGCACCGCGGCCGTCGCCAAAACGTTGCAGCAGGCTGCGCCGGGGCTCGGTGCCCTGCACCAGCAGGTTGAGGCTGTGACCGTCGGCCTGGGCGCGCAGGCGCAAGGCCTCGGCCACCACCGGAAGTACACGCAACGTAGTCGTCAGCACAAAGGTCCGGCCGCCCAAGGCAGCAGCGCACCGCGCCGCCAGTTCGCCCACGGCCTGTGGGTGGGCGCTGTCGTTGGGCTTGGGAAACGGTGAGACCACCCAGCCGCGCGCATGCTCCGGATAGTTGAACGGGCTGCCCAAGCGCAGCTTGACGGCGTCTTCCAAGCCGGTGCTGGCAGTGAACCACGACAACTCGGCATCGTCGCCCAAGGTGGCGGAGGTGAAGACCCAAGCCTTTGGCGACAACTGGCGCTGTTCTGTCAGCATGCTGCGAATGTCCAGTGGTGACTGCACCAACCGCGCCTGCTGCGCCGACACGTCGACCCAGCGCACCTGCCCGCTCGGTACTTCACAGCCAAAGGTGTAGGCCAAGGCGGCAATCTCCTGGGCGCGCTGTTGCAACTTGGGAAACTCCGGCGACACCTCGGCCACACCGGCCAGCGCTTCGGCAGCGGCCTTGCAGGCGTCTGCCAAATCTTGCAGCGGCTGCAACAACACCTCGCCAGCAGCGGCTTCGTCCCAGGCTCGCTTGACCACACCGCGGACCTCGCGCAACTCGCCCGCTGCGGCCAGGCGCAGCTCGCGTGCGGCGTGCTCGATGGCCGCAGCCAGATCGTGCCAAGCCTTCAAGCCGCGCGCGTGCTGCAAGCCCATGGCCAACAGGTCGCGGCCCAGGTCGATGGCCTGGCCGGTGGAAAGGTTGGTGCCCAAGAACTGCACGCCGGCTTCCACGAGTTGGTGGGCCTCGTCAAACACAGCGGCATCCACCGTCGGCAACAGCTCGGCCACACCGCTGTCGCGCAGGGCCATGTCAGCAAAAAACAGGTGGTGGTTGACGACAACCAGGTCCGCACCCATGGCTTCGCGCCGAGCCTGCATGACATGGCAGTTGCGATATTCGGGGCATTCAGTGCCCAGACAGTTCTCGCGCGTCGAGGTCACCAAGGGGATCACCGGTGAGCGGTCGTCCAGGCCTTCCATCTCGGCCAAATCGCCGCTGCGCGTGGACTGCGCCCAGCGCTCAACGCGAGCCAGCGCGCGCATGGCAAAACGGTCGGACAAGGGGCCGTCGGCCTGGGCATTGGCCAGCCGGTAGCGGCACAGGTAGCTGGCGCGGCCTTTCAGCAAGGCCATGCGCACGGGCACACCCAAAGCGTCGCGCAGCCGTGGCAGGTCGCGCAAGAACAACTGGTCTTGCAGACTCTTGGTAGCGGTGCTCACCATGGCCCGTTTGCCCGCCAACAGCAATGGCACCAGGTAGGCGAAGGTCTTGCCGACACCGGTGCCGGCTTCAGCCACCAGGGCGTGCCGGCCTTCGATGGCTTCTGCAATGGCGTGGGCCATGTCTTGTTGCACGGCGCGTGGCTGGTAGCGCGGGTCACTGCGCGCCAGCGGGCCGTCGCTGGCAAAAGCTGCGGCGACCATGGAAACCAGGCCGTCGGTCATCGAAGCGCGAAGGCGATCAGGGCGAGGTCAGGGAGCAGACTCAAGGAACAGGCTCAATGAACATCCAAAAGAAGTTTCATGCGGGCTCGGGCGGCAAAAGGCTCAATTCCAGCCGTGCAATCTGGTCGCGCAGCAACAGACGGCGCTTCTTCAAGCGACGCAGCAGCAGTTCGTCGCTGGCGCTGAGCAGGGTGTTGCGGTCGATCAGGTCGTCCAAGTCGGCATGCTCCATGCGCAATTCGATCAGGTGGCGCTGCGGGGAATGCAGGTTGTCGTTCATTGCTGCACGGAAACTGAACAGGGCCGAAGTTTATATTTGACCCGATGAGCTACACCGCGCAGACGTATCGATTGAGTGCAGCCACCGGCCTGCACCGCGGCGATCGCGCATACCAGCAAGACCAGGTTGAGATGATGGTGCACCCGCGCGCAGGTGGCGCGGTGCTGGGCGTGGTCGCTGACGGCATGGGTGGCAAGAGCGGCGGCCGCAAAGCGGCGGATCAAGTCCTGCTGACCGCAAGGCAGATCTACGAACGGTTCGAGCCCAGCCAGGACGACGCGGCCGAGATGCTCCGCCAGTTGCTGCAGGAGTCGCATCTGATGATCAAGTTGACGGCTATCACGGCCGAGGAAGAGCCGCACAGCACCTTGGCGGCGTTTTCCATCGGGCCCGGTCTGGAGTGCGACGTGGTGCATGCCGGTGATTCGCGTGTCTACCACTACCGCGGTACCGAGTTGGTCAGGCGCACCATCGACCATTCCTTCGTGCAACGCTTGATCGACGAGGGCAAGCTCACCGAAGAGACCGCCAACACCCACCCACAGTCCAACCTGTTGACAGGCTGCCTGGGCACCCAGGCTGACCCGCCCGAGACGCTGTGGCACATCGACAAGCTGGAGTTTGGCGACACCCTGCTGGCCTGCAGCGACGGCCTGTGGCACTACTTCACCGCCAAGGAAATCGGCGCGATCCTGCACGCCCTGCCCCCGCGTGAGGCCGGTGAAATGCTGATCAGCAAGGCCCGGCAGCGTGCGCGTGGCGGTGGCGACAACTTGTCGCTGGCACTGGCGCGGATCGACCCACTGCGCTGAAAAGCTCAGTTGGCGCCGGCCGCGCCAGGCACGGGCAGCGGTGCAGCCGCCTTGCCTCTTGCTGCTTGTTCGGCCTTGAGCTTGTTGATGCGCGCAGCGTCAACGTCGGCTTGTTGCTGACGTTTGGCTGCAGCCTGCACCCGCCGCAGGGCTTCTCGTGAAGCGAGCGATTGGCTGTCTGGCGCGGCAGCGCCCTGACGTGTTGGCAGGGCCTGGGTTGGGCTCGATGCGAGCGGCTGCGCGCGGGCCGGGGCGGAAGCGCCGGATGCGGCGTTGGCAGCGGCGTTGGCAGAGGGGCTGACAGAGGGGCTGACAGAGGGGCTGACAGCGGCGTTGGCAGCTGCAGCGGATTGTTTGCTGGAAATCTCGCGTTGGCGCTGCGCCGCACGCTGCTGGCGCACCTCGTCTTCAGCCGCCAGTTCCTTCTCGCGCCACGGTGCGACAGCGTCGCGCCGTTGGCGGCGCACGTCGTCCACACACGCGGTCACGACAAACTGCTGCCGGCAGCGGCGGTCTTGTTCGTCGAACTTCAGGTTCAACAGCCTTTGCTGCTCGATAGCCTGACCACGTGCGTCCGCAGCACTGGCTGGCAGGGCCACCACCACCAGGCACCACAGCGCCACGGCCACGCCGTGTCGGAGCAACTCAGGTAAGCGAGGTGTCCACATCGCGTCGGGCCAAGGCCAAAAACTCGGCTGATTGCATCTCGCGCAGACGCGAGACCGTGCGCGGAAACTCGTGCACGAGCGGGCCTTCGGTATAGAGCTCGTCTGGCGGCACGGCGGCCGAAAGGATCAGCTTCACGCGCCGGTCGTACAGCACGTCCACCAACCAGGTAAAGCGCCGGGCCTCGCTGGCCAGACGCGGTGGCATTTGCGGGACGCCTGACAACAACAGAGTGTGAAAGCGCGAGGCAATCTCCAGGTAGTCGTTCTGGGAACGCGGGCCACCGCACAGCGTCTTGAAGTCAAACCACACGACTCCGCCGGCGCGGCGCAGGGCGCGCAGCGAGCGGTGCTCGATCTGCAGCACGGGTTCTTCGTCGCGCGACTCGGCCAAGTGCTCGAACGCGGTCTTGAGTGCGGCCTCGGCCGCTTCTCCCAACGGCGACTGGTACAGCGCCAGTTGTTGCAGGGTTTGTTGCCGGTAGTCGGTGCCGGCATCCACGTTGATCACCTGCAGCTGCGCCTTCAGCAGCTGGATGGCCGGCAAGATACGGTCGCGGTGCAAGCCGTTGGGGTACAGGCCATCGGGGTGGAAATTGCTGGTGGTGACGATGCTCACGCGGTTGGCGAACAGGGCAGCCAGCAGCCGGTGCAGGATCATCGCATCGGTGACGTCGGCGACATGGAATTCGTCGAAGCAGATCAACCGAAAACGCCGCGCGATGCGCCGGCCCAGTTCGTCCAGCGGGTCGGCCGTGCCTTTGAGGTCTTGCAGTTCGCGGTGCACCTCGCGCATGAACTC
>Ga0105047_10020861_pt1 | contig 10045 bp, 7 predicted proteins | sample MAT04_FD_78384 | JGI IMG/M metagenome (GOLD analysis project Ga0105047, IMG submission 78384) | Freshwater microbial communities from Lake Fryxell liftoff mats and glacier meltwater in Antarctica - MAT-04 (megahit assembly) | ecosystem: Environmental > Aquatic > Freshwater > Ice > Liftoff...
GGAGACGGCCCAGACGGCCAAGAAATCGGTCCCCCCAGCGAGCCCGAGCGGCGAGAAAAACTGAGGGGGTCCGGACGGGAATTCTAATTGTCGCTAATGGGGAGATGTGGTTGTCGCCGAACAGAAGTTGATCGTTTAGCGACTCTCAGCAGGGAACACCGGTCCAGCACACCAATTCGACGTCGGAACTGTCGGGCACAACAAAAAACCTGAGTTCTTAAGAACCCGAGGACGCGAACCCACAGCAAAGAGCAGTTATTCGAATCTGTCAGTTTCAATCCGGTAGCCCTAGGCTGATCGGAAGTTTGGGTTGACAGTGTTTTTGGTTCATCCCACTCCTGGAACCGGTTCACCTCGGAAACGGCGTTTTTCGCTGTGATACTGCGAATAGTCGCCAGAATCGCGAACCCGAAACGGGAACGGTTTTGAACCAATAATTCCCTCCAAAAGGTCAACTTCCGATCAGCCTACGGTAGCCCTGCGAAAGACCGTCCATTCGCGTTTCTACTTCACTCCGAACTCTAACCGAGGGCACGAAATGAATGGTGATCCTCCGACTCCGGGTAGTATTCCCGCGGCATCGAAAACGACATCCGTCAAAATCCCCGAGAATTCATTAACTCCCGCTCAGCTACGATTCGCTCAGTTGCTGGGACGGCTTTTGGCGACTCTTCGGAAGAACGAACAAAAATGCACCGATCCACTCTTGTCCAAAGCCGATAATCGGCTATGATCGGTCTTATGAAAGACGTTTTCGTTGACATCGGTGTTGGCGAGTTGTGCACCCGCCTTGACGTGCCGTACCGGCACGTACGCTACGTCATGGAGCAAGGGATCTTGCCCGCGGGCGTCGATCCGTCTCCGGACCGCGGCCATCACCGGCTACTCGACGGGTCTCAGGCGTTCTGGCTCGGTATCGTCTTGAAACTGAAAGCTTCGGGCGTGCGAACCCCACTCGCGGGCAAGATCGCCAGTTACGCCGCCGAGAGTGTGCGGACGATCTCTCAAAATCTGAACTGGGATACTCTCTTTGCTCCCCACCAGGGAAGGTTCCGGACCGAGTTTCAGTGGTACTGCGATATCGGCGACCTCAAATACGTTCGGATAGCAACGAATGCCAACCCGAGTAAACAAGGGCTAGACGAATTCCCATGGTCGCCGATCGGAACACGGAAGTCGATCGACGAGGTTTCGCCCGTAGTGACAATTCGACTCGACATCACGCGACTCGCGAAACTGTTAGCGAACTTGACATAGAAATTTCGTTTTGATAAAATAAGCCGACATTCGGCTTTGTGCCGGTCGCTCTGCGGCCGGCTTTTTTGGGGCTCTTCAGAGCCGATACTGGGCTTAATGATGGTAGCTAAAGTCGAGTTCACCGCGAAGGAAGTTACGGCAATGTTCGCCGATCCGGCGTGGGCAAGCCGTTTCCCCCCGCTGCTTTCGTTCGACCAAGTCGCGGATCTCCTGCAGATCCCGAAGCAAACGGCCTACGACTGGTCCAGTCGCGGCCTTTTCGATGAGTGCAAAGTCAAAGCGGGAAAATACCGGAGGTTTCTCCGAGATCGACTGATGCAAAAAATTTGCAATGGAGGATTTGATGAATCACCCAGAAAAGGATGTTGACAAGTCCAATTCAAGCCTGCAAATCAGCGACCGCGTCCGCCTCTTTCGACGCGGCCGTGTGTGGAATGTGAATTTCCAAGCGGACGGCAGGCAGCATCGCCAATCGCTCAAAACGACTTCCATGAAGGAGGCGCGACGTTTGGCTATGAGACTCGCGTCCGACCTCGAATCCGGTCGCTGGAAGGAATCGCTCGATGCCGTTAGCGTCGCGGAGGCAATTGCTGCCTATCGCGACTTCCTGCTGGCCGAGGGGCGAGCGGCGAAGACCATGACCAAGTACGAAAAAGTTTTCGAGCGGGTCGTCGAACTGGCAGGAGAACGGAAGGTGCGTGACTTGTCCGGCATCGATCTGAAGTTCATCGACGCTTTTCGGCGGATGCGCGTCGACGCGGGCGCCGCGCCAAAAACGCACTACACCGAGGCGGTCGTCATCCGTCAACTTGTGAACTTTGCACTATCCCGGGACATGATCACGATCGATCCTCTCAAAAGATTGAAGCTCAAGAAGCCGAAGCCGACCCCGCAGCCTTGTTGGACGCACGAGCAAGTCGCGGCGATTCTCGCGGCCAGTCCGGCCGAGGTCAAGGCGGCCTTCACTCTCCTGGCAGAACTCGGCATCCGATTCGGCGAACTGGCGTGGCTAACGCCAGAAGACGTCGAACTTGCCACAAACGTTGTTCGAATAAGGCCCAAAGAGGGCTGGAAACCCAAAACCGGCGACCAACGGGCGATTCCGCTCAGCCCGCTCGTCCTCGAAGTCCTTGAATTACTTCCCAAGCGGTGGAAGTGGCTGGTGACCATGCCACCGTCGAAACAGTCGCCGCAGCTGGGTCGACAATGGACCGAAAGGCGATTGCTCGCGGCGCTCAAAAAAGTTCTGAAACAACTTCATCTGCCGGGAAAACTCCACACCTTTCGCCACACGTTCATTAGCAACGCTGCCATGAACGGAGTGCCAGAAGCAGTGATCCGCGAATGGGTGGGCCACGTGGATGAGCAGATCCTGCGACACTATACGCACGTTCACAGCGAAGCATCTCAGGAGGCGATGAAGCGCATGGTGGAGAAGAATCTCAGATCGCAAGAAGCGAAGAAGTCGCAAACAAGGATGGTTTCAGATTCAGCACAAATTCAGCACAATCCCGAGGAGGACGGAAATGAAAAAAACGCAAAGTAAGACGGACTCGCAAGTTGCGAACCACACAAAGTCGTCCAGCGGAGAGGGCGGGATTCGAACCCGCGGTACAGTGTTACCCGTACGCCGCTTTAGCAAAGCGGTGCTTTCGACCACTCAGCCACCTCTCCGGCGAGAATACCCTATCACCCGATTAGGCCTCCGACAAGCAAGACCGCAAGAAGCGGACGCCGTGCTCGATGTCCTTGAATCGCTCCGCTTGCGTGCCGACTTCGCGTTCGATGCAGAGCGGTCCGCGGAAGCCGATGGCCTTTAGCTTGCGGACGAACTCGCGTGTGTTCGTTTGCCCGGTTCCGAGGGGGACTTCCGAGCCCCAGGTGCCCTTCTCCGTCGGTCGGTTCGCGTCTTTGACGTGGACGCTGCCGATGTCCGGAGCGAGGAGTTCGAGGGCGACCAGCGGGTCGTCCATGTCGTAGAGGAGCATGTTCGCGGGGTCGAAGTTCACTTTCACGTTCGGGCATTTCAAATCGTCGAGCGTGCGGCGCAAGAGGGCACTCGATTCCTGGCCGGTCTCGAAGGCGACGGTTACGCCTTTTTGGCGAGCGAGTTCCGCGACTTCGGCGAGGGTATCGAGGTAAGGTTTGCGTTCCGTATCACCGACGGCGGGGATGAATCCGGCGTGAAACATCAGGTCTTTGAGCCCGAGATCGAGGGTCCGCTGGAGGCCCCACTGGTATTGTTCGAGCCGCTGCGGCCGGGTCGCGGGGTCGCCGAACCCGCCGGTCTTTTCGATGGTGTGCGGCGAGGTGTAATCCTCACCGGAGAACCCGAGCATGGCGCCGGCCATGCGGAAGCCTGCGGCCTTGGCTGCAGCGGGCATGGCGTCGCCCTCGCTCCACGAGGCGTGGTGAGGGTCTCCGCACGCGATCTGGACCACGTCGATGCCGAGGCGATCGAGGAAGGCTTTCAACTCGAGTACGCTCGTCACCTGAAGCGACCAACTGCAAACGCCGATGGTGAAGGGTTCGATCGACATGGAAAACTCCGGGGCGGATTCGGTGCCGATTATGGTGCAAGATCGGCGAGGAAATCGCCACGAAAAAGCTTTTATCAAAGGGCTTTTCTCGACGCGGAAGTGTCGGAGGTTCGGCCCGACTGTCGGCTTCTCCGACGCAGTAGCATCAAATTACAACTGATGAAAAACCGCTAACAATTCGCTCGAACATTCGTGAATTCTCGCGGTTAGCGAACATAATTGCCAAGGATTTCCGAATGGCACGGGTCGTGCTTAATGAGGTAATCCACGAATCACGCTTCGTTCGCCTACGAAGCGCTGCCCTCCGGGGAGAGGAGCCGGGCAATCGCCCATGCCCGGCTCCGCCTCGGAGGGCTGTTTTTTAACTGCCCGCGTTCGGTTGCTGGTCGAGCCAAGTCACCAACTCTTTCGTGAGCTTGCCGCTGTTATCCATGACCGGGACTTTGTGCTGACCGCCGGCCTTGCCGCGGGCGAGCATCCAATCTCCGAACCCACCCTCGCGGACCGCTCGGACTCGCGGCCGTAGCATCGTCAGATCGCCGACGCGGTGCGCGGCGTAGTCTTCGTTCGCTCGATTCAATTCTTCGTCCAGGATACGGGCGTACTCACCCAAGTTTTGCGGCGGTGGTCCGCGGAATTCGACGAGGTAGAGGTGGTGGCCGGGCGTCGAGGAGTTGGTTGGGAATACCGGCCCGACGTGGTGTTCGATGGCCTGAACGTGGCAGGCCTTTGCAGCAATAGCGACGGCCTTGTCCACTTCTTCTTGAATCAAGTGCTCGCCGAATGCGGATAGGTAGAACTTGGTCCGCCCGGCGAATCGCAAGAGGGGCGGATTGCGGCTCTCGAAGCGGACCGTATCCCCGAGCAAGTACGACCACAGGCCCGCACAGGTGGACATGACGATGGCGTATTGAACGCCGAGTTCGAGGTCGGCGAGCGTATGCCGCGTCGGGCGATCCTTGCCGACCTCTTCGAGGGGAACGAATTCGAAAAAGATGCCGTGGTCTGGCACGAGCCGCAGCATCCCGTGCCGGGGGTCTTCGGTAGCGACAAATCCTTCGGAGCAGGGATAGACCTCGCAGAACTTGACCAGGTCGCTGCCGATTTCTTGAGTGAAAGCATCGCGGTAGGGCTCGAAACTGGTGCCGCCGTGGACGACCATGCGGAGCATCGGCCAGACTTCCGAGATCGATTGCTTGCCGGTAATTTCGCGGATCCTCGCGAACAGTTGCAGCACCCACGAAGGGACGCCGCTGATCGCGGTCACCGGTTCGCGAATCGCCTGCTCGGCGAGCTTTTGCAATTTCACTTCCCAATCGGTAATGAGGCCGAGTTCGAGGGACGGGAACGCGTAGGGTCGGACGACGTCGAGCACTTCTTTAGCGGCGATGCCGCTCAGATCGCCGGCGAAGCTGCCGTCGGCCTGCGTGCGGAGATCGGTACTACCGCCGAGGAAGAAGAACTTGCCGGTGAAGGTTTTGGCTTTCGGGTACGCGTGGCGGAAGAGGGCCATCGTCGTGAGGGCGGCCTTCTTGTTGGAGCGGACCATTTGCCGCGTGACGGGTATGTACTTGGTGCTGCCGGTCGTGGTCCCCGAAGACAGGGCGTAGTACGGAACGGCACTCGGCCAAGTAATGCCTTGGAGCTTGGGATAGCTCGCTTTCCAATACTGCTGCCAGAAGTCTTCGTACTCGCGGATCGGCACGCGCGCCTGGTACTCGGCGACGGTCGAGATCGAGGCGAAGCCGTGCTCTTTGCCGAACTTCGTGTTGCGGGCGTGGTGCAGGAGGCGCAGCAAGGTTTTAGTCTGCACCTTGACCGGATCGCGGCGGTCGAGACGGCGGGTGCGGGCGTGGGCGACCTGGATGAATCCGGCGTCGGCGGCGCGGCGGATGATGTTCGAGGATGCGACTTGTGCGAGCCACGCGGTGCGGGACATGAACGCCTCCGGTCGGTCGTCGAAATGAAGCGGCCCACCGGGTCATTCGTCCGGCGGGCCGCGGAATTCTCGGTCGGTGTTGCGAATTACCCGGCCGCGGACGTTCGATAGTTCTTGCAAATGTACACGCCCGCCGGCGGGAAGTTCCGTCCGACCATGCGGAATTGCACTTCTTCGAAGTAGCTGCGGTAGAGCCCGCGGTAGATGAGGGGCATGTTCGTGAGTTGGCGGAACGTCCCGCCTGCTGCGAGCAATCGCCCTGCACTGGCAACGATAGCATCGCGGAGCGGCGCGGGGAACGACGGCAGTGGCAACCCCGAGACGACGTGGTCCACGGCGGTAATTCCGCGATCGGCGAGTAGACGGTCCATTTGGGCCGCGTCCCCTTCGACGATGTCCGCGCCGGGGAATTTCGCCCGCAGTCGCTTGCAGAAATCCGGGTCGAGTTCGACGATCACGAGCCGAGTGTGCGGCTTGATGCGGCGGACGAGTTCGGTGGTGATGGGACCGGTTCCCGCCCCCAACTCGACGATCACTCGGGCGGCATCGTAGTCGATCGTGTCGCAAGTGGCTCGCGCGAGGAACCGCGAACTGGGCACGAACGAGGCGATGGACGTGCCGTGCTGAGCGAACTTGCGCAGCATGAGCAGCCAGTCCGGCGAGGCGGACGAAATGCTGCGGCCGGTCTTAGGCGTCGAACTCATTGTGGCGCTCGGCTGGGTTTCGCGAGGAGTAATTGCGTCCAGCGGGGGTGAGCCGTGGGGCGCGCGGAAGTTAGAAAGTGAACGACGAGGCGATTGATGAGCCAGTGCCGCTCGATCTGGGGGGCGTGCCCGCAGTTCGGTATACCGAGGAAATGCCCGTTCGGCACGTCCCGCATGGCTTCTTCGGCGGTCTTCGGATCGCAAATTTGATCCTGCTGGCCGGTAACGAGCAGCAGGGGCGACTTGATTTCTTTCAGCTTCGTTCGGGCCACGAAATCCTGCGTTCCGCGGATGGTGCGTAGCAGGCCGGATTTCCACTTCCGGTCTTTGAGCGCCGCCTTGTAGTACTTCACGACGTCCCGATCGACGAATCGGGGGTCGTGAAAGACACTGCGAGCGACGCTGTACATGTCGTTTTTCATGACCCCGGCGACGATCGGAAGCTGTTCCTGATCGCCCATGCCCGAAGGACACAGCAGGACGACGCGATTCGTGAGGTGCGGATAGCGGACCGCAAATTCGACGGCCACCTTCCCGCCCAGACTACTCGCGACGAGGTGGTAGGGCCGATTCTGCACGAACTGATCCACGAACGTATGCAGTTGATCCACGAGGTATTCGACCGAGACCGGCTCTTTGGAATCGATTCGCCGGTGGAGCTCTGGACCGTCGTAAACGATGATATTCGGAGCGTAGACATCGAAGTACCGCGCCCAATAGCGGCGGTTGCGGAACCACGATTCGTTCTGCTCGGCCAAGCCATTGATCAGAATCAACGGCTGACGACGGCCGTACGCCTTCGGCCGAATCCGCTCGAACAGTCCATTCCAAGGGGGCATTTTGTTCGCTCCGCTGCGGCCGGCGGCGATATGGAAGCGAATTCGGGTGTCTTATGGGCGTTCCCAATTTACGAGCGAACCCACGGTGCGGCCGAAAAAAACGGAAATCTGACCGCAGATTCCAACGTCCCGCGAGCGAATCGGACGGCTCCGTTCAAAATCTCGTCGAGAACCCCGCAGTTTTGCCTTTGCCTCGCGCCAACAAAGGGCAGTAGTATAAGCGTTAAGGCATTCGGGGACTTTGCGTCTCCGACTTCCGATTTCCACTTCGACCTCGAATGACCGGCGGGAGTGCCGCATGGCGAACATCCGTTACGATGCGACTTGCCCCAGTTGCGAGGCTTCGGTTCCGATCCGAAGCACCGCCGTGATCGGCAAGAAGATCGAATGCCCCAAGTGCAAGTATCGATTCATCGCCCCCGAGCCGCCGGACGAGGACGACGAAGGCGACGGCGCGGTGAAAACGAAGAAGAAGGCCGGCACGAAAAAGGGCGAGAAGAAGAAATCGAGCCCGATGGTGCTCATCGGCGTGCTGCTCGGCGTCGTCGCGGTCGGCGCGCTGTGCGTCGGCGGCTACCTCCTGTTCGGCGGAGACAAGGCTGCGACCACGAGCAGCAGCACCGGCGACCCGAGCAAGAAGGGCGGCGGCGGTACGGGCACCGAAGGCGGAGCCATCGAAGAAGGCGAAACGCAGCCCGGCGATGGCCCCGTGACACCGACTCCTCCCGTCGGCCCGAAGAAGGCCGAAGCGGCCAAGGGTAAAGACATTACCAACCTGCTGCCCGGCGAAACGACCGCCGTCTACCGCGTGAACATGGATCGACTCGCCCTCTCGGCCACGCCGCTGAAAAACGCGGCGATCGACAGCTACACCAAAGACCTGTTCCAATCGTCGTTCACCATCGAAGCGGACAACGTCGAAACGTACATCCACTGCGTCACCGGGCCGGACCGCGAACCGTTCGCGGTCATCCGGACGAAATCGCCGATGAACGAACGGGAGATGTACCAGAAGCTGCAACTGGAACAGCCCAAGAATCCGGTCATCCGCGGCCGCAGCTTTTACTTGCTCAAGGCAAATCCGTTCGTCGATGCCGTTTCGCGAGCGCTCACCACGCAGGCGCTGGTGGGTCTGCTCGGATTGCCGCTGAACTTCCCCCCGCCGGCGGACTCGAACAAAGCGTATGCGATGTGCGTCTACGACACGCAGACGCTGATGATCAGCACGGAATTGACGATGGAGAAATTCCTGACGGACCTCCAGGACAACGGCTTCCCCCAGTACAAGACGGAACTGATCCCCCTGAGCAGCGCAGCCCCGCCGCCGGCCGATCCGAACGCTCCGCCCGGAGGCCCCGCCGCGGGTCCGGGGGGCCCTCCAACGGGTCGCGTTCCTGGTGGGCGTGGCCCCGGGGAGCGGGCGGATTTCCGATCCGATGAGCGGAATTACGACCCGCAACCACCGAAGGCCGGTGCAGCCGGTCTTACTCCGATCGGCCCCGGTGGACCCGAGGGGCCCGGCGGCCCGCCTGCCGCGCCCGGTGGGGAAGGCGTATCGCCGAGCGGACGGCGACCGTTCACCTCGTTGCCCAGCTATCGAACGATCGACCCCGCGCTCAAGAAAATGCTGAATCAGATTGAAGAAGACGAGCAGAATCCGCCGGCCGTAGTTTACGCCGAGATGATCGACCAGCGCATCTTCAACGCCCGACAACTCGGCGCGGCGGCCGAAGCATCGGGCGACATCGTGCTCGGGTTGCTCGCGCAGATCAAGATCGTCGGCTTGTCCCTGATCCACCTCAAGAAAGAAAAGGGCGACGTCCGCTTGTTCCTCGAATACCTGAACGCGGACGACGCGAAGACTTCGGTCTCGAAGCACCTGCTTCCGATCCTGACCCTCGGGCAACTTTTCGGTCAGCCGATGTTCGGCACGACGATCAAGCTCGTGAATAATGCCGGACAAAGCGGCGGTCCCGACGGCGGTGGTCCTCCCGGCGCGCCGAACATTCCGGGGTCAGGCCCGCCGGGCGGACGCGGGGGCGGAGGCGGCTTCCAACCGCCGCCGGGTGGGGAAGGACAAAATCCGGGCGGGTTCGGCAGCGACCCCGTCACCGGGCAGACCAAAGAGTCGTCCTTCACGGTCGATCTCGCCGACAATGTCGTAACGATCACCTCGCTCATCAACTGGTCGGACGAGAAGTACAATTCGGAAGTCCTCTCGCGAGTCAACCGATTCGGCAATCAAGTGAAAGGCCGCATGGCCGTCCTCTCCGGCGAGTCGGACTATTGGCAGTATTTGGCGGTGGCGATGCCGAAGGTTCAGAAAAAGTCCTTCCCCCGCGGCACCATCGAACGTGACATAGAAGACAAACGCTATCGGTTGGCTTACCCGCCCGAACAGCGGACGAGCTTCATGGCGGACTTGCTGCCGTACATCGGCCGCGGGAACGTGCGAGTTCGATTGCAGGATAAAAAGCTCCCCTGGTACGCCAAAGAGAACCTCCCCGCCGCGGAGACGTGGGTGCCGGAGTTCCTGGTGCCGTACTATCCGCAGGACTCGTGGCGGGCTCATCACCCGCTCGCGGGTGATGCCTCGTTGGGCGGAACGAACTACGCCGGCCTCGCGGGCCTCGGGCTCGATTCGGCGCGCTACGATCCGAACAACCCCGAAATGGCCAAGAAGGTCGGCATGGTCGGCTACGATTGGGCGTCGAAGCCCGAAGACGTTCGCGACGGGATGTCGAATACGATCTTCATGGTGCAAAC
>Ga0105047_10020862_pt1 | contig 10044 bp, 7 predicted proteins | sample MAT04_FD_78384 | JGI IMG/M metagenome (GOLD analysis project Ga0105047, IMG submission 78384) | Freshwater microbial communities from Lake Fryxell liftoff mats and glacier meltwater in Antarctica - MAT-04 (megahit assembly) | ecosystem: Environmental > Aquatic > Freshwater > Ice > Liftoff...
CCTCGACCCACCCTACGAATCACCCCTCGGCGGCCCGCCGCATTACCGCCCACGTCGCCGCCACGTCGGCCAACTCGGTCGTCTCGGTGCCGATCGAGACGCGCACCACCCACCGCCCACCCAAGACCGCGGGAGTAAGGTACGCCGCCCCGGAGCGGTTCACGCGGTCGGCCCAGGCGCGGGTGTGGACATCGAGCGCGTCGCCGGCCAGCCCCGGCGGTTCGTGGACCACGCACACGGTCTGCAACGGCACGGGGGCGACGACGCGCCAGTCCGGGGTAACGGACACCTCGGCCGCCAGCCAGCGGGCGTTCGCCAGGTCGCGGCGCAAGCGGGACTGCAAGCCGGAGACGCCTTCGGAGCGGATCAGGAACCAGAGCTTCAGCGCCCGGAAGCGGCGGCCGAGGGCGACGCCCCAGTCGCGGTAGTTGCGCGCCTTGCCGTCGGCCGCGGTCCGCAGGTAGCTCGGGCTGGTGGACATCACGCGGACCAGGTGGTCCGGGTCGCGGGCGTAGTAGAGCGAGTAGTCGAACGCGGTGCCGAGCCACTTGTGCGGGTTGAGCACGACCGTGTCGGCCCCCTCGATCCCGGCCCACATCCACCGGCACTCGGGCAGGATCATCGCCGACCCTGCCAGCGCCGCATCGACGTGCAGCCACATCCCGTACCGCCCGGCGACCGCGGCCAACTCCCCGACCGGATCAAGTGCCGTCGAAGCCGTCGTGCCGACGGTGGCGACGACGGCGCACGGCACCCGCCCGGCGGCGAGGTCGGCCGTCACCGCGTCTTCCAGGGCGTCGGCCCGCATCGCATAGTTCGCGTCGTGCGCAACGGTCCGGACGTTCTCCCGGCCGAACCCGGCGAGCAGCGCCGCCTTCTCGACCGAGCTGTGGCTCTGGGCCGAGACGTAGACGACGAGCGGCCGGCCCTCGGCCTGCAATCCGCAGCGGGCGAGCGAGAAACCGGTGGTGCGCTCTCGGGCGCACACGAGCGCGACCAGACTGCCGGTCGAAGCCGTGTCCTGAATCACCCCCGCCCATGCGTCTGACAGGCCGACCATCCGCCGCACCCAGTCGCACGTCACTTCTTCGAGTTCGGTCAGGGCCGGACTCGCCTGCCAGTTCAGCCCGAGGACGCCCAGCCCGCTGCCGAGGAGGTCGCCGAGGACGCTCGGCAGCGCGGCGTTCGCCGGGAAGTAGCCGAAGAAGCGCGGGTGCTGCCAGTGCGTGAGGCCGGGGACGATCACGCGCTCGAAGTCGGCGAGGACGGCGGCGAACGGCTCGGGGCCGGCGGGCGGGTCGGCGGGCAGCGCGGCGGCGACCCGGCCCGGTTCGGTCGGGGTGCTGACGGGGCGGGCGGCGAGGGACTGGCGGTAGTCGGCGATCCAGTCGATCAGCCGGTGGCCGTGGGCGCGGAACTCGTCCGGCGTCATGCCTCGTTCCTCGGATCGTCGAGCGGCCGCCAGCGGTAGAGCGCCCAGGCGACCGCCCCGCAAACCAGCACCCCGGTATACACGTCAAACACGGGATCCCACCGCTCGCGGCCTTCGAACCCCTGCCGCTCGCGCCAGTCCGAGTACGCCCCGACGAACCACTGTGACGACAGCGCCCCGACCACGCCCACACCGTTCATCAGCCCGAACAGCGCCCCGACGTGCCGGCCGCACTGCGGGATCGCCACCGACCACCAGTTCGGGATGGTGACGTGCATGGCGCACATCCCGGCGGCGAACAACCCGGCCATTGCGACCGGGTCGTCGCACCGGGTGCCGGCGGCCATGCACCCGGCCGCGGTCAGGTAGCACCCCACCGCGAGCCGCCGGCGGGCGCGGACGGCGTCGGTCGTCCAGCGCGGGATGCGGTCGGCCAGCCACCCGCCGAACAGCATTCCGACCGCCGACCCGCCGAGGACGAGCGACGCCAGCCACCCGGCCCGGACGTTCGGCACCCCGCGGGCGTCGTCCAGGTACTTCGGGAACCACGAGTAGAAGAAGTAGGTGTAGAACGACGCGAGGATCATGATGAGGCCGAGGACGAGGATGCCGCGGTTGGCGAAGACCGCCCGCCACGGGACCGGGCCGGGGTCGGTCTCGGTCGCCGCCCCGCCGCCCCGGATGGCGGCCAGCTCGGCCGCGTTCACCCCCGGGTGGGCGGCCGGGTCGTCGCGGAACCACCACCAGAAGCCGGCCGCCCACGCCACCCCGACCAGCCCGAAGGCGACGAACGCCCCCCGCCACCCGACCGCTTCGATCAGTTGGGCGGCGGCCGCGGGGGCGGACACCGCCCCGATTTGCGCCGACGCGAGCATCAGCCCCTGCACCCGCCCGCGCTCGTCGAGGGGGAACCAGCGCGACACCACCCGGGCGGCGTTCGGGAACGCCCCCGCCTCCCCCGCGCCGAACAGGAACCGCACGACGATCAGGCTCACGAGGCCGGTACACGCCCCCGTGAGGGCCGTGAACGCCGACCACCAGACGACGACCCGCGTCAGCACGGCCCGCGACCCGTTCTTGTCCCCGAGGCGGCCGGTCGGCACCTCGAACAGCCCGTAGGCGAGGGAGAACGCCATCATCACGTAGCTCATCTGCATGCCGCTCAGCCCGAACTCCTTCTGGATCGGCCCAACGGCTTGCGACATGCAGATGCGGTCGAGGTACAGCACGGCCGACAGCCCGCACAGCCAGAGTGCGACGCCGTACCGGGCGCGGGTGGTCGGGGCGGGATCGGGCGGCGACATGGCGGGTCCGCGTGCGGCGGGGTGAGGCGGGTTCAGTGTACCTGCCGGCGCGGAATATGGGAGAAGAATGAGTTGCCGCAAAGAGGCACAAAGGGCACAAAAACAGACGAAAGACAGATTGGAGTTTTCTTCGTTCCCATGCACCGCGTGGGAACGCATCTGCGGACGCTCTGCGTCCCGTCTGAAACGATGCACCGCGGAGCGGTGAACACTCACGTTCCCACGCAAAGCGTGGGAACGAGGTACATGAATGGTCTTACTTTTGTGCCCTTTGTGCCTCTTTGCGGCAACTCTCGTCTTTGCCCCATCACACCGCGGCGCGGCGGCCGGGCTTGGACAGCGCGATCGCCGTCGGCTCGGCGCAGCCGCCGGCGGTCGGGAAGAGCTTGCCGGGGCTGCAGCGGTTGTCGGGGTTGAACGCCACCCGCAGCCGCAGCATGAACGCCAGGTCTTCGGCCGCGAACAGTTTCGGCATGAAGTCGAGCTTCTCCACCCCGATGCCGTGCTCGCCGGTCACGCTCCCGCCCAGGCGGATGCACTCGTCGAGGATGTCGTGGCTGGCGTCGAGCACCTTTTGCACCTGCACCGGGTCGCGCTCGTCGAACAGCAGCACCGGGTGGATGTTGCCGTCGCCGGCGTGGAAGACGTTGGCGATGGCGACGCCGTACTTCGCGCTCACGGCGGTGATGTGCCGCATGATCTCCGGCAGCTTGGTCCGCGGGACCACGCCATCCTGCGTGCAGTAGCTCGGGTAGCCGAGCCGCCCGACGGTGCCGAACGCCCCCTTGCGGGCCTTCCACAGGGCGAGCCGCTCGGCCTCGGTGTTCGCCTTGCGCACCTCGCGGGCGCGGTTCGTCATCGCAATCGCCTCGACGCGGTCGGCCTCGCCCTGCAACCCCGCCGCGAGGCCGTCCACCTCCATGATGAGCAGCGCCCCGGCGTCGAGCGGGAAGCCGAGCTTGTACGCCGCCTCGACCGACCCGATGAACGTCTGGTCGAGCATCTCCAGCGCCGCCGGCACGATCCCGGCGGCGATGATGTCGCTGATCGTGCTCGTCGCGTCGTCCACGCTGTCGAAGACGCCGAGCAGGGTGCGGTACGCCTCCGGGTTGCGGGTGAGGCGGACCCACACCTTCGACACCACCCCGAAGGTGCCCTCGCTGCCGACGACCGCCCCGGTCAGGTCGTACCCCGGGCCGTCCTCGCACGGCCCCCCGCAGGTGACGACCCGGCCGTCCGGGAGGACGAGTTCGACCCCGAGGATGTGGTTGACGGTGACGCCGTACTTGAGGGTGTGCGGGCCGCCCGAGTTGGTCGCCACGTTCCCGCCGATGGTACACGCCCCCTGGCTCGACGGGTCCGGGGCGTAGTGGTAGCCGTGCGGCTTGAGGGCGTTGGTGAGCCAGACGTTCACCACCCCCGGCTCGACGACGGCGTAGCGGTCGCGGACGTTGATGTCGAGGATGCGCTTCATCCGGGCGAGGGCGATCATCACCCCGCCGCCGACGAGGACGCACCCCCCGGCGAGACTCGTCCCGGCCCCGCGCGCCAGGAACGACACCCCCAGTTCGTTGCACGCCGTAACGATGCCGACGATCTGCTCGGTGGTGGTGGGGAAGACGACGACATCGGGCCGGGTCTTGGCGATGGTGAACCCGTCGCACTCGTACACCGACATGTCGGCGGCCGACGTGAGGACGTTGTCGGCCCCGACGACGGCCCGCATCCGGGTGACGAGTGCGGCGTGCGACACCGTGGCCGGCCCCGGCGGGGTGAGGTTGACGACGCGGTGGGCCGACGGCGGGGTGGCGGTACTCATACGGGAAGTGTAGCAGGCGGGCCGGGGGTCGTCCGGGCCGGCGGCGGCGGATGCCCGCCGCCGGTCGCGCCGGTCGTCAGATGATTTGCCGGATCGGCTCGGCCCCCTCGACGCCGACGAGCTTCTGGTCGAGGCCGCCGTAGAAGTAGCTCAGGCGGTTCGGGTCGAGGCCCATCTGGTTCAGAACGGTCGCGTGCAGGTTCTTGACGTGGAAGCGGTCCTCGACCGCGGCGTTGCCCAATTCGTCGGTCTTGCCGACGCTCACCCCGCCCTTGATCCCGCCGCCGGCCAGCCACATCGTGAACCCGTAGGCGTTGTGGTCGCGGCCCGTCCCCTCGGCGTACTCGGCCGTCGGCTGGCGGCCGAACTCGCCCCCCCAGATCACGATCGTTTCGTCCAGCAGCCCGCGCCGCTTCAAGTCCTTGAGCAGCCCGGCGACCGGCTTGTCGGTCGCCCCGGCGTGCTTGCCGTGGTTCCGCACCATGTCGGAGTGGGCGTCCCAGTTGTCGTCGTTGTGTGCCCCGCCGGAATAGACCTGGATGAACCGCACCCCGCGCTCGACGAGGCGGCGGGCGAGGAGGCACTTGCGGCCGAAGTCGTCGGTCCTCGGGTCGTCGATCCCGTACAGGGCCTTCGTCGCGGCGTCCTCCTTCGTGAAATCGACGGCCTCCGGGGCGTGCTGCTGCATCTTGAAGGCCAGCTCGTAGCTGGCGATGCGGGCGGCGAGTTCGCTGTTGTCGGCCCGGGCGGCGAGGTGGTCGGCGTTCTTCTCCTTGAGGCGGTCGAGCAGGTCGCGCTGCTGGGGGCGGGTAGTGCCGGCGGGCAGGGCGAGGTCGTGGATGGGGGTCTTGTCGGCCCGCAGGATGACGCCCTGGTAGGCGGCCGGCATGTAGCCGCTGGCCCAGTTCTTCGGCCCGCTGATCGGCCCGCCGGACTTGTCGAGCATGACGACGAACCCGGGCAGGTTCTGGTTCTCGCTGCCGAGACCGTAGGTGACCCAGGCCCCGAGGCACGGGTTGCCGCTGAGCAGCCGCCCGCTGTTCATCATGAGCAGGGCCGACCCGTGGATGGGCGACTCGGCGTAGAGGGAGTGGACGAAGGCGATGTCGTCGGCGCACGACCCGACGTGGGGGAACAGGTCGCTGACGAGTTTGCCGGACTTGCCGTAGGGTTTGAACGCCCACTTCGGCCCGACGACCCGGCCGACGGCCTTGTGCCCGCCGCGGCCGAACGTCTTGACCGGGATTGTCTTCCCGTCGAGCTTGTACAACTCCGGCTTGTGGTCGAAGGTATCGACCTGGCTCGGCCCGCCGTAGCAGAAGATAAAAATGACCGACTTGGCCTTGGCCGGGGTCATCGGCTTCTTGGGGGCCATCGGGTTGAGGAACGAGGTGACGCCCTTCGCGTCGGCCGGGACCGGGGCGGCCCCCAGGCCGTCGCGGGCGAGCAGTCCGCTCAGCGCGAGGCCGGTGAACCCGCCGCCGGCCTCCCACAGGAACTCCCGGCGGGTCCGGCCGCAGAACTGGCGGGGGGTGGTGTCGGACATGCGTGAACTCCGCGGGGAAAGTGTGTCAGTTCCAAACGTCGAGGCTGAGTGCGGGCACTAGCGTGTAGTCGCGGGCGTTGCGGGTCACGAGCGTCGCGGCGTGCGAGACGGCGATCGCGGCGATCCGCAAGTCCTGCGTCCCGACCCGGATCTTCGCCGAGCGCCACTGCTTGAACAGTGCGTCGGCGGCGGAGGTGTAGGGGAGCAGGCGGAATCCGGACGCGAAGCGAAGGATTCGTTCAAATAACTCATAGGCGTGAGGCAACGAGGTATACCCCCGCCCTGCTTCGGCCTGTCGGATGACGGCCAGTCGCCCGCGCAGGATTTCATCCACCGCGACGACCGGGATGAAACGGTCGGTCGCCGGGATGGTCGCAATCCGCGCCACGACCGCGCGGTTGTCGTGGAAAACGTCCGACAGGATGTCGGTGTCGAACGCGGTCATTCCGGAAACTCTTGCGCCTTGAGTTCGTCCCGGTATCGGTAAACGTCGCGGACGATGTCGTCGAGCGTCGGGTCGTCCTTGAACGCGCCGGCCGCCGCCAACAGTCCGTCCGGCTCGACATCCATGAAGACGATTTCGCCTACTGTCATCCGGCCCGCGACATCTGCGCGGAGTGCCGCGACTGCTCCGTCCTTCGTACCCGCGGTCGCCCGCAGGTGGGGCGACCCGAGGACGGCCGCGGTGAAGGTGCCGTTCTGTTGCTCGACCGTTACCGGAACCGTCGTCATGGTCGATTCTCCCTTTCCCGTCATCGTACCAGCGCGGGTCAGTCGAGATACACGAACTCGTTGGCGTTCAGGAGCAGGAGACAGTAGCGGGCGAGGGCGGTGGCGTCGTCGAGGGTGTGCTTCGCCTTCATCTCACGGACGAAGGCGGCGTCCTTCGCGACTTCGGCGGCGGGCGGGGTGCGGCCGGTCGTGAGGCGGACGGCGCGCGTCACTTGTGCGGCGAGGTCGCCGGGGGCGTCCGCGGCGAGGCGGGCGGCGAAGGCGGCGGCGGTCTCGTTGGCGAACTCGCCGTTGAGCAGGCCGAGCGCCTGGGTCGGGACGGTCGTGGTGTAGCGGACCGGGCAGCTGTTGTCGGTGTCGGCCTGGTCGTGGGTCGCGAGGATCGGCACCTGGAGCGACCGCTTCACGGTCACATAGACGCTCCGCCGGTTCGCCTCGGCCGGCGGCGAGACCGGCCAGCCCTGGCCCGGCACCGACTGCCCGGCGAGCACCTCGCGCGAAATCCTCGGGAAGACGCCCGGCCCGTGCATTTTCGGGTTCAGCCCCCCGCTGACCGCGAGGAACGAGTCGCGCACCTCCTCGGCCGTCAGCCGGCGCATGTTGAACCGCCAGAGCAGCGCGTTCGACGGGTCGGCCTTGAGGTTCGTCGCGTCGCCGGCCGACGCGCGGCGGTAGGCGGCCGAGGTCAGGATGAGTTTGTGGAGGCGCTTGATTTGCCACCCGCCGGCGACGAATTCGTCGGCCAGCCAGTCGAGCAGTTCCGGGTGCGTCGGCGGCTCGCCGAGCTTGCCGAAGTCGTTCGCGGTCGGGACAATCCCGCGGCCGAAGTGCCCCTGCCAGACGCGGTTCACGAACACGCGGGCGGTGAGCGGGTTGTCCTTCGACGCCACCCAGTCGGCGAACACCGTGCGCCGCCCGCTCGACTTCGGGCCGGGCGCGGGGAGGACCGGCGGCGGGCCGCCGAGGACGGCCGGGAAGCCGGGCGTGGCCTCCGGCCCCCCCTTGGCGTGCGGGTTGCCGCGCGGCAGGAGGAAGACCGTCGGCGGGCGGGGGTCGCAGAAGTTCACTCCGATCGTCAGGTCTTGGGCCGGCAGCGGCAGGCGTTCGAGGGCGGCCAGTTCCTTGCGGGCGGCGAGGTAGTCGGCCTTCGCCGGGCCGTCGAGGAACTGCGGCACCTTCGCGACCACCTTCGGGCGGCCGTTCCCTTCACTCGCCCGCTGGTCCTCGGCCGGCATCTTCTTGATGGCCGCGTTCTCGGTCGCGGTCATAGTCTTCTTGATCTCGTCGATCTTCTTCCGCCGCTCGCCGAGTTCGGCCTCGAACGCCTTGCGGCGCTCGAGCGGGGTGACATCGACCGTGTTGTGCGACGGCCGCGAACCGTTGGCGTCGTTGAACGGGCGCACGTCGCGGAAGAAGGCGACGAGGCGGTAGTAGTCGGCCTGCGGGATTGGATCGACCTTGTGGTCGTGGCAGCGGGCGCAGTTGAGCGTCATCGCCAGGAAGCCCTGCCCGGCGACGGTCACGAGGTCGTCGTACCCGTCGTACAGGGCCAGCTCGCGGTCGGCCGGCTCGTCGTCCCACAGGCCGAGGCGGTAAAAGCCGGTGGCGGTCACGGCGTCCGGGTCGTACCCCGGCCGCTCGTCGCCGGCGAGCTGTTCCTTGACGAACCGGTCGTAGGGCTTGTCGGCGTTGAAGCTGCGGATGACGTAGTCGCGGTACTTCCAGGCGAACGGCTTGGGGCCGTCGCGCTCGTACCCGTTGGTCTCGGCGAAGCGGACCACGTCGAGCCAGTGGCGGCCCCACTTCTCGCCGTAGTGCGGCGACGCGAGGAGGGCGTCGATCAGCTTCTCCCAGGCGTCCGGGGCGGGGTCGCGGACGAACTCGTCGATCTGCTCGGGCGTCGGCGGCAGGCCCCACAGGTCGAAGTACGCCCGGCGGGCGAGCGTCACCTTGTCGGCCGGGCCGACCGGCTTCAACCCCTTGGCGTCGAGCTTGGCGAGAATGAAGGCGTCGATCGGGTTCTTCACCCCGGTCGCGTCCTTGACCTCCGGCACCGCCGGCCGCTTCACCGGCTGGTACGCCCAGTAGCGCTTCGCCTCCTCGGTCACGACCCCGCCCTTGGGTTTGGGCGGGGCTTGCGTCGTGGCGGCCCCGAGCTTGTCGGCGGGGTACGGCAGGCCGGCCTTCACCCACTTGGCGAAGACCGCGATCTCGTCGTCGGTGAGCTTCCCCTTCGGGGGCATGCGCATCGCCTCGTCCTTGTACTCGACGGCCTTGACCAGGTGGCTGGCGAGCGCGTCCTTCGGGTCGAACGCCGGCCCGGTGTCGCCGCCGTCGAGGGCCGCCTTGCGGGTCGTGAGGTTCAGCCCGCCCTTGACCTTCGCCTCCGCCCCGTGGCACTTGAGGCAGTGCGTGGCGAGGAGCGGCCGCACCTCCTTCTCGTAGAAGGCGACCTGCTCGGCGGTGAACGCCGGCGGGTCGCTCGCCTTCGGCCCGTCGGCGGCGGTGGTGTGGACGGCGGCGGCGGCGCACAGCCCGGCGGCGACGGCGGCGAGCGACAGGCGGCGGGGGAAGCGAATCGGCATGGCGGGAACTCGGGTCTTGGCGAGCGGCCGGGTTCATCCCGGCCGTGTGAGAACTGGTTCTGCTGCGGAGGCAAACATACCTACGGGGTGCGGGCGGCGAGCCGACTTCGCTCGATCACCGCTGACCAAAACTCGATGTCGTCCGCCGTGAGCGTCGGGGGCGGAGATGAGCCGTCCGTTTCGGGATCGCAGTAGTCGGGATCCGAAACGATTAGCATTTTCACCCGGCTGCCGGGAGGAATGTCGAGTGGGTAAACAACGTCAATATTACCGCACATGCAGATTCCGGTTGCGGATTGAGGCATACCATCACACCCTTGCATTCTCGTTCCCACGCTCCGCGTGGGAACGGGTCTTCTACCCCTCTGCGGTGTGCCTTTTCTCGGCCGTCACTGGACGCAGAGCGTCCGGAGCGGCGTTCCCACGCAGAGCGTGGGAACGAGGAGTCGAGGAGCATGGTTCGCGGCCCCTCCGCCCCCATTTTCGCAGGCCGCCCGCCCCTTCGCTACGGCGTCTCGACGGTCGCGGCCATCACCACCGGGGCGGAGCCGTGCGGCCCCTTCACGAACTCGACCGTCTTGAGTACCGCGTCCGGCCGCTTCGGAACGACCGCGAGGTAGCGGACC
>Ga0105047_10020865_pt1 | contig 10044 bp, 7 predicted proteins | sample MAT04_FD_78384 | JGI IMG/M metagenome (GOLD analysis project Ga0105047, IMG submission 78384) | Freshwater microbial communities from Lake Fryxell liftoff mats and glacier meltwater in Antarctica - MAT-04 (megahit assembly) | ecosystem: Environmental > Aquatic > Freshwater > Ice > Liftoff...
ACATACACAGCGCTTGATCGATAGCGCCAAGATTTATCGCATGGACCTGCCGTTCACGCGCGCCGAGCTCGCCGAAGCAATGGTGGAACTGGTGGCGGTGAACAAATTGCCGTCCTGCTACATCCGGCCGATCGCCCTGCGCGGCTACGGCGAACTAGGGATTTATCCGCTCCGGAATCCGGTGGAGGTCTATCTGGCAGCTTGGGAATGGGGCAAGTACCTGGGTGCCGAGGCCCTCGAGAACGGCGTCGACGTCTGTGTCTCCAGTTGGCAACGGATCGCGCCCAATACCCTGCCCGCGCTGGCGAAGGCCGGCGGCAACTACCTCAATTCGCAGTTGATCAAGATGGAGGCAATCGGCAATGGCTTCTCCGAAGGCATCGCGCTTGACCATCTGGGCACCGTAAGCGAGGGCTCCGGCGAGAACATCTTCATCGTCCGCGGCGGCAAGATCTACACGCCGCCGCTGTCGAACTCGGTGTTGCCGGGAATCACTCGCGACACCGTGGCGCAGTTGGCGCGAGCCCAAGGGTTCGAGATCGTCGAAGGTGCCATTCCGCGTGAGTTCCTCTACCTGGCCGACGAGATCTTCTTCACCGGGACGGCGGCTGAGATCAGTCCCATCCGTTCGGTAGACCGCATCCAGGTGGGCTCCGGCAAGCGCGGCCCGATCACGGCCGCGTTGCAGAGCGAGTTCTTCGCCATCGTCGAAGGGCGTCAAGAAGACCGGTTCGGCTGGCTTACTCCCGTCCCGGCGGCCGTATCCGCATGATTTAAAATCACTAATGGAAACGGCCCGGTCTTTGCAGACTGGGCCGTATCCCATTTAAAACGGGGCATGGGAGGTAGAAAACGTAGTGCTTGTATCGATCGATCCGCGGGCGCATTCGCGACGGCCACCTCCCCCGAGATTATCCGCCTCTTCATACGCCCGCAGGCGATCTAGATTGTGTTGTACCAAGATGGCGGCCACCGGGGAAGGGGTATGTGGGGTAGGAGTAGCGGTTTTTAACAGTTTTTTTCCCCTTATATTGCAGTAGTTTACAAATAGGGGTAATGAGGGAAAGCTGTGCAAAAACCATCGGCGGGGGGAAATGGTCCAGAGGAGAGAGCGTATGAACCGGCAAATAGCTAAGGGAATTCATTTGGAGACGGGCGAAGGCGTGGCGGTAGAGTTCAAAACGGTACTGGAGACGGTGTCACCTCACCCTTCCAGCGTCACTGGACACTATCTGGCGCCCGGCTTCATCGACCTGCAGGTGAATGGCTTCGCCGGCGTCGATTACAACTCGCCGGTCGCGCCGCACGATGAGATTGCGCGGTCGATCCTGGCGCTGTTTGCCACCGGCGTCACGCGCTTCTACCCGACGGTAATCACCGGCTCGGCGGAGGATATGACCGGGGCGCTCAAGAATCTGGCGGCGGCGCGCGACAAGGTCGCTTACGGCGAGGCGATGGAAGGGTTCCATGTCGAAGGCCCCTTCATCTCGGCCGAGGATGGCCCCCGGGGCGCGCATCCCCGGCATTGCGTGCGCGCGCCCTCGATTGACGAGTACCGCCGCTTTCAAGATGCCGCCGATGGCCGCGTGCGCCTAATGACCGTTTCGCCCCATTGGCCCGGCATCACCAGTCTGATCGAGACGATGGTGGCCGAGGGAGTGGTGGTGAGCATCGGACACACCGGAGCGTCGAGCGAGCAGATTGACGAAGCGGTGCGGGCCGGCGCCACCATGTCGACTCATCTGGGTAATGGCGCGCACTCCGAAATGCGCCGCCATCCAAATTACCTGTGGGACCAGATGGCGAACGACCGCTTGACCGCCAGCTTCATCACGGATGGTATCCACATCGGGCAGAACTTCTTTCGCGTCGCGCTGCGGGCGAAAGGCTTGGAGCGCTGCGTGCTGGTCACCGACGCCGTAATGCCTGCCGGCTGTGCGCCCGGTGACTATATGCTGGGCGAGATTTCCGTGACGCTGCATCCCGGCGACCGGGTGACTCTGCGTGGCGGTGACCGACTGGCCGGGGCAGCGCTCAAGATGCACGATGCTATCGGCAATGCGGTTCGGCTCGGCGGGATCGCCCTGCGCGACGCGGTGACGATGGCGACCACCAACGCGGCGCGGGCGGGTCGAATTCCGGGCCGCTGGTGTGGCCTTGAGGCCGGCGAACGCGCGGACCTGGTGGCTTTCGACTACGCTGGCGAAAGGCTAACCGTGCGCCAGGTGTGGATGGGTGGCCAACCGGTGTACTCGGCTTGACGCGTTTCCTCACCGTTATCATCAACCTTCACCTTGCGATGATCCCGGTGCTGCTGCTACTGGCTTGGCTCGACCCGCGCGAACTCGCCGGCGCGAACGTCTGGTGGAAGCCCGTCAAGTTCTTTGTGAGTGTCGCCATCTATCTGGTGACGGTGCGGTACCTGCTGCAGTGGACCACGGGGCGCGCCCGAAGCTGGATCGGCTACGGCATCGCGATCACCATGACCGGCGAGAACGCGGCCATCGCCGGTCAAGCGTGGCGCGGCGTGCCTTCGCACTTCAACGAGGCGTCGCCGTTTGACGCCCTCGTCTTCGCCCTCATGGGCGTGCTCATTTTGATTAACACGCTACTGCTGGCGTGGCTGTTCGTGTGGCACTGCCGCAACCGAGTGCCCACCGGTGCCGGTCAACGCTGGGGCATCCGCTGGGGAATATTCGCCACCCTGTTCGCCAGCGCCATCGGCGGGCTGATGATCGCACACCAAGGCCACACCTTCGGCGCTCCGGACGGGGGCACGGGACTTCCCTTCCTCAACTGGAGCAGCCGTGCCGGTGATTTGCGGATCGCGCACTTCCTCGGGATGCATGGACTGCAGTTGTTGCCGTTGCTAGGCTGGGCCGTCGACCGGTCCGGGTCACCGCGCGGGTGGCTGCTGGTGGCGGTGGCCGCCATGGCTTATCTGCTGGTGACGGGGCTTTTGATGCTGCAAGCGTTGGGCGGCAAGCCGCTGGTGGCGTGATGCGTCAAATGGATCGCAAAACTATTGCCAAAGAAGGATTATGCTGTTGGGTATGGGCCTGAGCATCCAACCCCTCCTCCTCTGCCTCATGCTATTCCAGAACGAGCCTGCGAAGCACCTAGTCGACCTCCCTTCCGGCCACCAAGTCATCTTCCGCGGGCCCGCCCCATCCGCTCTATCGAGGGAACCGTGGTGCTAGTTAAAGGCGGCGCCCTCACTTATCGCTGCGGCGATGCGGTGGTAGGACCTTCCACCGCATCATACGCCGCCCGATCCTTCTTCGCCCTGTGGCCATCGACAAAGAGAGCAGCTTAGTACCGGCTCACGACGCCAAAGGCCAACGGACCGGTCGTGCTGATCACGTCCAGGGTCTGGAAGCCCGACCGGAAGTAGAACTGATACTGCGCTGGCCGCGAACTCAGGTTGAAGGTGAGCGTGCCGCCCAGGCAGTCCGCCGTCACCTGATAACGGCCAGCGTCGCTTTCAGTGCGCGCCACCGAGCCTTCGTTGCCCAAGGTCGACGTCGCCAGGATGGCGAGTTGGCCGAAGGGATTGCCCGCGAGGTTGCGGCCGACATTAGCCGCCAGAAGGCCGACTAGTCCGTAGGCTTCGCCGGCGAAGTTCGGAATTTGTTGGATCTTGGCGCTATATAGGCCGGAAAAGGTGAGCAGGTCCGTCAAGCCTAACGGGCAGCCGGCGACGCCCAAGTTAGCGCTGCCTAGCACCCCGCGGCCCGGCGACGTGCTGATGAAGTAGATCGACTGGTTATTGTTATAGAACCAGAAGTCATACTGTAAAGGGAAAGACGAAAGGTTCATGGTCAGCGTGCCACCGGTGCAGTCGTCGAAGATCTGGAAGCGACCCAGGTCGTCCTCCAAACGCGTGGAACTGCCGGAGCCGCCGCCAAAGACCGTGAAGAGGGAGGTCGCGTTGATATTCAGCACTCCCAATGGACTGCCCGCCCGATCCACGCCCGTGGAGGCCACAAAGCGCCCCGTGGTGGCGTAATTGGACCCGGGGTTATCGCTAGTGATCGCCTGCGCGTTGTAGGTCCAGGGGCCCGACAGGCGGGACAGCGGGTTCACCGGACAACCGGCGGGCGACGCTACATTCATCGTGCCCGAGATCGACCGGCCAGAAGTGCCGATCACGTCGATCTCCTGGAAGCCTGCCCGGAAGTAGAATTCGTACTGCTGCGGACGGGAGGAGAGGTTCAAAGTCAACGTGCCTCCGCTGCAATCGCTGTTTACCTGGAAGCGGCCCGCGTCGCGCTCCAAGCGCGTGACGGACGGCGGGTCTCCGATGGCCGAGGTTGCCGTAACGGCCAAGAGACCAATTGGCGCCCCAGCCGCGTTCGTCCCGATGCTCGCCTCCATCCGGCCCGTAATCCCGTACAATTCGCTAAATCCTTTTGACCGAAAGCTGAAGACGTAAGGTCCGGACAACACGCTCAGCGGATTCCCTTTGAACGGACAGAAATTCACCCCCGGAAACGCAGACCCGGTCGCCGCGCGGCCCTGGGTGGTGCTGATGATGTTAAGCGACGTGCCACCGTTGTTGAAGAAAAAGTCGTATTGCATGGGCAGAGACGAGAGATTCATGGTCAGCGTGCCGCCGGTGCAATTGTCATTGATCTGATATCGGCCGGCGTCGGTCTCCAGCCGCGTGGTGCTTTGGCGGAAATTCGAAGTCGCGTTGATCGACAGGATTCCCGTCTGGCCTCCCGGCCCAATCGACGCCGTAAACTGCCCGGCAATCATGAATTCGACCCCTCCATTAGGACCGAAAGGCTGGTTGTGCTGCACATTGAAGGTCCAGATGCCACTGAGGGCGGTAAGTGGATTAGCCGGGCATTGCCCGAAAAGGGGTGTTGCCGCGGCAAAGGCCGCTAGCAGAATGAATTGTAAGAATTGCTTTCGCATGAATAAACTCCCTGTCAAGGTGCGGTGCAGCGATACTACCGCCATTCAGTTTAGTAAGAGTGAGCGATTAGTTCTAGTATCAAAACGATGAAACGTAGAGAATTGAGAGTACCGGAGCGACCATCGTCTAGATGCGGGACCGGTTGCCGGAGGCATTTTGAAGGCAGACAAGTCGTTTAGCCGGACAGTGGAACTTTGTAATCTCCGGATTGGCGCGATGGTGCTCACTCCGCCCGGCATGAACCTAGGCGTCACCGGCTCCCCTGCGGGAACTGGCCAGCCCCTGGTTGACATGTTCACGCTGATCCGTTGCGGGGTCTGGGGTCACTTGGGTTCCAGGCCCCCCGGCAGGAGAGCGGATGGTTCTGCGAGAATGGAACGGTGAAGTTTCGAGCGATCATCCTACTGTTCACTACGCTGCTGGCGGCGCAGGCGCCGAAGAAATCGGCGCTGGATAAGGCGACTCTGGAGGCGTACCTGCGCCACCTGGTTCCCTACCCCGCGACGGTAAAGATCGAAGTGGGCGACCCGAGTCCGAGCACGCTGGCCGGGTTCTCAGAGGTGCGGGTGCTGGCATCGGTGGGCGAGCGATTCAAGCAGCATGTCTTCGAGGTTTCGGCCGATGGGCAGCGCTTCTTTGAGGCGACGGTGCATGAGATCGGGCAAAACCCCTTTGCGGCGGAATTGGCCAAGCTGAAGACCGAGTTTCAACCTTCGCTAGGCACGGCGGGCGCGCCGGTGACTCTGGTGCTTTTCAGCGACTTTCAATGTTCGTACTGCCGGGAACAGAGCCGCCTGCTGCGGGAGAATCTGATCAAGACGTACCCCAAAGAGGTCCGGCTGTTTTTCAAGGATTATCCGCTGGAGCAGATTCACCCGTGGGCGCGGGCCGGGTCGATTGCCGCACGCTGCGTCTTCCGGCAGAACGCGCCGGCGTTTTGGGATTTTCACGATTACCTCTTCGACAAGCAAGCGGAGTTCACGCCGGCCAATTTGAAGGAGAAGAGCGTTGCCTGGGTGACCGCCAAAGGCTTGAACGCGGCCCAGTTCACGGCGTGCTTCGAGACGAAGGCCACGGAGAAAGAAGTGGACCGGAACATGGCCGATGGACGGGCCGTGCAGGTGAACTCGACGCCGACGCTTTTCGTCAATGGCCGGCGCTTGGCGGGGGTGCTGGAGTGGAGCAGTCTGAAGACGGTGATTGACCTGGAGTTGGATTATCACCAGAAGAATGCCAAGCCCACCGATGCCGCTTGCTGCAGTGTCGAGTTACCCGCGCCATTTACGCCAAAGAAAAAATAAGATGCGAATTCTTTTCTCTTTTTACTTACTCATCGGTTCGGCATTCGCGGCCAGTAACCTGATTGACGCGCAACGGTATCTCGAAAATATCAAGTATCTGGCTTCGCCGGAGCTAAAGGGCCGGGCCACCGGAAGCCAAGAGATCGAAAAGGCCGCGCGTTACATTGCGGGTAACTTCGAACGCTTTGGCTTAGTGCCGGCGGGAACCAACAAAGGCTACTTACAGACCTATAAGATCAACACTTCGTCGAAGCTGGGCGGCAAGAATCAAATGTCGATCAGCGCGAAGGGCAAAAAGCAAAGCCTGAAGCTGAACCAGGACTTTTCTCCGTTCTACTTTTCGGGCAGCGGACGCGTCAGTGGCGGCGTGGTTTTCGCCGGCTACGGGATTACGGCGCCTGAGTATAGTTACGATGACTACGACGGCCTCGATGTGAAGGACAAGGTGGTGCTGGTGCTGCGCCGCGAGCCGCAGGAGAAAGACGTGGGTAGTAAGTGGCAGGGCACGGGAATGACGACGCACGCGGCGTTTGAATCGAAGGTCGTCAACGCGAAGCAGCACGGGGCGCGGGCCTTGATCCTGATCAACAACACGGTGACCAATCCGTCGGAGGCGAATGACCTGAATGGCTTCGCGCGGATGCCGGGCCCGGAGGACGCGGGCCTCCCGTATGTGCAGATGAAAGCCGGTTGGGCCGACGAGTGGTTCGCGGCGGCGGGCAAGCCACTGAAGGACGTGGTGGAGGGGATCGACAAAGATTTACGGCCGCGGTCGTTTCCTTTTCCGGACTCGGTACGGGTGGAGTTGCAAACCGATGTGCAGCGCATCATCAAGGACGCGCATAATGTGGTGGGCTATTGGCCCGGCGAGACGGACGAATTCGTGATCGTGGGGGCGCACTATGACCACTTGGGCTTGGGCGAGGTTTTTTCGTTGTCGCCTTCGGAAGTAGGCAAGGTGCACCATGGCGCCGATGACAACGCCTCCGGCACTTCCGGCGTGGTGGAACTGGCGCGCCTGATCACATCGCAGGGGAAGCGCAAACGGGGCGTGCTGTTCATCACCTTCTCTGGCGAAGAGCTCGGCTTGATCGGCTCGAGCTACTACTCCGAGCATCCGCTGCTGCCCAACGACAAGGCGATTGCCATGATCAATATGGACATGATCGGGCGGGCGAAGGAAGGACGGCTGATCATCGGGGGCGCGGCAACGGGCACGACCCTGAAGGAGTCGCTGGAGCGCTTGATTGCGAAGCACGGGGACTTGAAGGTCGACCTGACTGAGCCTTCGGGCATTGGCGGTAGCGACCACACGTCCTTCACGGCGAAGCAGATTCCGGCGCTGTTCTTCTTTAGCGGCCTGCATGCGGATTACCACAAGCCATCGGATACCTGGGACCGCATCGACGTGCCGAACGCGCAAAAGGTGTTGGCCCTGGTGGCCGATACGTTGATGACTTTGACCGATTCGCCGGAACGGCCTACTTATGTAAAGGTGGCGCCGCCGAGCGGGCCGCAGATTACCGGCTCCGGAGGCGCCAGCGGCTATGGGCCTTATTTTGGGTCGATTCCAGATATGGCCGGCAAGGACAAGGGCGTGCGATTTGCCGATGTAAGGGCGGGATCGCCGGCGGCCAAGGCCGGACTAGTGGGCGGTGATATCATGGTGGAGTTCGACGGGAAGAAAGTCGAAAACCTGTACGATTACACCTATGCCCTCCGGCAGAAAAAGCCCGGCGACGTTGTCGTCGTCAAATTCATCAGGAAAGGACAGGCCGAGTCGACCACCGTCACTTTGGAACAAAGAAAGTGATTGAAGGAGTTAATGTTTGCGGGAAGCCGGGACGATAACCCCTTTAGAGCTCACGCATGCCCGTAATGACACCAAAGCCCGAAACTGCCACTTGGCGATTACCGCCACTCATCCTACATCCGTTTGCCGAAACCTCAGGTCCGGACAAGCTGGTAGAGAGTTCCCGCGCCAGCCTGATGTTGCAAGGGCTGCTGCCGCAAGGGGAATTGAGCCGCGAGGACCTGGACAAGCGGTTGCTAGAAGGGCGGTACTGTGAGATCCGCATGCTGTTTTACGTGGGCAAGGATCTGCTGCGCTGGATTGAGCAATGCCAGGAGATTGTCACCCGCGAAGAGGTGTTGAAGCGTTCTGGTTTCTGCTACCAGAGCTTTGCCGCCCTGATTGTGGAAGAGCCGCCCAAACCGGTACGCGAGAAATTGAAGAAATGGGGCGTGGCCGACTATAAGTCGATCTTCTCCCGCGCACTGGGTTTGAATGCCGTCTTCACGGAAGTGCCGGAACGCACGGACCTCACCGACGAGTTCATCCGCCATTACTACCGCTATGCGGACCAGTTGTTCGCCTGCCGCCAATTGATGTGGAGCTTTGGCGACGTCCGACCGGCCCAGTTCGATTTCGACTTGTATGCCTCCGGCGAATACTCGCGGATGCTCGAACGGCAATGGCAGGACGGCGATCCGCAAGTAGACGACTAAGGCCAGTACCGCCGCTGGTACCGCCGCTAGTACTGCCGCTAGTACCGCCGCTGGTACCGGCCCTGCTGCCCTAGCTTGACGAGGCCTACCCGACTGTGATCCTCTGGAATCGTTCGTTGGGGAATCCGTTGGCAAATAAGCTCGCCTTTCACCTCTGCCAAGTCGCCGTGCTGCTCGCTACTGCTGGATGTCTGTTCCCGCAGTCGGTGGAGTCGGTGCCGTTTCGAGCGGTCTTAAGCGGCCCTCGCGAAGTACCAACCACTTTCGGCTTGACGGCCCGGGCTACGGTCTGGCTGCGCTTAGTGCGCGACGCCAACCTTCGACTGACAAACGCTTCCGTCGACCTAGATTTACGTCATAACCTTCCCGCCGACGCCAAGATCACCGCCGTGAAGCTGTTTGAAGGCCCGCCAACCGGAGCGGGCGGCCTGCTGCTCGATTTCGGCCCGGTACCGAGTCGGGACTCTAGCCGCGAGGGCAACGTCCTGCACCTGAAGGCGGCCATTGAGGCCAGTCAGTTGCGGATCCTGGCCACGCCGCGACCGATGTATCTGGCCATGGAAACCGCCGACATTCCCGGCCCCACGGTGCGGGGCGCGCTGGAAGCGGCGGATCTGGCGATCCTGCTGAGCCCGCTCAATCCTACCGACGTTACCCAAACTGCCCGGGGCCTAGGCGCGGTGCACTTATTGGCCACCCGGGACCGGGCGGGCCGGGTGACTTCAAGCGAGATCGTCTTCGACATCGATTACGAGAGCTTTTCGCCCGCCGCCCAGGTGATAGGGGCGCGCCTGAATGCGGGGGGCGGGAATGAGATCGCCTTGGCGCTCGCCACTCGGCCTGCCCCCGCCGGGGCCGGCAACTTCCGCCTGCGAATCGAAGTGCCCCTCGCCCTGGCGGCGACCAACACGGTGGCCGCGATGTTGCGGAACCCGAGGCAGGTGACCCTGGAATTGATCACCTCCGCCGACGGCCGGCTGAGTGGCCAGCTGCATGGCACGGACCGCATCACGTTCCTGCCCCGCGCCGCAGTGTCCTCGGTGCCCCCGGTGTCCCCGGTGTCCCCGGTGCCCACGGCGCCGACCCGGCTTGCGTTCCACACCCTGCGTGACCAAACCGGCGATGTCACCGCCGCGATCGCGGTCGTGGACCCCGCACCAGACCCCACACCTGACCCCGCACCAGACCCCGCACCGAAAGCCGCCTTCACGGCGATTGTCACCGATCCCCAAGGCCGTCGTCTGCTGAATCGCGCCTTGGATCCGGCCGCACCCTTTACTTTTTTCAATCTGGCCGAGGTAGCAAGCTTGA
>Ga0105047_10020866_pt1 | contig 10043 bp, 8 predicted proteins | sample MAT04_FD_78384 | JGI IMG/M metagenome (GOLD analysis project Ga0105047, IMG submission 78384) | Freshwater microbial communities from Lake Fryxell liftoff mats and glacier meltwater in Antarctica - MAT-04 (megahit assembly) | ecosystem: Environmental > Aquatic > Freshwater > Ice > Liftoff...
GCTTGCAGCTTTGCCAGCACGGTCGAAACGGTTGGGAGTGGTTCCATTTGAATGTTGACTCTGTTAAAGGTCACTTGCCGATTGGCAAAGTTCGGTAGCACATATATTCGCCATCCGGCCCTCTTGGCTCATCGTAGACAAACATGCTCAATTCGTGTGCCGTATAACGCAGGTTGATGGCGCGGTTGTTCAACTCGTCCAGGAATTGGCGATAGACCTCGACAGGTTGTCCACCGATCATCGCCGTCATGTGGAATTGATAATCTGTGCCGTCAAAATCAGCCTGGGTATTGCCGAAGCGCTGATCCATTTCCTGATTCACCCGAATGTGCAATTGGCGTAAGCCCTCCGAGGCTTCCACAGACAACCACAAAATTCCATATTCTGTTCCGGCATGAGTCAAGGAATCAATCTGGATTTCGGTCAGATGCACCTCGAATGGGTTGATTGACTGAGCCAGCTCATCCATATAGGTTTCGGCCGCGTCGGCACTCGGGACACGAAAGGGTTGTTTGAGTGAAACGTGTGGCGGCAGGCGGCAGTGTTTGGTGCCGGTACGATATTTCTGATGCATCTCCCAACCCAGCTTGCGCACAAGATTATCCACTTCAGCATTGGCAAGTAGCGCAAAGGCCGCATACATGGCTTACCTCCTTCCTGTCAGTAAAAAGTGAGCGCCAATACGCAGACACGTGTTGGCGCTCCACATTATTGTTCACTTTGTATAGGCTCAGCGTCGTAGAAGCGTTCGATGAAAGCCTTGTTAGCGGCCTGACTCGCTTCTTGAGCGCTAATTTGCGCAGACACCGCTGGGGCTGATTGGGCGGCATTGTTGGGAGCGGCGGAGTGCAGTTGAGGCATTGTATAAGATGAGAGGACTTGTCGTCCCATCTGGTGATCTCAGGCGGAGAGATGTGCTGATCGCCGAGGCGTGCTCGCGTATCAACCGCAAGGCGTTCGAGGCCGCGTGGGCCGAAGGGCGAGGCTTGTCGATGGACGAGGCCGTTGCGCTAGCTATGGAGTAACATTTCTCTTTGCTTGTTAGCGGTCCTCAGTAGATACCGTCTTGAAAGTCAAGGGGTATGGGGCAAAGCAGTGGGCTCGTGTACAGGTTTGATCTGCGACAAGTGCGCTGCCTTGCCCCTACAACGACCATCACGAGCAGAAGGGCGTGTCGACTCCAACGCGTCTCAAGGTTATTTCTTGACCACTTCAAGGAGCATCTTGGACAGTTCCACTGGTTTCGTCACCATTGCATCATGACCGGCCGAGAACAGCTCTTGATACCGAAATCCCCATTTCTTCGCTCGCTCACCGGCCTCCATGAAGAAAGGCGCTTGGGTGCACTGAATAAAAGTCTGCCCCAGCGCGGTGTTTCGCTCGGCGGATAACTGTGCCGGCTGCGTAAAGGTTTTGAGTGGTTGGTCGCCCAGGCGCGGCGTCATCCAAGCGATGTCGCGTTCGTCGGTGACATCAAATGCGCTGGGCGGCCCCGGTGGCGGCACGCGCCAGCCATCTTCTTTGGTAGGAGGCACCGGCGCATAGTCTTTCAAAGCCTTACCGTTCTCCGGCAGAAATGCATCGATGTAGACCATGTGGGCGAGGCGTGCACCGGCTTTCTCTGCCACACCGGTGATGACCATGCCGCCGTAGCTATGCCCGACCAGCACCACATTGTGCAAATCCTCATAGTCCAATGTGGCAGCAATGTCTTGAACGTGGGTGTTCAAATCAATCTGCGAACTCAGCAGATGAACCCGCTCTCCTAAACCCGTTAAAGTCGGTGTGAAAACACGATGTCCAACCGCTTCTAGTAATGGCACCACTTTCTTCCAGCACCAGCCGCCGTGCCACGCGCCGTGAACTAAAACGAATGTTGCTTTCTCTTGTTGATTAGGTGTGTTGTTCATGGCAACTCCTGATTGGGTAGGGATACTGGTTTCTGAAGCATTTTGATTCACCACGGCTGTTGCGCTGAGAACCGCTTTGGAGGCGGGAGGCGGAGGCGCACACGCGGCCAGCGCTCCTGCCACGGCCCCGGCCATAGCCGTCTTCAGCAATCTGCGGCGTGACTCTGCATGTGTCAAAGTTTGAGTGAGTGGCTTGTTAGACATTTTTCACCATATTTTTTGATCTATGAAGGTGTAGGGCTGTATGACTGCCCGTTGCTTACCCATGAAACGTTTCACGGGTTGAGCGAGTCCCACAGTAGATGAAAATGCCGTCAACCGACATAGGGTCACGGCATACAATGGGTGATACAACGGTGATACACCCTTCCTCTTCATCCGTAATCATGTTCGGCCCATGGCTCAAGGCGCGCCGAAACAAGCTGGATCTCACTCGCGTGGCACTTGCAAAATGCATTGGCTGTGCCACGATCACGTTGCAAAAGATTGAGCAGGATCAACGGCGTCCCTCACAGCAAATTGCTGAACTGCTGGCTCAGGCGTTAGCCATTCCCACAGAGGCGCACGCTGAATTCATCCGGTTCGCGCGTGGGAGCGGCCAACCACCGTTGTTAGATCCACAGGAATGGCACCCGCCGCCTAGCACGTTACTGACCAATTTGCCCACACCGCTCACCTCATTCATCAATCGCGTTGCCGAATTGGCATGGGTTCGGACACGGCTATTGCAGTCAGACGTGCGCCTGCTCACTATGGTTGGGCCACCTGGAATCGGCAAAACACGCCTGAGCATTCAAGTCGGCCATGCTTTACTCGACCAGTTCGCCGACGGTGTTTGGTTTATCGCACTTGCGCCCATCAGCGATCCATCTCTCGTGCTGCCGGCCATTGCGCGCATCTTCAATATTTCCGAAGCCGGGCCAGTCCCTTTGCTGGAGCGACTACAAACGATTTTGCGCTCACGCGAGATGTTGCTCATTTTGGACAACTTCGAGCATGTGTTGGACGCGACTCCATGGGTGGCCGATCTGCTCAAAGCCTGCGCGAAGGTTAAGTTACTGGTTACCAGCCGGGTGTTGCTTCAGGTCTATGGTGAGCATGAATTCGGTGTGCCCACGTTATCGTTGCCGCCGAAAGCGACGCCTGTCTCTCTACAACAACTGGCTGAGTTTGACGCAGTCAAATTATTCGTGGCACGCGTCCAGACCTTTCAGGCTGATTTCACGCTCGATTTCGACAGTGCTGCGATGGTGCTGGACATCTGTGAACGGGTGGATGCGCTTCCTTTGGCGGTTGAGTTGGCGGCGGCACGCCTGCGTCGATTCACCTTGCAACAGTTGCGCAATGCGCTGCATAACGCGCCGCTGCAGACGCTTACATCGGCTACACGTGATGTTGAGCCGCGTCAACGCACCTTGCGTGCCGCGATCCAATGGAGCTACGACTTACTCAATCCAACTGAGCGCCTGGTGTTCGCCCGGTTGGGTGTGTTCGTGGGCAGCTTTTCCAGCGAGGCGGCACAGGCGGTGTGCGCTCTGCCAAATGATGTGAACTTGCACGACTTGGCCGATCAGAGTCTGCTTAAGCGTGAGGATGAGTCGCGTTGGTCGATGCTGGAGATGATTCGCGAGTTTGGGCTCGAGCAATTACCCAGCGAAGAATTGGAGCAGGCACGGCAGAAACACGCCGAGTATTTTGCACGCATCCTTAAGCCAGGCCCTGATGAGTCTTACCCCCTCATTGCCGTTGAACTGTATAACGCCCGCGCCGCGCTGCGTTGGCTGTTGGATCATCGGCATCCACTGACGGTTGAGTTGGCTCTAGCCCTGAGTGCTTATTTTCATCAAGCCGGCCTGACTCACGAGATCCGGCACACGCTGCCTGAGGTGCTCTCCGCAAATATTGAAATGGCCCCGTTCGTTCGCAACGATCTGTTGGAGAGTGCGGCGATCAATGCCTGGCAACAACACCGTTTTGAAGAGGGATTGCGCTATGCCCAGGAAGGTGTGGTGCTTGCCCGTGCGATTAATGCCCAGCCGAAGCTTGCAGATCATTTAATCACCCTGAGTCGTATTTACATTGAGATGGATGATTGCGTACAGGCGATACAAATAGCGAGTGAAGCGCTACAAATTAGCCGTGCGATTCAGAATCAGGAGTTGACGGTGGGTGCGCTGATTCGGCTTGGGCAGGCACAGCTCATATTGGGCAATATAGACGAGGCTGAAGCATTCTTTGAAGAAGCCTACGTGTGGTGCCATGCCCTGAACTTCAGGAGACAAGTCTATTTCGGTTTGGCATGCTTGGGAATGGGTGCACTTGCGCTGAGCCGTCGCGGCTATGAACAGGCGCTTGAATTCCTGCGCGAGGGTTTGAATCGCAACAAGTTTGTCGCAGTCAAATTGTGGCTTCTGGATGTACTGGCCGGCACCCTCGGCACCATGCCACACCGTACGACATCCGATGTGTGTCAAGCCGCAAAAATTTGGGGCGCAGCCGAGGCACTAAGCGAGAGGATGGGGCTGATCAATGCGCCTGGCGACTGCAGACGGGCGGACGCGCTAATCGCCAAAGCGTGCTCGCGCATTCATCCCAAGACATTTAATGCTGCCTGGGCCGAGGGACGCCGGCTCTCGCTGGATGAGGCGATTGTGCTGGCGATGAGCGAATAGTGCAGGGCTAACTCAGCAACACGGATCAAACCCTTGGGGTGGTGTACGGATTGGCATGGGTTAAATGTGCGCCACCCCAGGGGCTCAGGTTCACGTAAGCCGTTTGCTCAGCCCTAAAATTCTTCAATGACAGGTCTTGCTACTATCGCGACTGAGTTGTAGTTTGTTGATTTTGCTTAAGGCAGTTGGATTTCCATGCGGGTGGCTTCGAAGTCGGCCGCAAAGACAGCCTTCGTCACTTTGCCCGCCAGATCAATCACATCGGCCTCGCCGTGACCGGTGTAATGATCGGCGCTATCCATGTGGAGCGTGCCGTGAATGATGCGCTTGCCGTTGTATTTGCCCTGCTTGTCCCAGGTGAAGGCCTGGAATGAATACAGATAGGTGTTGCCCGAACCCATCCAAACGCCGTGCCCGGTCGAGCCGGATTGCAAATTGTTGTTCGTTTCGAGATAGTTACCGTCAGCAAAAAAGGTCTGCATCGTTTCATTGGGCTCGGGGCTGGTCGCCGTTTTGGCGATCGCCATTCTCCAGGTGCCGACCAGGTTGGGTGTGCCTGGGTGGACGTTGCGCGCGGCATAGGTCATTGTGGCCGGCACTGCCAGCAAGCCAATCACAGCGAGAAGGGTGAAGATTAATTTTTTGTGCATACATTTGTCTCCTGATTTGATGGAATCGATTTAAAAATTGCCTACCAATAAAAATATTTAATGCATTTCATTGGTTGAGCCGCTTCAACAATAGGTGGGAATGCGGCTGAGGGATAGCAGGCCAGGTCATACAATTGGGAATACACGGGGATACAAATGCAAACCGCTACGTTCGGAGTCTGGTTGAAGGCGCGTCGCAGGGAGCTTGATTTGACGCGGGTGCAGTTGGCGAGTCGGGTCGGTTGCGCTGAAATTACATTGGAGAAGATCGAGCGCAATCAACGTCGCCCATCCAGGCAAATTGCGGCACTGCTGGCAGACGCGCTCCAGCTACCTGTAGCCATGCGCGAGCCCTTTGTGCGCTATGCGCGCGGTTTGGATGAGATGCCGATGCAGGTCGTCGACGATAAAAGTGAGTCCTCTACGCGAGTACAACCCCTCACAAATCTGCCTGCGCCGCTTACCTCATTCGTTGATCGGGTCAGTGAACTGGCAGCAGTTCGGACACGGCTGTTGCAACCAGATGTGCGCCTGCTCACCCTGGTCGGCCCACCTGGCATCGGCAAAACACGCCTGAGCATTCAGTTGGGGCAGACCGTGCGCGAGCAGTTTGCCGATGGCGTGTGGTTTGTCGCACTTGCGCCAGTGAGTGATCCGGCCCTGGTCCTGCCAGCCATCGCACATCTCTTCGACATCGTTGAAGAAGGTGCAAATTTACTCCTCGACCGTTTGCAGGCGCATCTACAAGCGCGCAAAACCCTGCTGATTCTGGACAACTTCGAACATGTGCTGGCTGCCGCACCCGTGGTGACTCATCTGCTTAAAGCCTGCCCACAGGTCAAAGTCATCGCCACCAGCCGCGTGCCATTGCGGGTGTATGGCGAACAGGAATACGGCATGCCGGCCTTATCGTTGCCACCCAAAGGGATGCGTCTCTCGCCACAACAGCTCATGGCATTCGATGCGATCAAGTTATTCGTCACGCGCGTCCAAGCTTTTCAGCCCGACTTTCAGCTCAATCCTGACACCATGCAAGCAGTGATAGACATCTGTGCGCGCATGGATGGTCTGCCTCTGGCGGTGGAACTGGCTGCCGTGCGCCTGCGCCGGCTGACGCTGCCGCAATTGCGCACCGCCTTGCACACCGCGCCACTGCAAACGCTGGCGGTGGCCGCACTCGATGTGGAGCCACGCCAGCGCACCCTGCGCAACGCCATCCAGTGGAGCTATGACCTGCTCAACCCGGCCGAGCGAATTGCGTTCGCCCGATTAGGCGTCTTCGTCGGAGGCGCTTCCACCGAGGCGGCGCTGGCGGTGTGTGAAGTGGACGATGATGCAATTTTGCATGGTCTGGCCGAGCAGAACCTGCTCAAACGTGAGAGCGAGTCGCGCTGGACGATGTTGGAGATGATTCGCGAATTTGCGCTTGAGACCCTGGCGCAGTTGTCGGGCAATGCCTGGCAGCAGGCTCAGCAGCAACATGCCGAATATTTTGCGCATCTCTTTAAGCCCGACGATAGACCGCTGGATTCTGTCATAGACACGGAACAGCACAATGCCCGCGCTGCGCTGCGTTGGCTTTTGGATCACCGGCACCCGCGGACAGGCGAGCTGACGCGGTTTATGAGTGGTTATTTTGATCGGGCTGGCCTGGCAGATGAGAGCCGGCGCTTGCTGCCTGAAGTGCTATCGGCAGAGATTGAAATGACACCGTTTACCCGTAGTGAATTGCTGGGCAGTGCTTCGATCAACGCATGGCTGGGACACCATTTTGAGGAGAGTTTGCACTACGCTCAACAAGCTCTGGCGAGCGTGCGTGAGATTGATGATCAACCGCAAATTGCAGATCATCTGAGCGCACTGGCCCGTCTTTATTTTGAGATGGATGATTGTGTTCGGGCGAGGCAGATTGCAACTGAAGCGATAGAGATTGGCCGCTTAATTCAGGACCCCGTGCAGATGACCGGCGCGCTGGTCTCTCTTGGGCAGGCGGAGTTGACACTGGGCCATGTGGATGATGCCGAGGCTTGTTTCAAGGAAGCTTATGGACTATGTCAGGCGCCAGACTGGCAACAATATATCTACGCGGGGCTGGCCTGCATGGGAATGGGCGAGATTGCGCTCATCCATGGCGACTACGAGACGGCGCTTGAATTTCTGCATGAAGGTTTGGCACGCTGTCAGGCGCACAGCCTCAAATTCTGGATTCTGGATGTGCTGGCCGGCGTGATCGGCATCATGCCACGCCGCACCACCGCCGATGGTTGTCGCGCCGCGAAGATTTGGGGTGCAGCCGAGGCACTGAACAAGAAGATGGGTTGGGTCAATGCGGCGGGCTATCGCAGACGCACTGATGCACTGATCATCAAGGCGCGCACACGCATGAACCCCAGGATGTTCGAGGCTGCGTGGGCCGAAGGGCGTGGACTCTCACTGGATGAAGCGATTGCACTGGCGATGGAATCGGAGCCGTTGGACATTCACTCAAATACATCAATTTCCAAGAAATGAGTATGCTCTCGAAAACTGTATTGGAGTGTGATCAATAACCTGACCAGCAAGCGGCCGGTGGCACCAATTGATTACACGGCCGATCTCAATTGCCCGATCCTGGGCATCTTTGGTGAAGAGGATCGAAGTCCCACGCCCGAACACGTCGCCCAATTGGAAGCGGCCTTAAAGCAACACGGCAATGACTATGCGTTTCATAGGTATGCCGGGGCCGGTCATGGCTTCTTCTATCACATGCGGCCGGCGTATCGGCAGGAGCAGGCCGTGGATGGCTGGAAAAAGGTGTTCGATTTTCTTGGGCAGAAGCTGGGCTAGCAATTTGAATTCAGAGCGGAAGAAATTTTGGATAGTGAGACAGACTTAACAAAATAGATGCCTGCTTTAAAAATCCCGTTTGTGTCTATTCTGTCATTCTGTCCAAAATCTGTCTGATTCTGTTTAAATCCGAATATCAAAATGTGCACAAACATTGTTAGGCAAGTCGAGCTGGACGGCAGCGGCAAGGGTGCACTGGGCTGGTTCGCCGTGCGGCAGGCCAACGTGTCCTATGATCATCCGTTTCATGTGGCGCTGGAACACGCGCTCAACATCGATTTTGTGAACGAAGCCAACGGCCCCGGCGCGCGCGTAGCCGTGGAGTTGGATGTGGCTTCGGCGCGTGCCCTGGCTGCAACGATTTTGGCCGTGCTGGATCAGGCCGAGGCGCGGGGCGAGTTGGATGAAGCCCGGATCGTTCGCGCCGTGGCACCGGCTTCCGTGGGAGTTGGCCCCTAAAACCTTCGAATCATGCTCACGCATTTGGCTTGAAGCGGAATAGATCTGGCACGGCTGTTGATGCAGTTTGTGCCAAGTCAAGCCGACTTGCCGTGGCAGTGTTTGTATTTCTTGCCACTGCCGCACGGGCAGGGATCGTTGCGGCCGGCTTTGGGAAAGCTGCTGGGTTCCATGCGTGTCGCCATCGGAAGGCTGGCCGGCGCGCGTGGCGTGAGTGTGACGAATGGCGAAGCGGCTTTATCGTTAAATAGATCATTATCATCGGCCACTTCAAAGTCTTCGTCGAAATCGTCTTCCTCAAAATCGTCGTCGTCTTCTACCCGCTCGGCCGGCGGCACCCAATCCACTGGCGCTGCATCGTCGATGAGGCCGTAGCCGCGCACTTCGACAGGCGTGAACGCGGTTTTGTGGTCATCGGGGGGAGGTGAAGTGAGCGAGATGATGGCCGACAATTCGTCCAGCGCGTCCAGATACTCGATGGCCTCCATCTCACGCATAATCTCTTCGGCCTCATCGCGGGTGGCCTCTAGACCCTGGGCCAACAGTGGGATGGCGCGATCATCATGCAACAGTGCCAGCGGCATAGCCCAACGCGTCTTGCCCAATTCGACATCCGCGTTCTCAAATTGCTCGCGCAGGTAATCGAAGATTTCGTCGGAGCCGCGGCCAACCACACCCACTGCCCGGGCAATTTCGAAGCGCGCCAGCCGGTGAAAGCTGTTGCGCATGAAGGTCATGCAGATGGGCAGCGCCGGCGGCCCAATGCGTTGTAATGCCTGCACTGCTTTGCCGAGCAACTTGAACTCCACCCCGTCAAAGTCGATATCGTCGTCCAGGTTCGGCAGTTGATCATCGGCTTCGTCGGCAAACGCATCTACCACGTATGTGATTAAAGACGAGATCACTTCTGGATCTGTGCAGCGCAAAATGCCCAGGGCTTGCACGGCAATGATCTGGACGACTTGAGCAATATCTTCGGGCAGCGGCGAAATGTTGAAGAGAATCTCTTTGGCTTGTTCTACATGCGCTGTATAGGCGAGGCCCATGCGCTGAATTTCGGCATCGCTCAACGGCTCGTCGCGCTGAGTCAGTTCTACCAGACGCTGGATTTCGTCGCGCGCTGCCCTATCGGATTTCTTGTTGCGTTTGGGTGGGCGACTTTCAGCGTTGTCGCGGCCCTGGGGTTGTAGCGAAACGGCTAATGCGTCCGCTCGCAGTCGCTCTGCTTCAATGGCTTGCAACGGCAAAATGGCCTCTCGAATTTCGAACACGGCATACAGGTCAATCGCCCGTTTTTGGAAAGTGGGGCTGCCTTCATCCTGCCAGCCGCGCCACATGGCACCGCCGCGCAACATCAGTGCGCCGGCTTCCATCATCAACGACAGCGAGGCATCGTCCTGGCTGGCCAGCGACAGGCCGCAGCTCTCTTTGAACAATGCATCGACACTATGATTCAGGTCGTACTGGCCTTGGGTGTAGCGCGCAAATACGCCACGCAGCAGTGGGCTCAAACGCATCATCGAGGA
>Ga0105047_10020868_pt1 | contig 10043 bp, 3 predicted proteins | sample MAT04_FD_78384 | JGI IMG/M metagenome (GOLD analysis project Ga0105047, IMG submission 78384) | Freshwater microbial communities from Lake Fryxell liftoff mats and glacier meltwater in Antarctica - MAT-04 (megahit assembly) | ecosystem: Environmental > Aquatic > Freshwater > Ice > Liftoff...
CGTATGTCACCTTGCGCCGTGTGTCAATCGGTAATACCCAGAGGCTGACTTTTTCAAAGACCATGATGTTGCCCGCGACCGGATCCCAGTGCGGTTCGGAATGTTCGCGCGTGATCAGATGTCCGGCGAGTGGTTCGATCCATTCGGGCTGAATGCGGGCGATGGTTCTGGCAAAGCGTCGGCTGGTTTCAACCAGTTCGCCGGCCACAAACCACTTCGCGCCTTTCGGTGCAAGCGCTGAGCCTGGCCAGATCGCAAGATTGTTTCCGCCAGCACCCAGAAAATCGCCGTTCGGTGTCTGGCATCCGATGTTGGCCAACAGACCGGTCATCAGAGCTTTGTGAATTGCCGCAAAGTCGTTGTGACGTGTCTCGCCGCGGTGCCGGTCATTCAGCGCCTTCGCGGCTTTCGCAATTGCCGGATCATCACTCTCTGACAGTAAGTCCTTTAACTGCGCGTGGACGTCAATCCATTCACGCATCCGCATGTACGACAGAAAATTTTGCTGACACCATTTGCGAACCTGGTTGTGCGAAGCCGTCTTTTGTTTATCGTGCCATGCGTCCCACAGATTCAGGATCGTCAGAAAGTCGGAATCGCGGTTGTAGAATTTCCGATGAGCCTCATCTGCTGCCTGTTGTTTTTCAACCGGGCGTTCGCGCGGATCCTGACTCTCCAGCAATGCGGCGATGGCAAGAACTTCCGGCAGTGCGTGTTCATCTACGGCGGCCAGAATGATACGGCTGATGCGTGGATCCACAGGCAACTTTGCCATCCGGCGACCAATCTCGGTCAACTCACCCTCGGGCGTGATGGCTCCAAGTTCTTCAAGCGTCTTGTAGCCTTCCCGCACGGTTGTCGAACGTGGCGGATCGAGGAACGGGAATTCTTCGATGTTGCCAAGACGCAGGTTGATGGTACGAAGAATGACGGCCGCCAGATTGGTTCGCTGAATCTCCGGAGCGGTAAACGCTTCGCGGCCGTCGAAATCTTCCTTGCTGTACAGGCGAATGCAGGTGCCGGGGCCGACACGTCCACAGCGCCCGGCTCGCTGATTGGCCGACGCCTGAGAGACCGGCTCAATCGGCAAGCGCTGCATGCGGGATCGCGCCGAATAGCGACTGATGCGCGCCGTTCCGGTGTCCACGACGTAACAGATGCCCGGGACGGTGAGTGACGATTCCGCCACGTTGGTCGCAAGCACGATCCGCCGATGCCCGTATGGCGAAAAGACCTTCGTCTGATCGGCCATCGAGAGTCGTCCGAACAGCGGCACGATTTCAGTCGGCATCTGCGGCGTGTCGCCGCGAAACCGCCGTCCGCCGAGGACTTTGGCGGCTTCGCGGATGTCACGTTCGGTCGGCAGGAAGACAAGGATGTGTCCAGAGTCATGCGTCGTGACTTCTTCCACAGCATCCGTGACGCCATCGAGCCAATCGCGAGGCACGCGGTTATCGTCTTCGCCCATGCCTGCGTCAGGATCGTCGAGCGGTCGATATCGAATATCGACCGGATACATACGCCCCGAAATCTGGAGCACCGGAGCTGGCTTGCCTTCTGTTCCGAAATGATCCGCGAACCGCGCCGCATCAATCGTCGCCGACGTAATGATGACCTTCAGATCACGCCGCCTGGGCAGCAGGCGTTTGAGATATCCCAGCAGAAAGTCGATATTCAAGGATCGTTCGTGTGCTTCGTCAACGATGATTGTGTCGTATTGATCCAGAAAGCGATCCGTCTGAGTTTCTGCCAGCAGGATGCCGTCGGTCATCAGTCGGACACGGGTGTTAGGGCCGCTGCTGTCGGTGAAGCGGATGCGAAAACCAACTTCCTGCCCCAGGCGGCAGTTCATTTCTTCCGCCAGCCGCGCGGCGACTGATCGAGCGGCGATCCGACGTGGCTGAGTGTGTCCGATGACTCCCGAGAGGCCACGTCCCATTTCGATGAGGATCTTCGGCAACTGCGTCGATTTGCCGGAGCCCGTTTCACCGCAGAGCACGATCACCTGATGATCGCGAATGGTGTCAATAATCTCCTGTTTCCTCGCGACCACCGGCAGTTCCAGGTCCCAGTCCAGTCTCGGCTGCCAAACCGCCCGTTGTTCGCGTCGCTGGAGTGACTTCTGCAGCAATCCTCGCAGCTTATCCAGCGTACGATCAAACGGCTTCCCGGACGATTCCGAGTCCTTCACGGCGCGTAACAATTTGCGCAGTGAAAACTGGTCCGCCTGCATGGCGTGTGAAATAGACTGTTCAATTTCCCGGAGAGATGACATCAACTCAGTGCGATACGATATACGGGTTATTGGTTCTGAAAAGCCCGGCGAGCGGCAGGCGTCAGCCCAATGGTACTCGATTTAGAAAGTAGCACGCACTTTCCAAGTGCCGCAGCCCTTGAAAATACGCGAGTTGGCGGACAATACCCGAGTTGGCGGACGGCACACGGAGTGTGCCTGCTACTTTTGAGTTAAATCGAGTACGGTCAGGCGTTAGCCTTTCGGTCCATCGACGTGGCGGATGTACGGTACCTCCGTCAGTCGGCCAACTGGAAATCCCTGGGCATGTTTTACGGCGATTCGGGTCGTTTTTCTCAGTTTGGCACGCGGTTGGCATTGGCAAGTTTAACCGAGAGAGAATTGGCGAGCGGCATGCATCAGCTTGCCGGTACCAGAACGACGTACCGGAGGGCTTACGCCGCTCCGCTCGCCGGACTCATTTCTGGCCGCGCGAAGTCTAAATCGACAGTCCCCCGAGCCGCCTTCTGTCGACAGGCCATGTGCTTACACCGTTGAATGTGCAGATTCTGCCGCTGTGTCTGGCGCGATGGCGTGCGCTCTTTGCAGGCGGAGCTGGGTTGACTGCATTTCCTGCCGGATGAAACTTGTCATCTGAAAATCGCTACGGCTCACTCATTGAGCAGAGGCTGACGGCCATTGACGCAGGAATTCCGGACATAGTATCGTTTCAGATGTCAAATTGTCTTGTAGCCGCATTACGGCGACACAGATTCTAAAAGCCGATGTCTGGATCATCCCTCTGAGATATCGGCGACAATCGCGGTTCCAACGATGTTGGTCTTTCCAATCAGACCGACAGATTCGGGGCTGTCCACCCACCGCGACCGTTGAATCTGAATGTCGAATGCAGTTGGAGCTCCATCATGTCACTGCCTTTGCTGAACTCTGATTCGAATCAGGGACCAACTCAAACGCGCCACGGCGCTCGACGCAAGGGGAAATACAGACTGGCAGCGCCCGTCGTTTGCCTGCTGTTGTCCACGCTGCTTTGCGGCTGTGCTGCCGGATTAATGTCCATGCCCGGCGCAGCGATGCTGGCGGATCGATTCGGAAGTGACAAGGAGCGGGAAGCCACCGACGAGAAAGACGACAAGAAGGACAAGGACAAAAAAAAATCGGCGAAATCAAAGCTGGAAGACGACGATGATGACTTTGGCACCAGCATCAAGACACCGATGCTTTCTGAATACATGAGCGTTCAGGGCAACACGATCATCACGCTTCGCGGCATTGGTCTGGTCACGGGGCTGAATGGCACTGGTGGCGATCCGTCACCTTCTGCACATCGAACACAGCTGCAGAACGAGATGTCACGTCGCAACATCAAGGGAGGCAAACAGATTCTGGCGTCTCGGGATACAGCACTGGTCGTGGTCACAGCTTACTTGCCGGCGATGGTCACAAAAGGTCAGCGATTCGACGTGCGCGTGGCGATTCCGCCGCAAGCCAAAGCCACCAGCCTGAAAGGCGGCTATCTCCTGGAAACACGACTGTTTGAAGAAGCGAATATCGAAGGACGCGGTGCCCTGAAGGGGCATGAATATGCGTTGGCGGGCGGTGCGATCCTGACCAATCTGGGCGTTAAGGGATCGCCGGAGGAACGTCAGGGCGAACTGATGTACGGCACAATTCCCGGTGGCGCGATATCCCAGACGGAGCGTGATCTCAGTATCGTCCTGCGTCGTGAGAAGAAGGGCTTTCGTAACAGCAAACGTATCGCTGATGCCGTTTCAGAACGCTTCAACCGCTACAACAATTTCGGCCAGAAGATTCCCTGCGCCGTCGCAAAGCAGGACGACCTGATTAGTTTGAAAGTGCATCCTCAATACATCAATAACTTCCCGCGTTATCAAGCAGTTATCCGCAGTATTGCCTTCAACGAGACCGAGGTTGCGCGGCGCATCCGAATCGAAAAACTGGCACGTGAGCTGATGGATCCGGACAAGGCGCAGGCGGCGGCGCTGCAACTGGAAGCGATCGGTGACGGTGGAATTCCTTTCCTGAAGGACGCGCTGGAATCAACCGACTTTGAAGTGAAATTTCAGGCAGCTCAGGCATTGGCCTATCTCGGCGACGCATCAGGGATCTCGATTCTCAAAGACGCAGCCCGTGATCAACCGGCGTTCCGCGTGTATGCATTTGTCGCCATGTCTGTCATCGACGATGCCGATTCTATCCTTGCCCTGCGCGAACTGATGGATTCCAGTTCACTGGAAACGCGGTACGGGGCATTCCGGGCGCTCAAAGAACTTGATCCGCATGATCCGTGGCTGAATCCGGTCGTTTTTGACAGTCGGTTCCGGATGCACGTCATTGATTCTCCGGGTGAAGCGATGGTGCATGTGACTCGTCGTCGTTCGCCGGAAGTTGTGGTCTTCGGTCCTGAGCAGGAGTTGCGACTTCCCGCTGTCGTGAACGCCGGACGTCATATTAAGGTCATCGGAGCCACAGGTGACCATGAGGTCGATGTCATCTTGTACAAGCTGAACGAAGAGCCGCAGCGTCAGCGCGTTTCAAATCGCGTGGTGGATGTCATCCGAGCCTGTGGAGAACTGGGTGCAACGTATCCGGACATTGTGCAGTTGCTGATCGAAGCCGAACAGCAGCACAACTTTGTCGGGCAGTTCGGTATCGATCGAATGCCACAGGCCGGTCGGATGTACCTGACGGACGGAAAGGCAGACGAATCAGAGGAAGCTGACGATGAAAGTGGCAAACAGATTGGAAGCACTCGAATGCTTCCGGAAATGTTTGACGAACTGGATGAAGAAGAACTTCGTGAGAACGAAACAGAAGAAAAGCTATCAAACCTGAATTTTGACGACGTCCAGAAACAGGACGCAAAGGTAGACGCGAAGAGCAAATCCGGCAGGAAGCCGAATCCAGCGAATCCATCTGCAACAACCTCCGACGCGGACTATGACAAGGACGCTGACCCTGGTGAGGCTGACAGTGACGACACGGAAGGAGTTGAGGAATCGGGTTCTGACCCAGTCGAAGCTCAGGGAATGAACGAGTCGATGGAGGAGACGCGAAAACTGACTGGTTCCGCGTCCACAAAATCCGAGTCTGAAGCAGAAATGGAAACGTTCGAACCAGAAACTGTGGATATGTCGGCCATGAAAGGCGGCATGGCCGGGTTCGGTGCAAGGATTGCTGAACGCTTGAAGCATCCGTTCGGAGGCGCGAAGGAGTGAAGCATACCGTAGGCGATGTCGCTCCGCGACTCGCATTCCTGTCAACTTCCTTGTGTAAACAAAGCCATCCGACGGTAACCAAAGTGAGAGAATTGGCGAGCGGCATGCGTCAGCTTGCCGGTACAAAAACGAGGTACCGGAGGGCTGTCGCCGCTCCGCTCGCCGGACTCATTTCTGGCCGCGCGAAGTATAAAGGGATCACCACATGACAGCCATGGAATCACAGTCGCGGAGCGACTGAGCTACGTTTGGATCTGGAAAGTACCAAGGATTCGGTTTCATGCTCAAGTCGCTTGAACTCTTTGGATTCAAGAGTTTCGCCGACCGCACCAGTTTTGACTTTGCATCGGGAATCACCGGTGTTGTGGGTCCGAACGGGAGCGGAAAGAGCAACGTCGTGGACTCGATCAAGTGGATTTTGGGCGACCAGAGCGCGAAGAGTCTCCGCGGGAAGGACATGACGGATGTGATCTTCAACGGCTCGGCCAGCCGTACGGGATCCCAATTTGCCGAAGCCACGCTGATCTTCGACAACAAGACTCGTTTTATTCCGATGGATCAGGATGAAGTTTCCATTGGCCGCCGGATCTGGCAGTCCGGTGATTCAGAATACCTGATTAATCGGCAAACGGCCCGCTTGAAAGACGTCCGAGAACTCTTCGTCGGCACAGGTGCAGGTGCGGCGACATACTGCATCATTGAACAGGGCCGCGTCGATCAGATTCTGCAGTCCAACGCCGCCAATCGCCGGTTGATCTTTGAAGAAGCAGCGGGCATCAGCCGCTTTAAGCAGAAGCGGACTGAGGCGCTCAAGCGACTGGAACGGGTGGAACAGAACCTGGTCCGGCTTTCCGATCTTGTGGATGAAGTCGAAACGCAGGTCAGCACTGTGCGGACTCAGGCCCAGCGTGCATCTCGCTATCGATCGATTTCCACAGAACTTGAACAGTTGTGGGTCGGTTTGGCGGCTGACGATTTTCGTCGTGAGTCAACTCAGCGCGATCAACTTCAGGGCCAGATGCAGGAATCCGCCGCCACGTTACTGGATCTGCGTCAAAAGCAGGCTGAAGCAGAATCTCAGGTTATCGCAGCCGATGCCGCATTGGCAGAAGTCGATGACCAGTTGCGCGAAGTCGAACGGCGGCGAAGTGACCTTCGCAGCCGGATTGCCAGTCTGGAATCGACCGTGCGGCATCAGGCCGCGAGAGAGGAAGAATTGAAGTCTGACCTGCAGCGTCTGATCCGCCAGCAGAATCTGCTGAAGAATCGCGTGACGGAAGCAGTCGCGGAAGAAGTCCATCTGGATTCTGTGCTTACACAAGAACGAGCGGCCTTTGATCGTGGTCGGACCGCGATGATTTCACGAGACGATCAGGTCGCGGCACTGCACCAGGCGTTGGCAGAGGCGCGAGAGAACATCGAAAAAGCACGCCATGAACTCATGCAGCAGGTGCGGCTGAATTCTGAGGCCACTTCAACACTCAACAACCTGCGGGCATCGCATCAGTCTGCGGAAAAGCGACGTGAAACACTGGAAACACAATCCTCCCTGCTGCACGAAGAAATTGCCGCGTTGCAGGCGAAGATGCCGGAGCTCGAGGTCTCGTTGATCCAGGTGCAGCAAACGCTGCAGCAGGTTGAAAGCGACGCCGACAGTCTGATCCGCAGTCGCGAGCAGCTTGTGACCGAACGCAGCCAGTCGCAGCAGTCGCTTGCGGAACTGCGCGAGCACCGCAGTGCGCAGGTTGCGCGACGCGCTGTGCTGGAAGATCTGGAAGATCGTCAGGAAGGCTTTGGAATCGGCGTTCGGGAAATCCTGCGACGCGCCAACGAAGCCGATTCGGCACCGTGGAATCTGATCTGCGGCAGCGTGGCGGACCTGCTTGACGTCGATATGGAAAATGCCGCTCTGCTGGAAGTCGCGTTGTCGGGGCGCGCTCAATTGCTGGTGGTGACACAAATGAAGCCACTGATTGAGTACCTGAATTCCGGGCGCTGTCGAATTACAGACCGCGTCGGGTTCATTTCCATTGAAAACACCGATGTGGCAAACGGAGATCTTGGTGAGCTTCGCGGCAATCTGCGACGAAATGATGACACCATGTGGGCCGATGGTGCGGGCGCTGATTCCGACATGGCACGGCAAGCCAGTTCGTGGTGGGGACGTGAAAAACCGGCGTCTCGGTCCGGTGGCGATTCGATTGAAAGTTTGCTGGCCGTTGCGGGCGCTTCCGACCCGATGCAGGTGACGTGGCACGATCCGCGTGTTGAGAGTCCAGTGATTCGATCTGTGTTTTCGCAGGGCGACACGGCACCACCCGTGCTGTTTGGACATCCGGGGGTTGTTGGTCGAGCCGACGGACTTGCGCGACCACCGCAATCCATGTCCACACTGGCAAGTCATTTGTTGGCCGACACATGGGTCGTGGAAACTCTGGCGGACGCGCTGCGACTGCATTCGCTCACCGAGGGCCATTGTCGGTTTGTAACGCTGCAGGGAGAACTGATTGAAAGCGACGGCACACTCTTCGCCGGAACCGTACGGAATGAATCGGCGTTGCTGTCGCGCAAAAGCGAACTGCGGCGGCTGCGGAACGAACTCCATCGCCTGGAGCACGAAATCGCACAGCGCGAACTGATGCTGCGTTCGCTGAGTCAGAATATCGTGTCTACGGATGATCAGTTATCTCAGACCCGCTCAAAGGTGAACGAGCATGTGAGTAAGTCGCGGACTGCGGAACAACTGGTGGTTGAACAGCGTCGGCAGTTAAAAGAAGCTCAGCGGCAGGCTGATCTGCTCGAAGCACAGGAACTGCTGCTGGCCGAAGAGATCGCGGATCTGGTTCGGCAGATTGAAGATGCTCAACAACAGCATCAGTCAGGCGAGGCTCTGTTGCTGCAACGGCAGGAACATATCGCCGAACTGAACGATGAACAGCACAACCGTCAGCATGAACTCGAAGCCATCGATCGGGATCGGACGGCTGCAAGTCTGGAACTCACACGTTCGGAAGAACGCCTGCTGGGACTTCAGGAAGCTGTCGAACGCGTGCGTGAAGATCTTGAACAGCGTCAATTGCAGCAGCAGGAAGCCGATCGCCGTTTGACCGCGGCTACTGAACGTCAACGCGATCTGCTCATCGCACGACTGAATGCTTCGGCAGAGGTTGCCGAACTGTGCGTCGATGATGAAAGACTTGCCACGGATGTACATCACCGATCGAACGCCCGCAACCGGCTGCGCATCAATCGAAATGAGGCATCTTCAGCGGAGACGCAGATTCGCGATATCCGCCGCGAGCATGAATCACGGCACCACGAGACTGAACTTCGGGTACGCAGCATCGATCATCAACTGACCACGAGCGCTGATCGTATCCGTGAAGAATTTCAAATCGAAGTCCACGCAGCGGTTGCGTCTGGTCGTTCAGCCGTGGCCATCTGGCTGGAGCGAGGTGCCAGTGCAGCAGGCAGTGATCACGAGAATGACGCCGAGGCTGATCAGCCGTCGGGAATCGCGTCGTTCACTGCAACACCGGATATTCCATTGTTTCAAGAGACGCACCAGACCATCATCTCCGATCCGACACAGTATGCAGAAATGCGAGGCGAGATTGATCGGCGTGTTGAACGACTGCGGCGGCAGCTGCGAAAAATCGGCAATGTCGGTACAGAAAGCCTGGATAATCTGATCGATCTTGAGACACGATTTCAGCGACTGCATACGCAGTTGACAGACCTTGAGGCGGCCCGCGATGCTTTGAGCGACATCGTGCGACGGATCAATGTGGAAAGCCGCCGCATGTTTCTTGAGTCATTTGAAACGATTCGTGGTTTCTTCAGGGAGCTGTTCCGCAAGCTGTTCGGTGGCGGCGAGGCGGATCTGATTCTGGAGGATCCGGACGATGTGCTGGAATGTTCGATCGAAGTTGTCGCGCGTCCCCCAGGGAAAGAACTTCGCAGCATTTCACTGTTAAGTGGTGGTGAAAAGACGCTGACGGCAGTCGCCCTGCTGCTGTCAATTTTCAAGAGTCGCACGAGTCCGTTCTGCATTCTGGACGAAGTCGATGCGGCTTTGGACGATGGCAATATTGGCCGGTTTGTGCATGTCCTGCGGGAATTCCAGCAGAACACACAGTTCATCATGATCACGCACCGCAAACCGACGATGGCCGTCACGGACGTCCTGTACGGTGTCACGATGGAAGAATCCGGAATCTCCCGACGTCTTTCGCTGCGATTCGAAGACGTCGATGAACAGGGAAATTTCGTGGCGACAGCGAAGAAGACACGAGCCGCATGAGAGAATGACCAATGTCCAAAGGGGAATGACCAAATCCGAATGACCAATGACCAAATCCGAATGACCAATGAAAACACAGACTGGTCATTGGTGATTGGTGATTGGTGATTGGTGATTGGTCATTGGTCATTGGTCATTGGTGATTGGTGATTGGTCATTGGTCATTGGTCATTGGTCATTGGTCATTGGTCATTGGTCATTGGTCATTGGTCATTGGTCATTGGTGATTGGTCATTGGTGATTGGTC
>Ga0105047_10020870_pt1 | contig 10043 bp, 7 predicted proteins | sample MAT04_FD_78384 | JGI IMG/M metagenome (GOLD analysis project Ga0105047, IMG submission 78384) | Freshwater microbial communities from Lake Fryxell liftoff mats and glacier meltwater in Antarctica - MAT-04 (megahit assembly) | ecosystem: Environmental > Aquatic > Freshwater > Ice > Liftoff...
CGATCAGCGGCCGGCAGATCCGGCGGACTTCCTCGTAGTCCCGCGCCGCGTCGTCGTAGACCCACGTGATGCTCGAGCCGGGCAGGATGTCGTGGAACTGATTCAGCAGCAAGAGCTTCCACGCGGCGTCGAGCTCGCTCTTGATCCGCGCGGCGTGCTCCGCCGTCAAGCGCACGGGGCCCGCGAACGTCAGGATTTCGGCCTGCCGCAGCAGCTCCTCGCACTCGGCGTTCGCCTGTTTCATGCGGGCGTGGGTGGTGTAGGTGCCGCGGTGCAGCTCGAGGTACAGCTCGCCATCGTGAAGCGGCACGGCGTGCGGATCGGCATTCAGGGCGTGGCGAACGTCGGCGTGGAGCGCCTCGCAGAACTCCGTCGCGGACGAGAAGCGGACGCGCGGAAGGGCATCGCAGTTCTCCGCGAGATGGGCGTACAGGATCGACCAGTCGGTGGGCCCGCCGCCGCCGTCGCCGAAGCCGAATGGCTGGAGCCAGCGTGCCCCGCCCGGACCGGCGGCATCGATGCTCGGGAGGTCCTTGTTCTTGTGCGTCTTCTCGCCGCGGACCAGCTCCTTGGGCGTGTTGGAGGCGTTGTAGTCCATGCCCGGGGTCTGGTGGGCCAGAACTTCGGAACCGTCCAGGCCGCGCCAGAGGAACGTGGTGTGGGGGAAGGTGGTGTGGCTGTTCCAGTGCAGCTTGTTGGTGATGAATGTGTCGAGGCCGCAGTGTCGCATGATCTGCGGGAGCTGCGCCGGGAAGCCGAAGGTGTCGGGGAGATAGAGGAATCGCTGGCGACCCCGCGTGTCGCCGAAGTGGTGCCGCCAGTATCGGTCGGCGTAGAGGCACTGGCGGATGAGGCTCTCGCCCGACGGGCAGGTGCAATCGGGCTCGATCCACATTGCTCCGCCGGGCTCCCAGCGACCCTCGGCGACGCGCTGCTTGATCTGCGCAAACAGCTCGGGCGAGCGCTCCTGCACGTACTCGTACTGCTGGGCCTGCGAGCAGAGGAAGCGATAGTCCGGGTCGGCCTCCATGTTGCGGAGCACCGTCGAGAACGTGCGCAGACACTTGCGCTTCGTCTCGCGGAGCGGCCAGAGCCACGCCGTGTCGATGTGGGCGTGACCGACCGCGTGGCAGAGTGTCGCGCTGCCCGCGGCCCCGCCCGCGGGGGGCTTGAGCGCCGACTCGAGCACCACCGCTGCGCCCGCGGCGGCCGCCGCGACGGCGTCGTCGGGAATCACGTTCGTCGCCCGGCGGAGCACGCCTAGCAGCTGCTGCCCGCGTGCAGAATCCGGCGACACTTGCCGGGCCAGATCGAGCACAAAGGCGTAGACCCATCGCAGCCGCCACACGGCGTCGTCTCGCACCGCCAGCTCGCAGCGTTCGAACAGTCCCGGCGTCGCCGAGTTCCAGCGCCGGTGGATCTCGGGCGGGTCCCACTGCAGGCCCCGGTCGCCGAACATGTGGTTGCACGCGGCCTCGACGTGCAGCTGGACCGGCTCGCCGCCGCTCGGGGAGAAGAAGAGCGTGACGGCATCGCGGTTGGCGTCGAGGCCGTGGTGGGGAACGGGCGTGCCGCTCGCGTCGGCGAGCCAGAGCAGGGCCTCGGTGTCGGTCGAGAAGCGGAGCACGACGTGCCGCCCGGCCATCGATGCGGGGACGACGCCGCGGAGACGGAACCACGCCGTCGACCAGCGGGGCCCCCACTGCCAGCCGAGCGCGACGGGCGCAAACGCCGCGTTCAGCGCCTCTTTCGCGGGAACGGGCTCGGCGCACTGGAACGCCTCGGCCGCCAGCGGCACGGCGATCGGGTACACCGCGGGCTCGATCACGTCTCGCAGGAAGACGGCGAATCGCTCGAGTGCGAACGTCCAGGGATTGGGGGGGCCCATAGTGGGGCGATGCTACGTTTGCGCCGCGCCGTCCGGCGTGCCGCGGCCGCCCTAGCCGGCACGATCGAGGAGGAAACCAGCGACCTTCCTCAGGCTCGGGATCGCGGCGGGGTACCACTCGACCTGGCAGAAGCCGTGGGGCGCGCCCCGGGCAACCGTCTGCGAGTGGTCAACTCCTGCCGCCTTGAGCGCCTCGGCCATGATCCGCGTCTGGCCCAGCAGCGGGTCCGCCTCGCCGCAGACCAGAATGGTCGGCGGCATTGCAGCGGCCCCGTACATCGGGCTGAGCGTCGGCGCGCGGAAGCTCGCGGGCCGGTCGGCGGGGTCGACGTAGCTCTCGACCATGAGCCTCACGCCCGCCGCCGAGAGATACCCCGGACCGGGCGTAGACGCGAAGTCGGCCAGGAGCTTGGGCAGGTAGTAGATCCCGTACAGCAGCCCGAGCCCTCGGATCGACAGGCCGGTATCTGTCACCCTCGCCATGATCGCCGCGCTGGCGGCGATGTTCGCCCCGGCCGAGTCGCCGGCCATCACCAGGCGCGTCGCGTCGCCGCCATACTCCTGCGCGTGCACCCCCGCCCAACGCACGGCGGCCAGCACGTCGTGCACCTGCGCCGGCCAGCGCGCCTCGGGCGCGAGCCGGTACGCGACAACGACCACAACGAGGCCGCGCTCGCACAAACGCGAGGCCAGCCGCCGATACGACCGCGAGGTGCCGGAAATGAACCCCCCGCCGTGGACATAGACGAGCACCGGGAACGGCCCCTCGCCCCGGGGCACGAGCACGTCGGCCGTCACGCCCTGGGCGGCCCCGCGGGCCATCCCGCCCAGCGACACCCGCTCGTGGACGCGGGCCACGACGGGATCGGGCCCGGGCCCGGCGTCGTTGATCGCGGGCATGAAGCGTTCGGTTTGGGCCCGCATCTCGGCGACCGTTGAACCGTCGGCCGCCATGGCCGCGAAACGCAGGAAGTCGTCCAGCGATCGGATCTGTGTCGACGGGTTGGGCGTTGCTGGACCGGCCATTGTCGGAGGATACGAGTCCCGCCGCCCTTCCCTGCGTCGCGGCGTCAGACCTTGACGAACCACCGCCGCGTGTACATCGCGCGGCAGACCAGCCAGATTGCGGCTATGTAGAGCGCGACGGTCAAGTACGTTCCCAGCATCGGGGTCGTGAAGTGCTGCAGCCACGCCTTCCACGCCGTGATCGCGACCGCGTCGGGCTCACCAAACCCCGGCGGGAGCGCGACACGCCAGCGAACCAGAGCCATCTTCCACACCAGCTCGGCCAGCAGGTACGCGAAGAGGGCATTGACACCGAGCACGCGGAGGAACGTCAGGCTCGTCCACGACCGGATGTCGACGAGCCAGTACATGCCGGCCAGGAGCAGGCCCGCCGTGCCCGCGGTGATCAGGATGTAGGTCGGGCTCACCAGGTCCTTGCTGAAGGGCAAGTCGCCGATGAGCCACCACCCGAGCGCCGCGATAGAGAGCGAGCCGCCCCAGACGAGCAGGGCCCGCGCCCGCCGCTGAGAGCCGAGCGACTCGTCTCGAAGCACCGTGCCCGCCAGCGAGCCAAGCACCACCAGCGAGCCGAACGCCAGGCCCTGGGTGATGAGCGTCGACCACCAGCCCGGCAGGCCCAGGCGCGTGCCCAGGGTCTGCTGCAGCGTCTGCTTCGCGTCGATCGCCAGGCGAAAGTCCGTCGTGCCCTCGGGCAGGCCGATCTTGAGCAGGGCCCACTTGCCCACGAGAACGAGCGCCACGAAGGCGAGCTGGGCCCATCGCGGCGTCAGCGCCAGCACCGTTGCGAGAACATACCCGAACCCGATCAGCGGCAATATGTCCCAGTGCAGCAGCACCGACATCGTGATCGGCCCGTTCCACTTCGCGTTGGAGTCGCCCGCCGCGGGCGCATAGCCAATGCTCGCCATCCAGAGCAGCGTGCCAAGCAGATAGATCACCACCCCACGCCGGAAGGCTTGGGCGACGCGGAGCAGCGCCGGCTTGTCACGCCCGCGTCCGGACGCCATCGAGAACGGGATAGCCACGCCGACGATGAACAGGAACCACGGGAAGACATAGTCGGCCAGCCCGTTGCCCATGCGGCCGCCGCTCCAGCCCATGTGGGGCATCCAGCGACGATACTGCTCGGGGGCCCAGTTGCCCAGCGTGAACGCGGCATCGGTGCCGCCGACATTCACCAGAAACATGACCAAGATCACGAAGCCGCGAAAGGCGTCCAGCGACAGGAGGCGTTTCGGAGCCGCCCCGGCGAGCACGCCGTTGCTCGCGTTCAGAGTGGTGGGAGTGCCGGTCATGGCCGAGCCCGATCGGCGCGGGCTTCCCCGCTTGTGCGCGAGAGCAGGATGTACGCCGTGCCCTTGGTGCGTGCGAGCCAGACGTTCCGCAGGTCGTCGCGCCGGTACACGAGCATGCCCGTTTCGGGCGTACCGGCGGCGGGGTCGTTGACGTAAAAATCGCCCGCGGCCGTCAGCCCCGTGAGCACGATCAGATGGCCCGCGGTCGCTTTGTACGGGGCCCCGCGGAGTTCGCCCTCGCGCTCGACCTGGATCGACGCGATGATCGGCTGGCCGGCGCGGAGGTATGCCTCGGCCTGCGCCATCGTGCCGACGCGCGTGAGATAGCCGTCAACGCCCAGCCCAGCCGCGGCCTGCACGTTCCGGGGCCAGTTGCCGTAGAGATCAAAGTCTTCATCCAAGCACACCCCGGCGACCTCGGCGACGGACCGCTCGACGCCGCGATAGGCCAGCACCATCGCCAGGCTCGTCGGGCTGCACAGCCGCCCGGAGAGCTTTGCGTCGGGCGTCTTCTGAGAGCGGAACGGGACGTCGAGCCGGATGTCCCCGCCTTCAGTTCGCTCCTGTCCGAACGCGCCTTGCGTCCATGCCCGCCGCGCCGTTGTCGCAGCGATCGAGACGCGACGCAGCCGCACATCACCGCCCGCCGGCCCCACCGCGATCGCCCGATACTCGATCGTCTCCCAGAGCTCCGCGGACCGGAAGTAGTCGACATCGACCATGCCGCTCAGGCCCAGGGCCTCGTCGCGGAACTCGCGGATCGGCGCGCCCGGGACCATCGCCTCTCCCCAGCGGGCCAGGCGCAGCCACGGCGAGACGAAGCCCGGCCGCGAGACCCGCAGGTCGACCGCCAGCCCCGCCGCCGGCGGCACGTCGGCGTTGAACGAGACGAGCGCCTCGTAGAACGGCGCATCCAAGCGGACCGGCGCGGAGGCCATCGTCCACGCGCCCCGCGCGTCGGGGCGGAGCGTCAGATCAGCGACGGCCTGGGCATCGATCCCCCGCGGCGCATCGGCCGCGGCGACAAACATGGCCCGCTCGTGGACCCGGACCGCCTCGCCCCGCTCGGGCCCCTGAGGGGCGGCGGAACACGCGGACAGGGCGGCCAAGCACACGACGGCCAGCACACGGATGGTGCGGTAGAGCATGGCAACAGCATATCAGCAGACGGTCGGCGGCGGCCCGTCGCCCCCGCCGCGGTCATTCCTCGTCGAAGCCCGAGTCGACGAGCTTCTTGAGCGCGGCGCACGCGGCGTCGGCGTCGTCGCCCTCGGCGACGATCTCGAGCTCCGTGCCCTTGGTCGCCGCAAGCATCATCATCTGCATGATGCTCTTGCCGTCGACCACCTGCTCGCCGCGTTTGACGCTGACGGCGGCCCCGAAGGGCATCGCCGCGTCGACGAAGCACATCGCCGGCCGGGCGTGAAGCCCGAGCCTGTTGGTGATGACGACCTTGACGCTGGTGCGGGGCATCGGGGGTGTGAGGGCGGATGCTCAGGGCATCGGGCCGTCGGACTCCTCGATCAGCGTGACCACGTCGTCCACGCTGGCGGCCTGGCGCAGGAATCGCCGGAACGTCTCCTGGCTCAGGTGCTTGAAGATCACTTCCATCGCGTGCAGATGGTCGTCGGGCCTGTCCTCTGGGCTGAGCACGAGGAACACCGTGTACACCGGCTGGCGGTCCAGGGCGGAGAAGTCCACCCCCGCGGGCGCCAGGCCGATCGCCGCGGCGATCTGCCGCACCGACGGGTGCTTCACGTGCGGGACCGCGACACCCTTGCCGAAGCCCGTCGAGCCGCGACGTTCACGCTCCAGCACGCGGTTGATGAGCTCCTGGCGGATCGACGCATCGGCCGACCCGGAGGAGATCAGTGCGTCGATAAGCTGAGCGACCACCTCGTCCCGCAGGGGGCTGGCGAGCCTCGGGACGATCGCCCCGCGCTTGACGATCTGGCTGAGTTTCATAGGCGTGGCTTGGGAAATAGGCCCGTGAAGGATCCCCCGCGGCCCGGCCCCGGGCGCGGACGAGAGATGCCGGAGCGGTTACTGACGCAGCTTTTCCTTGTGGTCGCGGAGCTGGCGGTGCACCTTGTCGACCGCGACGTCCATCGCCGCGTAGAGATCGGTCTCGACGGCGTTGCCGATGAAGTCCTTGTGCTTGACCACATCCACGAGAACCTCGCAGTGGAACTCCGCCTTCTTGCCCTGCGGGGCCTCCACGATAAACTTGATTTGCTGCGTGCCGTCAAAGACTTTCAGGAGCCGGTCCGACTTCTTCTCGGCGTACTCCTGGATCCCGGGGGTGACTTCGATGTGCTTGCCGACGACGTCGATGCGCATGATGTGGGTTCCGTTCGCGTGCGGGCCCGGACAACGCGGCCCGTGGGGGTCATGGTAGCGGGGGCGGGCCCATTTCGGAGCGGCAAACGCCGGAAACGCAGCAGGCAAGCCGCACACGGCTCGCCGCTGGACGGGTGCTTGCCAGCGTTCCCGAGCAACCGGATCACGCCCTAGGGCCGGCGCTCCGCACCGCATCCGCCATCTCGAACTTCTTGTCGTTCTCGCGGAACTGGCCGGCGAGCTTCCGGGCCATCGCGTCGTAGGCCGCCCCGTCCTTCCAGGTATTCCGCGGATTGAGAACCTCGGCGGGCACGCCGGCGACGGCATCGGGGATCGGCAGCCCGAAGATCGCGTCCGGGATGAACTTCGCGTTCTTGAGCGTCCCGTTGAGGATCGCCGTCACGAACGCGCGGGTATAGGCGAGCTTGAACCGCGAGCCCTCGCCGTACTTGCCGCCGGTCCAGCCGGTGTTGAGCAGCCAGACGTTCGCGTCGTGCTTGGCGATCTTGTCGGCGAGCATCTGGGCATACACCTTCGGCGGACGCGGCAGGAATGGCTGACCGAAGCAGGGCGAGAAGTTCGGCTCCGGGTCCTTCACGCCCAGCTCCGTGCCCGCGAGCTTGGAGGTGTAACCGTTGATGAAGTAGTACATCGCCTGCTCGCGGCTGAGCCGGCTCACCGGCGGCAGCACGCCGTAGGCATCGGCCGTCAAAAAGATGACGTTCTTGGGGTGCCCACCCACGGACGGGATGACGGCCCCGTCGATGTAGTCGATCGGATACGTCGCGCGGCTGTTCTCGGCGATCGCCGCCGAGTCGTAATCCGGCACCCGCGTGTCGCCATCAATTACCGTGTTCTCCAGCACCGAGCCGAACCGGATGGCGTTCCAGATCTCCGGCTCGCCGGCCTTGGAGAGCTTGATGCACTTGGCGTAGCACCCGCCCTCGAAGTTGAACACACCCCCCCCACCCCCGCCGCCCCCGCCCGGCAGGTCGCTCCAGCCGTGCTCGTCGTCGCCGATCAACGCCCGGTTGGGGTCGGCCGAGAGGGTCGTCTTTCCCGTGCCCGAGAGCCCGAAGAAGAGCGCGACGTTCGCGGGGTCCACTTTGTCGACATTCGCCGAGCAGTGCATCGGGAACACGCCCGCCTCGGGCATGTCGTAGTTCATGGCGTAAAACAGCGACTTTTTCATCTCCCCGGCATATTCGGATCCCAGGATCACCACCGCTTTGCGGGTCAGCGACTGGACGATCATCACTGGGCCCTTGGCCCCGCAGCGCTTCTGCTCGTCGGCGTTCAAGCGGCGCTTGCCGGCGTTGATCACCGTCCAGTCGTGCCGCCACTGGGCCCCCTCGCCCGCCGCCTTGGACCCCTGCTTGATGAACAGTGTCGCCGCGAACAGCGCGTGCCAGGCCTGCTCGGCGATCACCTGCACGCCCAAGCGATGGGCCGGATCGGCCCCGACAAAGCCCTCGAACACGAACAGTTTGTCCTGCCTGTTCAGGTGCTCGGTCGCGATCGCCAGGCACTCGTCGAACTGCTCGGGAGTCACCGGCTGGTTGACGGCCCCCCACCAGATCTTGTCGTGATAGCTCGACACATCCTCAAGGTGCTTGTCTTTGGGCGAGCGGCCCGTCCGGTCGCCCGTCTTGCACACCAAGGCCCCGTTGGACGCCAGAACGCCCTCGCCACGCGCCAAGGCCATCTCGACCAGCCGGGCCGGGGCCGCGTTGCGGACCGTCCGCTCGGGCGACAGGTTGATCCGCAGGGCGGCGCTAGCGTGTTTCTGGGGCGAAACGGTGGTCATGGATGGCTCTCCGGTGGCGACGCCGACCCGCGTCGCGATGGGTCTCGCAACGCCGCCGGGCGGGTGGGCGGAGTCGACAGGGTACCGTAAGTCCCGGCGTTTGGAAACAGCAAACCAGCCCGCTGGAACCGGTGAATGCCCCGGGTGCCGTGGACCTGATGGGCCCGGGCGACCCAGTCCCCACTCCGCGCCCGCAAATCCCCGGGTGCCTTGATGCTCCGGGCCCTTCCGCCTTACACTCCCTCCCGCGCGGCGGCCTGCCGCCCGCTTGTTGGTGGCTGTAGCTCAGTTGGTTAGAGTACGAGATTGTGATTCTCGGGGTCGCGGGTTCGAGTCCCGTCAGCCACCCTTCCGTCCCTCACCGCCTCGCTCACGCCGCCTCGCGCTGGGCAACCATCCAACGCTGGCACGCCGACAGCAATGTCGCCCGGTCGATGGGCTTGGTGAGATAGTCGTTGCATCCCGCGGCCAGGCACCGCTCGCGGTCGCCCGCCATGGCGTGCGCCGTCAAAGCGACGATCGGTGCTCGGATCCCCGCCGCGCGAAGGGCAACGGTCGCCTCGTAGCCATCCATCTCGGGCATCTGCATGTCCATCAGCACCAGGTCAAACGGCTCTGTCGCCCCCCGGGCGGCGGCCACCGCGTCGGTCCCGTTGCTCGCCAGGTGCACCGTGGCGCCGGCGGTCCGGAGCACGTGCTGGAGCAGCCGCTGGTTGTCCGGGCCGTCCTCGGCCAGCAGGATGCGGCCCTGCAGCCGGACTTTGGCCGCGGGTGCGGGGACCGCCGCGGATTGCTCCGGCTCCGGGCTGTCGAGCATCCGGGCATCCGTGGAGATCGGCAGCAGCAGTTCGAAGACGGCACCGCGTGGCGCGCCGGGGTCCGGCCGCGGGGCGTCGAGCGAGCCGCCGAGCATCTGGGCGAGCTGGTGGCTGATCGCCAAGCCAAGGCCCGTGCCGCCGAACTTTCGCGTCGTGGAGGCGTCGTGCTGGGAGAAGGGCGTGAAGAGACGCTCGCGGAGGGCGTCCGAGAGGCCCACGCCCGTGTCGGTGACGCGGAAGCGGAGCCGCGGCGTCCCGTCCGATGCCGCGGCGGCCTCGACGGCAATGGTGATCCGGCCCGGGCTCTCCGGGGGCGCGGGCGTGAACTTGATCGCGTTGCCGACCAGATTGACCAGGATCTGGCGGAGGCGCAGCGGATCGGTGGTGATCTGCGCGGGGACTGGATAGGCGACCTCGAGGGCGACCACGAGCTTGCTGGCCGCGGCACGCAGGGCCATGAGCTCGCGGACCTCCGAGACGATCCGTAAAGGCGAGCAGGGCAGGCTCTCGACGCCCATCTTGCCGGCCTCGATCTTGGAGAGGTCGAGGATGTCGTTGATGACCGTGAGCAGGTGCTCGCCGTTGTGGCGGATGGTGCGGACGGCGTCGGTCTGGAGGCTCGCGGGCGCCGGGTTGCCGTCCTCGCCGATGATCAGATCGGCGTAGCCCAGAATCGCGGTCATGGGCGTGCGGATCTCGTGGCTCATGTTGGCCAGGAAGTCGCTCTTGGTCCGGCTCGCGGCCTCGGCCAGGACGCGCGAGGTATGCAGCTCGACGGCCCGCTCGGCGAGATTGCGTTCCTGGGCCTGCTTGCTGGACAGCAACAGGTTGATGTTCTCCGCCAAGCGGGCGATCTCGTCGTCGCCGGA
>Ga0105047_10020871_pt1 | contig 10043 bp, 9 predicted proteins | sample MAT04_FD_78384 | JGI IMG/M metagenome (GOLD analysis project Ga0105047, IMG submission 78384) | Freshwater microbial communities from Lake Fryxell liftoff mats and glacier meltwater in Antarctica - MAT-04 (megahit assembly) | ecosystem: Environmental > Aquatic > Freshwater > Ice > Liftoff...
CCTGCCACCACCGCGGCCAAGACCACCCCGCCCGCCACCGCCGTCCACGCGCCCGGCGGCTCCCCACGCACGATCAGCCCGATCCGCTCGGCCAACCGCCGTCGCCCGCCCAGCAATTGCACGGCGACCGGCCACCTTCGCCCCGCCCCGACCCGTTCCACGATCTTGAGAAGGGTTGCCCCGTACGCCTCCCGCTCCGCCGCCCCCACGACCCGCAGCACTGCGCCGTCCCGCGCCAGCTCCCGATCGCCGCGCATCCGCGAGAACGCGAGCAGCAGCAGGGGGTTGAACCAGTGCAGCACGCACAGCGCGCTCAGCACCCCGTCCACCAGCACGTCCCGCCCCCGCACATGCGCCAGCTCGTGCATCAGCACCATCCGCAGCTCGGCCGGCGACAGCGTCTCCGCCAGGCCGGCCGGCAGCAGGATCGTCGGCCGCACCACGCCCCACAGGCACGGCCCGTCCACCGCGCCCGTGACCCGGACGCGCGGCGTGCGCCTCAACCCCATCCGCGCACGGCACTCCTCCAGCAACGCCACGACCTCCTCCCCCGCTGGCGTCGCCGCCCGAATCCGCCGGGCAAACCTCAGGTTCACCCACACCAATCCCGCCCCGAGGACGATCGCCCCGGCCGCCCAGACCGTCCCGGCGACCCGGAGCCAGTCCACCGCGGGCAGGGGGGTCGCAACGGGCGGCGGCGTCTTCTGCTCCGCCACCGCCTCGATCGCCGCCGGCTCGAAATACTTCTTCACCGAAACCGTCACCCGCCCTGCGCCCGCCGCATCGGCCGGCGCGCCCGCCTTTTCCGCGGCGGCCGGCCGCGCCACGACCGCCGTCGCACGCGCCGCCGGCCACGGCGACCACCATCCCGCCCCGACGGGCAGTACGAGCCGCGCCAAGACGACGCCCCACAGCGCCATCCGCCACCGCGGCGACAGCCGCGCCCCCAGCGCCCACCGCGCCGCCAGAACCAGCAGGGCCAACATCGCCGCGTGCGCGCTGTTGCGCAGGATCCACGGAAGGAGCGCCTCCAGGGTGTGCGTCATGGTGTGCATGGTCCAACCTCGCCCGGCAGGGGGGTCTGGGGTGTGCTATCGCTCTTTACGCTCGAGCATCTTCTTCAGCTCCGCGATCTCGTCGGGCCGCAGCGGGTGCTCGTTCACGAAATGCACCAGCATCGGCCCCAGCGCCCCCCCGAACACGCGCGACAGGAACGAGCGCCCCTCCCGCCGCACGCACGCCTCGCGGCTCACCTTCGGTTTGTACAGGTATCGCTTCCCCTGGGCCTCGAACCCCAGCGCCCCCTTCTTCACGAGGCGGTTCAGCATTGTCTTCACCGTCCGCGGGCTCCAATCCCGCTGCGCGGCCAGCGCGTCGACGACGTCGTTCGCCGCCAGCGGGCTCCGCTCCCAGAGCACCTGCATCACGTCCCACTCCGCGTCCGAGATTGAAGGTGAGGTCGCCATGGTGAATCGATTACATCCGTAATCTATTACGCCCGTAATCGTCCGTCAATCCCTTCCATCGCATTTCCTGAACTCTGAACTCTGAACTCCAAACTCTGAACTCCCCCTAACCGGACGTCCTCGTCTCCTTTCTCTTGAACCTCGCGACAGACCCTTTATGATTCCCCCCCATGCCCACCGCGACGACCTTTCCGCTGACCCAGCGTGACATCCCCACCCACTGGTACAACGTGTTGGCCGACCTGCCCGAGCCGCTCCCGCCGCCGCTCCACCCGGGGACGAAGCAGCCGGTGACGCTCGCCGACATGACGGCGATCTTCCCCGAGAACATCGTCCGCCAGGAGATGACCACCGAGCGTCACGTCGAGATCCCCGACGAGGTCCGCGACGTCTACGCCCTGTGGCGCCCGACCCCGCTCCTCCGCGCCGTCCGGTTCGAGAAGGCGCTCCAGACGCCCGCCCACATCTACTACAAGTTCGAAGGCGCCAGCCCGGCCGGCAGCCACAAGCCCAACTCCGCCGTCCCCCAGGCCTATTACAACAAGATGGCCGGCACCAAGCGCCTCGCCACCGAGACCGGCGCCGGCCAGTGGGGCTCGTCGCTCGCCCTCGCCTGCAAGCTGTTCGGCCTCGAGTGCGTCGTTTACATGGTGAAGGTCAGCTATCACCAGAAGCCCTACCGGAAAATGATGATGCACACGTGGGGCGCGACGGTTTACCCCAGCCCCAGCGAGCAGACCGCCTTCGGCCGCCGCGTCCTCGCCGAAGACCCCGAGTGCCCCGGCGCCCTCGGCATCGCGATCAGCGAGGCGATCGAGGACACGGTCCGCACGCCGAACACCAAGTACGCCCTGGGCAGCGTCCTCAACCACGTCTGCCTCCACCAGACCGTCATCGGCCAGGAGGCGATCCGCCAGATGGAGCTGGCCGGCGAGGAGCCCGACCTCATCGTCGGCTGCGCGGGTGGCGGCAGCAACTTCGCCGGGATCGCGTTCCCGTTCGTGCGCCGCAAGCTCGTGGACGGCAAGCGCACCCGCATCCTCGCCGTCGAGCCTTCGGCCTGTCCGTCGCTCACGCAAGGGCAGCTCCGCTACGACTTCGGCGACACGGCCGAGACGACCCCGCTCATGATGATGTACACGCTCGGGCACTCGTTCGTCCCGCCGAAGATCCACTCCGGCGGCCTGCGCTACCACGGCATGGCGCCGACGGTCAGCCACCTGCTCAAGCTCGGGCTGATCGAGGCCGCCGCCTACCCGCAGGGCCGGGTCTTCGAGGCCGGCATCCAGTTCGCCCGCAGCGAGGGGATCATCCCCGCGCCCGAGTCCGCCCACGCGATCGCCGCTGTCGCCGACGAGGCGATCAAGTGCCGTGAGGAGGGCACGCGCCGCACGATCCTGTTCAACCTGAGCGGCCACGGCATGCTCGACCTCGCGTCGTACGAGTCGTACGTCACGGGCGAGTTCATGGAGGGCTGACGCCTTGCCCGCAACGGCCTCCCGCGCCGCGCGGTACGATGATCGGTCGGACCGTTTCATTTCGTCACGCATTGTCGGGAGGATCAACCATGCGGCAGTTCAACGTGTCGGCGTGCGTCGTGGGCGTGCTCGTGCTGGCCGCCGCTGCGGTGCCCGTGCGGGCCGAGCCGCCGTCGCTGGAGACGCTCCAGAAGGCGCGCAAGGAGCTGGAGCGCGACTACGAGAAGCTCTCGGGCCGGCTGTACGAGGTGCGGCGCCGGGCCGAGCGCGCGCCGGAATTCTCCGCCGCCGCCCGCGCCCTCACGGACGCGCGCCGGGCGTACGACAAGAAGGTTCTGACCGACCCGCGGATCGTCGCCGCCCGCAAGGCGCGCGACGAGGCGCAGGCCGCCCGCGCCAAGCTGCTCGCGGCCGAGTGGGCCAACGACCCGGAGGCCGCGGCCGCCCGTCGCACGCTCGCCGGCGCCGAGGCGGAGCTGCTCAACGCCGACTCCGACCACCGCATCGCCACGTTCATCCTGGCCGAGCTGCGCCGCAAGACCGCCCGAAGCCCGGACGTCGCCGCCGCCGCCGCGGCCGCCCGCGACGCCGAGCGGGTGGCCGAGGACCTGGTGGATAACCTCCCCGCCCTCGTCGATTTGCGCCACGCCCGCGCCGACGCGGCCGACGCCTTCGACGTCGGCGGCGGCACCCCCGAGCAGCGCCGCGCCCGCGACGACGCCCAGCGGGCATACGACGAGGCGCTCAAGGCGTCGAAGGAGGTCGCCGAGGCGCGCGCCGCCCGCGACGCCACCCGCCAGGCGCTCGACCGGACGATCGACGAGGTCGTGAAGGCCAGCCCCGTCGGTGCCGAGCAGGTCCGGAAGATCGCCGAAGCCGAGGAGCGCATCACCCACGCCCGCGCCGCCGTCACCGCCGCCACGGATGCCGAGTACAAGGCGCGCTCCAAGGTCACGGCCGACGACAACGAGAAGCTCGCCGCCATTCGAAAGGCCGCAGAGGAGGCCTATGCCGCCCAGGAACACGCCCTGACAGAGGCGGCTGCCACCGAACGGGCGGCCGTCGAGACCGCTCGCAAAGCCCTCGCCCAGCTCGTCGATGCCAAGCTGGCGAAAGATCCCGCCGCCAGCGAGCTGATCAAGCAGGCGGAGGAGCTCAAACAGCAGATCGATGTCGTGCGCAAGCAGGTGCAGGCCCTTCAGGAAGCCGCCGCCAAATGACCCGGCGCCCCCGTTCACCCATCATTGACATTTGATGAGTTTGCCCCAAATTGGGCGGCTTCGGTTTCCGGGCTTTTACAGAGACGACCGTGGGCGAGTCCGCGGAGCGGGCTCGACCTTTCCCAGGCACGCACGGAGGTGTTCAGAGTGGCCGGCAAAATCCCCCTGTCGCGGGTGTACCAGAGCGAGACGATCGACCGCCGCATCCTCGAGGTGGTCAAGGGGGGCAATTACATCCTCGGCCCCGAATGCAAGGCGTTCGAAAAGGAACTGGCCGCCTACTTCAATGTCCCCCACGTCGTCCTCTCCTCGTCCTGGACCGCCGCCGTCCAGCTCCTCCACATCGCCCAGGGCCTCAAGCCCGGCGACGAGATCCTCGTCCCCTCCCTTACCGCCTTCCCGAGCATCGAGCCGATGATCCACGTCGGCGCCCGGCCGGTCTTCTGCGATATCGACGACACCTACACGATTGACCCCGAGGACGCCCGCCGGAAGGTCACGAGCAAGACCGTCGGCATCCTCCCCGTCCACCTCTACGGCCGCCCCGCCAACATCGACGCATTCCAGAAGTTGGCCGACGACCACGGCCTGTGGGTCATCGAGGATTGCGCCCAGTCGCACGGCGCCAAGTGGCGCGGCAAGCGGGCCGGCAGCTATGGCCGCCACGCCGCCTTCAGTTTCTACCCCTCCAAAAACCTGACGGTCTACGGAGACGGCGGGGCAATCGCGACGCACGACGAGGAGATCGCCCGCAAGGTGACGATGCTCCGCAACCACGGTCGCAAGGACAAATACCTCCACGAGAAGGTCGGCTTCAACCTTCGCTTCAACGAGATCCAGGCCGCCGTCGGCCGCGAACAGCTCAAGGTGGTTGACGACCTCAACGCCGGCCGCCGCCGGGTGGCCGGCTGGTATCGCGCCGAGCTGGCCGACGTGAAGGGCCTCACGCTCCCGCCGGACGACCAGGCCGGCGTCACCGAGAGCGTGTACCACATGTTCGTGATCCGCCTCGCCGACCACGACACTCGCGAGTCACTCGCCCGGCACCTGCGCGAGAACGGGATCGAGACCGGCGTACACTACCCCGTGCCCAACCACCTCCAGCCGGCCATCACCGATCTTTACGGCACCCCGCCATCCCTTCCGAAGACCGAGGACTATGTGAAGCGGATCCTCAGCCTCCCGATGCACGGGCAACTGGCCGAGGAGGATGTGCGGACGGTTGCCGCCGCCATCCGGCAGTTCCTGATGGGCCGGTGAGTGGACGGATCGCGGCCGAACGTCCGATAGTACGACGGGTCATGGAGCAGAGCCTGAACATGGTTGACGTGCGCCCGGGCTTCACCGCGGTGCCGGCGGGATCCCCGCCGACGCGCGGCCGCGCCCTCGCCGACGCGCCGGGGCGCTTGCCGAAGCGCGTCGTCGTGGTCGGCCTGTTGATGGTCGGCGCGATGGCGGGCGTCTACTTCTCGCCCGTGCGCCCTTTTCTCCAGGACTCGACGCGGGTGCGCGAGGCGATGACGGCCCTGGGCCCGTGGAGCTACCCCGCCGTCGCCGTCGCCGTCGCGATCCTCGTCGCGTGCGGCGTCCCCCGGCTCCTCTTCTGCGCGGTCGGGGGGATGGCGCTGGGCTTCTGGTGGGGCCTGTTGCTCACCCAGGGCGGGGCGATCCTCGGTTATTACGCCGTCTTCGCGTTCGTCCGCTGGGGCGGCCGGGAATGGGTCCTGCACCGCTGGCCCCGCCTGCGGAAGTGGTCGGGCTTCCTTGAGGGCCAGGGCGTCGTCGGCGTCGCCCTGATCCGCCAACTGCCGATCCACGGCACGCTGACCAACCTCTGCCTCGGCCTGTCGCGCGTCCGGCACCGCCACTTTCTCCTGGGCACCGCGATCGGCGTCGTCCCCGAGGCTGTCCCCGTCACGCTGGTGGGCGCGGGCCTCATGCGGGCCTCGCTCAGGGACAGCGCCGGCTACCTCGCCGTTGCGGCCGTCGCCTTCGCCGTAATCTGGTTCGCGTGCCGCCACGCCGTTCGGGTGATGCGCCGCACCAGCGCCGGCGCCGCCCTGATGGCCGAGGCGGAGTCGGATGCGCCGGCGACGGCGCCCAAAGGAATCGACGAATGATGCTCACCGCGCACGCCCCGCTGCTGTCGATCTGCGTCCCGGTCTACAACGAGGAGGAGAACCTCCCGCTGCTCCACGCGGCCATCCGCGCCGTCGCCGACCCGGCCGGGATCGACTTCGAGCTGATCCTCGTTGATGACGGCAGCCGCGATGGCTCGTGGGCCGCCGTCGAGCGACTTGTCGCCGCCGACCCGCGCGTCCGCGGCCTGAAGTTTGCCGCCAACTGCGGCGAGACCGCCGCCAGCGACGCCGGTCTGCGCGCCGCCCGCGGCACCTACGTCATGACGATGGACGCCGACCTCCAGAACGACCCGAAGGACATCCCCGCGTTCCTCAAGGCCCTCGAGACCGGCGTGGACTGCGTCTGCGGCTCGCGCGTCGCCACCCGCGCCAAGGGCGACAACAAGGTCAAGGTGGTCTCTTCGCGGCTGGCCAACTGGGTCCGCAACAGGCTCTCCAACGAGAACATCTCCGACGCCGGCTGCACCTACCGCGCCTTCCGCCGCGCCTGCGTTGACAAGCTCAAGCTCTACCGCGGCCTCCACCGCTTCATCCCGACGCTGCTGAAGATGGAGGGCTTCTCCGTCACCGAGATCCCCGTCACCAATAACCCCCGCATCCACGGCGAGAGCAAGTACGGCGTCTGGAACCGCCTCTTCAAGAGCTTCTACGACCTCCTCGCCATCCGCTGGATGAAGAGCCGCCTGCTGGGCTACCGCGTCGCCCGCGAACTCGACCGCACGGCCGAAGCCACGCCCCCCGTCGCCAAGGCCGGGTGACGCCGCCGCGCGGGGGCGGTAGAATTGCAGACCATGACACCGACCTCCGCCGACAACCTCACGCCGCTGCGGGCCCGCCGCGACGCCTGGCTCGACCGGGTCCGTACTCTCGTGGACCAGGTCGAGGAATGGGCCAAGGCTGAACACTGGGTTCCCGAGCGCCACCAGGAGCGCATCCAGGAGCAATTCCTTGGGGAGTACGAAGCCCCCGCCCTTCGCATCACCGTCCCGATAGAGGGTGTACCCGACGGGCAGTTGCTGCTCACGCCGATCGCGCTGCAGGTGGGCGGCGAGCAGGGCCGCGTGGATCTCCGCGCAATTCCAACGATGAGCCGCGTGAGACTCCTCGCGGGCCCCGACGGCTGGCGGATGATCGCCGGCTCGAACATCCCGCTCCGCCTTCCGTGGGCCCGCGAGACGTTCGTCCAACTCGCCCAGGACCTGTTAAGCTGACCCCGCGACCGTGAAGCAATCCGATGCGTTCGACAGGTTCGATCGCGCCAGCGCGGAACTCGACGCGACCCGCTTCGCGATCGCGCACGTCGTCGCCCGGTGGACCGAGGATCCGCGCGTGTTCGCGACCGTTCGAGAGGCGCGCGTCACCCTGTCCGAGCTTCGACGCGCCGCCGAGAACCTTGAGATGACCTTCGTCCTCCGCCTCTTCTCCGAGTTCGAAGGGGTGCTGCGCGACTACTGGGCCAACGGAATTGGCAAGAGGACGGAGCCGGAGATGCGCCCCCTCATGAACGGCATCGCGGCCCGCCGGCACATGAACGCCGGTGACCTCGCGGGGGCCCACGAGATCCGCGAGTACCGGAACGAGATCATCCACGAAGGACTGCGCACGCCCCACTTTGACGTGCCCGAGTGTGAGCGGGCGATCGGCATGTACGTCCGCTGGCTCCCTCTGCAATGGTGAGCGCCGCGCACGCGACTCCCGCCCCATCCCCCGCTATCATGGGACCATCTGATCCGGAGGTCATGGATGCGAGTTCTGATAGCGGCCCTCTTCGTCACCACCCTGTCCCTCGTCCCGCGCGCCTCGGCCGCCGACGCGCCCCCGTCCCCGCCGGCCGGCTGGGTGCTCGTCTGGCAGGACGAGTTCGACAAGCCGCAGGTTGACCCGTCGAAATGGAACGTCGAGGACTGGCCCAGTGGCCGCAACAACGAGCTCCAGTACTACACGCCCGAGGACGTCTCGATCAAGGACGGCTGCCTTCGCCTCGGGGCGCAGAAGCGCGAGTTCAAGGGCCGCACGATGACCGCCGGCGCGGTGAACAGCCGCGGCCGGTTCGCCCAGACCTACGGCCGGTTCGAGGTGCGGGCGCGGCTCCCCAAGACGCAGGGGATCTGGCCCGCCCACTGGATGCTCGCCGAGGAGGGGGGCTGGCCGCCGGAGATCGACATCATGGAGATGCTCGGCCACAAGCCTGCCGAGATCCACATGACCAATCACTGGCGCGACGACGCGAAGAAGCACAAGCAGGCCGGCAAGATGTTCAAGCTCGACGCCGACTCGTCGCTTGACTTCCACACCTACGCCGTCGAGTGGGAGCCCGACGCGATCCGCTGGTTCATCGACGGCGTGCAGCGGTTCGAGGTCAAGGAGGCCGTGCCCGCCAAGCCCTTCTACCTCCTGCTCAACACCGCCGTCGGCGGCAACTGGCCCAAGAACCCCGACGCGACCACCATCTTTCCCCAGTACCACGACATCGACTACGTCCGCGTCTACCGTCGCGCGGCCCACCCGGCCCAGCCCACCGTTCGCTTCATCAACCCCACGGCCCACAACCCCCACGCCAACTTCGCGTCCCCCCTCGTCGCCCGCAAGACCCCGGTGAAGGTCGGCGCCGAAATCACCCTGGCCGCCAGCGCGTGCGACGCCGACCCCAAGGCGACCATCGAGTACCTCGACGGCACGACGGTCATTGGCGAGGCCGCCGCCGCCCCCTACACCGTCGCCTGGCGCCCTGCCAAGCCCGGCGCCTATCAGGTCACGGCCCGCATCAAGGGCAGCGCGATCTCCTCGCCCCCGATCAAGGTCGATGTCGCGCCCTGAACGTGGCGGCCGCAGCCTGCACCGTATATTGCATTGACAGTCGCATGGGCGGCCCGCCCATGATCCTTCCCGGGAGGTTTCCCATGTCCCGCGCCCTCGTACTCCTGATCCTCGCCTTCTCCCAATCCCTCGCCCTCGCCGCCCCGGCCACCGCGCCGGCGCGCCCGCGCCCGCGCCGGGCCGACTCCTTTTTCGGCCTCCACTTCGACTTCCACGCCGGCCCCGACTGCAAGGAGGTCGGCAAGACGCTCGACCACGACATGGTCCGCCTGATCCTCGACAAGGCGAAGCCCGACTACATCCAGGTAGACTGCAAGGGCCACGCTGGCTACACCAGCTACCCCACCAAGGTCGGCAACCCCGTCCCCGGCTTCGTCAAGGACCCGCTCCGCATCTTCCGCGACGTCACGGCCGAACGCGGCGTCGGCCTCTACATGCACTACTCCGGCGTCTGGGACGCCCGCGCCATCGAGCTCCATCCCGCCTGGCGCGCCTTGGACCCCGACGGCAAGAACGTCCGCCAGACCTCCGTCTTCGGCCCCTACGTGGACGAGCTCCTCATCCCCCAGCTCAAGGAGTTGGCCGACGTCTACCAGGTTGACGGCGTCTGGGTGGACGGCGACTGCTGGGCCACCATCCGCGACTACGGCCCGGCCGCCGTCGAGGCGTTCCGCAAGGAGATGGGCTTCCAGGAGATCCCGAAAAAGCCCGGCGACCCGCACTGGTTCGAGTGGTCGCAGTTCCACCGCGCCGCCTTCAAGCGTTACGTCGCCCGCTACACCGACGCCCTCCACAAGCACAACCCCGCCTTCCAGGTCTGCAGCAACTGGGCCTTCAGCTCGGAAATGCCGGCCGAGGTCACCGTCAACGTCGATTTCCTCTCCGGCGACTTCTCCCCGATGGACAGCGTCAACGCCGCCC
>Ga0105047_10020873_pt1 | contig 10042 bp, 8 predicted proteins | sample MAT04_FD_78384 | JGI IMG/M metagenome (GOLD analysis project Ga0105047, IMG submission 78384) | Freshwater microbial communities from Lake Fryxell liftoff mats and glacier meltwater in Antarctica - MAT-04 (megahit assembly) | ecosystem: Environmental > Aquatic > Freshwater > Ice > Liftoff...
AAGGCGTGGAAAGCCCGGCCGATTTCAGATATTTCTCGAACGACTTCCGGGCCTCTTTGTAAGCCGGGGGGATGTGGCTGAGGAAGAGTTCGCCTGCGAGGCGGGTGGCTTCGCCCGGGTGTTCGCCCATGGGAGGGAACATCAGTGTGCGAGCCGCGAGGTTAAGCGTGGCGTCCGAGGCGCCGCTGAACTTCCCTGCCCCGGCGTGGGCCTTGGCCGCACGATACGCGAGCCGCGGGCCGTCATCCTCGGGGTTCGGGAGTTTGTCCGGGGTGAGTTGTTCAAGGCATCGATCGGCCTGCACCGCGAACTCGCGTGCCTGGGTGGGATCGGTGGCCAGGTCCGCGAGGCGAAGATAGCCGCTGCCGATGAGATAGTCCGTGGTGACAGCGAATTCCGGGAATCGACCCGATTCGGCGGCCATCGACCCGAGCAGTGTCGTGAGAGCCGCAGCGTCCGGACTGGAGGCCTCGACGTGGGAACGAAGGGTCTGAAGCGATCGTTCGTAAAGATCGGCGGCCTTGGGCGGCCCGACGGCAATAAAGCCCTGCCAGGCGGCGTAGAAGACGCCAACGCCCACAAGGAGCATGGGCCACTGCCAGAGGTTGCGAGTGGGGTCCGAAGTCGTTCGGGTTGGGGCCGTATCCATGGCCATGCGAGTCGTCCTGAAGCGCCGCCCGCAGAGTCATTCCGCAAGGCTGGCAAGGTGCGCACTATACCCGGAAAGGGTTGTCACACAATCGGAGCAACCGGTCAAGAGCAACCGGCCGCGTCTTTCCACCGGTTTTCAACCGCTCGCGAATGAGCTTTACAGAGATCGTTCTACTCTGATCTCGCTCAGCTCCAGGCGGCTTTCCTTCCCTTGCAGGAGTGGTAATGGCGAGGTGCCTCGGCCGACACGAGATCCCCTCCGCCTTCTGACGTCAGGATTCGCGCGGACGAGTGAACGATTTTGAAGCGCCGCTGGGTATAATCTCCCATTCGACCTGCCGCCCCGTGACTTGAACTCGGGGCGTCACTCTGCCACAACAACCTCTGGCCCTTGCTCCTTCTGCCAGCGAGCCTGACTATGACTGCCACCGAGATGCCGCTCTCCATTGCTCCCGATGCCCGCGGCCGCTTTGGCGAATACGGCGGACGCTTCATCCCCGAAACGCTGATGTTCGCCGTCGAGCAACTTGCCAGTGCGTACGAGGACGCGAAGGAAGATCCGCTCTTCCAGGACGAGTTCCACAAGATCCTCAACGAGTATGTCGGCCGGCCTTCCCGGCTTTACTTCGCGGAACGCCTCACGAAGGAAGCGGGCGGCGCTCGCATCTATCTGAAGCGTGAGGACCTCAACCACACCGGCGCCCACAAGATCAACAACGCCATCGGCCAGGCGATGCTGACGAAACGGATGGGCAAGACTCGTCTGATCGCGGAGACCGGCGCCGGGATGCACGGCGTGGCCACCGCGACCGCGGCGGCGCTCTTCGGCTTGCCCTGCCGTGTCTACATGGGGGCCGAGGATATTCGCCGCCAGGAGTTGAACGTCTTTCGCATGAAGGCCATGGGCGCCGAGGTCTTCCCGGTTCACAGCGGGAGCCGAACACTTCGTGACGCCGTGAACGAGGCGATGCGCGAGTGGATGGCGAGCGTCGAGGACACGCATTACATTATCGGCTCCGTCATCGGGCCGCATCCATTTCCGATGATCGTCCGCGATTTCCAGAGCGTGATCGGCAGCGAGACGAAGCAACAGTGCGTGGAACAGGAAGGCCGCCTGCCTGACGTGGTGGTGGCCTGCGTTGGAGGCGGCTCGAACGCTGCGGGCATGTTCTACCCGTTCGTGGATGAACCTGGCGTGGAACTCATCGGCGTCGAAGCCGGCGGCCACGGTCCGATGTTAGGGGGCCACGCCGCCACGCTTTCCTTCGGGCAGCCCGGCGTGCTCCATGGCACCTTCACCTATGTGCTTCAAGACGACGACGGCCAGACTGCGGATGTGCACTCAGTCTCGGCGGGCCTCGACTACCCGGGCGTCGGGCCCGAGCACAGCTTCTGGCGCGATAGCGGCCGGGTGAAGTACATGCATGTGACCGACGACGAGGCCCTCGACGCCTTCTATTTGTGCAGCCGACTGGAGGGAATCCTCCCGGCTCTCGAGACGGCTCATGGAATCGTGGAGACCATGCGAATCGCCGCGAAGAGGCCGAAGACGGACATCGTCGTTCTTTGCTTCAGCGGCCGAGGCGATAAGGACTGCGCCGAGGTAGCGCGAGTGATGGAGGAGAAACGGAAGAAGTGAAAGCGAGACATGCGTGACAGGAGGCGGGGCGGCCCAGGCGAACCCGAAGCGTGAGCGACGGAGTGGGGGCCAGGCAAACCTTACCCCGGCGTGGAGCGGCTAGCGAGCTTTCTCCAGGGATTCGTAGAGCGAGAGAATACTTTCGCCCATCCGGCCACGAGCGAACCGGGCGACGGCTGACGTTCTCGCGGCCTGCCCCAGAGCGTGCCGTCGTTGGGGATCGCTGAGAAGCGTGGCGATCGTTTCCGCCAACGTGGACGCATCCCCGGGTGGAACGCCGATGGCATCAACTCCCTGCTGGAATAACTCCGCCGCCCCTCCCGCGTTCGACACGACCACTGCCCGGCCGCACGCCATCGCCTCGACGATCGTGCGGCCGAAGGGCTCCGGCTTCGTGCTCGCATGCACAACCACATCCAGAGCTCGATACACTGGCGGCAGGTTACGCTGGAAGGGCACCAGACCCACGAATTCTCCAAGGCCGCGATCGCGGATTCGCCCTCGCAACTCCGCTTCGCTGAACTGCGAACCCGCCGTCTGGTAAACAGGGCCGCCCACGATGGCGCTGCGAAAAGGAGGCAGATCGCCCCGCTTCGCAAGCCGCTCCATCGCATCGATGAAAACGTCCTGCCCCTTCCATCGAGCGTATGTCGCCACCAGACCGACGCGAATCGTGCCTGGGCTCGCCGCTGGCATACCCGCGAGGGAATCGAGAGTTTCGCAGACCGGGCCGGCCGGAGTGAAGGCGTCGGTATCGATGCCGTTGTAGACCGTCTCGACGCGTAAGCCCGGTAGCGTCTGGCTCGTGTCCTGTGCGACGGCATGCGAGATGGCGATGGCGAGTTGCGGCCTGCGTGTCAGCCGACGAAGGGCTTTGCCGACCACGATCCGCGAGGAGAGAAAGTCGTGAATGTGCCAGACGACCGGCACGTCTCGAGGCAGAGCGTGGTTCGCGATCAGATGGCACTTCAGTCCGTTGGAGTGGACGAGTTGCGGATCAATCGACTTCAGGAGCCGTGAGAGTCGCCGGACAAATCCCGGTAGTTCGGTGAGGGCCGCGCCGGCCTTGCGAGCCGTGGAGAACATTCGCTTGGTTCGCCCGACCTGCCCGGTGCCAAGGCTCGAATCGCCCAGGCCCGAGAGTGTCGGTGGGATCGGCAGCATGTGAGTTTCGACACCTAACTTCGACGCGGCTTCGAGCAGCGGCCCGTCACCCCCCGCAATGAGGTGCAGTGGCCAATCCGGTCGCGTGACGCGCAGCACGGCGAGAAGGTCGAGCAAGATCCATTCGGCACCGCCGAGCGCGCCGACAGGGCCGAGGAACGCGATTCTCATGGGGCGGCCCCGGAGGATCGTCGAATTTGCTCGAGCCGAAGATAGGTTTCGCCAATCGTCCGGGCGTGAGCCTGCCAGGTGTACAGGCTCGCCTGATGAAGGCGAAGTTCGCGGGGAGGAGCCACGGCAGCGTCATCGAGCACGCATTTCGCGGCCTCCACCCACGAAGGGATATCACCGACCGCCCGATACATCACGGCCTCGCTGCCGACTTCGCGAAGCACTGGCAGATCGCTCGCCAGGACGGGTGCCCCACACGCGAGAGCCTCGATCACCGGCAGTCCGAAGCCCTCGGCTTCACTCGTCACCATCACCAGCAACGCCCCGCGATAGTAGTTCGCGAGCTCCGACCGCGTCAGACCACGCCGCTGTTCGATTGCGTTGGCGAGGCCCAGGCGTGCGATCTGTTCTTCCATTGCGTGCGTCCAGGTTCCGCCAATCTGGACGAGTCTAAGCCCAGGGAACTGCATGCGAACTCCCGCGAAGACATGGAGAAGCACGTCCAGGCGTTTCCGCGGGATGGCACTGCCCACATGCAGGAGGAACGGCTCGTGCGCTGCGTTCGACGGCCCCGGAGTGTAGCCTTCCGAGACGCCATAAGGAGCCGCGACGAGGCGTTCCTCAGGCACGAGGCCGAAATGCAGAAGCTGCTCGCGGACGGCCCGGGTGCTGTGAAAGACGACCGCTGCGGAACGCAGGCCATCGAGAATCCGCTGAGATATCTTGCGGAACCACCAGGGTCGCGGATCACGATCGGGTTCGAGGACGCAGCGGAAGGCGTCGAGGTCGTGGCAGAAGACGCCGACCCGACCGGGAGGCAAGGCATGCGCCGCCATGGCGTAGCTGTGGTCCGCGATGTGGAACCAGTCATGCTCGCCACGGAGCCTGCGGAGATTCTTCAGCAAGCGATGGTAACGATTGACAAGCCGATCCGCGTTGAAGGCCGCCCGCCGGGACCCGACGAACGGAAGGCTCCCGAAGACGCGGCGAAAGGGAGGGGCAATATCCGTGGCGACGATGTCGTGAGTCCGGGGCAGATATGCCAGGAGTTGATCGGCCACGAGATCCATGCTCGGCCAGTCTTCGTCGCGATAGACACGGACAACACCAAGCCGCAGGGGATCGCTCATTTGCGACTCGCCGTTGCGATCAGATCGTGCAGGAAGTCCGTCGTTCGCGCCGCCTGCTTTTGGCGATCGAAGAGTTCCATCGATTGTGGAACCGCGTGTCGTTTCGATTCCAGTTCGTCCAGGGTGAGTCGGTCCAGTAGCTCCGCGAAGGCCGTGGCGTAAGCGGGATCCCAGGGCGCGTGTCCGGGCAGCCGCCAGAGCCAGCCGCCATCCAGATCGTACGCCAGCGGGATGGTGCCTGTGACTACGGGCAAACCGAAAGCGAGATATTCCGGGAGCTTGGTTGTGTAGCGGAAGCTGCCGACCTTGTCGACGCTTTGCGGCAGGCTCGCCACATCCATCGCGGCGTAGAACTCGGGGAGTTGCTCCTGCGGCTTCCGCCCCGTGAAGATGACGCGGCCGGCAGGCAGCCCCGCCGCCTGACGCTCGAGGTGTGCCTTCCCCGTTCCGTCGCCGACGATCAGGAAGACCACATTCTCACGCTTCACAAGGTGGGCCGCGCTCACCAGTTCCTGGCCGTAGCAGTAGCGGAAGCGGCGATTCCACGCGAGTGAGCCAATCATCCCCGCCACGATCGCATCCTGCGGAATGCCGTACGCCTCGCGTGTTCGCCGTCGATCTTGGTCTCGCGACTCGGAAGATCGTACGAACGGAGCCCAACCCGCAGCCGTCATGACTCGCTTGGTGCCGAAGGTGAGGGCTCGCCCCGCGAGGTAGGGCGTCCAGCCAATGAACCCCGCGGCGAAGCGGCAGAGCAATCGCTCGTAAAGGCCAAACACGGGCCCCAGGACACGCACGATCTGCCCCACCCACGGACCGACCGCATCGCCACTGCTCACCACATACTTGGTGCCGAAGAGAAATCGCGAAGCCAGACACGCCAGCCCACCGGCGAGACCGGTGCCTTCCATGACTAACACGTCCGGCCGTGTTCGGCGTATTTCTCCCAGCAGTTTACCGAACATCCGCCGCTTCTTGCTGCGATCAAAGGGAAACAGCGTGGGCGAGAACGCCGCCGTGAGTTCGCGAATGCGAGCTTCCTCGTTGCTGCCGTGGCCGAGAGTGGAAAAGACGAGGACGTGAGGTGTCATCGGCGTCATTGCATCCCCGGGCACTGGCCAAGCGGGTGGTCGCGACTCATCACGAAAGCGGCTGGAGCGCCGGGAGCTTCGTCGCTGCCCCGCGATGGCGGCCCGTTCCACGCACGTACTGCACCAGTCGAATCGGCGGCACGATTGCCATCAGAAACGTCGTCACAAGCACCTCGCGGAGCAGGACTTTGCAACCGCGGAACCGGCGGTAAGAGTCCAGGAGCGTCAGCATCACCAGCCCGGCGAATCCCGCGGCGAGCCCAATCCCCCCCGCGAGAATCGTTGCGATCGCGATCACAATCCAGGCTGCGAGGTACACCGCATCCAACCTCGAGACTGGCGTGAAGCCCATCTTGGTATAAAGCTCTGGATGCTTCCGCCGCAAGAGTGGCAGCAGGATCGCTCGCTTCGCGCCGTCGAGCATTCGCCAGGGGGCGGGGGGCGTGACCGGGTGCTTCACGATCGCTCGCGCCGCGTGCGGAATCGTGTCGCCGCGATCGAGCACCGTCCACGCGAGATCGGAGTCTTCGAGGTAAAAGGGGAACCGCAAATCGAAGCCGCCGACCTCAAGGAAGACATCGCGGCGATAGAACATATTGCATGATTGGTAGCCGCCAGGTATCTCGAATCGCTTCAATCCCTTGAAGGTCAAAGTGGGCTCCGGTGGCAGCGGAATGATCTTCGCACCCTCGATGGCCACCGCCGTGGGGAAGAACTCCGACGCGGCCGTCAGCCAGTTTGCGCCCGCCTCACAGTCGTCGTCGAGGAATGCGATCCACTCACCCGAGGCCAGCTGCCCGCCATGGTTCCGCTTCGCGGAGGGATTGCGGCCATTCGTCTGATCGTTCGGCACGGTCACGCCTCGAACGTTCAAGCCGCTCGCTGCGAACTCCTCCACCACATTCATCCCCGGGTCATCCGGGCTGGCGACGACGATGACCTCGAACCGCTCGCGAGGGAACGACTGCGCCGCCACGGACACAAGCGCTCGCCGGAGATACTCGGGGCGTCGATGCGTCGGGATCACCACGGTGACGCTCTTCATCAGCTGCGTTTCCGTAGGCCAACGAACGCAAATGTGAACTGCCAGTCGCCCCAGCGAATCGGGTATTCGGAGTCACTCCACTCCGCGGGGCCGATCATTTCGAGTCCTGCTTTCTCCGCATCGGCGACAAGGCTCTCGAGATCCGCGCGGCTGAAGATGCGATACGTGAGGCCGAAGGCCCGGAAGTCCTCGGGCACCTTCGCGCCGTCCTCGCGATAGTCCGTCGTCAGCAGCAGCAGGCCGCCCGGCTTCAGCAAGCGAGCCGCCGTGCTCACCAGCTTCGCCTGGTCGTACCCGTGCTCGATGACCGAAATCGCCGTCATCACGCCGACGCTGCCCGGCGCGAGATCAGGGTTGTAGAAGTCTTCCCGGCGGAAGTCGATGGCGTTGCCGTACCAGCGAATCGCCCGCCCCAGCGGGTTGAAATCGACCGCACGAATCCGTCGATACCCCGACTGCCAGAGTGCAAGGCCGATCTCCGAGTTGTAGCTTCCCATCTCGAAAATCTGAGACGTGCGATCCGGCGAGTGCTTCAAGATCGCGCTGGAGATTGTCCACACATCCCAGGACTTGTTGATCGCAACGGCTTCCGGGAAGCAACGAAAGCGAAGCGTCCAGCGCAGCGAATACAGCGAGCGGCGCCAGCCACGGCTCGTGTCAAGGCCCGCGTGACGAAGCGATGCTCGTGCCGCCTCGATCTGAGAGGAATCGCGAAGGATTTGAATCATGAGCCTGTCAAGGTTGAAGGTGTGCTGCGTCCTGCTCGAATCACGTTGTCGTAAATGGCGATCCGCTTCGCCGTGTAGACATCCCAGGAGAGTTCTTCACCGAGCTTTCGTGCCGCCTCGCTGATGGCTGCACGCTTCTCGTGCAGGGTCAACATTTCCGCGAGTCGCTCCGTGAGCGCTGCCACATCGCCCGGCGGATACCCCACCACGGCACCGTGCAACGCCTTCTCGGAAAGGTCCGTCAGGGTCGTCACCACCGCGGTCCCATGCCCGAGCGCTGCCGCCAGGGTTCCATTCTTGAACGACGCCCCTTCCGGGAAGGGTAGCACCACCACGTCCGACGCCTGGAACAAATGCGAAACCTGATCCGAAGGCAACTGGCCGGGGAACGACACGCGATCGCTCAACCCCATGACCGCCACGTCCGCCAGTAGTTTCCGTTGATAGTCGTTGGTCTGCGGATCAAACTGGCTCACGAGGGCCACCTGCGGCTTCAACCCGCGTTCGCCAAGCCGCTTCACGGCCTCCAGCATTTCCTCGATGCCTCGCCCCGCATTGATATGTCCAAAGTACATCACCAGAGATCGCGGATCGTGCCAACCTGCCTTGACGCGTGCCACCAGGCTCCGCAGGTCTGGCGAAACCGCCACCGCGATATTGCTCGGAAACCCCAGATGATGGAAGCGATCCGCCCGCGAAGGGAACCGTGCCTTCATCCGCTCCAGGAACGGCTCGGAATAGAAAACGATCGCATCCCACGGTCGAATCTGCAACGGCCGCCAGAGCCGACCGCCACGTTTCGGTAGCCCCTGCGAATGCATCGTGAGCACCCGTGCCGGCTTCGGTCGGCCGAAGTGCAGAGGGAACCAGAAAGGTCGCGCCCTGTGGCCGAACGCGAACGTCTCGTACTGAAGGTCGAACGCATCGAAACCCTTCTCGCGGATGACGGTCGCGAGTTCGCCACGGTGGCGGTAGCCCCAGTTCCCTGGCTTCACGATCACCGGGAACTCCCCGTTCGTTTCCGCCTTGGGATTCGAGGTGAGTACGGACACCTCGACACCCGCCTTGTGCAGAGACGTGGCATACCGTCGCACGAAGTCCGCCAGGCCACACGGCCAGGCCATCGGAGGATAATTCGCCGTCACCAGGCAGATGTTCATAATCCAAAATCTATAGTAGGGATATGGTGCATCAATAACTGTCGGGTGAAATTACCCGATATAGGATCAATTCTTCGGGATCGCCACAAGAAAGAAGCGATCCAACTGAAGATCTGGGCGATCCTCCTTCTTGACAAAATCCCTGAGGCTTTCAGAGGCCACGAAGAGATTGAAGCGATCGTCTGGAAAGAAAGCCAGAACCTCCGCAGCACTCTTGCCGAATGCTTCAAGGCCCGTGTTCACATGAACCTCCACGAACCAATCGGTATGCCCTACTTCAATTAATCGTCTGGCACCTTGCAAAACGGACCATTCAAATCCTTCAACATCCAAAAACACGACATCCGGATTTCCATGTTCGTTACAGAGGTCGTCCATACAAACCACTCGAACATCCATCCCAATGCTCATATCGTCGCTGGAAATCGCCAATCGATCGTTCAGGTGACCGCCGAAGTGCGCTGTTCCGCTCACTTCCCCTACAGCGGCCTGAATGGTCTGAATCATGTGCTGTTCGTTCAGTATGGCGTTCTCGCGAATTAATTCGATATTGACCGGGTGGGGATCCACCGCGACAACCTTCCCCGAGGGGGAAACCGCTCTCGCAAGCATCAGTGCGATCAACCCCTGGTGTGCACCGATGTTGAATACGGTCGCGCCAGATCGCAATCGCGATGTAGAAAGCAACGTGATTTCTGGCAGCTTCTGCCAGTCGCGATCGTACCACGATTCTCCACTCGGGTCCGCAGTGAGAATCTGAAACTCATCGTCGCCATATTTATGGCGAACAACCCTTCGAGGGTAGTACTTGATATTTCGTTGATATCGATAATAAATATAATGAGATCAGATTCGGGATAAAGCCTGCCAAGCTGCAGCCGGCATGATGGATTTCATAAAGTGCTTCATACGAGAGTCACTCCGGAAATCGAGTCGTCTTGAGCCGCCGCGTGAGCATGTCTGCGAGAAAAGCTCGCTCTCTCTTGGAGAGGGCGAAGCACCATACGATGGCCATGTTCCCGAGTGCCGCACCAGTATACTCCAGGCCTAGGCGGTACCATGTGTAATTCGGCCAGCTCTCGCGCAAAAAGGCAAGCCCTAGTAGGGAAAGCAAGCACAGGGGAAAGGGGGCGAGACCATGAACCAGCAGGCTAAACCGAGGAATGGCAAAATCCTCTCGCAGCAACTTCGACATCTTCCAGGGCGTATAGGTTAGATGTACCACCAAAGTTCCAATCAATGGCCCTGCTAGCCCGAGCATCC
>Ga0105047_10020874_pt1 | contig 10042 bp, 9 predicted proteins | sample MAT04_FD_78384 | JGI IMG/M metagenome (GOLD analysis project Ga0105047, IMG submission 78384) | Freshwater microbial communities from Lake Fryxell liftoff mats and glacier meltwater in Antarctica - MAT-04 (megahit assembly) | ecosystem: Environmental > Aquatic > Freshwater > Ice > Liftoff...
GCCGCGCGTGCGGCGACGAACACCGACGCTGCGCTCGATTTCTGCTCACGCTGGGCTGGCTACAATCGCGCGCTGCAATATCAGCGCGGCGAGACACCGTGGCCGTCGGCCGGGGCGTACGGTGTCGGTCCGGTGATCTTGCCGCGTCTCACGCCGATCGCGTCGCGCACCGAGGCGTTCGTCTCGACCTACGAGCTCGGGCGGCATCACGGCTCGAGCGATCCCGCGCTGCGCCGGCAGATCGAGCTCGGGCTCGGCGCGCTGCTGCGCTATCGCTGGGCACCGGGACCGACGTATTTGCTCGCGGATCCGCTTGGTGCGCGCGGCGGCATTCCGGGGAGTCCGGCGGATCTGACGATTCGTAACGACTATGTGCAGCACGCGGGATGCGCGATGATCCGCTGGGCTGATTTGCTCCGTGCGGAGCGTTTGGCTGAGCGGCGCTGACTTCTGCTGTGGTGCGTGGCGTTAGGGCTTTTGCGCTCCCGCGCGGGGAACTTCCCCTTGCGAGTGAGCGCTGCTTTGAGCCTCAATCGTGCGCTCCCGCGCAGGGAACCTCCCCCAGCCGCTCGTTCGAGGGGGGCTTTCCGATGGCAAAGCCTTGCGGCGCGTGCACTCGAAGCGCGGCGATGCGAGGCACCCCCAACCCCCTTGGAAAGGGGGCTTCGGGAGAACGCGTGCACTTGAAGGAATGCGAGGCGTCCGCCCCTTGAACAGGGGTTTCGGAAGTTGGCGGATGAATGCGGATTTAGGTCATTTCGCAGCGGGCGACCATGACGGCGACGTCGGCGGCGAGCGGCTCTCGTTCGGAGCCGTCGTCGTCGCGGAAGGCGAATTCCAGCGGCAGCTTGCCTGATTCGAGGAACTGATGGAGCAGCTCGATCAGCTCGTAGGTGTCATCGACGAATCGGCGGGTTGCGCGATCGAGGATGCGCGGGAGGGGGTTGTACGACATCGGCCACCTTCCTTCTCTCGTCTGACGACGCTGTGAACGGCTGCTACGTGTGGGGGGCTCTCCGGACCTTCGAGAATGTACCCTGCATTTCGTGTGCTTGCGCACGCTCTCGAAGCAGAGCGGCGAATTGTGCAGCAGACGTCGTGTCGTGTGGGCACAGGTGCGGCTTGGCGCAGCGTGCGTGGGCGGGACACTCGACTTCTTACGACGCGGTGCCAGCTCTCTCTCGCGCTGGACGCTCCGTGCGCTGCGTGCTCTCCTCCGCTCCGTTCTTCGCGCACCCGAGGCTTGCTCACATGACCATCACGCTCTGGGCCATCGCGCTGGGATTGCTCGTCGGCGCACGTCATGCCTTCGAGCCGGATCATCTGGCCGCCGTCGGTACGCTCGTCGCGGACGCGCGTGGGCCTGCGCGCGCGGCTTGGCTTGGTGCGATCTGGGGCCTCGGTCACACGGCTGCGCTCGGACTCGTCGCGGGCGTGCTCGCGCTGCTCGGCGCGACGCTGCCTGCAGCGGTCGAGCGCGTGCTGGAGCTCGGTGTCGCGCTGATGCTGCTCGTCCTTGGTGTGCGCGGGATCATCCGCGCCGTGCACGATCACCAGCGCGGTACGCCGTTCGCGCATGCCCACGGCGGCGCAGCGCACGCACACGGCGGCGCCGATGCGCACGTGCACGTCGCGGGGCAGACGCTGGCGCTGCGGCCGTTCGTGATCGGCGTCGTGCACGGGCTCGCCGGCAGTGGCGCGCTGACCGCGCTCGCAGCGGCGGCGTTCACCGATGTGCGCGCGCGACTCGCCTACGTACTGCTGTTCGGCGTCGGCTCGGTGCTCGGCATGGCGGCGGTGAGTGGCCTCGCCGGCTGGCCGCTCGCGCGCCTCACGCGCGCGCCGCAGATGCACCGTGCGTTCTCGGTGATTGTTGCGCTGTCGGCGATCGGCACCGGCATCGTGTGGGGCTGGAGCGTCGTCTAGCGCGCCGCTGAGAGCGTCGTCTAGCGCGTTCGCGGCGCGTCAGTGGCGAACGACGGTTTCGACGCTGAGCGATGGGCACTCTTCGGCGACGGCGCTCTCCGCGGACTCGAGCACGACGCGGTTCCGTCCGCCGCTCTTCGCTGCGTACATCGCGCGGTCGGCGCGATCGATCAGCGACTCGAGCGAGTCTCCGCGCCGGCACGTTGCGACACCGAAAGATGCCGTCACATGGACGCGGGTGCCGTTCGCCGCGTGTAGCTCGAGCGCCTCGACCGCGGCGCGCAGGCGCTCTGCGGCGAGCACACCACCATCAGGCCCGGTCGCCGTCAGCGCGATGATGAACTCCTCGCCGCCGAAGCGCGCGCAGAGATCGGTGGTTCTCGCGGTCGTCGCCATGGTCTGACCTACGGCGGCGAGCACCACGTCCCCGGCGGCGTGACCAAACGTGTCGTTTACCTGCTTGAAGTGATCGATGTCGAGCAGGATGACCGTCAGCGGATCGCCGTAGCGTTGTGTGCGCGCGACCTCGCGCACGGTGGCCTCGACGAACACCCGCCGGTTGCGCAGGCCGGTGAGCGCGTCGACCGTCGCGAGTCGCTGCGTCTCTTCGACCAGCGTCGCGACGCGCACCGCGCCTCCGAGCTCGCGCGCGAGCACCGCGACGAGCGCTTGATCGCCGGGGTGGGACGGCGCGCGCGGCGCGATCGCGATGTCACCAAGGTGCGCGCTGCCGAACAGCACGGGCAAGAGGATCACGTCGGGGCCGGCCTCGTCGGCGAAGGCGTCGTCGTCCTCGATGCAGAGGAGAGGCGTCGACTCGGCGGTGCGCATGACCGCGCGCGCTTCTTGCTCGGACTGCTCGCGTGCGCTCGCGCTGGTGTGCAGGCCGAGGCGCGGCGGAGAGATCGTCGACAGAGCCAGCCAGCGATAGCTGGTGACCTGCGAGACGAACTGCGCGAACAGATCGAACAGACGGGCGAAAGAGCCGGTCACCGCGAGCTGGCGCAGTTCGGCGGCGACCACCGATTCGAACAGCGCCTCGTCGAAGTGAGCGGCGATCCGATCGCGCACCTCGGCCGCGCCCTCGGGCAACATGGTCGAGAACGAATCGTCGCTCGATCGCGGCTTGATCGCGCGCGCCAGCGCACGCACCAGATCGCCCATGCGGCCATGTCCGACGTACGCGTACGCGCCCGCGCGCTCTGCCCAGAAGCGATTGCGATGCCCCTCCGGTCCGCGCAGCACCACCGGCACATCGGTCGTCGAAGGCTCGGCTTTCAGCAACCTGCAGAGCTGCACGCCGGAGATGCTCGGCATCCAGAGGTCGGCCACCACGGCATCCGGTGGCTCCGACAGCGCAGCTTGTGCACCTTCGGCGCCGTCGGCGGCGATCGACACGAGATACCCTTGCATACCCAGCCTCTCGGCGAGGATCTTGCGGGCGGCGGCGACCGGTTCGACGAGCAGAATGCGGCGAGAGGTCACACCGCGATCATCGACCGTCGCGTCTTGGGACTTGAGAGCGCCGCGCAGATTTTGCGCGCTGGGTGCGCTGCTTACTTCGACGGTGCTTCGTAGGACGCGATGCCGTCGCTGGTGAGGACGCTCACCACCGTCGCGAGATCGACGGGTGTCGCCGCTGGCAGCTCGCGCGCGATGTGCCCGATGTTGATCCAGCCGAGCAAGCGCTCGTGCGGCAGCAGCCCGAGCATCGTGCAGAGCGCTTGGCCTCGATCGAAGGGCACGTTCTTCCACGCCGCACCGAGCCCGAGCGCGTGCGCCGCGAGCGCTACCGCATAGCCAGTGCAAGACGCCGAGGCGAGCTGCTCCCACTCGGCGATCTTGTGGCCGACGCGCGGCGACGCGATCAGCAGCACCTGCAGCGGCGCGGCGAACGCCTTGAGCTTCACCTTCTCGAGCGCTTCGGGCGACGCATCTGGGCGCGCCTCGCGCATCGCCGCGACGAGCGCATCGCCGACCCGCTCGCGGGCGGCGCCCTCCGAGACGAGAAAGCGATACGGACGCAGCGCGCCGTGATCGGGCACCGTCGTCCCCGCGCGCAAGATCTGCGCGAGCTGCTCGGCGGTGGGGCCAGGCTCCACCAGCGCCGCGTTGCTGCGCCGCGAGAGGATCACGTCGATGGCTTCGGTGCTCGCGGTCCGCGCGACGACGACAGGCTTGCTGAGCAGAGACATGGCGGGCTTTCTCGTTGTTTCGGCGGCGCTGCGCAAGTGCCTCGCTGCTGCTCCGCGTAGTGTGGCGCGCAGCTTCCCGGCGTTATGACGGAGCCACATCCGGTTTGACAGTCGCGCTGCGCTCTTCTACAAGCCAGCGCTCGAAAATATCTGCTCGACGGCGCAACTCATTCCGCCGCGGCGCAGCGCATCGCTGCTGCCGCTCGACGACGATTCCACAGGAGATTCATGAGCTACCTCTTCACCTCCGAGTCCGTGACCGAAGGTCATCCGGACAAGATTTGCGACAACGTGAGCGATGCCGTCCTCGACGCGATCCTCGCGCAGGACAAGCGCGCGCGCGTCGCCTGCGAGACGATGGTGAAGACCGGCTACGCGATCGTCGCGGGCGAGATCACCACGACGGCGCGCATCGATCTGCCGACCATCGTGCGCGAGGCGATCCGCGAGATTGGCTACACCGACTCGGCGATGGGCTTTGACGCGAACACCTGCGCAGTGCTCACGGCGCTCGAGCAGCAGTCCCCCGACATCGCGCAGGGCGTCGATGAGGGCTCGGGCATGTACAAAGATCAGGGCGCAGGCGATCAGGGCCTGATGTTCGGCTTTGCGTGCGACGAGACGAAAGAGCTGATGCCGGCGCCAATCCAGTACGCGCACAAGCTCGCGCGTCGGCTGACCGATGTCCGCAAGAAGGGCGAGGTCAACTACCTCCGCCCCGATGGCAAGACTCAGGTCACCGTCGAATACGGCGACAATTTCAAGGTCGAGCGCATCGACGCGATCGTCGTCTCGTCGCAGCACGCCGATGGCGTGAAGCACTCGAGCATCAAAGAGGCGATCACCGAGCTCGTCATCGAGCACGCGATCCCGAAGCACCTGATCGACAAGAAGACGAAGATCCACGTCAACCCGACGGGTCGCTTCGTGCTCGGCGGGCCGTACGCGGACGCCGGCCTCACCGGCCGCAAGATCATCGTCGACAGCTACGGCGGCATGGGCCGTCACGGCGGCGGCGCGTTCAGCGGCAAGGATCCGTCGAAGGTCGATCGCTCGGCGTGTTACTTCGCGCGCTACGTCGCGAAGAACGTCGTCGCGGCGAAGGTCGCGCGCCGCTGCGAGGTGCAGGTCGCGTACGCGATCGGCATCGCGAAGCCCGTCGGCGTGTACGTCACGACCTTCGGCACCGGCGTCGTCGACGACGCGCGCATCTCGGCGGTCGTGCAGGAGATGTTCGACTTCCGCCCGCGCGCGCTGATCGAGCAGCTCGATCTGCTGCGCCCGATCTACAAGCCGACGGCGGCGTACGGCCACTTCGGCCGCACCGAGAAGAGCTTCTCGTGGGAGAAGACCGACCGCGCCGCGGAGCTCGCCGATCGCCTGCTCGCCACCAAGCACAAGGGCAGCAACGGCGCGTCGAACGGCCACGGCAAGAGCAGCAAGAGCGGCAGCGCCAAGGTCGCGAAGTCGTCGAAGAAGGCGTCGAAGAAGAGCGCGAACATCGAGGCCTGAGGCCTGCGCCGCGTAGGTCCTCCGCGAGGCCGACGACGCGCGATCGACGAAGCGACGGCCGTCTCTGCCTCGGCAGACGACGGCCGTTCGCATTTTTGGCGCGCGCATTCCCTGCGACCAAGTGTTGCGCTGACGCGCGACGTCGCCTCAGCGACCGCTCTTCGCCGTGACCGGCGGCAGCGCAAACACGAGCCGCCACATTGGATAGCTGAACGCGACGAAGACGAGGAACGTGCCGAGCGGCCGCGCCAGCACGTACGGCACGTGCAGGCCGGCGACGAGCGCGTGGAACGCGAGGCCGTTGAGCACCATCGTCGCGAGCTCCACCGCCGCAAAGCCGCCCGCCTGCTTGCGCACGTCGCCGCCGTCCGCGCGGAACACGAAGTAGCGGCAGCCGAGGAACTGCACCAGCGCGCCGGCGAGCAGCGCAGGCACGTTGGCGACGAGCGCCGGCAGATGGACGAGCTCGACGAGCAGCGCGAGCACGCCGAGATCGACGAGCGTCGCCGCCCCGCCGACGAGCAGGCTGCGCGCGAGGCGCAGCGCCGAGAGGAGAGCGGTCCGAGCGGTCGCGGTGCGCGTCATGGAGACCACACGCTGCAATGAACCGGCCATGCGGCCGAGTTCGGTCAGCGGTGTGTCAAGCGTGCGACTTTGCGCGCGAAACGTGCCTGGCTGCCGCGCTGCGGAGTGCCCGCGCAGCGGCCAGAGTGAACCTGAGTTCACTCTTCAGCGGTGGCGGCCAGGGCCTCGGCGACGTCGCGGCGACCGACGCGCCAGTAGAGAAACGCATACAAAGACACCGCGAGGGCGGCGCGGACCAAGTAGAGCGCGAGCGCGACACCAGTGAACCCGGGGCCCCCGCGAGACAGCTCCGCGAGCGTCTCCGGTGGCAGCTGTCCGGCGGCCTCGGCATAGGCAAGGTAGGCCCGATCGATGCCACCGCCGCTGCGCAGCGCGGCTCCGAACGAGACGGAGTCGCCGATGGTCCAGGCGATGTTCGCGAGCGCGGCTTGGCCGAGCCACCACACGCCGCTCTGCCGGCGCAGCAGCAGCACCGACGCGCCCACGATCAGCAGCAGCGAGACGGCGAGGTTGGCGGCGCTGACCACACGCCGATGCACCGGCTTCATCAGCGTGTCGGTGAGGCGCCGCGCGAAGTCCTCGTAAGCCTTCGATTCTGCTTCGGTCTGGTGGGTCGCGCCGAGCGTCGCGCTCGGCGTCGTCGACGGGCTGAGCGCCGCGCAGGAGCTCATCGCGCCGCAATTGCCGAGCACGAAAGCGAGGCTCGAGACGAGGACGAGCGCGCGTGCACCACTGGTGAGCCGAGCCACGCCGCCTGCTTACTGCGCGGAGTCGATGGCGCCAAGCCGTTTCCGCAGCGATTCGCCGCATCGTCGCCTGTCGCGTGTCGCTCGTCGGTCAGCGACGATTCACACGCCGCTGGCCAAGGAAGGTGGCGCGCGCGAGTCCGTATGTCAGTTTGATCGGCCGGTCGGGAACTTCGGCGACGCAGCGGTGTCGGAGCCCAGTTCGAGGCGGAAGCGCCGCACGCAGTTCGCAGTTTCGAGCAGCAGTCACGCGCAGTGAACAGCCCGCGCCGAGGAGGCCATCGCGATGGAGATTCGGGTCAACGTCGTCCTGCTCGCGGTGCTCGCTTGTGTGTGGTCTGCGCTCTCGTCCGCCGATCCCGTCGCGGCGCTCGACCCGGCCGCGCCGTCGACCCGCGCGCTCGCCTCGCTCGAGGACGATTTCGCGGCGCATCCCGCGGATCTACGCCTCGCGCGTGCGCTCGCAGACTCGTACCTCGAGGTCGGTCGCCCGGGGCTCGCAGTCGCGGCGCTGCGCTCGGCTGATCCGGCGCTGCTCGAAGATCCGATGCTCGCCCACCGCCTCGCGCAGGCCTACGAGCGCAGCGGTCGCGTGCTCGACGCGCTCGCCACCGCGGACCTCGCGCTGCAGCGCTGTGGCCGCGCGCTCGGCTCGGACGCGGCGTCGACGGCGACCCCGGTACCGCGCTTCGATTGCTCGGAGCGCACCTATGCGGCGCTCGACGTTCACCACAGCGCGCTCAGCCACATGGTGCGCTGGGGCGTAGCGGAGCCGCTCGGTGACGCGCGCGCGGCGACGGCGTACCGGCTCGCGACCCGCTCGGCGACCATCGCGGTCGCGTCGGAATAGGGCTTTCCGCCACAGCGCACCGACCCCACGAATCTCGGGGTCGATGTCCCGCTCGCTGCCCGCGCCCAATTCGCCAGACCCAGCCGCCCGTTCTGCGCCCCTCTCGCGCAGCCGCGCGTGGCTCGGTGACGCCCGCTTGCTCGCCCTCGCCGCGATCGGCAGCGGCGCTCTGGTCGCGGCGCTCTGTGCGTACCTGAGCTTCACCGCGTCGAGCGGCTCGTCCGAGGCGCGCTCTCCGTGGTGGAGCCTCGCGGACGTCGCCGCCGTCTCCGCGACCGTCGGTGGCGTCGCTTACATTGTGATGGGCACGATGCGCAGGCTGCCGCTGCAGCCGAGCGTGCGCGACGAGGTCGGCGCCGGCAGCGAGGCGCAGATCCGCGTGGCACTCGAGCTCGAGCTGCTGTCGACGACGCTCCATCAGATCGACGCGGGCCTCGAGGTCGTGGCTGCGAGTGGCGCGCTCGTCTGGCGTAACAAGCGCGCCGAGGAGCTCGCGCCGTTTGCTGCCGATCCGAAGTCGTGGGAGGGCGCGTCTGCCCCGGATGACCGCGGCGACCGCCACGTGAGCGCTCAGAGTCGCCGCTTTCGCGTGCATCTGCCTGCGGGTGAGCGCGTCTACGAGCGCCACGAGCTGCCGCTCGAGCCGGGCAAGGACGGCACACCGCGCACCATGAACCTCTATCTCGATCGGACCTCGGCGACGCTGGCGGAGCAGCAGCTGCTGCTCGCTGAGCGTCTCGCCAGCCTCGGACGCGTTGCCCAGGGCGTCGCCCACGAGCTGAACACGCCGCTCGCGACGATCCGCACGCTCGCGACCGACATGCGGGAGGCGCTGCGCGGCCTGCGCGCCCACGAGACCACCGCCCCGGAGCGCGAGAAGTTCGCCGCCGACATGGACGAGTCGGCCTCGCTGGTCGCCGACGAGACCCGGCGGCTCGGGCGAATTACGCAATCATTACTCGCAGGTGGCGATCTCGTCAGGCCGACCTTCGACGGCCAGGTGCGGCTCGCGGCGGTGGTCGAGCGAGCGCGCGCGCTGGTGTTCGCTGGCGTGCAGGATGGACCCGAGGTGCGCGTCGATGCCGATGTCGACGAGCTCAGTGTGGCCGCGGATCCCGATCGGCTCGTACAGGTGTTGGTGAACCTGCTGCAGAACGCCTACGACGCCGTGAGCGAGCACGGCGCACAGGTCGCCATCCGCGCGTGTCGGCAAGACGGCATCGTCTCGCTGATCATCGAGGACGACGGCCCCGGTATCGATCCGGCGATGCGCGCGCGGCTGTTCGAGCCGTTCGCAACGACCAAGCCGCCAGGGCAAGGCACCGGGCTCGGCCTCTACACCTCGTACATGTTGGTGCACGCGATGGCCGGCTCGCTGATGCTCGAGCCGCGGGAGAGCGGTGGGACGCGCGCGACGGTGCGCTTGCCGGCGGGGGCGACACGCCGCCACCGCACGCCGCATCGCCCGCTGCATCTCGGCTCGGGAGAGCAGCCATGAGCGCGAGCGGAGTGCCGGCCACGAGCGCGGGCAGCGTGCTGATCGTCGACGACGACACCGCGTTCCGCTTCGCGATGCGCAAGGCGCTCGCGCGGCTCGGCTACGACGTGCGCGAGGCACAGAACGGCCGCGATGCGCTCGCCGCGCTCACGCAGGGCGAGCCGCCCGACGCAGCGCTGCTCGATCTGCGCATGGAAGGGCTCGATGGGCTCGCGGTGCTGCGTCGCCGCGGCGCGTGTCCGACGCGCATCATCGTGCTCACCGGTCACGGCACGGTGCAGGCGGCGGTCGACGCGATGCGCCTCGGTGCGTTCTCGTTCCTCGAGAAGCCGGTCGACACCGAGGTGCTGAAGCCGCTGCTCGCGCAGGCCATCGCCGAGACGCAGCGCGCCAAGAGCGGCAAAGACGCGCCGGTGCCGAAGATCGTCGGCACGAGCCGAGCGATCGACGAGGTGCGTCGCTTCGTGGCGCGCGTCGGGCCGACCGAAGAGACGGTCGCGATTTACGGCGAGACCGGCACCGGCAAAGAGGTCGTCGCCCAGCACATCCATCTGGCGAGCACGCGCGCGGGAAAGCCGCTGGTCGCGCTCAACGCCGCGTGTGTGCCGCGCGAGCTGTTCGAGAGCGAGCTGTTCGGCCACAAGAAGGGCGCCTTCACCGGCGCGACCGCCGATCACGCAGGGCTCTTTCGCGACGCGAATGGCGGGACGTTGTTCATCGACGAGCTCGC
>Ga0105047_10020875_pt1 | contig 10041 bp, 8 predicted proteins | sample MAT04_FD_78384 | JGI IMG/M metagenome (GOLD analysis project Ga0105047, IMG submission 78384) | Freshwater microbial communities from Lake Fryxell liftoff mats and glacier meltwater in Antarctica - MAT-04 (megahit assembly) | ecosystem: Environmental > Aquatic > Freshwater > Ice > Liftoff...
CTTCGGTAAGCCGTGCGACAAGGCGAGGCGAGGAGTTGTATGCATCAAGAACAGACTGTGAAAAATGGTGGTTAGCACAGTTAAAGCAATAAAGCAGCTACGTCCCCTTTGGTCGTTCCATGCACGCCTCCATTGTCTAACCAGCTGATATTACAGGAGTAATATATACCAAAACCGGTGAAAAAGCAGCGTAAAAATAGTATTTATGTTAATAATATCAGAATGTTATACCAGTTACACTAACACATCGGTTATGTCTGGCTTGATGCTGTAAGTCCGACAGACTCCTAGGTTGCATAACTATTACCGTCATTTTATACATAGAGACCTCTCATTCATCAATCAACGACCTCCCGCCCAAAATCTGTATCAGGCGATCTGCTGCACAATCCGGCTGCCGTCCTTGGATCCGACCACTTCGATCTGCGACTGGATTCGTTCCTTCAGTTCAGCGACATGGGAGATGATGCCGATCACCCGACCGGAGCGATGCAGTTCTATCAACGTATTTAGGGCAAAATCCAGTGTCTCGCCGTCCAGCGATCCAAACCCTTCGTCGATGAAGATGCAGTCCAGATAGCGTCCGCCGCATTGTGCCATGACAACATCCGAGAGACCCAGTGCCAGGGAAAGTGATGCCAGGAAAGATTCACCGCCGGAGAGCGTGAAGGCAGGTCTTTTCTCGCCGATATAATCATCGGTCACATCCAGATCAAGCCCGCTGGTGGCCTTGCCGTCACGTGGTGTTTCGGAGCGTACCAGATGATAACGTCCCCTGCTCATGCGTGACAGCCGTTGGGATGCGGCAATCGCAACCTCTTCAAACAGGGCTGCCAAAACATAGCGCTGCAGAGTCATCCGCTTTGAATTATTCCCACCGGTAAGATCAGCCAGTTTCCCTGTAACGGCGTACTCTTTTTCCAGCACGCCAATACGGTCACCTTTTTCACTAATGGCCTTGAATGCCTCATCGTAGCCGCGCTGCTGTCCATCCAGAACGCCATCAGCACTCCGCAGTTCACCCAGAAAACGATCAGCCACATCTCTGACGGTAGTAACAGCTGCAATATCCGGTTTTTCCAATCCGCTGCAACTGCTGTCAGCCCTGTTGAGTCGGCCTGTTGCGGCAGCAAGGGTTTCACGGAAAGCATCGACATCTTTTTTAAGACGTTCAATCTCTTCCAGAGTCAGTCTGGCAGCCCGGTATTCTTTGTCATCGGCGAATCCTTCGACTTTCAGACGCTTACCAAAATCGGAGCGTAGTTTACCCAATTCTGTTTCCAGCCGGGGGATTGCAGAGAGTTTCTCCTCTTTCTGCCCTTTTGAAGTGGCCAGTCGTTCGTCAACAGCCTTAAGTTCTGTGTCCGCCTGCTGCAGAGCCTTACGGGCCGTTTCCATGAAACGCTCTATTACAACTATCCGGGATTTAACAGCATCCGCATCATTGTCACCCGCCTCTGATGCAAGCCTGGCCTCCAGCGCCTTTTGCTTTTCCCATTCAGCCGTTGCTGCAGCAAGACCGGCTTCAGCAGATGGAAGGTTGTTTTTTGCTGCCGACAACATGATATTAATACGCTCCCGCCCTTCCCTGGCAATAGTCAGCTCACCGGCACCGGTCTCGGCAGCGTCGTGTTTTGCTTCCAGCTCCTTATGTCTGATTGTGAGTTCAGCAAGCACTGTCCCGGCGTCGGTGCCTAAAGCAGATTTAAGCTTGGTAATGCCCGCCTCAAGGCCGCTTTTCCTGGAGACAAGGTCACCGACACTCTTTGTGGCAGCCTGGACAGACTTCTGGGAATCAGCTGCCAGCTTGCGGGCTGTCTCCAGTTCCTTTTCAGTCGGGATGCGGTCACTGGATGCAGCAGGATGTGGGTGTGCACTTGAGCCACAGACCGGGCAAGGTTGGCCGTCAGCAAGTTCTCTGGCCAGCAACGCCGATTGCCCGTTGATAAAGCTCTGCTGTAATCCGGCATGCTCCTCTTCGGCTGCTTTCTGTTTCTTTTCATTCTCTTTCAGAGCTGACTCTGCGGCAGCCAGCTTGACCAGCAGTTGAGCCAGCTCGGTTGATTCCTGGTCGAGCAGCGTCCGGTTAGCCCGGAGTGCCGAGACCTTTTCCAGCTCGGCTTTCAGTTGTCCAACAGTGCCGGTTGTCAGGGAAAGCGTTTCAATCCGGCAGGTAAGAGTTGCCAGCTGCGTTTCATTATCAGCTATCTCTTTTTTGACATCATCAAGTACTGCTCTGGCCTTCTTCCCAACTTTTATCGCTTCTGCCAGAGCGGTTTTGCAGGATGACAGTTCGCTGATCTTCTCCAGTCTGGCCTGCAATGCAGTCTGCTCGGAAATCATAGCAGGCAGGGTATCGTTATCTGCCCTGGCTTTTTCGGACTTTGCCAATGCTGATTTGCGTGTGGTTTCAAGTTCAGCAAGCAGTCCATCCAACTTGTTCAGTTGGTCATTCTGGGTCAGCAGATCCCGCTCTCCCCTGGAGATGGCCTCCTCCAGGTCAGATAGACCAAGGGCCTTGCGGGCCTGCTCGGCTCGTGCGGCATCCAGTTCCATGGCCGGTTTCTGCTGTTCAAGGGTGATACAGGCAGCACGAGCCTGCTCCATTTCCGTAAAGCGCTCTGCCAGAGATTGGGCGGCCATAAGCCGTTCCTGCACTTCTTTCTGTAGTCTGCCCTGTTCTGCTATGGCAGAGACCATTCCAGCCCGCTGTTCCTTTATGTCAGCTATCCGTTCTTCCAGCTCAAGTCTTGTCCCAACGCCATTTGTGGAAAGGATGCCATCCACAGCTGCCTTCAGCTCTTTCAGTTCACTGCCGATGGTTGCCCGACGTCTTTTGAGTGACTCTTCCACCAGTTTGTAGCGTTCAGTACCGAAGAGTTTCTCCAGGATCAGTTCCTTCTCGTCAGACTTGGCCAGCAGCAGCTTGCGGAACTCCCCTTGTGGCAGCACTACGACCTGACGGAACTGATCGCTGTTAAAGCCGATCACCTCTTCGATCTTTTTCTGAACCTCGCCGATCTTGGTCAAACGATCGCCGATGATCTGTCCGCTTTCATCCACCTGGCAGAATTCAACACTGTGGGTAATGTCGCGTTGTTTTCCTTTGACTATCGCCTTCTGAGGAGGCTGCCTGACAATCTGAAACCGTCTCGGACCGACCTGAAACAGGAACCTGACCTCGCAGATCGAATCCTGTTTGGCCAGCTGGGAGCGCAGGTAGCGTTCGTCCCGTTTCTCGCCGCTGGCATCGCCGTAAAGGGCGTAACAGATACCATCCAGGATGGTTGTCTTGCCGGCGCCGGTAACACCGTGAATCAGCAGAAAGGCGTTGTCTCCGTAGCAGGTGAAATCAACTGTCTGTTGTCCGGCAAAGGGACCGAAGGATTGCAGTGTCAGGTGCAGTGGTCTCATAGCGCACCCCCTTCCGCGCCGGTAAATATCTCGCCCATGACCTTATCCATCAGAGCCGCTTCCTCAGGCTGCAATTCCTGGCCGGTAATATGCCTGAAAAAGGAGGCGACAATCTCGGTCTCGCTCTTGTCGCGGATTACGATTCCGCCTTCTCCTGCCCCGTCATGACGGTAGGCACTGCGGGTAATATTGAGTACATTCGGGTATTCGGCCCTGATTCTGGCTGCATAATCGAACAGTCCACCGGAGTCGGTCAGTTCCACCCAGAGATAATCGTCTCGATCTGGATCGCTTTGTGCCCCGGAGAGAATCTCTTCCAGCATGCCGGAGATGCTTCGTACCTTGCGCAGAGGATTCAGAACCAGCAGTTCTCTGGTGAAGGTTCCGTCGGCTGCCAGGTCATAGACGGCAACAGATTTCTGGTGGCTTGATTCGGAAAAGGAATATGTCAGCGGAGCGCCGGCATAGAAGATCGAGTGGTTTATTTTCTGCGGACGGTGCAGATGGCCTAGCAGGGTCAGGTTGAAACGATTGAAATGGCCGGTTTCCACCAGGCTGGATCCGCCAATGGAAAGCGGCCGCTCCGATTCAGAGGTTTCGCCCCCCTGGGTAAAGCAGTGAGCCAGGCAGACCGAGCGGCCCGGTTCTGGAGACAGGCTCTCAATGACCCTCGCCATGGCCGTATTGAAATCGCATATTTCAGAGTCGTCCAGGCTTTTCTTGAGCAGCAGCGGTTCTATGTAAGGAAACGGATAGAATGTTACGGCACCGTGTTCATCATCCAGCTGTACAGGCTGCACATCTCCCGGAAGACCTGGGGCTATATGCAGACCACGGGAACGCATCAGGCGGCTGCAGAAAGAGACACGTTCGGCACTGTCGTGGTTACCCGGTGTCATGACAACCCTTATCCCCAGTTCAATCAGGCGAGTCAAGAACTCATCCATCACGACTGTGGCCTGAACCGGCGGAACAGAGCGGTCGTAGACATCGCCGCTGATCGCCACAACGTCGATCTTGTTATCCCGGGCTATGGCAACGATCTGCTCCAGGATGTGGGCCTGAACGTCAGTAAGATGGATGTCGTGGAAAATCTTGCCGAGGTGCAGGTCGGCCAGGTGAAGGATGCGCATGGTGCCTCCGGAAGGGTAAATGGGTGTTTAAGGAAGGAGTATATACTGGGACCTCACCCATTTAGCGACCTATGTCAACGGTTGTGAGAAAAAACTGCAGCCTGAATTACGTTATTGTCCTGTCGACTTCAATCAAAACAGGTCATTTAAATGTAGATGTCTCAACGGGCAGAGTAAAGCTGTATTTACAGTCTATTCGCCGAACAGCAATAATAATCTATGTATTATAAATATCATTGAATAAAATAATCTATATGTTATTATATGGATGCTGATAAATAATATAGAGGTTATTTATGTTACCAAAACACAAACTGATAGCACGTCAACAGTTCGACAGAACCCTTTCCGGCTATTCAGCCATAAAGCAGACTAACACCCCGGTTAAAGGCTGGATACGGTCAATCCGGGAGGCGCTGGGCATGTCAGGTAAACAGCTGGCAAACCGCCTGAACGTAAGTCAACCACGCATCCCCAGGCTGGAACAGGATGAATTGTCTGGAGTTGTATCGCTGAAAACCATGCGCCAGGCTGCCGAGGCAATGGACTGCGTGTTTGTATATGCAATTGTTCCCCGCACAACACTGGAAGAAACTGTTAGAGCACAAGCGCGCAAGGTTGCAGAGGCCCGCTCAAAAAGAGTGGCGCATACCATGCTGCTAGAGGATCAAAATCTGTCGATTAAAGAGCAACAAGTATCGCTAGATGCTGCCATTGAAGAGATTGTGCGTGAAATACCAAAAGAACTCTGGGAAATACAACCATGAACTTCGAGTATCCAGAAGGTGCAACGCCGCTGGACCCGGATGAGGCACAGGGACTGCTGCTATCCCATATCACTAACCGGACTGAACTGGACAGATGGGAACAGGAGAATATTATTGAAGCCGAAACCTGGGCTTTCCGTCGTATTCAGCGCGACATCCTTACAGACAGTTTTATCAAGCGACTCCATAAATGGATGTTCGGAACTGTATGGCGCTGGGCGGGTAAGTACCGCAGCACAGCCAAAAATGTCGGTGTTCCAGCATGGCAGATAGCCACGGAACTGCACAACCTCTGCGCCGATTGCACCACATGGGTTGCACATAAAACATATGCAGCTGATGAGACTGCAGCGCGCTTTCATCACCGCCTGACAGCAATCCATCCATTTCCAAATGGCAACGGTCGTCATGCCCGCCTGATGACAGACATTCTGCTGGTACATTTACTGAAACAATCACGTTTCTCATGGGGCAGCGGCAATCTGATTAATGCCGGTGATTGCCGACAGCAGTATATTAATGCACTCCGTGCCGCAGATCGACAAGATTACATCCAGCTACTGGATTTTGTACGCTCATAACACAGGGTCAGCACCCTAATTCCCAGGATTGCATTTTTAGCATAATACACAGCCTACATTCGCATACCTCCAAGATAAAAACTGCAATTGGACGTATTGAAAACTATCCCATCCATCTACCTATTTCAGCAATTTTATGAAAAAAATTACAATCGGAATTTCCTACGATGTTCACCCAGATATTCTTGAGCTGAATTACGGGGACAGCAGATTCAACCCATGTCAACCTAAAAACCGGTAGCTATCAACAGAAACCCGCTGCATGAAGCATCTTCCTGACAACAATCTCCAACCTCGGTATCCTTACCACGAATCCGGTTCATATTCCACGAGCGCTTTTCTTTGTCAAGATGGTCTGCCATAACACTTGTCAGCGATATTTTACGGCTGCATTCTTAATTTCCTCAACAACATTCTCCCTCAACCACCCCGGTTCCAACACCTCAACATGCTAACCATGCTTAAGTATCTCCATCATGATCTCAGCCTCATGGGATGTCTGATCGCTACCTCCTGATACCCGACGCTTTAAGGAGTTCAGCAACAAAACCAGCAACATCAGCCCGTATCTCTGCGTCTTTGTTACCGGTGACAAATAACGCCACTCGCATCGACCCGACTGATCGCTCGTGACTGAAATCCTCTCGAAGAACAGCGACTGCTTGCCGACCCGGTGAATAAAAATTCGACACAATAGCCACCAACATCCGTCACAAACTTTTGCTCAATCAAAATTATTTAGAAAAAAAGGCCGCTGTTTTTGTCAGCGGCCCTAAAATCAGGATGACCTACTTCTCACAACCACCCTTTGAGCAAGTTGCGACAATTATCGCAACAGCCAGTCTCAACGAGACAGAGCTTAACGAATATTGTCGCAGTAAAGGCCTCTATCCTGCCCAGATCGAGAACTGAAGAAACGCATTCACCCAGCGAGACACAGAAGATGATGGCTCTCACTAGCACGATCCCGAACTACTGAAAAAGTTTAACCTCGTCAATAAAGATCTGGCCTGCAAAGAGAAGGCTTTGGCAGAGGTGACAGCTTTACTGGTACTTCAAAAAAAGTTCCAAACGCTTATGGAGGGATTAGGACAAAATAGTTCTCTTCATACTCGAATTGAAATACTTGTCATGCTGGATGTTGCCGTTGGTTCAGGAACCAGATTATTTAAAGCCTGTGAAGTCATTGGGCTGTCTATCAGAATTATCCAGTGTTATCGGTTGCTAATCGGTGGTTAACTGCTTTTTTAAGGCTTATAGAATTATTTTGGACTCACTGCTCCATTTTGATTTGAATTGACACTTACTGCTATGCGTATTACCATACGTATAATAAACAAAGGAGGCAGATCATGCAACTTAGCTACAAGACAGATGCCCCAAGAAAGCATGTAAACCTGACGGCAAATACAGAACTCGTTGATCTGGTTCGAAAAGAAAAGGGTAACCTCTCAGCAATTTTCGAACAATCAATGATTGAATTCATCACTAAGCGTGACCTTGAACGATGGAAAGAAGAAAGCAAAGCTTCTTTTGAATCTTATAATCGCATGATTGAAGAGCGCGGTATACTAGCTGATGATATCGGCCAACAACTCTGATGGCGCAGTTCGATGTCTACAGAAACCCTGGCACGCGAACCAGCAAACAGGCGCCTTATCTCGTAGAGATCCAAGGAAGATTCGTTAATACGTTGTCAACGTGTGTAGTTGTACCGCTCGTATGCAAAGAATATTTTGAAGGTGCGAATATTCTCAACCCTCTCATCTCTGTTAATGGTGTCGAATACTTTTTATCACCAGCTGAAATAACTTCGGTTTTCAGAACCGTTATTGGAAAATCTGTTTGTTCGGTCCAAGCAAACCGATCAGAAATTATTGCGGCCATTGACCGGCTGCTTTTATAATTGTGCGAGCATACGGCGAAACGAGCATACGGTGTCAGGGCTACACAAATGTTTGTATGCTTGCTTCTATGTTGACGTTCTCAGCTGTCATATATCCACCTGTGTTTGTGTTGAGGTACTATAACACAGGTTTTTGAGAGCAGGTTTTTCGCGGCAGGTTGCCGTATAAGACGTTATTTTAATTTGTATACGGTTCGCATTGCCAGGGACTTTTGCAGGCAAAGCAGGCGCCGCACAGGGCCACCAGTGAACCAACGTGGGCACAGCTAACAGGGGCCTCGGATTTTCAAAAATCACCTAAAAACCGTGTCAAGAACTTTTTTCAAAGAACAGAAAATAAATTATGCTGAATAGTTACTCTCCTAGTAGGTGGTGTGTGCTTATTATATGCTTGGGGTAATTATCACAAGTCTCAATGATTGTCAGTCTGGAATTGATGGTCAAGTATCGGAGGCATCCCGGTTCAGCACATCAATAACTTCCTGAGCAACGAATATCCTATAACGCTGCTGATTTTTCTGGTTGGTCAAGAGTCCCATTGCTGCAAGCTTTGCCAGAGCATTGTTAGCTGCTGGGAATGATATTCCAAGAGCAATTTCTACTTGTCTGGCACTGACAACCGGTGTGCCGATAAGAAGCTTGGGAAGCCGGTTTACCGCAGAATCAGATCGTAGTCGTAGCCCGGATAACAGATCTTCCCATCGTGTAAGGATTGCTTCTAGCTCAACAGCGGTACTGATTGATTCTTTTACCGACTCTTCAACGGCAGAAGCAAAGAAACTGACCCACTCAGACCATCGCTCTTTCAATTGAACGCCAGCAAGAGCGTTATAGTATTCCTGCTGATTGCTCTTCAAAAAGCCTGCAATATATATGGGCGGATATCCTTCTGCCGCCAGCATTAGCGGCAACATCAAGCGGCCAACACGCCCGTTACCATCTATAAATGGATGGATACTTTCGAACTGGGCATGCGCAATTGCCATGCGAATCACTATCGGGATTTCATACATGTCCTTTTCTCGTGGCGTCTCCTGCAGGAATGTCTCTAATTCATCCATACATTGATTTACATTCTCCGCAGGGGGCGGAACGTACCGGGCCTGGTAAATTTTACTTCCACCGATCCAGTTCTGCTTCTCTCGGAACTCGCCAATTGTACCCCGATAATCAACATCAGTCATAAGAAGCCTGTGCAATTCCTTTATCAAGGCACAAGACATAGTTTTTGGCCCACGACCTCGGACTTCGTTCAGGCCGTATTCGAGCGCCTTTACATAGTTCATTGTCACCACAACGTCCGGTGGCAGTCCATCGCCACTACCGGTCGCTTCATAGGTGAGTAATTGATCCATGTCAGAGCGGGTTCCTTCGATTTGACTACTTCTTACCGCTTCCCGCCGGTCCAGGGTTCTGGTAACCAGATCAGGATTCGGCAAATTCGCAGTAGACATCTTGAGTGCGCCCAGTGCCTCGTGTGCACGAGCCACTCCACTGGATACTGTTTTTGAGGGAATTGATCGTGGGGCAGAAGGGGGAACAAGTGCGTATGCGCCTGGATACCCTTCAACAGGCACGAGTTGCTTTTGCAGCTTGATGCTAAGATCAGTTTTTTTCACAAAGTTTATCCTTTAATTAACTTTCGAGTTATTAAAGGCTATCAGATTATTGTTTAATTATCAACGATGTAATTAAAGGCAAATCAAGAACTACAAAGGGTGCGGTTCAAAATAATTGTAATTTATCACCGAAACCAAAATATCAGCGTAGCAGTGCAAGCCTGGGAGGACACATGAGGAAAGTGCTCAGTAAGATTAACATCAAAGGCACCACGCGACTACTTGGCAGAAATGTACAAAATCTTGACGATCCAACCAGAGAAAGGCTTAAAAAGCTGTTCGGCTCTTACGTCAAAATTCAACCGCCACTGTAATCATCAACCGGCCACATCATCAGTCCTGAATCTGTGGGTAGCAACAGTAAGGAACTCCAGGTGCCGGTGAAGTCTGAATCAGCGGTAAAACAAAGCCCATTCAGCAGCACACCGGCAGCAAGGCTATAGCACATTCTATACGTGTATTATTACTGTCGTATATCGGAAGTGGTAGACGCAAGGGGCGTAGCCTGTTATCTTGCCGTGCGGGAACTTGAACAGAGCGGGGTGGCGGTAGGCGCACTGCTCAACATGAAGAGATCGGGTGTCTGTTTGGCAGTGAGGCGTGGTGAGAAGATAGTGCTGC
>Ga0105047_10020876_pt1 | contig 10041 bp, 7 predicted proteins | sample MAT04_FD_78384 | JGI IMG/M metagenome (GOLD analysis project Ga0105047, IMG submission 78384) | Freshwater microbial communities from Lake Fryxell liftoff mats and glacier meltwater in Antarctica - MAT-04 (megahit assembly) | ecosystem: Environmental > Aquatic > Freshwater > Ice > Liftoff...
CGATCCGAAGATCGAAAACCCGCGCGACGCGGTTATCAAGGTCACTGCAACCGCGATCTGCGGCTCCGACCTCCACCTTTACGACGGCTACATGCCGACGATGGAAGCGGGCGATATCCTCGGCCACGAATTCATGGGCGAAGTGGTGGAACTCGGATCCGCCGTCACCAACCTCAAGATAGGGGATCGCGTCGTCGTCCCATTCACAATGGCCTGTGGGAGCTGCTTCTTCTGCAAGAAGACCCTCTTCTCCTGCTGCGACAACTCGAATCCGAACGCCTCGATCGCGGAAGCTGCGATGGGCCATTCGCCCTCGGGGTTGTTCGGCTACTCGCACATGCTCGGCGGGTTCCCCGGAGGTCAAGCCGAATACGTCCGCGTCCCGTACGCCGATGTCGGCCCGTTCAAAGTCCCGGCTGGCCTTCCAGACGAGAAGGTGCTCTTCCTTACCGACATCTTTCCGACCGGATACATGGCAGCGGAGAATGCCGGAATCGAACGGGGCGACACGGTCGCGGTCTGGGGCTGCGGTCCCGTCGGCCAATTCGCCATCCAGAGCGCGTGGATGTTCGGCGCCGGCCGCGTCATCGCCATCGACACGGTGCCCGAGCGCCTGAAACTTGCGAAAGAGAAGGGGCGTGCTGAAACCATCGACTTCATGGAAGTCGGCGTCTACGAGACGCTTCAAGAAATTACGAAAGGGCGCGGGCCCGACCGCTGCATCGACGCCGTGGGAGCCGAAGCGCACGGGATGGGGAGCATCCCCGCCGTGATCGACGCCGTGAAGGCCAAGGTCGGCCTCGGTACGGATCGGCCCACGGCGTTGCGCCAGGCGATCATGTGCTGCCGCAAAGGGGGGACCGTGTCGGTGCCCGGCGTCTACGTCGGCCTGCTCGACAAGGTGCCGATGGGTGCGTTCGTGAACAAGGGCCTAACGATGAAGTCGGGCCAGACGCACGTCCACCGCTACCTGAAGCCACTGATGGAAAAGATCGAGAAAGGAGAGATCGATCCGTCGTTCCTGATCACGCACCGCTTGCCGCTCTCGGAGGCGCCGAACGCATACAAGACCTTCCGAGACAAGCTGGACGGCTGCATCAAAGTCGTCCTAACACCTTGATCGGATGAAAAGTACCGTAATACTACGCGCGAAAAGGGGACGCATCTCTTTTCGTCGCCCCGAAAAGCGGATAAAAAGGGGACGCATCTGAATGGGATCAACTTAAGAAAAGAGCTGCGTCCCATTTTTACTCTGACCGACGAACAGATGCGAATCGTCGAGAAAGCGTACTTGCAGGTTCGCCCGAGGATCGTTCTCTCGCACGATGCCCCGACGGACATCGCCCGCTTTGCGTGGGAACACGCTTGTCAATTTCGCCGAGCGAGCCCGGGGGCCATTTACCGGCCTTCGCGGACGAATGTATTCTTGACGCGACTTCTTCAACTCCACGCACCGCGATTGTGGATCTTCGGACACCATCACCGCGACTGGCGATACCGCGACGGCGAGACTCAATTCATCTGCGTCGGGGAATTAAAGTTCGTCGATATCGACTCATCCGGCAACATTCTTTGAACCTACCCAAATGAAGAATCCACGCGGGCGCACAAGAAGGGGACGAAGCTATTTATGGGCTAAAGAAATGCGTTCCTTTTTTCACCTGGGCCGCTGGGGCCAGCCGAGCGAACTGATGGGGCCATGCCTGTTCTTGGCAAGTGAGGCCGGCAGCTACGTACGGGGCAGGTGCTGTTTGTGGATGGGGGGGTATTTGACCCGGTAAAATGCATATCGCACGAAAAACCGTTACTCACCGATAAGTCGCTTAACCTGTGAACGTAGTCGATCAGTGAAATCATACTGGTGCTTCTCGGATTCATCGAGCGCCCAGAGCAAATGTTTTCGGCCTTCTTCTTTTTCCTCAGGTGTCGACAGGTGAAGCAAAATGAGCGAGATCTTCCATCGGCATATTATGAGTGACTGCATATCACCAAAGCGTTCATAGACCGGAAGTTGTTCTTCACGTCGAATTCGGAGGGCCTCCTCTGTCTCGCCACGTTGCTGTAAGATGTCGGCGATACGACCCCAGGTTCTTGCAACATTCCAAACTGCCCCAGATTTGTTGAACAATGGAAGGACTTCATCGCGAACTATTCGTAATGCTTCCTCGGTCTGTCCACGTTGTTGAAAAATATCAGCGATCTTTCCCATTGCCACAGCTTTAGACCGAGTGTCGTCGAGTCGTTCGTAAACGGGGAGTTCTTCCTCTTGGCGGATACGTAAAGCCTCGTCGATCTGACCGCGTTGTTGCAGGATGTCTGCGATCTGGCCCATAGTTATTGCCTTTGACCGCACGTCGCCAAGTTGTTCGTAAACTGGGAGTTCCTCCTCGCGGCGAATGCGTAAAGCTTCCGCAATCTGGCCGCGTTGCAGGAGGATGTCGGCGATCTCCCCCATTGTTTCCGCCTGCTTCAATTTATCGCCGAGACGAATGTAAACGGGAAGTTCCTCGTCGCGCCGGATGCGGTGTGCTTCATTCGAATTCCCCATAAACTGGTGCAGGGTTGCCAATTCGTTCCACCAAGTGAGAGCATGGCGTTGCAGCGACGGTTCGATCGCGGTGCCGAGGCTTGAAAGACGAGACTCAAGTTCCTGAATTCGAGCAAGTTTTTCATCCATCGGTAATGTGATGACATTCAGATAATGGCAATCATATAAATCTGACGAGCGAGGCATTGCCACATCTGAACTCATTGCGAAATAGAATCGATGGCTGATGTATCGCCAATAGTCTCGGGCCTGTTGAGAAAGGGCTGTCGCCGCATACTCCGGCAGCCACAATATTATGGGGCAACGAAAGAACTGCGGCCAAAGATCTCGAGATGCATTGAGTGAACGTAAGGTATGAGAGTCCGATTCTTGCGAGGAAATCGATGCTTCGAGATTGATCAAAAACAAAGTTCGTGGTTCACGGATCCTTTCGCGGACATATTCATAGACATCGACCGTTCGGGCGGGTATTACAAGAACAACGATGCCAAGATGAAGTTCCTGAATCTCTGCGATAATACGATCCCGGTCGACTGGCGAATTGCAAATGGCAATGCCGGAGGAGAATGAACCCTCCCCAAACTCAACTAATCGCTGGAAGGCGGTCATCTCGGCGTCAATTTCCTGCGAACGATCAAGGATTGCTGACATTTGTTGTTAAACCCGTCGGTGGTGTAAGCATTTCAACGAATGGATTGATGCCATACCATTCCGAGTCATTGACGTACTGAAGCAATGCACGACTTTCGAGCAAATCGCTGAATATCTTCTCTTGATCGCGTTCTGCCACATATTGGCCATCAACGCGATATTGTTCGAGCAAAGCCCAATGCTCTCGACGGAGTTGGCGGCGGAAATCTCTCGGCATTTCGCGCCGAATTCGCTTTAACGAAGAGTCTTTGATCGGCAGACCATCCGCAATCAAACTTTCGCGGATCAACCCCATAAGTTCCGAGGGCTGCCCACCCGATAAGCGGATCAATTCGTCGCAAACTTCGTCGCTTTCGAACACTTCGCGAGAGGCGAGATTAATTGACGTTAGTCGAGTGATCACCATACTTCGCATCGCGTCGATACCAGGTTTGTGAGATGTCGAATTCGGCGGTGGCGTTCGAACTTTAATCATGGGAACGACGGGTAAGCGATCGCTGTAAAAATTCTTTAAGGCTTGATGATGACACGAATAGGCGAGCGATAACGGCATCGTGTAGACCATGTGACACGTGAAGCCGGTCATCTGCGGAGAACGATTGATGAAGAGGTGCTCGTCCGTAGAATGCCGACCCTCGGACATTGGCCGAACGACCATCTTGTCGAGATCGTCGAAAAGAATCACGAGTCCAGAGTAACCCTTCTTGCTGAGCAAGAGTGTTGCCTCGCCAATCAGTTCATTTGCGGCGACTAGCAGATTGTTCGTGTCCGGTTCCATCAATTTGCGGACTTCCGCGCGAGCCGTGGGGCTGTTTTTGATCGTCCCGCTGAGCTTGAAAAACGATGCTCCAATGTCGAATTTGTCGAGAGCAATGGAGGCGCCCAGCTTCGTTAGCAACGCCTCGATACGAGTTTGAAAATAGCCTGGTTTTAGCGAAATTTGTTCTCGTTCTTGAAGTTGAGATGCCAACTGACGCACGACTCCAATTAGCACTTCGGGAAAATCGACGTCGTTTCGATCAATGTCTTCATCGCTTTCGCAGTAGACGACGAAATATTTGGGCGATTTCGCCTCTAATTCCTGCTTCAGTTTGATCAATTCCGTCGATTTCCCGCTACCTCGGTGCCCGCAGAGAATCTGAGTTGTGGATTCTTTGGACGAGCGAATGGTCGCGGCAAGGCGGTGAACCGTGTCGTTGTTACCTCGAAGTTCGTCGAACGAAATATACAGGGAAGCCATTTGATCCTGACGCAAGGGCTCCTTGCTGAAAGCATGAAAGACCTTCTTCGGATCGACGACGCTCATTTCAAACTCTCCCAATAGTAAGGGAATTGTATGCGTCCTTTGGGTGGGGGAAATGCGGAATCATGCTCAAGCGGGGCAAGTTATCACCAAACGGAGTAGAGTAACTCGAATGGCAAAAAGGCAAAAAGAGACAAAAAGGGGACGTAGCTCTTTATGAGCCCATCACCGCGGGCTTAAAGGGGTCGTATCTTCTTTCACAAAAGCTGCGTCCCCTTTCTGGATCGTGTTCAAGGACGTCGAGCAACTCAAAAGGGTGGAGCCGGCCTACAAGACTTGATTATCTGAAGTCTTCACTTTCCAGCGGATTGCGAATTGTTCTGGGAGCTCGTTGTGTGGCGAGCCACCCGCTCGGCTCGCGGGATCGACTCGAAAATCCGTACAACAGTCTTCATTCTCCCGAGGACTGTCGACAGCGTTATGTCCCTCCGCATCACCAACCTCCGATTGCCGATTGAAGAACCGGAAGCGAATCTTCCCTCGCACCTCGCCCGCACTTTGGGCGTGGCAGTGCCCGAGATTTCCCGCTGGCGGATCTTGCGCAAAAGCCTCGATGTCCGCGATAAACGGCAACTGCGGTTCGTTTACAACTTCGAAGTCGAGATCCCTTCCGAGCGGAAGCTGCCGAGGTCGAGTGCCGCGACGATCGAGCCGTTCGATGACCTGCCCTTCTCGATGCCCGAGCCGGGGGCGGAACCGCTGCCGCAACGGCCCGTGGTGATCGGCTCCGGCCCGGCGGGCCTGGCGTGTGCGTACTTCCTGGCGATGCACGGCTATCAACCGCTCGTGCTCGAACGGGGCACCAAAGTCAACGAACGCATTCACGACGTGAAACGCTTCGACGAGGGGGGAGCGTTCCACCCCGAGAGCAACTACCTGTTTGGCGAAGGCGGCGCGGGCACTTTTTCCGATGGCAAACTCACGTGCCGGGGCAGCGGCCCAGATGTGATGCGCGTGATGGAATTCTTTGCCGAAAATAAGGGGCAACAACCGGGCCGACCGAGCATTCTCTACTACCACCGGCCGCACCTCGGGAGCAATCGCTTGCCCGCGGTCGTGAAGGCGATTCGCCGACGCATCGAGGAGTGGGGTGGGGAAGTTCGCTTCCTCACCCGCGTGGAGGACCTGCTGTTTGACGCTTCGGGAATCCAGGGCGTGGCCACGTCGTCCGGGTTCATTCCCACCTCGGCCGTGGTGCTTGCAACCGGACATAGCGCTCGCGATACATTTACCATGCTCGCAAGTCGCGGCGTGCCGATGACGCAAAAAGCCTTTCAATTTGGCGTCCGCGTCGAGCATCCCCAGGCGGTGATCAATGCCGTGCAATATGGTTCGGGTCATCAACAATATCACGATCAACTCGGCAACGCGGATTACTCTCTGGTCGCCCACGGGCAGCATGATTTGTTTACGTTCTGTATGTGCGCAGGTGGATATATTATTCCGAGTGTCTCCCAGGAAGGTTACTTCTGTACCAATGGTATGAGCCTCTCGAAACGGGATTCTCCGTACGCGAACAGTGGCCTGGTCGTCACCATTCCTGTCGAATCGTTCGAAGGCACCGACGTCCTCGCGGGAATGCGGCTTCAAGAGAAGTACGAGAAGCGAGCATTCGAACTTGGCCGTGGTTCTTACGCGGCTCCGGTGCAACGAGCCCGGGATTTTCTCGAAGGTCGCACCGCGGCAAAAAGCCCCTCGAATAGCTACCCACTTTCTACGGTCTCCTGCGATTTGAACGAAGTGCTCCCACCACTGGTGGCCGCGGCGGTGCGGCACGGTTTACCGCAGATGGACCGTCGCTGGCAGGGCCGCTTCCTTGAAGACGCCGTGCTCGCTGGGCCGGAATCGCGGGGGAGTTCGCCCATTCGCGTCGATCGCGATACCGTCAACCGGGAATCGCCCGGGGTTCGCGGACTGTTTCCCGTGGGCGAAGGTGCCGGGTACGCGGGCGGAATTGTCAGTGCCGCGGTCGACGGATTGCGGACCGCGAAAGCGATTATTGCTCGGTATGCACCGCTCACGCGGGTGACGCATCGGTCGAGTTAAGTTTCCCGTTTAGCGCGTGCGATCAGGTTCTGTGGGGTCGTTCCTTCTCCCCTTGCGGGAGAAGGTGGCCCGGCTTTGCGGGCCGGATGAGGGGTTTTGGCTGCACGATTTAGCAAACTCATACCCCTCACCCCCGGCCCCTCTCCCGCAAGGGGAGAGGGGAGAAATACAGAACCCATCAAAGAATCTGGTTCCACCCTGTGTAACAGTCGGTCAGGTTCTGCTTGCTCAAACCTGAATCAGTGGCTTACACTAACACTCTCCCAGTCGGTGCCTTTTTGCGAGGGATTGCCGATGCGTTCGCTATTCGTTGCCATGCTTTGTTCGTTCGTGTTCGTCGGAACCTCATTGGCCGTGGACCCGGTACCGGGGTTGATTGAGGAACTCGCTAGCGGCGACTACCGCACGCGGGAAGCTGCGACAAAAGAACTCGAATCCATCGGCGAACCAGCCCTCGACGCCTTGAAGAAAGCGGCGACGACACACTCCGACCCTGAGGCCGCACGCCGGGCCGCGGAACTCGTCGCCCGGATTGGGAAGAAAGTCGATAACGAAAAAACCCTGGCCCCGACACTCGTCGAACTCTCGTTCAACGACCAACCGCTCGGCGACGTGATCGCGGCCCTTGAGAAACAATCGGGTTACAAGATCACTCATTCGGACCCCGCGAACAGCCCAAAGACGGCGAACGTGACGGTGAACACGGCCGGCAAGGTGCCCTTCTGGACGGCCATCGAAAAACTCTGCGAAGTGGCAAAACTCGAGGTGACCACGACGGACATTGGCGTTCCGACGGATGCCTACACCCAAACGGGACGTGGGGGCATGTCTCGGTATCCCACCACCCGACCGACAAGTGTGATCGTGCTCCGCGAACTCAAGGGGGAGCGCAAACCGTCGTTCGTTCGCGGGGCTGTGCGGGTCACGGTTTCTGTTCTGCCGCAGGCCGCGTATGCGACCTATTCCAAGGATACGATCCCGGTCGTGATCACGATTCAACCGGAGCCGAAGGTGCGTTGGGAACGGCTGCTCACGGTCGGTGTCTTGAAAGCGAAGGACGACGGTGGCCAGGAATTGATTGCGTTGAGTTCGCAGGACCGGGGTCCGGAGGGGATGTCCGCTCAGATGCCCGGCGTGATGCCGGTGCGTGGGGGGAACATCGTCCTTGGCCCGAACGGTGCGATCCTGGTTCCAAATCAACGCGAGGACCTACCGCCGCAAACGGGGTTCAATCCACTGCCAGTTCAAGGGCTGGCTCGTCTGAAAGTCGGCTCGGAACCGAGTAAGAGTTTAATGGCGTTTCAGGGCACTGTCCGCGGGACCGTTCGCACGGTATCGGAAATCCTCGCGGTGGTTTCGGGGCTTGAAGTTGCCAAGAACTCGGCTCCGGCGAAAGGGCCGAATGGCGTCACCTTGAACGTGACCAACTTTGTGGCAAAAGTCGATAAGTCTGAGGCGTACGAACTCGATGCCGCGGTGTCGTACAATCCTGCCGACGTGCAAATCAGCGACACTAGCACAATGCCCTACAACCAGGAAATGGTCATGATTCAGGGCGGTGGCCGGGTAATTGTTCGACGGCAGGTCGGAGGGGGATTTAACCCATCACCGGCCAATCTGACACCCGTGACCCAGATTGCGGGGTTGACGGTCTTGGATGCCGAAGGCCATCCGTATTTGTTGACGGCCGCCAGTTATCGCCGCCAAGTTGAAAGCGATGGCCGAACAACCGACTCACTCAAACTCACCATCAAGCCATCCGACAAAACGACCGGAAAACCGGCCGTCTTAGCGTTCAGTGCAACCCGGGCGAAGACCGTGGAGTTCCCGTTCGAATTATGCGGAGTTCCGGTGTCGAGCGGGCTCGGCCCCATCGATTCACCCCGGCCTTCCAACGTTCCGGCTGTGATACCTCGCTAACATTGCACCATGCCCGAAGGTTGGGACAAACTGAGCAATTGGCTGAACCCCCTGGCCGTGTTCCTCGGCGGGGGCGCGGGGTGTCTGACGCGGTACACCATCAGTTGGCTCACGTCCGGGCTGAATTGGGTGTTCCCCTGGCCGACTTTCGCGATTAATATCCTCGGCTCGTTTCTGCTCGGGCTGTTCGTCGTCTGGTTTCGTTCGCACCCACAACCGGCTTGGTATTTACTGCTCGGCACCGGCTTCTGTGGCGGGTTCACTACGTTCTCCACGTTCAGCGTCGAAACGCTCGACCTCATCGAAAAGGATCGGCTAGCAATGGCCGGGCTTTATGCCGGCGGGTCGGTTGTGGCAGGATTCATGGCAGCGATGCTTGCGGTGCGATTGGCAAGGGGTTTGTGATGGGCTCCCGGCTCGCCAACTAATCGGCCCGCTCAACTCTCAGTATCCCCAGCCGCTTGACTGATCCCTCGCCGATAAGAACTACCGTTTCACCAGAGAATAGATCGGCCCGATTCGCTTGCAACCAGTCGTACAGAGCTGGCGGGGTCCCAACGTCGAAAAAACGTCCGGCATCCCGACAGTGGCACATCGACAGTTCTTCGTGCGCCACCGCCCGCGATTTCGCCCAGTGAATCCAGGCGGCCTGCAGGTCGGGCTCCGTCGGACGAGCGATCAACTCGGGGAACGGAGATGGTGCCAGTTCGGAAGGGATTGTGAACGCCCGTTCGTTCGGCAAACTCCAGTCGGCGATATCCCCAAGATAGACATCCACGCGATCCGACATCGCCACAACCACGAGCGGCCACCACTCGGTGCGTTCGATTCGCACGGTTCGCCAGCGGTGCTCAGCGGGTAGCTGCTCGCAGAGTTGCATCGTCGAATCGTGCGCCACGGCTCGACGGATCGCAGCCTCGGAAATCCCCGATGATGTCGCCAAATCCGCGAGTTGCCCGACTGGCTTCAATCCCCAGGATTCTGGCACGGGAATGGGCTCCCCGTTGCGAAGCACAACCACGCGGCGGGACCGAACCGCTGTGGGAACCTCGCCGGTGCGAAGTGCCTGACGGCCGAGTTCGGTGAGAGCTACGCGAGCGGGACCGCTCTCGTGAAGTTCGAGGGCACCGTCGTCGGCGAGCGTTTGCAAAATCGAAGCCGTCCGGGGTTCGCCGAGGTGGGTGAGCTTTGCGATCCCGGCTAGCGTCGGAGCGTTGCAAACTTCGACAGCACGAAGACCAGTGCGGGTGAGCGGGGCGAGTGGGCGACGGCTTTCGGTTTCGACGAGCACTTCAATTCGAGCGATTTCGAACCAGCCGGCGAGAATCGCGGTTGGCTGAAGGGGCGCGAATCGCGACCACCACCCGGCGACGGTTTTGGGGCCGGGGATTGCGAGTGGGGAGTCTGGGGTCACCCGATCGCCCCGGCAGCGAGCCGGGAGGGCACGGGTAGAGCGACGACGAGCGGTCGCGGTAACTCGGCCGTGCGACCGACCGGGGTGATGCGGGCAAGCCACTCCTCGGCCGAGGGCTGGTTCCAACCTGCTTCCTTCTCAAAAACCACGCTGCACGTC
>Ga0105047_10020877_pt1 | contig 10041 bp, 11 predicted proteins | sample MAT04_FD_78384 | JGI IMG/M metagenome (GOLD analysis project Ga0105047, IMG submission 78384) | Freshwater microbial communities from Lake Fryxell liftoff mats and glacier meltwater in Antarctica - MAT-04 (megahit assembly) | ecosystem: Environmental > Aquatic > Freshwater > Ice > Liftoff...
CAGCAGGTACCGCCCCTGGCCACCAGCCTGCGCGACTGGGTGACTCCGCCGATGGCAGGCTGCATGCTGCGGCGCAACCTGCTGCTGGACCGGCTGTTCGCCCATGCGCCATCGGCTCCGCCGGCACTGCAAGCAGCCGGCTTCTGGCTGGTGATGCAGTTCGCTCACCATACCGGCGGCATATTGCGGCTGCGTGAAACCTTGTCGAGTTGCTACTTGCGCGACGGTGCCGCGGCAAGCTACGGCTATCTGTCCGCCGCCAGCAGCGCCGACGGCAGCCTGATTCAGCCGCCGGTGGCCGACGCTGTAGCCTGGTTCGGGCAGTTCTACCAACAGGAGCAGGAATTGTTACGCCAGTGGTTGCCCGAGGCCTGGCATCGGCGCTTTGCCGAGTGGCTGGGCGCGCACCAGGTGCGGACACCCGCCGGCGCACGTCAAGCGCCCTGAATGGCGAAGGCCGCCGCACGGTGGGTCCGTGCGGCGGCCTTCGTCATCGGGTATCGGCACATGCGTCACTGCACGAATGGCCAACCTTTGCCTGGCGGGGTGGCCACGCTGACAGCGCAGCGGCCGCGGTTGGGTATCAGTCCTTGCGGAAATCGTCGTGGCAGGCCTTGCAGGAACCACCGGTGGCTCCAACCTGGGCCTTGATCGCATCGAGATTGCCACCCTTGGCAACCATCGCCAGCTTGGTCATCTCGCCTTGCATCTTCTCCGAAGCCGCCGTGAACTTGGCCTTGTCCGACCAGATCTCAGGGCGGGCCTTCGTGTCACCCTTGTCGGTAGCTTCACCAAAACCCGCCCACGGCAGCTTGGACATCATCTCGGCTGTCGCAGCGTTGCTGGCCGCCACGTTCGCGTCGAACGGTATGCGCCCGTTGGCCATGGCCGCCACCCGGCCGAAATGCGCGGCCATCACGGTCAAGGCCGCCTTGCGGTACTTGATCGCATCCTCCGGTTTGGCGAACTGAGCCTGGGCCGGTGCGGCAAGTGTGATTGCGGCGGCGGCGAGCACGAACGAGGCAAGAATTTTCATGAGGACTCCTGGGACTGGGGGGGGGTGAACAATTGGAAACAACAAATGACTTGCGCCCGATAGACCGCAAGGGTCACAAAAAGTTCTATCGCAGTAGGGTTATTCGGGAATACCCTGGGTACACAGCGCAAGCGGGATTCACGCATTCGCGAACACCATCGCTTCTTCGTACATCCGGTCCAGGTCACCGAGCGAGGCAATCACCGCGTCCAGGTCGCCGCCCAGGCGCTGCTGAATGAACAGGGGGAGTTCTTCCACCTCGGGATTGCCGCCAGCGCCGAACTTGAGCTTCTTGCTGATCTGGTTGGCAGCGAAAACACAGGCGATCAACTCTGTGTCGCGCAGGTCCTCGCCGTGCTGGTGGCGAATGGTCTCCACCAGCGGCGCTGGAAAGCGCCATTTCTCGACCAGCATGCCGCCGACCACCGCATGGTCGGTGCCAATGACCTCGCGCAAGGTCTGGTACAGCGAGACCTCGCCCCATTCGCTCATCATCAGAGCTTCGCGGAACTCCCTGGGCATGAACTGGGCAAACACCACCTTGCCGAAGTCATGCAGCAGTCCGGCAATGAAACAGTCGTTCGGGTCTACGTCGCCGACCCGTGGCGCCAGCAACTTGGCAATGTTGGCGGTGGTCAACGAGTGCAACAGGTATTCGTGGGCGTCAAATCCGAGCACCCCCTGCTTGGGCAACATGCCGATCGCCGCGATGCTCAGCGCCAGGTTCTTCAGGCTGTTGAAGCCCATGTACACCACCGCATGATTGATCGACGTGATCTGCTTGGGCAGGCTGTAATAGGCGGAGTTGACGACCCGCAGGATCTTGACCGTGACCACCGGGTCGTGGTCGATCACCCGCACCAGATCCTTGGGCGAGCAGTTCACGTCGCGGGTGAGTTCCAGTATCTGCTGCACGCTGCGCGGGAACGCCGGCATGCGGTCGACGGCGGCGGCGAGTTTCTGGGTCAGTTCGGGCGTCATGGACTTCATCGGGATTCCGGCTCCCATTTTGGCAGCACTAGGCACGACCGGCGCAGCGCACGTCGGCGACCCGCGATGATCGGTGTCGACGCACACGGCAGTCGCACCCGCAACGTCTGGCTCAGCAAATGTGCGCAGCCTGCCCGTGCTGCGCCGGCGGCGGCGACTGCGCCGAGCTTGGCGTCGACTGCCTCCCCCAACCCCGCATCGTTCCAGCGGTTCTTGCACTGCATCGCGTGTGCGGGGTCGTTCACGCCATTAAATTCGGCGCCCGCAATCGCACCAGGCGCGCACGGACGGCCAGCGCCCGGCAAGGCTTTAGACTGGCGCCATGGCCGCCAACCGCGATTTCGTCGATGACTGCCTGGACTTGCTGTCCGGCATCGGACCTTGCACCGCCAAGCACATGTTTGGCGGCTGGGGACTGGCGCTGGACGGACTGAATCTGGCGCTGATCGCCGACCTGGGCGACGGCAATACGTTGTGGCTCAAGGCCGATGCCGACACACAGCCGCAATTTGAGGCCGCGGGTTGTCAGCGTTTTACCTGGACCACGCAGAAAAAAGGCGCGCCGGTGCAGATCAGCATGGGTTACTACAGCGCGCCAGTCGATGCGTTGGAGTCTGCGCTGGCCATGACACCATGGGCCCGGTTGGCGCTGGACAGCGCTCGCAAGGCCCATCACGCGAAGTCGGTGCGGCGCACGCCGGCCAGGAAGACAACTCGCAGACCGAGCAACCGGCCGCCTGGCGGCTGACCCGGCACCGCACAGCCGATCGTGCGTACACCAACGCTGGCGCGCGAGACGACGTTGCGGTCATGGCTGGTTGATGCCCAGATGGTAAAGGGTGCGCCAGGCCCGGTCGCGTTCGCCGTCATGAAAGTCCTGCGGATGGTGCGGCCAGTCAGGAAAGTCCCTTGATTGGCGCGACCAGCCAGGACCGCGCTGTAGCCACCGAACCATCCGATGGCCAAGCGCCGAGCCCCGGGCGCGCAGGCTGCGCCACAACCGCGCCATCCACGACTCGTACGGCGCCGGCAGGGGCGCCTCGGGCTCCCAGCTGAAGCAGGCCTCTTCGTTGGCTGCATCCGGATACGACTCCAACACCACATGCTGCCCCGGAACAAGGCGGATCCGGGCGCCGCCACGCAGCACCAGGTCGCCCCAGTCATTGGCCGCTCCCTGCACGTGCGGGCCGTCCAGTGTGGCCCATACAGTACCGTGTACGACACGAAGATAGCCCGGCTGCCAGGCATCCAGGGTGATGGCGCGATGCCGCGCCAGGGTCCAGAAACTGCGCAATCCGAAGCCGGCCGGGGCACTTGGGAGTTGCAAATAACGCATGGATGACATGACACGCTCCTGAACAATGATCGTGAGGAAGCTGAATCATGGCTGTCAATAGTAATGACGTCCAATGAAATTGCACTACGCTATTGATTCCATTTTGTCATCAATCTGCAGTCGCTTTGCAGCTTAGTATTCGCCATGTCCCAGAATGAATCCCGCCTCCGTACGCGGCCCCTGTCCGCAGGCCACCTGCGGGCCTTCCAGGCGGTTGCGCGGCATCTGAACTTCCGTCTGGCAGCGCAAGAACTGGCGCTGACCCAAAGCGCGGTCAGCCGGCAGATCCAGGCACTGGAAGAAGAGCTCGGCGTCTCTCTGTTCCTGCGTCACACCCGCGCGGTCGAACTCACCGGCGCCGGCGGCGACCTGCTCAGCGCCGTCGTTCCGGCGCTGGAGCGCCTGGACGGCACCGTGCGCCAGATCCGGCAGAACGCCGGGCGCAAACATGTCGCCATCACCACATGGGCGTCGTTCGCCTCGATGTGGCTGATACCGCGTCTGGAGGAATTCCAGGATCAATACCCGGACATCGATATCCGCATCGATACCAGCGATACCACCACCGACCTTGACACGACCGACGTCGACCTGGCATTGCGCTACACCCTGCCGTCCCGGGTGCCTTCTCATGCGGTGCGCATGTTCGGCGAACAACTCGCACCGGTGGCCAGCCCCTGGCTCCTCAAGGACGGCAAACCCCTGCACCGTGCGTCCGACCTGTCGCGATTCACGCTGATCGAGGCTGGCGACATCCACCGCAATCGCAACTTCGAGATCCTGGCGTGGCAACGCTGGTTCGACAAGAATCAGCTGGGTCACGCGCAGGCCAAACGGTGGCTTTATTTCGACTATGCGTACCAGATGGTCCAAGCCGCCATCGCCGGGCAAGGCATTGTGCTGGCGCGCATGCCGCTGATCGCCGAATCCCTGGCCAGCGGCGACCTGGTCGAGGTGCTGCCCGGCATGCGTATCGATTCTCCGCTGGCGTACTGGCGCATCCTGGGTCCGCGCGCCGGAATCCGGGCGCAGGTCAATGCTTTCTGTGCCTGGCTCGATGTTCAGGCTTCAGCCACGCGCGCGGCCATGGGAGAAGATGCGCCGCAAGCCGACCCGCTGTCGGAGCCTGCCGCTAAACTGGCCAAACCGCCCCGTTCTCGTTGAGGATCGCATCGAGCGGAATATCGTGCGGCTGTGACTCGAAGTCGGACAGGAAACCCTGCGTGAAGCCCAGCCCGACGGTGAACGGCCGCGGCTGCAGGATCGCCAGTGTGCGGTCGTAGAAGCCGCCGCCGTAACCGAGGCGGTAACCGCCAGGGCCATATCCGACGCAGGAGATGAACATCAGCGTGGGCACGATGGCTTCGGTGTCCTTGGGTTTCGGAATACCGTAAGCATCCTCCTCCATCCGGCAACCGGGGTACCAGGCATGGAACACCATGGTCTTGTGCACCTTGTCGACCACCGGCAGACCGATGCGCCGACGCTGCGCCTGCTCGAGCAACTCGCCGTCCTCCTTCCAGCGGTGCAGGGCCGGCAGCGGATCGAACTCGCCCTTGATCGGCCAATAGGCACCGATCACGGTGTCGGGCCGCCCCACCAACCAGATCCGCATCACGTCCTGCAGCAGCGCCGAGCGTTGCTGGCGGTCCGGCATGTCCAGGCGCTGCTCGACAAGAGCCTTGCGAAGGGTTTTCTTTTCCTGCGTCTTCCTGTCCTCGGAGTTGTCCATAATCAGACCATGAAGTTTGCAGGCATTTTGACATCGATCGTTTGGCTCGCGGCCGCGGCAGTGGTTCCGATCCGCCTGGCCTGGGCGCAGAGCGCCGAAACCCGCGTCGCAGACGCCGTCGTGCTGGAGATGAGGGACGCATTCCGCAAGTCCGACCGCAAGCGCCTCACCGCTTTGTTGCCACAGGTGCGCGGGCATGTGCTGGAGCCCTGGGCCGCTTACTGGGAGCTCAAGGCGCGGCTGCCTGACGCATCGAACGACGAGATCCGCGCGTTCCTGCGCAAATTCGCCGGCACCTACCAGGAAGACCGCTTGCGCAACGACTGGTTGCTGCTGCTGGGGCAGGTGCGCGACTGGTCCACCTTCATGGCCCAATATCCCAGTTTCCGCATGAATGACGACCGCGAGGTGCGGTGTTATGCGCTGCTGACCGACTTCAACGCCTCTGGAGCCGACGTGGCGGCGCAGGTCGAGTCGCTGTGGCTCGCACAGCGCGAGGCCGACGATGGCTGCGCCCACGCGGCCGAAATCCTGCTCAAGGCGCGCAAGATGAAACCCGAGGTGGCCTGGGAGCGCGCCCGCATCGGCATGGAAACCGGACGCCTGACGGTGGTCACGCAGGCGGTCGGCCTGCTGAACCCGGACTGGACGAACAAGATCAAGACCATCTTCTCCGGCCCGGATCGTTACCTGGACGAGAAACAGACGGCCTTGCTGCCGCACACCAAGGAATTCGTCACGCTGGGCCTGGTCCGCATGGCGGCCGACAACCCGGCACAGGCGGCCGAGCAGATCAGCAAGCTGCGTTGGCGCACCCAGCTGACGCAGGAGGAGCGCAGTTATGTCTGGGGCGTGATCGGCAAACGCGCAGCGCAACGCCTGTCGGACGATGCCAGCGGCTATTTCGCCAACGCGCAGGACCAATACCTCTCGGGCGAACAGCTGGAGTGGAAGGTACGCGCCGCGCTGCGCGCCGGCAACTGGAAGCAGGTGGAAGATGCGACCACGGCCATGGACGACACACTGCGACAGGACCCGGCCTGGGTCTACTGGCGTGCCCGCGCCTTGATGGCCGACGGCCGTCCAGCGGCTGACCGGGCCCAGGCCACGGCGTTGCTCGAGCGTATTGCCAGCGTGCGCGGCTTCTACGAGCAATTGGCGCTGGAGGAACTTGGGCGCAACATCACCGTACCCGAGCCGCCGGCTCCGACGACCGAGCTGGAGAAGGCCGAGGCGCGCCAGAACCCGGCGCTCATCCGAAGCCACCATGCCATCGGGATCGGCCTGCGCGGTGACGGCGATCGGGAGTGGAACTACGCGGTGCGCCTGCACGAGCCTGGCGGCATGGACGACCGGCGCCTGCTGGCCGCGGCCGAACTGGCCTGCCAGCGCGAAGACTGGAAAAACTGCATCAACACCAGTGAACGCACTCGTGGCTTCATCGCACTGGCGCAGCGTTTCCCGATGCCGCTGCACGATGCCGTGATCTCCCGTTCGCGGCAGATCGGGCTTGATCCGGCCTATGTCTACGGCCTGATCCGGCAGGAGAGCCGCTTCCTGATGGACGCGCGCTCGAGCGTTGGCGCATCGGGGCTGATGCAGGTCATGCCGGCCACGGCACGCTGGACCGCGAAGAAAATCGGCATGGCCGGATTCCAGCCAAGCCAGATCTACGACCGCGACACCAACATCACGATCGGCACTGCCTACCTCAAGCTGGCGCTGGACGATTTCGCTGGCTCGATGCCGCTGGCAGCTGCCGCCTACAACGCCGGCCCGGGACGCCCGCGCAACTGGCGCAATGGCCCCGTGATCGAGGCGGCTGCATGGGCAGAGAACATACCGTTCACCGAGACACGCGACTATGTCAAGAAGGTGCTGAGCAACACCACCAATTACGCGGCCTTGATCACCGGCAAGCCGCAATCCCTGAAGGCGCGGCTGGGTATGGTTGGACCACGCCCGGGCGCCGCGCCGGAAGTCAGCAAGGATCTGCCGTGACAGTGGCGGCGCCGGCACAGCAGGAGCCACTATCGTGAAGCGTATTCTTGTACTCGGCGGTAGCGGATTCATCGGCAGCCATGTGTGTGAAAAGGCGTCCCAGCTGAAATGCCGCGTCACCGTCCCGACACGCCGCAGGATCAATGCACAGCCGGTGCAGTCTCTGCCGTGGGTCGACGTGATCGAGTCCGATATCCACGACGAGGCCGCGCTGACGCATCTGGTGCGGGGCCATGATGCGGTCGTCAACCTGGTGGCGATCCTGCATGGCAACGCCACCTCTTTCGACCATGTGCATGTTGCGCTGGTGCAAAAACTGGTGCGGGCCTGCCAGGCGGCCGGTGTGCAGCGACTGGTGCATATCAGCGCGCTGGGTGCGGCACCCGATGCGCCGTCGATGTACCAGCGCAGCAAGGCCAAGGGCGAGGCGGTCCTGGCGGCCAGCGGCCTTGATCACAGCGCGCTGCGCCCCAGTGTGGTGTTTGGCGCAACCGACAAGTTTTTGAACATGTTTGCGCGGCTGCAAACGGTGTTCCCGATCATGCCGCTGGCCGGCGCGGACACCCGGTTCCAACCGGTCTGGGTACAGGACGTCGCGCTGGCCGTTATCCGGCTGCTGGAGCGGCCGGGCATCATTGCCGGTTTGCCGAACCCGCTGCCTGCGCCGGTGCTCGAGGCCTGCGGACCGGACGTATTCACACTGCGCGAACTGGTGCAACTGGCAGGACGACTATCCGGCCACGCGCGCCCGGTGATGGCGCTGCCGCCCCTGCTTGCGCGCTGGCAGGCCCGCATCATGGAGGTGATGCCGGGCGAACCACTGCTTAGCCGCGATAACCTCGATTCGATGCAGGTCGACAACGTCAGCACCGGTGTTTTGCCAGGCCTGGACGCACTGGGCATCACGGTCAGTTCGCTGCGCGCGATCGGGCCGACCTACCTGAGCCCGGGCGGCGCGGATGCAGCGCTGGCGCAGCGGCGCTTGTCCGGGCGGCTGTAGGCGCGCAGTGGTCCGTTCGGGTTCGCGGCGCCGCCGGTGCTGCGCAAGCAGCGGTGTTCTTGCAGCTGCCGTTGCAACGCCAATGGCATCCTCAGCGGTCCAAAGGCGACATTTTCAAGGCGGTCATGCCTGCACCAAGACAGTGAAATGCGCGCTTTGGGCACCACTACAAGGAGACTGATCGCATGAGCCGCCGGGCCGCTCCCAAGGCGAATCCCGCAGTGCGCAGCACGGAGGTGCTCCCATGAGCCGCCGGGCCGCTCCCAAGGCGAATCGCGCAGTGCGAAGGGTCTTCCATGAGTTCCACCTTCCAGCAGCTCAAACTCTCGCATTCCGGCGCATTGCAACTGCTGCTTGCCGCCGTCTAACGGGCCACTGCAATGCGAAAGCCTCAATGCATTGCGGTCGTGGATGACAGCTGCAACCTGCTGGCCTTCGTGCGCATGGACGACGCCAAGATCCTGGCCGAAGGTTCCGCGATTCGCAAAGCCAAGACGGCGGCGTCAAGCCGTGTACCGACCGGCGACATGGAAGATGGGCTGGCAGTCAAGCTGGCAGCGGCAACCGAAGGCAACACGACCAACCTCAAGGGCGGCCTGCCCATCATCGTGGATGGTCAGGTCATCGGCGGTATCGGCGTTGGCTCCGGTACGGGCGACGAAGACCGCGAAGTGGGCAATGCCGCACTGGTGGGATTTGCCGGTGCACAGACCTTTCAATTCGACTGAGGATCCCTCACGCTGAAAGTACTTGGCCCCTGCCAGCCGAGAAACAGGATACTGATGGAGATGCCAAGCGGGGCGCCATGCATGACGATGCGCCGATCGGACAGTTCCGCGCTGCGCACACGCGATTGATCGGTCTGGCCCGACAACGGGACAGCAGCCGTCGATCCGGCCGCCGCGCTCAAGCCGCCGCTTCCACCAACTGCGCGGGTGTCTTGTATTTCTGCACCTCCTTGAATCGCTTGACCAGGTAGTCGCCCGCCAGCACGGAGCTGTACCGCGGAGGGTTGTCCGCCGACTGGCAGCTGGGAAGGCACGCAACGGGTGTGTGGTATTCCAGGTTGAAGAAAGTGGGAATCGAGAAACGCTCGCGCCCGGTGCGGTTGACCACCCGGTGCGGATTGGAGACGTAGCGGTCATTGGTCCAGACCTTGAACATGTCGCCCAGGTTGACCACCAGGGTGTCCTCGATCCATGGCGCGGCAATCCACTCGCCATCGCGTTTGCACAGCTCCAGACCCCCGATGGGATCCTGGGCCAGTATGGTGATCATGCCGTAGTCGGTGTGCTTGGCCGCGCCCAGTTCCATGTCGGTCGGCGACTCCTGCGGGGGGTAGTGGAACAGCCGTGCCTGCACCATCGGCTTGTCGCACCACTGCAGGAAAAACTCTTCACGCTCGCCCAGCGCCAATGCGAACAGTCGCAGCAGCCGCTTGCCCAGAGCCGTGGTGTGGCGGAAGTAGGTCTCGGCTGCTTCCTGCAGCCAGGGCGCGTCCGCCGGCCAGCGATTCGGGCCGTGCAGCGGCAATCCGGCCGCCACGTCCGGGTCATCCAGCGGCAGGTCCACACCCAGCTCGTAACTCTCCTTCAGGTCAGGCTTGTGACCGGGATGCTGGGTGACGCCATAGGGCATGAAACCACGGCGGAAACGCTCGTCGATCTTGTCGCGCAATCGCTCCTCCATCGGTCGCGCAAAATACCGTCGCGTGGCGTCAAACACGCCGTCGATCACCGCGCGCGGTATGCCGTGCTGGCGCAGGTAAAGGAAGCCGGTGCTGGTGCATACGGCATCGAGTTGGCGTACCAGATCGGCCGGCGAGCCACCTGCGATCCAGTCACCCAGGTCGAGGATCGGCACCTCGGTGGCCGAAGCGCCCCTGGGCCTGGCCGTGAACTGTTCCGTCTGCATGGTGTGAAATCCTTTTGATGGGTGGGTGAAGA
>Ga0105047_10020883_pt1 | contig 10039 bp, 8 predicted proteins | sample MAT04_FD_78384 | JGI IMG/M metagenome (GOLD analysis project Ga0105047, IMG submission 78384) | Freshwater microbial communities from Lake Fryxell liftoff mats and glacier meltwater in Antarctica - MAT-04 (megahit assembly) | ecosystem: Environmental > Aquatic > Freshwater > Ice > Liftoff...
GCCTTCATCGCCGGCGCGACCGCCTGGGCGAACCAGAACGGGCCGCTCGCGTTGACGTCGAAGATGCCCTGCCACTGCTCAGGCGTCACCTGCTCAATCGGCTGCCCGACCTGGCCCAGCACGCCCCCGGCATTGTTGACCAGGATGTCGATCCGGCCCGTGGCCGCGCGGGCCTCGGCCACAAAGGCCAGCACCCCCGGCCGGTCGGTAACGTCGACCCGCCGGACCTCGATTGCGCCGGCCAGCCCGGCCGCCAGGGCGCGCGTCTCGGCGAGTTCGTCTTCAAGCAGGTCGCAGCCCCACACCTGCCCGCCCTCGCGGGCGAAGGCCAGGGCGATCGCCCGCCCGAAGCCATGCGCCGCCGCGGTCACAATGGCGGTCTGGCCGGCGAAACGCATTACGCCTTCACCCAACCGTCCGCGATCAGGGCGCGGGTCTCATCAACCCCGGTCTGCCACAGCCGAAGTGTGTCCACATCGGGGCGCTGGTAGAAGCCGCCGAAGTTGCCGTCGCCGAGCAGGGCCCGGGTCGTGGCCGGATCGGCCTGGCGCAACGCCGACAGATCGGACATGGGTTTCTGGACGTCCGGCATCGCCACGCCTGCGATCCGCGTCCAGGGCATGTTCTCCATCCAGGACGCGTGCGAGGCGACCGGATCGATGGCCTGGACCTGGGCCCAGGCCTTGGGCGCGTTCCACCAGTTGTGGAACCGAATCCGCATGCCGGGATGGTCGAGCATGAACTCGTCGGCGGCAGCGCTGGCCGGATTGTTCCCGCCGTGGCCGTTGACGATGACGATGCGGCGAAACCCGCTCCGATGCAGGCTGTCCAGAATGTCGCGGATGACGGCCACATACGTGCTCACCCGCAGCGTGACCGTGCCGGGGAAGGCGCTGAAGTACGGCGTAAGCCCGTAGGCGACGACCGGGAAGACCGGCACGCCCAGCGGCTCGGCCGCCTCGGTCGCCAGGCGCTCGGCCAGGATGGCGTCGGTGGCGAGGCTGAGATAGGCGTGCTGCTCGACCGAGCCAAGAGGCAGCACGGCCCGGTCGTCCTGGCCCAGATAGGCCTCGACCTGCATCCAGTTCAGCTCAGCGACGCGCACTAAAGCTTCTTCTCCGAGCTGTGGCCGGGGAAGGCCTTCGAGCCCGGGTGCAGATACTGGTAAGCGAAGTTGACCGCCCGGGTGCCCTGAGCCAGGCCATCGACGATCAGGTTGAGCGGCTCGATGCCCTCCTCCGCGCAAATGTCGCCGGCGGCATAGACGCCGGGCAGGTTGGTCTCCGTCTTGCTGTTGACCTTGATGAAGCGGCTGCCCACCATCTCCAGCCCCCAGGTCTTGATCGGCCCAAGGTCGACGCTGAAGCCGAGGGTCAGAATCACGGCGTCGGCCGGGATCGTCGTCTCGGCCTTGGTCCGATTGTCAAAGATCACCGCGGACTCGATCTTGCCGTTGCCCGTCACCGACTTGAGCTCGTAAAAGAGCTTGACTTCGACGGGGGAGCCCATAAGCTGGGTGACCGAGGCGCCATGGGCGCGGAACTCATCGCGGCGATGGATCAACGTCACCTTGCGGGCGTAGTCCTTGAGGTTGAGGGCCCAGTCGACGGCGCTGTCGCCGCCGCCCACGATCAGGACACTCTTGCCGCGGAAGGCAGCCTTCTCTTTGACCGAGTAGAACAGGCCCTTGCCCTCATACGGGATAAACTCGGGGCCGGGCAGCTTCTTGGACTGGAAGGCGCCCACGCCCGCGGCGATGACCAGCGTGCGGGTGTGGTGGGTGCCTTTATTGGTGGTCAGGAGGAGCGAACCATCCTCCTGGCGGGTGATGGTCTGCACGCGCTCGCCCAGGCACATCGTGGGCGGAAAGGTATTCGCCTGAGAGACCATGCTCTTGACCAGATCGACGGCTTGGACGCGGGGAAACCCCGGCACGTCGTAGATGAATTTCTCGGGGTACAGCGCGGTCAACTGACCGCCGGCTTCGTCGAGGGCGTCGACGATCTTGCATTTCATCTCGCGCAGACCGGCGTAAAAGGCGGCAAAAAGGCCGGTGGGGCCGGCGCCGATGATGGTAACGTCGTAGAGTTCGTTCGGGTCGGACATGAATGCGCTCCAGTGGGATTTATTTCAGGTGAATCGAGCTTGCGCAGGAATTTTAGCACCCTGAACGATAATGAACGGCGTCCGAGTTCGCCAGATCGTCGCGGCCGGCGCGGGAAACCGCGACGGCGGAGGAAAGTCCGGACTCCACAGGGCAGGGTGCTGGTTAACGGCCAGGCGCAGTGATGCGACGGAAAGCGCAACAGAAAACAAACCGCCGGGGCGCAAGCTCCGGTAAGGGTGAAAAGGCGAGGTAAGGGCTCACCAGCGCGGCAGTGATGTCGCGGCTTGGCAAGCCCCACCCGGAGCAACGCCAAAACGCGCAGATGAGGCGGCCCGCTGATGCGCAGGTAGGCGGCTTGAGGCCCGCAGCAATGCGTGGTCCAGAGAGATGACGGTCCCGTCGTTCCCGCAAGGGAGCGATATGACAGAATCCGGCTTATCGGCGGACTCGGACAAAGACGGCTGACCGCGGACCGCAGACGGCCGTCAGCGCTCGGCGGTCGGCGGTTCCGCTCTCCGCGCGATCTCGGCCCGGACCACGGGCGCCACCTTGGTGCCCAATAACTCGATGGCCTTCATGACCTTGGCGTGCGGCATCGTCCCGACCCCGAGCTGCAACAGCATGCGCTGGTGGCCGAAGATGCGGTGCTGAAACAGGGTCTTCTCGATGATCTCGTCGGGGTTGCCGACAAAGTCCGAGCCGCGCAGGCTGCGCGAGGCCTCGAACTGCTGACGGGTGAGCGGCGACCAGCCCCGCTCGCGGCCGATCTTGTTCATCACCACCTGCATCCGAGGGAAATACTCATCGGCGGCACTCCGCGAGTCCTCGGCGATGAAGCCATGCGAGTTGATCCCGATCGGCATCAGCGCGGGGTCATGGCTGGCCTGGCGGGCGGCGGCGCGATAGATCTGCAGGAAGGAGGCGAAGCGCTCGGGCATCCCGCCAATGATGGCCAGGGCCATGGGCAGGCCGAGCAAACCGGCTCGCTCGGCCGACTCGGGTGTGCCGCCGACCGCCACCCAGACCGGGAGCGGATTCTGGATCGGGCGCGGATAGACCCCAAGATTGTCAATCGCCGGACGGTGCCCGCCGGGCCAGCTCACCCGCTCCGAGTCGCGCAGGGCCAGCAGCATCTCGAGCTTCTCGGCGAAGAGATCGTTGTAGTCGTGCAGGTCGTAGCCAAACAAGGGGAAGGACTCGATGAAGGAGCCCCGCCCGGCCATAATTTCGGCCCGCCCATTCGAGAGCAGATCGAGGGTGGCGAACTGCTGGAAGACCCGGACCGGATCATCCGAGCTGAGGACGGTCACCGCGGTCGAAAGACGGATGTTCTTTGTGCGTTCTGCGGCGGCGGCCAGAATGACGACCGGGGCGGACGAGACGAAGTCCGGGCGATGGTGTTCGCCCACACCAAACACATCGAGGCCAACCTGGTCGGCCAGCTCGATGGTCTCGATCAGGTTGCGCAGGCGCTCGGCCGGGTCGATCAGCGCGCCGGTGAGCGGGTCGGGGGTGCGCTCGGCAAAGGAGTAGACGCCGATCTCAAAGGGTTTGGGCATCCGGCGATTATCCCCAGCGCCAATCCACGCCTGCCCGCGCGGAGGTTTCTATGGGCCGCCTCAGCCTGTGTCTCATCCTCAGGCTGTCAATGGCGTCCGTGATTCGGCCCGCCTCTCACCACGCCCCGGCGGTCTTGCCGGGGTCGAGCACGCCGCCGCCAGCGACGTAGATCTGATCGATCAGCTCGAGCGCCCGGCGCGCGTCGGTCAGTGTCGCGAGAGGCGCGGCGCCGCCCTTTGCAACCTCGGCAAAATGGGCGAGCTCGGCCGCGTAGCCCATCAGCAGCAGCGAGTTGTTGCGGTCGGCCGGCACGGTGAAGTTGGGTTCCCAGGCCTCGCCTGGGCCTGCGGGTGGATAGTGCCGATAACGCACCACGTTATCGACCGTCACAAAGTGGCCTGCCCCGGTGATCTCGGCATATTCGTTGTGCTGGCGCCAGGACTGAGTCGTCGCGAAGTTCAACAGCCCGACCGCGCCGGATTCGAAACGCAGTGACGCGGCATACGACCAGGACTTGCCGGGCCACTCGGCGCGCTGGACCTTGACATCGGCCACCTCACCCATGAAATAGCGGGCCAGATCGACCAGATGAATCGGGTTATCGACCAGATAGGTGTATTCATCAGGATATACGCCGCCGCCGACCACGAACTTACCGTAGAACGAGGTGGCTGGGCCAAAGTCCGGCGCCTCCATCCGGGTGCGAGCCAGCCGATATGCGGCGGCATGCCGCTTCATGAAACCAACCTGGACGGCGATGCCGGCCTGGCCGGCCGCGTCCTCGAGCGCGCGGGCCTGGGCGACTGAGCCGGCGGCCGGCTTCTCGCAAAACAGGGGCAACCCGGCCGCGAGCAGGCGCTGAACCAGAGCGAAATAATCGGGCGGCTGGACGGCCACCAGACACGCGTCGATGTTGTGCCGCTCGGCCCGCAACAAGTCGTCGACGTGGAGATAGACCTTTGGCACGCCAAACAGGCGGGCGGTCTGGCGGGCCTTCTCCTCATCCTGGGGCAGCGCGCACAACGCAACCACCTCTATCGGCGCCAGGCGCAAAGACGGATACAGGCTGGCGTTGGCGTGCCGCCCAGCGCCGATAAAGGCAACTCGAAGTCGGTCCATGTTCACTTCTCGGGCCGCTCGGCGGCCTTCCGAAACAATTGCCGGAGGCGATATCCCGCCGCAGAGCGGCGGGATATCGCCTCCGGCAGAAGGTCCTGTCGGGTGTCGCTAGCTTCCCGTCATGAGTGGGCGAAGATGGGCGGCCGCCCGCCGCAGTTCGGCCCGGCAATCGTCCATCGTCGCGTTGGGATACTCGAGCTCGAGCGCAAAGTCACCCCGGTAGGCGTGCCGGCGCAGCCCGGCAAAGAAGGCCCGGTAGTCGATGTCGCCGTCGCCGGGAGTAACGTTGATGCTGCCATCGCGGTAGTCGCGCAGATGGGTGTGCTCTACCCGGCCCGCGTACTCGCCCAGGGCGCGGGCGAGGGTCGCCCCGCCGTTGCGGATATGGCTGCTGTCCAGGGTCACTCCCACATGGGTGCCGAGCAGGTCGAGGAAGTCCAGGGCCTGATCGAAGGTCTGGGCCAGAGTGCCCATGTGGGGCGCCTCGATCAGAAGCTGCACGCCCAGATCGGCCGCCTCGCGCCCGATCTGATTGAGATGGCCGGTGACGAGCCGGGCCTGATCGAGCCACGCCTCCGGCTCGGCCTTGCGCCCGGGCTGGGCGGAGACGGCCCGGCAGCCCAGGCCGACGGCCAACTTGAGCGACGCCCGCAGCCAGGCCAGCTCAACGTCGGGCCCCTCTGGCCCATTCAGGGCCGTCAGCGACCAGGTGTTCAGGGTCGCGGCCCGCAGACCGCGCGCGTCGAACAGGCCTCGCAATCGCCGGCGCCCCTCGTCGTCCAGCCCAACCGGATCGGCATGCGGGCAGAAGCGCGGGATGAGGGCCAGATCGATCGTGGTGAAGCCCTCGGCCGCGATCCAGTCCAGCGCGGTTGCCAGTTTAAGCTCGCGAAAAGTGATGGTCGACACACCGAGTTCGTTCATCGGCGTGGGCTCAGCCCTTCACCGCCCCGGCGGTCAGCCCGGCGATAAACGAGCGCATGGTGACCAGAAACAGGATCAGCATCGGCGCTGCCGCGATCACGGCGGCGGCCATGCCCGCCCCCGGCTCGGGGCGCGAGAAGTCGTTGAAGTAGATCAGCCCGGTGACGGCCGTGCGGGCCTCATTCGAGTTGGCGACCAGCGATGGCCAGGCATAGTCGTTCCAGATCTGCCAGACCTGGAAGATCGCCATCGCGCTGATGATCGGCCAGGAGAGCGGAATGGCGATCCGCATGTACTCCTGGAAGGCCGACGCCCCATCGACCTTGGCCGCGTCAAACATCTCCTGGGGCAGCTCCTCAAAAAAGGTCCGCAGCACCACCAGGGTGAAGACCTGCTGGGCGGCATAGGGCAGGATCAGCGCCATCAGCGTGTTCTGGACCTTCAGGTTGATGATGAGAACGTAGTTGGGCACCAGCAGGACTGTGCCGGGCACAAACAGCAGAATCCCAATGAGAGAAAACAACGCATTCCGGAAAGGGAAGTCGTGGCGCGCAAAGACATAGGCGCTCAGCGAGGCCATGAACAGGTTGGCGCTCACCGCGGCGGTCGCAACGATGATGTTGTGAGCCAGCGGATCGCGCATGAAGGCCCAGGCCATCTCGTAGTTCTTCCATTCGAGGGGGAAGGACAGGCCGATGGGCTGGTTGATGAACTGATAGGTGTCCTTGAGCGAAAGCGCAAGCAGGGTCAGGACCGGCACAAAAGTGAAGGTCGCCAGCAGCACAAGCACGGTGTGGATGAAGGCCTGTCCGCCGTCAAATCGGAAACGCCGACGGGTCATGATTGCCTCCCGCGATTTTGTTCATTCCGCGCAATCCTGGCCCGCACGGCAAAGTTGATGAAGGTCAGCGCGATCATGACGACAAAAAGGACCGTGCCGATGGCCGAGCCATAGCCCAGATCGAGGTCATCCCGGATCGCCCGATACATCTGCAAGCCCGGCACCAGCGTCCCAGCGGTGCCCGGCCCGCCGTTGGTCATGATCAGCGGGGCGTCAAACGAGCGCAGGTAGAAGATGAACGTCAGGATGATGAGGAGAACGATTTGCGGGCGGACGAGCGGCAATTCGATCGAGAAAAAGCGCCGGATCGGGCCGGCGCCGTCGACCTTGGACGCATCGATGATTTCGCCCGGGATGGATTGCAGCGCAGCCAGATAGATCAGGAAGTTCAACCCGGCCACCCAGGGAAAGCCGACCGCGATGATGGCGGGCAGAGCGGTGCTGATCTCGCCCAGCCAGATTCGGGTCCAACTGCCGAGGCCGATTGCGCGCAGCAAGAGGTTGAACCCGCCATCGATGCCGTAGAACCAGCGCCAGACAAAAACAACGACTGTGCCGGGCACAACGATCGGCAGCACAAAGATGATCCGCCACAAGTATTGCATCCGGCCGCCGGTGAGGCGGAACACCAACAGCGCCCCCAACAGGGGCATGCTGGAGACGATGACCAGTTGCGAGAGCAGGATGACGGCCATGTTGCGCCAGGCGGCCAGCGCGGCGGTCTCCTCGAACATGCGCTTGTAGTTTTCGAGCCCGATAAAGATGTCCTGCTTGAGGTCCCAGTAGCGGAAGGAGTGCCACAGGCCGGATAGCAACGGCCCGTAGTAGAAGACGATCAGGCTGAGGGCGGTCGGCAGAATGAGCAGATAAAGGACGCGGCTGCGCCACAGTCTCCGAGCCAGGCGCGCCCAAGGGCCAGGCGGCCCGGCGAGTTTGGAATTTGCGGCTGTCATTGCGCTCCAGTCGGGCGATCTTCGGATGCGGGGGTGGAAGCGATCACCCCCGGCCCATGCCGGGGGTGATCGCTTCCGATAACCAGTTGCGACCGTTGGCCTACTTCCAGGTATCGGCCTTCCACTCGGGGTGCTGGCGGACGGCGGTCTCGGCCAGGGTGTCGAGCAGCTTCTGATAGGCAACCAGCGACTGATCCAGCGTCGCTGTCCCTCCCAGGTAGTCCTGGAAGATCTTGATCTCGGCCACGGTGCTGGCCTGGGCGAACGCGTTATTGATGTCCATGAAGCTGGCCCGCGAGGTCGAGGCCGGCGGGTCGATGAACCCGCTGTAGCGCTTGGCCTGCTGCGGGTTGCCGGCGAAGACCTTCTCCGGCGGAGTGCCCGAGACGAAGCACGGCACGCTCTGCAGACCGCACCAGTAGTCGCTGCTCTTGGCGCTCGTGATGTACTGCAGGAGATCCAGGGCCAGATCCAGCTTGCCCTTCTCGACGGTGGTCTTGGGGATAAACAGATACTGCGATCCTGAGCCCAGACCGGCGTTGCCAATCCGCTTGGGGATGCCGCCCTTGAGCGCCGGAAGATAGAAGGTCCCCCAATTGAACTTGATGTTCGGATCGCCCTCGATGATGGGCATGTTCAGACGCACGATCGGGTAGAAGGCGATCTTGCCCTGGGTGAAAAGATTGCCCGGGGCGGGTGGCGCCAGATAACCCTCGTGGAAGAACTGCGACCAGTCCTTGAAGGTGGTGAAGAGGGCCTGAACTCCGGGATCCTTGACGTTCCACTTGCCCGTCTTGATGCACCAGGTGGCTTCCTTCTGGCTGATCTGGCCGTCCTTCTTCTCATCCGCCTGTCCATCGCAGGCTTTGATGATTTCGGGCATGAGCTCATCGGTCAGGATGCCGATGTACCACGAGAAGACGTAGGCCTCGTTGCCCGCGGTGGGCATGAAGAACGGCTGGATGCCGGCGGCCTTCAGCTTGGTTTGGGCATCAACCAGCTCGGCCCAGGTCTTGGGCAGCTTGGTGACGCCGGCCTTCTCGAGCAGATCCATGTTGTAGAGCACGGCCGTGTCGCCCAGGTCGCCGACAAAGGTTGTGCCGACCATCACGGTCTTGCCACCGGTCGTCACCCCATCGAGGGCGACGGCCTTGAGCGGGAAGTCATCCTTCCAGGTCGGATTGCTGCTGTACGGGTTGGGCTTGGCCAGATCGGCGGTGAAGTCGTACTGCAGGTCGACATCGATCTGGGCCGGCGAGGGGAAGTACTGCATCACGACATCAGCCAGGGTCTTGGAGCGCAGATTGGTGGTGATGAACCCAAAGACGTCGGTGACGTTTCCGAGCATGGGCTGCAGGGTGAGCTTGACGTTGGGGTGATTCTTCGCCCACTGCTGCATCAACAGATACATCGAGTAGGACGGATGCTTCGGATCTGCCGCGATGTCGCGCCAAGTGTTGATGACCAGCTCGCCTTTGAGGTCAGGCCGGCTGGCGGCGGTGGCGACCGGCGCCGACGGTCCAGCCGGGGCAGCGGTGGCCGCGGGGGCGGCGGGTGCGCTCGTCGCAGCCGGCTTCGGCGCATCGGTGGGTTTGGCAGGGACTGCCGTCGGGGCGGGCGTGGCGGCGCCGCAGGCGGCCAGCAACAGGGCGGCGGTGATTCCGACGCCCAGCCACTTCGCGCGGCGAGCAGAGGTAGGTGGATGTTCCATCGCGGGTTTCTCCTTTTGAATCAGGCGGTTGGTTTCGATATCTTACTGTTTCTTTCGATATCTGTCAAGAAGGCGCAAATTTCGAAAGATATTGACAGGATATCGAAAGCCTTTTACAATGTCGGCGTGTCTGCCCACCTCTCGATCCTGCGTAAGGACAAAATCTTGGAATACCTGCGCACCCGTAGCACGGCCAGTGTCACCGAGCTGAGCGATCTGCTCGATGTGTCCGAGGTAACCGTCCGGCAGGATCTCAACACCCTGGCCGCGGAGGGTTTCCTGGCCCGTACCCGGGGCGGCGCGATGCTCAGCAGCCGCTCGACCAATGAGTTCACCTTCGGCGCGCGGGTGGCCATCAGCGCCGAGGTGAAGCAACGCATCGGCGAGGCCGGGGCCAGCCTGATCAATCCGGGGGATTCGATCATCCTCGACGCCAGCACGACCGGCCTGTATGTGGTTCGGGCGTTGCTCACCCGGCGCGATCTGCACGACATCACCATCATCACGAATGGCATCCAAACCGCCCTCGAGCTGGTCAACCGTCCGGACATCACGACCATCCTGACTGGAGGCCAGTTGCGCATGACGGCGGTGTCGTTGATCGGATCGGTGGCCTGGGACATGCTGGCCGGCATCAATGCCACGATCGGTTTCTTCGGCGCGCGCGGCGTCACGGTCGAACACGGCTTGACCGATGTGCACCTGCAGGAATCCAACGTCAAGGTCAAGATGATCGAGCGCTGCCAGCAGGTGGTCGGCCTCGTCGATGCCACGAAATTTGGAGAAGTGTCCCTCATCACCTTCGCGCCGATCGAAAAAATCCA
>Ga0105047_10020884_pt1 | contig 10038 bp, 1 predicted proteins | sample MAT04_FD_78384 | JGI IMG/M metagenome (GOLD analysis project Ga0105047, IMG submission 78384) | Freshwater microbial communities from Lake Fryxell liftoff mats and glacier meltwater in Antarctica - MAT-04 (megahit assembly) | ecosystem: Environmental > Aquatic > Freshwater > Ice > Liftoff...
CAGCGCCGAGGCCGGCTTCCAGCATATAGAACTGCAGCGCCTGCAGCATGGCTTCCAGCCCGAGCGAACCGGGCTGCACCGAGTCGCCCATGAAGTGGCATTTGAAGAACCAATCCTGCGGGTTGACGTCGATCTCGGCGCGCAGGCGGCCCAGCCCAAGCTGGCCACCTTCCGGCCAATAGCCGCTGACGCGGTCCAGCAACAACAGCATGGGGCCGGGCAGCGCCAGCGAGCCGCCGAAATAGCGGGGCGGGCGCGAGCGCAGTTCGCGACGGAAATCACAAGGCTCGTGCAGGGTGGCGCGTTGGGCGTCGCTGACTGGCAGGCCAGCCTGGCCGGCCAATGCTTCCTTGGGGAAGAAGCCAAAGTTTGTGGTCATGGCAAAGACGCGCTCGGCGGCGACGAAGCATTCCACATCGAAGCCAATAATCGTCATGCTGCCCAGCCGGCTGACGCTGGTATTCGTGACGTGCGTGCGCAGAACGCCGTCTTCCGGGAAGACTTCGCCGAACTGGGTGGCGGTGCCGTCCAGATTACGGAAGAAAAGCTCTTCCTCGCTCTGGAGCACGGAACCCTTGTATGAGGCGAACCAGCCGCATGGCTGCAAGGCCGCCTCGAGCAGCACGGCATAGGGCATCGTGCGGCTGCCGTTTTCGGCGAAATACCAGGCGTCGGGCGGGATCTGATATTCGGCTTCGAGGGTGCCGCCGGTCACCGGCACGCCTTTTTGGGCGTCGAGCGCCGTGATGCGCGTCATAAAGAGATACGGCGGGCCGGGCAGGCGCGGGCAGCGCTGCGGGCCGTCGAAGCGGGCAAAGAGGGGGCCAAAAGCATCCGATGGCTTGCCCCATGCACAGGCGGCAATCGAGCGCGGATCGTAGACGTGGTCCGGTGTGCGTGCGTTGCGTGCCGGGTCCAGATCGCATAGTTCTGGCCCTTCCAACAGTGACGGGCGGCTTTCGAGCGGGAAGGCTGGGATCAGGCGCAGCCCCATGCGCCGGCAATGGAACGCCGCCAACCCATCGACCGTACACAGGAGGTCGGCGTAGAGGGTTGGAATTGGCCCGTCGATCACTTCTTCGACAAACACTTCATAGACGACGGTTTTGTTGCTGGGAATGACCTGTCCGCGGCAGATCAGTTTGTAGGCTTCTTCGTGGGCGGGTTCGAAGCGCCAGCCGTCACGGTCGACGGTGTAGCCCAAGCCGGCCATGTAGAACGCCATCGTCTGCAAGCAGCCTTCCAGCATCAAGGTGCCCGGCATGCAGGGGTCGTTCTTGAAATGGCCGGCAAAGAACCATTCGTCAGGCGCAATGTGGTCTTCGGCGCGCAGATAGCCGCGGCCCCACGGCCCGCCTTGGGGGTCGAACGCCGTCACTTCGTCAAAGAGGAGCATGCGCCCGCGGGCCACGGTGGGCGTGCGCACGTGGCTTTGGGTGGCGCGGAAGGCGGCGCCAAAGCAGTCGACCACGCGCCCTTCACTGAAGGCGGTCACTTGTTCAGCGCTGAAGGCCGATCGATCACAGATCAGGGCTGGTGGATCGACGCGTGCGGTTGCGGCATGCTCGGCCGTGTGCGGATCCCAGATCACGCCGTTGGAGGCGTCCAGTTCCTCGTCGGTAAAGAAGCCGGCCTGGCCTTGGCGCACGGAAAAGATCAGGGCGCCGTCGATTGTGCAATCGTAGTGGAAAAAGAAGAGACGCACCGGCCCTTGTTGGGCATAGCCGTCGACGTGAATCTCATACTGCAGCGTGTCGCCGACCACAGGCAGTGGCGCGTGGAAAGTGGCCTCGCAGCCCAGGAGCCGGTAGACGCGCTCGCCCTTGTTGACAAAGTCGGCGCCCAGATAGGAAACCAACAGCAGATCGGCCTGGCCGGCCTCGATCAGCACGCCGGCGGCGATGTGGCCGTTATGGAGATACCAGGCGTCCGCCGTTACATCAGTTTCGGTCCAGATGATCCCCTTTTGCCCAACGGCGCCGGCTTCGGCAGCGATACCGAGCATGCGGTCCGCCAGCAACAGGGGCGGCATGGGCATGCGCACCTGGCGCCGGAAGTGATCCTGTTGTGCAAAGATTGGCCCGAGTAGCTCGGAGATCTTGCCTGAAGCCAGATGTTCGAGTTGTTGCCGGTTGAATTTGGGGCCGGGGTAGGTGAGGGGGGGAGCGCTTGCGGCGCTGGGTATGGGCGCGGGGTTGGCCCCCCCGGCCCCCCAATTCTGGGGGGAGGGTTCGGCAGAGCTACGCACGTTAGTAAGTGGGTCGGGTATTACGCCAATGTTGTTGTGGAGGGCCACCAGGCGCGCCATGGCGCGTTGTTGTTGGGCTAGGAATATCTGATGGGCGGCTGAGACCTGGGTGTGGAAGTATGTCAGTTGCTCCACTAGTTGATGGCGCACAGGTTCTGGCAATGCCGGCGCGATTGGTTGTGCCGGCGGGGGTGCGGGTTGCGTTGGTCTGGCTGCGCTCTGCGCGGCGGCAGGAACCGGGGTTGGGGGGAGGGCGACTCGCACCGGCACGGGAGGCGGGGCGGGGAGAGTCACCGGCGGGCGGGACGAAAGAGAGCTAGAGAGGACGGGCGGCAGGGGTGGGGGCGGGTCCATGCGTTGGACTGTGGAGTGCATCTCGGCTTTTTCTCCCGACGCTGCGGTGTGGATGGGCGCGATCATCTGTATGGCGGGTTTGGCCTGTGGCGCGGGCTGTCGTGTCAGGGGGGGCAATGTCACCGGCGGGTAATGGGCTGGGAACGACAGAACGCGCCGTGGTTGGGTGGGCGGGGGCGCTGCGGTGGGGGTGGGCGCGGCTAAGGCTGCGGTGAGTGCGGCGTAATCGACGGGGACGCCGGCCGCGACGAGCTGCGCTACGGCGTCGAGAAGCTGGTCGACGCCATTTTGCGGCCGATCTAGCGCCACGGCGAGATGCTCGCGGTCGCCTAGGATGTTGCGAATCCAGCCGCTGCAGACGTTGCGGGGGCCGTGTTCGACGAAAATGCGCACGCCGTCGGCCCAGGCTGCTTCGACCACGCGCCGGAAATCCACGCCGGCGGTCGCCTGATCGGTCAGGGCATCGGCAATCGTTTCTTGGTCGGGCGGGTAGGCGCCGCCGCGCGCGTTGGAATAGAAGCGCACGTTGGCGACCGGGTAGGTCGTGCGGCAGTGAATGGCGCGCCACTCCGGCGCCCATGTTTGCAGCGCCGGGTGATGGGCGACGATCTCTCCTTCATTTTGCACGCAGCGCGTGCGCCCAATCTTGTCCACGACGCGCTGGCAGGCGTTGGCCTGACCCGCCACCAGGCAGTCTGCCGGGGCGTTGATCATGGTGAGATAGGCATAGGGTTCGTCTTGCAGCGCGGCCTCGACTTCGGCCACGGGCGCCAGCACGCGCCAGCCGGCCCAGTCGATACGCTGATCGGGCCAGGCGCGCTGCGCCGTGCGGTATTCGCCGGCAATCTCGCGCGTGTACATCCCGGACAGATCGATCTCGGCAAACATGGCGTCCATGTCGCGCCAGGCGCCGGTGGCGAACATTGAGTTTGTCTCGCCGGAGGAGACGCCGAGCACCGCAGCGGGTTTGATTCCCAACAGCGACTGGGTCAGGAACGCATGCATTTGCGAAAGCATGGCGCAGCCTTGCAGCACCTGGAATGGATCGGCGGCGCCCTGACCACGCGCGGGTGTCAGCCAGTGTTGGGTGCGCACCAGGCAGGGAAATTTCTGGACGACGTGATCGGCCACTTCCGGCAGCGCCAGCAACAGTTCGCGGCCCATGCCTTGATAAGCCGCCGCCGCGGGCGTAAAGACGAACCCCAGCGCACCGGCCATCGGCGCGGCCGACCAGTAAATCCCCTTGGCGATGGGCTGCGGGGTGCTAGTCGTGGCCTGGCCGGCGGTGACCTTTTGCGCCAGCGCCTCTTGTGCACGCTGGCGCTGGACGGCAAAGGCATTCGCATCGCGCGCGATAATGACCAAGCGAGCGGGTCCGGTATTCGACTCTTCAGTGCGTGCCAATGACTGCAAGACGGCAGTGGCGTCAGGGCCAGAAAAGACGTGCATGCGGACGGCTTCTTCTGTGCGCGTCCATTGGGGCGCGGCCGTTCCTGCCGTGAGCGTGAGTGCTGCCGTCTGTCCGCCGAACGCATCCACCTGCACGCGCGCGGTGCGTGGTGTAGCGGAGAGCCAGGGTTCGGCAGGCAGGAGTTTGCCGTCCGTGTCGCCGGTCAACCGAACATGCGCGCGCAGACAGAGCGCGGCAACCGCCACATGCAGCAGACCGGAAGCGGCATGGGCATGGCCAAAACTTCGGCTCAGCGCGGGGAGCCCTGCGGCCAGTCCAAGCGCCAGTTGTTCATCCCCGCGCCCATTACCCGATGCGCCGGCGGCAAGGCTGTTTTGCCCGGTGGGCGGGTCGTCGTCCACAATCGCCAGAATCGCATCGCCATCGCGCGCGGCATCCTCGACGCGTTTGAGCAACAAGATGACGGCGGCGTCGCCGGGGATCTGGCGCTGCGCGTCGAAAAGTTGGGCGGCGGCGGCTTGATGCACGGCTTCCACAGAAAGATCGACCGCGCCGACAAGGGCGGCGTCGATTTCGCCGCGCCGCAAGGCATCCACGGCGCATGTAAAGGCGCGCATCCCGGACAACTCCTCGGCCGAGATGGTGTGGCTTGGGCCAAGATAATCGAGCTGGGTATTGATGCGGTTGGCAGGGATGTTGGGCATCGTGCCTACCACACCGGCGGCCTCCAAACCGGGGATCAACGCCGCTTTGGCCGCCGCGATCCACTGTTGATTGCCGGCGTTCTCCTGTCCGGCTTTCTGTGAATCCCCTTCGCGTTCTTGCCAGCCCTTTGCCCAGTCTTCCAACCGCCAACGCACGCCATAGCGCGCAATTTCGGGGTCGCACCCCATGCCAATCAAGACGGAGGTGGCTGCTTTGGGGAGCGACGGATTGCGCGCGGCCAGACGGCGCGCCACTTCCAGGATCAGCAGTTGCTGCGGCAGCGTCTGCTTGAGATCATTGGGTGGGAAGCGCAAGCCGGTCATGTCGACGTCGACAGTGTTCAGCGTCGTCCCTTCACGGCCCAGCAGCAGCGCCTGTCCGAAGGCCGCGATGGTTTGATAGGGGCCGACAGTGGTCTCGATGTCGACGATGGCGATCGCACGAGATACAGTGGGCGGGGGGAGGGAGATGGGCGGCGCGGCCGGATTCCATTCCTCGACGATCAGATGGGCGTTGTTGCCGCCAAAGCCAAAGGCGCTGATGGCGGCGCGCCGGGGGGCGCCGTTGGGGGTTTCCCAGGGTTCGGGCGCCTGCAGCAGGCGAAAGGGCGAAGCCGCCAGGGCGGCCAGGGGCGTCGTCACCGGCCGTGAAGGCGGGCGGATGCCGGTGCGCAGTGCGCCTAGGAGTTTGAGCAGACCCGCCGCGCCGGCGGCCGTGATCAAATGGCCCAGGTTTGCCTTGAGCGAGCCGATGGGCAGGGCGTCTGTGCCCTGGAAGATTTCGGCGGCGCTCTGGATCTCTGTGGCATCGCCCACGGGCGTCCCGGTGGCGTGGCACTCGAGCAGCGAGATGCTGGCGGGGCTGAGACCGGCCATGGCGTAGGCGGCCTGCATGGCGCGCACCTGGCCTGCCGCCGCCGGCGAGAGGAAGCCGCCGGCGTTGCCGTCATTGGACAGACCGATGCCGCGAATGACGCCCAGGATCGGGTCGCCGTCGGCGACGGCGTCGGCCAGGCGTTTGAGAACGACAAAGGCCGCGCCTTCAGCGGGCACCAGGCCGTCGGCGTCTGCCGCAAAGGGCCGGCTTTCGCCGCGCCGGCTCATGGCTTGCAGCGCACAGAAGCCGATGTGGATAAACAGATCGTCGGTGCGGTTGACGGCGCCTGCCACCATGGTGCGGTAGCGCCCATCTTGGAGGCGGTCGCAGGCCAGTTTAATGGCATAGAGCGAGGAGGCGCAGGCGGCGTCGAGGGCAAAGGCTTCGCCCTTGAGATTGAGGGCGGCGGCGGCCAGATGTGCCGGCAGACCGGAGGAGAAGCGGTTGCGCGGGTCGGGGGCGGCCTGCCCTGGCGGTGGCTGGGGAATCCCGGCAGTCTGGGCGGCAAACCAGGTCGACTCAGCAAACTCGACCAGTCCAAAGGTGGGGTAAGAGAGATTGCCGAGCACCAGGCCTACCGGCGGTGCGTCGTAGGCTTGGGGCGCCGCCATGCCGGCGCTGCGCAGTGCCTCGCGTACGCCATGCAGCACCCACTGGAAGGAAGGATCGAGGGTCGTGATGGCGCTGGCCGGCAAAGTGAAGCCGGTTGGGTCGAAACGTTCGTCGAAGCCCCGCACGTACCCGCCGCGATCCGACCAGGTGCGATCCTGTGTCTTGCCATTGGCCGTGGTCAGGATGGCGGCCGGGTCCAGGCGCCAGTAGCCCGCGGGCGCCGGCGACACCATGTCACGGCTTTGCAACACGGCGTCCCAGAGTTCCCCTGGATCCAGCGCGCCGGGCAGAATGCAGGATTGGCCGACGATCGCAATCGGTTGAAAGTGCATCTAGTCGGCACCTCCGGCAAGCACAGGTTCACTCGACAGATACATTTCGAGACCGCGTACCGCCGCCAAAACTTCACCGGTTTGCGCATCCACAAACCACAGATCGGAGCGGGTGCCGGATTGGCCAATTGGCTTGCCCTGCACAATACAGCGTACTTGGCGGCCGGGCAGCGTGGTCGGATTGAAGAGACCCGGCAAATAGAGCGAAAAAGTGTCCAGGGCCGTGGGCAGCGTCAGTTGGTGCAGGCACTCATAGCCCCAAATGCGCGCCAACTGCAGCCCGCCGTCGATCAGCGCCGGGTCGCTCCACCACCCATCATCACCCCAGCCCAGGCTCTGGCTGCCGCTGAGCGTGGCTTGTGCGCCGGTCGCGCCGAGGCGGTCTACGGCTTGCAGCGCGGCGAATTCCGGGCCGTGGAAGAGTTGGGCGCCGTAGAGGGCTGCCGCCGCCAGGTCCACGGTGGGCCACGCCCCGACCGGCGGTGGTTCAGGCAGCGGGGGCGGGCTTTGCACAATCTGGGCGGCAAAGCGCACTGCGCCGTCGGCGTCGCACAAGGTGACCTTCAGAGCTGGCGGATTCTTGCGATCCGGTTCTAGCTGAATGCGCAGGCGTGTGGGGCCGGTGTCGAATGCGGGTAGGGGAATGCCTTTGAGGACGCGTAGGTTTTGGATTGTGCGGTAGGAGGCCCCCCCGGCCCCCCAATTCTGGGGGGAGGTAGGAGTCTTTGCCTCCCGATGCTGGGGGGGGGCAGGGGATTTCTCCCCCCAAGGTTGGGGGGTGGGGGGGGCCTGGCGGGCATTGGCGGCGCGCAGGAACCATTCCTGGGCCAGCACCAAGGGGACGACGACCACACCGTTGATTTGATGGCTGCGCAGATAGGGATGGGTGGCCGCGCTGACCACGACATCGTAGGCCGCTGGGCGTGCGGCTTGCGCCTGGCGCGGATTGACCAGCGGCGCGGCTTGCGGCATTCCGCCGATCACGACCTCGACTTCGTGCGGCGTGGCCTGTTGGATCTCGGCGACAAAACAGCGTGCGCCTGCCGCCAGTGGAATCAGGGGGACGCCCAGCTCGTCGAACTTGGCCTTGAGCAGCGGGGTGACCATCCCGCCTTCCCATGGCCCCCAGCCGATGCTTTTTACGACACAACCGGTGCGGCGTTTGGCTTCGGCGTTGGCCACGCGGTTCAATACTTCGTTGGCCATAGCGTAGTCGGCTTGCCCGGCATTGCCCGTGCGTGCGGCGACGGACGAGAAGAGGGCGAGAAGCGTGAGCGGGTCTTCCTGCGTTGCCGCCAGCAGCGAACGCAAGCCATCGATTTTTGTGCCAAAGACACGCTGATAGTCCTCTGCGGTCTTCTCGGCGAGGCGTTTATCGGCCAATACACCGGCGCCGTGGATGAGCCCCGTGATGGGACCCCACTGGGCGCGTACGGTCTGCAGGGCCGCCGCGGTGGCCGGGGCATCGGTGATATCACATGTGAGGTAGATGGCCGCGGAGCCGGCCGTTTGGAGCGCGTGCAGCGTGGCGCGAATCTCGCGGCCGGCCTGAATGCGTTCGGCGGCGGCGCCTAGCTCTTTGGGTGTCAGCCGTATGCCTTCGGCCTTGGCGCGGGCCAGCAGCGCCTTTTTCAGGGCGGCATCGTGGTGGGCGGTGCGCAACGCTTCCGGCTCATCTTCCAGGGTCGAACGGCCCAGCAGGGCGAAGCGTGGGTGCGCGGCCTTGGCTAGTTCGATCACCGCCGCCGCTGTGACCCCGCGACCGCCGCCTGATACGACGAGGACGGATTCGGCATCGACCAGCGCCGTGCCACCGGCGGCTTCCGCTTCGACCGAGACGAAACTGATGCGCCGGCCATCGGCGGGCAGGCCGATTTCCAGGTCTGCGGCACCGGTCAGCAGTTCCCTCGCCAAGCGCGCGGCCACTTCGGCCGGGGACAACTGCGCCTGTTCGAGATCGAGGGCGCGCACCACGGCGTTGGGCCATTCTTGGGCGGCAGTCTTGGCTAATCCCGCAAGCCCACCCAGCCAAGCGCGTTGCGCGCAGTGGGAGACCAGGCCATAGTCGCCGCCGGTGTCTTGCACGGTGACAAAGAGTCCCCCGGTTGCTTCAAAGCCGGCGGCAATCGTGGTGGCGACGGCGAAGGCTTCGGCATTGACGGCCAAGGCGGCGTTTTCATCCTGCACGGCGCGCAGGCCGGCGAGGCAAATGACGGCGCGCGCCGTGGCCGGCACCTCGTCACAGACCACCGCTTGTGCGCCCAATGGGCGTAGGGCCTCGGCCAGCGCCGGGGCAATGCCGCCACCGTCGTCGGTGATGTAGACGGTGGTTCCGTCGATGAGAAAGGGCGGCGCCAACCCGGGGGCCGTGCGTGGAACCATTTCCAGCACATAGCGGCGCAGCGGTGAGGCGTCATTGGGTGCGGCTACGGCCAGCAGTGCTATCGGGTTGGACGACGCTGGAAACCCACTGACTGCCGTGCGTGGTTCTGCCGTCGCGGTGGGGACCGGCGCACCACGCACGCTGGCATCCATGTAGTCGACGATTTCGCCCAGGGTGCGCAGACCGGCCATGATGGTCGTGTCGAACTCGGGCAGGGCTGGCACGCGTTCGCGCACGGCGGCCAGGATCTCGACGCGCTTGATGGAGTCGATGCCCAGGTCGGTGTCGAGGACCATGCCGCGTTCGAGCATTTCGGTGGGGTAGCCGGTCTTCTCGGTGACGACGGCCATCATCACGGCGTGTACGTCCTGGATAACGGCGGGGCCGTGCGGCGCTGGTGCAACGGGTGTCGTCGCTAGCGCCGTGGCTGTTGATGAACCGGACGGCGCTGGCGCCGCGGCGAGCTGGCTGTCCATATAGTCGACGATTTCGCCCAGGGTGCGCAGGCCGGCCATGATGGTCGTGTCGAACTCGGGCAGGGCCGGCACGCGTTCGCGCACGGCGGCCAGGATCTCGACGCGCTTGATCGAGTCGATGCCCAGGTCGGTGTCGAGGGCCATGCCGCGTTCGAGCATTTCGGTGGGATAGCCGGTCTTTTCGGTGACAACGGCCATCATCACGGCGTGTATGTCTTGGGTATTGGCCGGGCTGCGCTGCGCCGTCGTGACGGGCGCCATCGACAAAGCCGCGGCGGCCGGCGGCCCGGAAGGCGCTGGCGAACTGGCAAGCTGGCTGTCCATGTAGTCGACGATTTCGCCCAGGGTGCGCAGACCGGCCATGATGGTCGTGTCGAACTCAGGCAGGGCCGGCACGCGTTCGCGCACGGCGGCCAGGATCTCGACGCGCTTGATGGAGTCGATGCCCAGGTCGGTGTCGAGGGCCATGCCGCGTTCGAGCATTTCGGTGGGATAGCCGGTCTTTTCGGTGACGACATCCATCATCACGGCGTGCAAATCTTGGGCAGGGGCTGGCTTGTGCCGGACAGCCGGCGCGGCAATTGGTTGAGCAACTGGTTGAGCAACTGGTTGAGCGATGGGTTGAGCGATGGGTTGAGCGA
>Ga0105047_10020886_pt1 | contig 10037 bp, 4 predicted proteins | sample MAT04_FD_78384 | JGI IMG/M metagenome (GOLD analysis project Ga0105047, IMG submission 78384) | Freshwater microbial communities from Lake Fryxell liftoff mats and glacier meltwater in Antarctica - MAT-04 (megahit assembly) | ecosystem: Environmental > Aquatic > Freshwater > Ice > Liftoff...
GCAACGACCAAGTCGGTTGACTCCGGATGAGATTGCCCGCCGCAGCCAGCCCCACGACCCGCTTCCAGCGGCATTTCGGTGGACGCACTGGGCGGAACTTGGGTAAGTTCGGTTGATTGCGCCGGTTCCCCAGAGGGCAACCAAGCATCCGCCACCTTGTGTGAAGCAGGCGTGAAGAGGGCGTGCTATAATTTCTAGATAGCAGCAATTTGGTCGTACCCGCTTATTCGGACCACGGATGGTTCTGCGGGTCCGGCCTGCTGGCCTTGTTCGCGCGGCGTTGGAGTCGGCGCGAGACTGCCCACCCAAGGATTCAACCCATGACTAAGGTCGCCACGCGCACTTGGACTGAAGTAAAAGTACCTCGCAAGTCCGCCATCCCCGAGGGTTTGTGGCTGCGTTGCCCCGCCTGCGAGCAGATGATCTATCGCAAGCAGATGGAATCAAACCTCCACTGCTGCCCGGAGTGCCAACACCACTTCCGCATCAACGCCTCGGAGCGTGTCAGCCAACTTTGCGACACCGATTCATTCGAGCCAATGTTCACCGGCATGCAAAGTGCCGACCCACTCCGCTTCGAAGATGTCAAAAGTTATAAGGACCGTCTGAAGTCCGAGCAGGCCAAGTCTGGCACGCTCGACGCGTGCTTGGCCGGGCAGGGCTTCATCAAAGGTCGTGCCACCATGCTCGCGGTGCTCGACCTGGGCTTCATGATGGGGTCGATGGGCTCGGTCGTCGGTGAGATGGTCACCCGCAGCATCGAGCATGCCACCAAGCACGATCTGCCGCTAGTCATCGTTTCCGGCTCGGGCGGAGCTCGGATGCAGGAGTCTGGCCTTTCGCTGATGCAGATGGCCAAGACCTCCGCCGCGCTGGCCAAGTTTGCGCAGGCCAAGGGCCTTTTCCTCTCGGTGCTGACCGACCCGACCACCGGCGGCGTAACCGCCTCCTTCGCCATGCTGGGAGATTTCATCGTGGCAGAGCCGAAAGCTCTGATCGGCTTTGCCGGGCCTCGCGTGATCAAGCAGACCATTCGCCAAGACCTGCCCGAGGGCTTCCAGACCAGCGAATACCTGAAGCAGACGGGTTTTGTTGACCGGGTCGTCAGCCGCGCGAACCTTCGGGCCGAGCTGGCCCGCCTGATCGACTACTGCGGCAAGTAAGACGCCAGCTCTTTTTGGCTTTACTGTCATTTTGGTGTCCGCGGCCAACGTTCTCCCTCGCTTAGCGAGAGTGCACAGGGGTTTTCCTTGTGCTGCCCGCCGCCCGCCCGCGCTAAGGAGACGAACTTGCACCTTCTGTTCTCACATGCTTCATGTTCAGCCCTTGTTCTCGCTGCGGCTGGTATGGCGGCGCATGCGGGTGCACCACTTGCTCATCAGGATGACGGGCTGCCCCCGCGCATGACCAGCGCGGAGATCGCCGAAGTTGTGGCCATGAACCCAGCCAAGGCCAACGGCAAGCTTGTGCTGGAGCATCTCGCCGCGGCGTGCGCTGGCCTGCCGATCGTCTCTGGCGAGGCACCAAACTTTGTCACCTATCGCGGCATGCAGGTGCCGATGGTTTTGCAAAAGCGCATCGCCGTGCAGTTTGCCGCAAAGCTGGAGCCCGCAGAGCAACTGGCACTGCTCAGCGCGGTTGGCGTGGCGGCCGAGGCCGTCAATGGCATCGGCAAGCAGCTTGTGCTGGTGGATGTAACCGGCGGATTTGAGAACACCGCGCAGGCCGCCGGTGCCATTGCCAAACTGACCAGTTCGGAGTTCATCGACTGGGCGGCGCCGGTCTTCACTGGCCCACTTGAGCAGGAGAGCTGGTGGTTGCCGACGATGGAGCTTTCCATGAAGCTCACGCCCACCGCGCTTGCTGCCGGGCACTCGGTCGAGTCGGTTGTGGCTCAGTACAGCCCATCGGCTATCCGCGGCGAGCGAATCGGCAATGCCGGTGCTGTTTCAGTGCGCGTTGCGGGTAAGAATGCTTTCGCGACCATGGCGCTCGCCAACACGCTGGCGGCTGATGCCCGTGTTGCTTATGCCGAGCCGTGCGAGCGGCAGCGGATGATCCTTGCACTTATTCCCAATGATGCGAAGTTTGCCGATCAGTGGCACCTGAACAACACCGAGTCGCAGCTTAACGACATCAATGCGGCGCAGGCGTGGGAAAGGCAGACGGGGTACACCTTCGTGCGCGTTGCGGTACTTGATTCTGGTACGCAACAGGACCATCCCGACCTGACGCAGGCCGCCGGTCGCGATTTCACCACCGGTGCTGTAAGTGGTGTGGGAAATGGCAGCGCATCAACACCCTGTGAGAACCACGGTACCGCAGTCATGGGGGTGATCTCGGCTACGTTCAACAATATGATCGGCGTGGCGGGAGTTGCTCCGGAATGCACCTCCATCTCGTGCAAGATGGCCGAGAGTGATTACGGCAGCAACCCGTGCGGCAATAGCTACACCTCGTTTAGCCATACGTGGGCGGCCAACGCACTGGCCTATGCGCAAAGGAACTTGTGTCGTGTGGCGAACATGAGCTACTCAGCTAGCGTGGTCAGCCAAACCTTTGAAGATCAGGTGGCCGAGAGCGACGCCGCCGGAATGGTCAGCGTGGCATCTGCCGGCAACGGTGGAACGAACACCTTGCGCTATCCCGCCTCCGCACCGTTTGTCATATCCGTTGCCGCGCTGACGAGCGAGGGCCTGCGGGCTGGGTTCAGCAGTTGGGGATCGGGGCTGGATATCTCCGCGCCTGGCCAAGGTGTCTGGACGACCGACCGCACCGGCGGTGCTGGCTACAACACTTATAGTGGTGAATCCGGCAGCTATTACAGTTTCACCGGCACTTCTGCGGCGGCCCCCGTCGCAGCAGGTGTCTACGCACTCTTCTTCGCGAACAATCGCAGCGCAACATCGCTCAATGCGCGGGTGGCCATCAGCTTCTCCGCTCGCGACTTGGGTCCTGCTGGTCTGGATTCCAACTTTGGCTACGGCTTCATCGATGCGTTTGACGCACTGCGCTACTACGCGCCCGTCAACGACCTGTGCAGTGGCGCGATTGACATTCCGTCCTACGCCTACACCCACGCAATGAGCACCAAGTACGCCACCACCTCGCCGCGGCAGCCGGATGAGACCTGCGGTGCGACGACAAATCTCAAGGATGTCTATTACGAGTTCACCGCCACCGAACGCGGTCAGATCACCATCGATACTGAGGGCTCTGATTACAACACAGTCCTCGCTGCCTTTAATGGCTGCGGCCAGACGATCGTCGACTTTGCTGGCAACATCTCATACAACGCGCCCGTTCAGATCGATTGCGACGACAATGCCGGTACCGGCACGCTCTCGCGCATCAGCGGAATTACCGTCCTGCCAGGTGCCCGCCGCATCTTCAAGGTATCGCAGTTCGGTACTGGCTCACGATCAGGCGGCAATCTCACTTTCAACTTCGTCTTCACGCCGTCGCGACCGGCAAATGACGAGTGCACCGCGGCCACGGTGATCCCTTCGAACGTGGTCGTCTACAACCCGGCAATGTACGACACTGAGTTCGCCACCACCTCTGCCAGTTCCTGCGGCGAGATTGATGACACCTGCACCAGCTTGGTCACCGCCCATTCGGTCTGGTATCGCTACAGCCCGGCGCAATCAGGCACCATCAGTGTCAACACGCTGGGTAGTACCTACGACACGGTGCTGAGCATTTATCGTGGCACTTCGCTCGGTGCGGGCGGGTGCGCATTCTCACTGGGCGGTTCAACCTGCACGCTACCCACTCCGCTCGCGTGTGACAATAACGATGGCGCGCTGCTGCAATCAAACATTCCGAGTTTCGCTGTCACCGCTGGCACCCGGTATCTCTTCAAGGTCTCTTCCTACAACAACTCCGCTGGTGACCTGCTGAACTTCAACCTCACCTTTACGCCCGCGGCGTGCAGCATTGGCGACCTCGTCGGTGGCGATGGCAACCCTCCAGCCGACGGCTCGCTCGATGGCAACGACTTCACGGCATTCTTGAACGCCTTCGCCGCCTCCGGCGCGCTTGCCGACATTGTCGGCGGCAATGGCAACCCGCCAGCCGATGGAAGTGTTGACGGCAACGACTTCACCGCGTTCTTGAACGCCTACGGCGCGGGCTGCTGACCTTAAGAACGCCTTTCCCATATTGATCGACCGGGGGGGGATACCCCCGGCTTCTGGCTCGCAATGCGCGCACAAGGGCACTCGGCAACACTTCACGCTTGGCGAAACTTGTCGAAATCCTAATTTCTATGGAAAATTTGTCCGCCGCAGTCGGACTTCTTCGCTTGTTAGAGACCCACAGAGTTGCCCATCAGGCAGCCGCTCTTCGAGAAAAGGAAACCAGCATGAAAACCCAGGTCAATCGTCTCGTTTACCCCGCCCTGTTACTGGCTTTGGCAGGTGCGGCCACCGCCTCGCTGAATGACCGGGTCAGCCCGCAGGGCCCCTCGACTCCGAGCTCCAGCGCCGCCACCGCGGCCAAGGATGCGGCGCAGGCAAGCATTGATGTTCGCCCCCCCCGGCTCACCGCCGCGGAGATGGAGATGACCGAGCGCCTGAACCCCGCCAAGGCCAAGGGCAAACTGGTGCTGGCCCAGCTCGCGGCAGTCTGCTCAAGCACACCAGCCGTTGAAGGTGCCGCAGCCAACTATTACATGTATCGCGGCATGAAGGTGACGATGCCGTTGCAGCCGCGGCTGGCCGTGCAGTTCGCCGCAAGCATGGACAACGCGGAGCAAGTGGCGCTGCTGCAGCAGCTTGGTGTGGCCGCTGAAGGTGCTGGCGGCATCGGCAAGGATCTCGTGCTCGTTGATGTGACTGGCGGCTTTGCTGGCACTGCGGATGTCGCCGCGGTGATTGCCAAGCTCAGCAGCTCGCAGTTGATCGCGTGGGCCTCGCCTGTCTTCTCAGCCCCGCTTGAGAAGGATGCGTGGTGGGTGCCGACGATGGAACTGACGATGATGCTCAAGCCCGAGGCGCTCGCCGCGGGGCACACCGTGGCTTCGGTCGCCGCTGAGTACGCCTCAGAGAGCAAGGTGACTGCGGCGGTGGGTGATACTGGCGCGATGCTGGTATCTGTTGCTGGCAAGAGCGGCTTTGCGACGATGACGTTGGCCAACGCCCTCGCGGCTGATGCTCGGGTGGCCTTTGCCGAGCCAGCGGAGCGGCAGCGTCTGTTTACTCATCTCACTCCAAATGATCCCCGGTACGTTGACCAGTGGCACCTGAACAACACGGCCTCCCAGACCGATGACATTGATGCGCCCCAGGCGTGGGACCGCCAGACCGGCTTTGCAAGCGTGCGAATCGCCATTCTCGATGAAGGCACGCAGCAGAATCACCCGGACATCAACCAGGTAGCAGGCCGCGACTTCACCACAGGGGCGGTCGGCGGCATCGCCGATGGCGGGCCGACAAGCAATTGTGAGCCGCACGGTACCCCCGTAGCCGGTCTGGTAACCGCCACGTTCAATAACAACCTTGGCGTTGCTGGCGTTGCGCCTTTATGCGACTCGCTGGCATGCAAGGTCGCAGACCGTGCTTATGCCCCCAACCCCTGCATGCAGAGCTTCACCGCCTTTAGCAATGTCTGGGCAACCAATGCGATTGCGCACGGCGAAGCCAACTCCTGCCGCGTTGCCAACATGAGCTACGGTACTGGCGGGGTGAGCGCCGCATTTGAGGCCCAAGTCAGCAACAGTTACAGCAATGGCCTGATCAGTGTGGCATCGGCTGGCAACAACTCAGTCAACTCACTGAGCTATCCAAGTTCCGCTCCGTTTGTAGTCTCAGTCGCAGCCCTGACCAACACTGGGTCGCGAGCGGGCTTCAGCAGCTGGGGGCCCGGTCTTGACATCTCGGCGCCCGGTGTCGGTCTGCTCGCGACCGATCGAACCGGCACGGCTGGCTACAACACCTCAGCAGGCGCCGCAGGCGACTACACGTCGTTCAGCGGAACCTCCGCCGCGGCACCAGTGACTGCTGGCGTGTTCGCACTCTTCTTCTCCAACAATCGTTCTGCGAGTTCGCTGAACGCTCGGTTCGCGCTCCTATTCTCGGCGCGCGATCTTGGAGTTGCTGGCTACGACACTGATTTTGGCTATGGCTTCGTCAATGCCTACGAGGCGCTGCTCCACTATGCACCAAGCAATGACATGTGCAGTGCGGCCCGCGATATTACGTCGTACGCCTACACCAACACCATGAGCACGCAGTTTGCCACCACCGCACCGCGTCAGCCCGAGGAATCATGCGGCAGCGCTACCAACCTCAAGGACGTCTTCTACGACTTTACCACTTCAGACTACGGCACTGCGACGATCGACACTGAGGGTTCCGACTACGACACGGTTCTCTCGGCCTTCAATGGCTGCGGCAATTCAATATTTAGTCCATTCGGCGGGATTATTTATATTGCCCCGACCGCGCTGGGCTGCGATGATGATGGTGGTACCGGCCTGCTCTCACAGCTCAGTGGTTTTGCGATCGTGCCCGGCCGGTCATACAAGTTTAAAGTTGGCCAGTTTGGTTCAACCGCGCGTTCGGGCGGCAATCTCACATTTAACTTCAACTTCGTCCCCTCGGCACCACCCAACGACAGCTGCGGCAGCGCGACAGTCATCCCTGGCAGCACGACGATCTACAACCCGGTGGACTACAACACTGCCTTCGCCACCGTGCCCGCCACCATCTGTGGTGACCCGCCAAACACCTGTACCGCCAATCCCGGTGGCTATTCGGTCTGGTACACCTACACCCCCGATCAGAGTGGCTTCATCACCGTTGATACCGAGGGCAGCAACTACGACACCGTGCTGAGCATCTACCGCCCCACGTTCCTGTTCGGTGGCTGCAATTTCAGTATCAATGGCAACTGCGTGCAGCCCACTTCCGTGGCCTGCAACGACGATGGTGGCACTGGCCTCCTCTCGCTGCTGACTGATGTTCCCGTCACCGCTGGCAGTAGTTACCTTATCAAGGTTGCCGCTTATAACACCGTCGTCGGCGGGCTATTGGACTTCAACTTCAGTTTCCAGCCCGGTGCCTGCAGCATTGGCGATTTGGTTGGCGGCGATGGCAACCCACCCGCCGATGGTTCGCTCGATGGCAACGACTTCACGGCCTTCCTCAACGCCTTCGCGGCATCCAATGCACTGGCCGATATCGTCGGCGGCAATGGCAACCCGCCGGCTGACGGCAGCGTTGACGGCAACGACTTTACCGCGTTCTTGAACGCGTTCGGCGCGGGCTGTTAAGCCGGTAATCGCTACACCAGGCCCCCTGACAAACTTGCCCTCCCTATCGGCCCCCACACGCACCACGCGATTGGGGGCCTTTTTTCGCCCGGCCATCGCTCAGCAACGCGGTTATGGGCCGCCGCCGCCCGGTTCATCGTGCAAGTGCCGCTCGCCTTCGATACCATGCCTCCTGATGAAGCGCGCTGTGTACCTCGAAACCTTTGGCTGTCAGATGAACGAGCTGGATAGTGAGCTCATCGGCGGCGCGCTACGCACGCTCGGCTACACCTTCACCGATCAGCCAGCCGAGGCCTCCGTGGTGCTTTACAACACCTGCTCCGTGCGCGAGCATGCCGAGCAAAAGGTTTGGTCGCGTCTGGGCGAGATGGCTGTCCGCAAGAGCCGCGAGCCAGACCTTGTCGTCGGCGTGCTTGGCTGTATGGCCGAGCGCGAAGGCGAGAAGCTCATGCGCCGCATGCCGGTCGTTGACATCATGGTCGGCCCAGGCGAGCTTGACAAACTACCCGGCCTGCTCGACAACGCCATTCGTACGCGACTCAGTCTTCTCGACGACCCGCGAACGCAGCGCCTCGCCAGCACCCCCTGGCCCGACCGCCCCAAGACCGCCGATCTGCTCTCGGCAGGGCAAGTCGCGCTGCAAGGCAACGCCAATCGCCGCTCGGCCACGCTCGCCGCGGCACAGGACACCCTCGAACTGCTCGATCTCTCTCGCGCGATTGATCCGGAGACACTCGGCGGCAAGTCCGCGGCGGGTAAATCCGCATATGTCCGCATCACCCGTGGTTGCAACAAGTTCTGCACCTACTGCGTGGTGCCATTTACGCGCGGGGCAGAGGTACACCGCCCGCCCGAGCACATCGTCGATGAGTGCAAGCGTTTGGCCGACGCGGGCATGACGGAGGTGACCCTGCTCGGCCAGACCGTCAACCACTATCGCTTTGAGCATGGCGCTTCAGTCTCCATCGGCGGCATTACGCAGCCGCAAAAGGGCCGCGCTTACGGAGTCGGCGGCGATGCATCAGGAGATCCGCATCGCGGCGAGCACGTCACCACCTTCGCCGACCTGCTGGCCATGATCCACGAGCGCGTGCCGGGTATTTTGCGCCTGCGCTTCGTCACCAGCTTTCCACGTTCATTCGGCAACGACATTCTGCAAGTGATGCGCGACAGCCCGCGCATGTGCCGCTACATCCATGTGCCTGCGCAGACCGGCTCCGATCGGCTGCTGAAACTGATGAATCGGCAATACACCGTCAGTGAATATTTCGAGTTTCTTGATCGCGCCCGCGCCATGCTGCATCAGCCGGAGATTGGCCGCCCGCTGACGATTGCCGGTGACATGATCGTGGGCTTCCCCACAGAGACGCCGGAGGATCATCAGGCCAGCATGGACCTGCTGTCACGCGCGCGATACAAGAACTGCTACATCTTCAAGTACTCGCCGCGCCCCGGCACCATTGCCATCGACAAGTACGCCGACGATGTGCCCGATGCCGTCAAGCGTGCCCGCAACAACGAACTGCTGCTGCACCAGAACACCATCTCCGAGCAGGTCGGCGGCGAGTTCGTGGGCCAGACGATGAGCGTGTTTGTGACGGGTATGAGCAAGCTGGCCGTTCGCCGCGCCCGTCCCGCCGCCGCTGCGGCCGCTTCTGCAACGACAGGCCGTGTCTCGCTGACCATCTCCGGCAAACCAACGAGCAGCGAACACTCGCCTCACACGCACGAACACGCATCGCCCGATAACGATGACGGCTGCTCAATCTCCGGCTCCAGCGTGATGACCGAGCAGGGCCCGCGCTCAACGTTAGAGACGGCCTCCGCCACCACCCCGGCAAGCGGCCCGGTGCAGATGGCCGCACGCACCGAGGGGGATGTCATCGCCTTCTTTGAGATGCCCAATCGCACCAAGGCCGAGCTGCTCATCGGGCAGATTGTCCGCTTGCGAATGACCGGAAACCAGCCCTTGGCCCTGCTTGGCGAGCTGGCGGATGCCGTGCCGGGCCAAGCGAACGTCCAGGTAAGTTAGAAACGATTTCGAAATATGTGTCCGAACGCGCGTGCGGATTCCGCTCTTTGTTGTGAGAGAGAGCCGCGCTGCAATGCTGTGCGATGCCGCGCAGCGCTCGTGGCGACTTGGGACTTGCCTCCCGAGCCGCCCTTTTTCTACCAAACGCTGGTTTCACGCACGCGACGTTGCGGGTAACGCTTGCAGCGACCCACAACCCCACGGAGAGTTCTGATGAAGCTCGCTGGGCTTTCCCCGCCGCTCCCACCGGTATCCGCTTCACAGCCGCGGCGGCTTCATGCGCTCGGGCCCCGTAAACTCGCCCGCCATGCCCTCAGTCTTTCCCTTCGCTGCCATTCAGTATCGCGCTGCCTTGAGCAAAGGCGCTGACCTTTCTGCGCTGATCGCGCCGCCTTACGACGTGCTGGACACGCAAGGCAAGGCCAAGCTGCTGGCCCGCTCTGCCGACAACATCGTGAGCGTCGATCTACCGCAGATTCCTGCCAAGAAGCTTGGCCTGCCAGCGGTCTACGCCGCAGCCGCGGCGAAGCTCTCCGAAATGCTCACCAGCGGCGCGCTGGCCAGGCGCGAGCCGTGCCTGTTTGCCTATCGGCAAAGCTTCACCTCGGGCACTGGCGGCAAAACGGTTCATCGCAGCGGCATGATCGCCGCCGTCCAGCTCCAGCCCTTTGGCCCAGCGGTGGGTGGTGGCGTGCTGCCGCACGAGGAGACTTTCAGCGGGCCCAAGGA
>Ga0105047_10020887_pt1 | contig 10037 bp, 5 predicted proteins | sample MAT04_FD_78384 | JGI IMG/M metagenome (GOLD analysis project Ga0105047, IMG submission 78384) | Freshwater microbial communities from Lake Fryxell liftoff mats and glacier meltwater in Antarctica - MAT-04 (megahit assembly) | ecosystem: Environmental > Aquatic > Freshwater > Ice > Liftoff...
AGGCGCCGCACAAGGAACTGGAGCGGGCGCTGGCGGGGTTCGTCGGGACGGAGGATGCGATCCTTTACTCCTCCTGCTTTGACGCCAACGGCGGGTTGTTCGAGACGCTGCTGGGGGCGGAGGATGCGGTGATCTCGGACGCGCTCAACCACGCGTCGATCATCGACGGGATCCGGCTGTGCAAGGCGACGCGGCTGCGGTACGCGAACAACGACATGGCCGACCTGGAGGCGCGGCTGAAGGAGGCGGCCGGGGCGCGGTTTCGGATGATCGCGACGGACGGGGTGTTCTCGATGGACGGGACGATCGCCAACCTGCCGGCGATCTGCGAGTTGGCGGATCGGTACGAGGCGCTGGTGATGGTGGACGACTCGCACGCGACGGGGTTCATGGGGCGCACCGGGCGCGGGACGCACGAGCATCACGGCGTCATGGGCCGGATCGACATCCTGACCGGCACGCTGGGCAAGGCGTTGAGCGGCGGGGCGGGCGGTTACACGGCGGCCGGGCGGGAGGTCGTGGAGCTGCTGCGGCAGCGGTCGCGGCCATACCTCTTTTCGAACTCGTTGCCGCCGCCGGTCGTGGGGGCGGCGCTCAAGGCGGTCGAGCTGCTGTCGGGCTCCACCGCGTGGCGCGACCGGCTGGAGGAGAACACGGCGTACTTCCGGGAGGCGATGGCGGGGCTCGGCTTCACGATCGTGCCAGGGACGCACCCGATCGTGCCGATCATGCTGGGCGACGCGGGGGTGGCGGTGCGGCTGGCGGAGCGGTTGCTGGAGCTGGGGGTGTACGTGGTGGCGTTCTCGTACCCGGTCGTGCCGCAGGGAAAGGCACGCCTCCGCGTGCAGGTGTCGGCGGCCCACACGCGGGAGGATCTGGCGTTCGCGGTGGAGGCGTTTGGCCGTGCGAAGGGTGGAGTTGGGGGGCGGGGAGTGGGGGTGTGACGCGGATTGCGGCTGGCGTCGGGTGGACAGGAATGTCCACCGCTCCGCCAGCCGGTTCGCTGCGCTCACGACAGACAAGAATGTCTGTCCCACCGTCCCAGGAATGTCTGTCCCACCGTCCCAGGAATGTCTACCACGCCGCCAGCGGGTTCGCTGCGCTCACAACAGACAAGAATGTCTGTCCCACCGTCCCAGGAATGTCTGTCCCACCGTCCGAGGAATGTCTGTCCCACCGTCCGAGGAATATCACGCGCCGGCGGGTTGGGGGGAGCGGTGGCGCTTGTGGCCGGGGACGTGTTCCATGGCGGCGCGGACGAGGCCCATGAAGAAGGGGCTGGGGTGGAGAGGGCGGCTGGTCAGTTCGGGGTGGGCCTGGAGGCCGACGAAGAAGGGGTGGACGCTCTCGGGGAGCTCCAGGATCTGCATGATCGGGTGGATCGGGTGCTTGCCGCTGAAGATGAGGCCGCGGCCTTCGAGGGTTTCGATGAACTTGGGGTCAACCTCGTAGCGGTGGCGGAAGCGGAGGCGGATGTGGGTGGCGCCGTCGATGAGGCGGGAGGCGATGGTGCCGGGGCGGACCAGGACGTCCTTGCCGCCGAGGCGCATGTTGCCGCCGAGGCCTTCGATCTTCTTCTGCTCGGGGAGGATGTCGATGACGGGGTTGGGACAGCGGAGGTCGAACTCGGTCGAGTTGGCGTCGGGCAGGCCGCAGACGTTGCGGGCGTACTCGATGACGGCCATCTGGAAACCCAGACAGAGGCCGAGGTAGGGGACGCCGTTCTCGCGGGCGTGGCGGATGCAGTCGATCTTGCCCTCGGTGCCGCGGACGCCGAAGCCGCCGGGAACGATGATGCCGTGACAGCCGTTCAGCGTCGGCTCGACGTTGTCGGCGTTGATGTCGGTGGTGTCGAGCCAGCGGAAACGGACGTCGGCGCCGAGATGTGCGCCGCAGTGCTCGCCGGCCTTGATGATGCTGGCGTAGGCGTCGCGGAGGGCGGTGTACTTGCCGGTGACGGCGAGCGTTACCTCCTTGCGGCCCTTGCCGATGCGGTCCACGAACCAGCGCCAGCGGGAACGGGCCATGTCCTCGTGCCGCTGATTGACGCGGTGGTGGAGGTCGAGCATGGTCAGGACCTCGCGGTCGAGGCCGGCCTCGCGCATGGCCTCGGGGGCGAGGTAGATGCTGGGCAGGTCGTGCATGGAGAAGACGCGCCGCATGGGCACGTTGGTGTACATCGAGATCTTCTCGCGCACCTTCTCCTTGACGGGGTTGGCGGCCCGGCAGGCAATGAGGTGGGGCATGATGCCCACTTCCATGAGCCGCTTGATGCCGAGCTGGGCGGCCTTGGATTTCTGCTCGCCAAGCGTGCCAGGCTCGAGGATGTAGGTCAGGGCGACGAAGCAGACGGCGCCCTCCCCCTCCTCGTAGGCCAATTGGCGGCAGGCCTCGAGGTAGACGGCGTTCTCGTAGTCGCCCACCGTGCCGCCGACCTCGACGAAGACGACGTCGGCGTTGCTCTTGACGGCGAGCTCGCGGAGCTTGAGCTTTACCTCGCCGGTCACGTGGGGGATGGTCTGCACGTCGCGGCCGAGGTAGGACCCCTCGCGCTCCTTCTTGAGCACGCTGGAGAAGACCTGGCCGTTGGTGGTGAAGTTGGCGGCGGACAGGTCCATGTCGAGCAGGCGCTCGTAGGTCCCCAGGTCCATGTCGGTTTCCATGCCGTCGTCGAGGACAAAGACCTCGCCGTGCCGGTAGGGGTTGAGCGTCCCGGAGTCGATGTTGTAATACCCCTCCATCTTGATCGGCGCGACCCGCAGGCCCTTGTCCTGCATGAGCTTGGCGAGGGACGAGGAGAAGATCCCCTTGCCCAGGCCGCTCATGACGGTGCCGACGACGATGACGTACTTGTGGTGGCCGCGGCGGTAGCCTTCGGGCTCCGGGGTGTAGAACTCCGTCTCCTCCGTGGACTGGCCGATCTTTGCGAGAAGCTCTTCGTTGCTCATGGGGTGTCCAATGGAAGTCGGCTGCCTACTGCCTGCTCTTCTTCGTCCGTTCCACGAAGGCCGCGTACTGCTCGGGGGTGTCGATCCCGTGCGTTGCGCGGTCCACAATCAGTACGTAAATCGACCGGCCGTGCTCCAACGCTCGAAGCTGTTCGAGTTTTTCGGCCCGCTCGGCCGGCGTGGGCGGCCAGGCGGCGTAATCCAGCAGGAACCTGCGCCGGTAGGCGTAGATGCCCAAGTGTAAAAAATACGCCGGCGGATCGGCGTCGGCCCGGTCGCGCTGGTGCGGGACGACGCTCCGCGAGAAGTAAATCGCGCGCCCGTCGAGGGCCCGCACGACCTTGACGAGGTTCGGGTCGGCCACGTCGGCGCCGGCCGGGAAGCGGGTGGCCGCCGTCGCCATATCGTCCGCCGGGGTCTCCTCCAGGCGGGCGATCAGGGCGTCGATGATGGCCGGCTCGATCTCCGGCTCATCGCCCTGCACGTTGACGATGACGTCGTCGTCCACACCGCGGGCCACCTCGGCGATGCGGTCGGTGCCGCTGGGGTGGTTCGGGTCGGTCAGAACCACGCGCGTGCCGAACGGGGCCAGGGCCTCGACGACGCGCGGGTGGTCTGCGGCCACGATGACCTGCCGCACCCGGCGGCACTTCGATGCCTGATCGACCACGTGCTGGACGAGGGGACGACCGGTCTGGGAGGCGAGAATCTTCTCGGGGAACCGGGTGGAGCCCAACCGGGCCGGTATAACGACGGTCGCCGCAGCCAAAGCCGATCCTCTAACAACGCTTTCGGGGCCAACTTCAAACTGCCGCGCGAGTCTACGGATGGGGGTGGGGGGTGTCAAATTTGGAAGAAGAAACCGACGCTAAACGCGAGAAGACAGCGTGCGCGAAGGGGTCGTGCGGCCGGCCCGCAAGCACCGGCTATGGCTTGGCGGGTTTCTTTGGGTCCTTGGCCCCCCCTGCCGCGGGGGTGGCGGGGGTCACGGGCACGGCCACGACGTTCAGCGGGACGGCGGGGAGCGTGCGGAGGATGGTTTCCTTGCCGGCCCGCAACGTCCCGGTGAGCACGAGGGTGACAGGCCCGGGCGCGGCCGTGCGGGTGGCGGCGAGCGTGAGCGTCACCTTGTCCTGGTCGGCCGGGATGAACGAGGGGCGGATCGTCACGCCGCGCAGGCTGGCGGCCGGCTTCAGGGAGATGCCGCCCTTGACCTCCGGGCGGCGGACGACGCGCACGTCCAGGGTGACCTCGCCCCCCTGCGGAATCTGGAGCGCGTCGGGGACCGGGCGGTCGAGGGCCAGGGTGAAGCCCGAGCCATCGATGACCGTCAGCAGCAGATCCTCGGTGGGGATGATGTGGTTGATGCTGAACGCCTGCATCGCCTGCTCGGCGCCGGTGGCGCGGCGGGTCAGCAGGGTGACGGGGGTGGCCTTGGGGTCGCCGACCGGGGCGGCGCCGGTGATCGTCGGGGAGAGGACGGCGAGCGGGGCGTCGGCGGGGGCGGTGATGGTGAGGTAGGCCTGCGTCTGGCCGGCGGGGATGGCGGCGCGGCTGGCGACGTAGCCGGCCGGGAGGTCGGAGACGGCGAGGTCGATGGGGGCGTTGAAGCCGTCGGTGCGGATGGCGGTGACGGTCAGCATGGCGGCGTCGCCGCGGCCGACGCGGGGGTTGTCGGGGGAGGCGCGGAGCTGGTAGTCGGGGCGGGGCGGGGCGACGGTCAGGCGGTAGGCGAACTCGTCGCCGCCCTTGTTCTGGACGTCGCGGACGCGGACGACGTAGTCCCCCTTGGCCGGGGCGGTGAAGAGGATGCGCGGGTCGGCGTGGTGGGTCAGCAGCGACTCGGCCGGGTCGGGGATGTCGTCAATCTCGACGACCTTGCGCCCCTTGGCGTCGAATACGGCAAGGGCGGCGTCGAGCGGGGAGCCGAGGCGGCGGGCGCGGATCTCGAGGACGAACTTCTCGCCGGCGGCGGCGACCGCGAAGGTGTAGTGATCAACGTCGCCGGCGCGCCCGATGCGCCCATTGGTGATCGAAGGGACGGCGACCCGCGGGGCGCTGGTGGCGGCGTCGTTGGGCTCAACCTCGGTGGCCTCGGGGTAGTCGCCCACAGCGAACGGGAGCTGGTTGGACGCCAGCCCCTGGGCCGCGACGCCGACGTGCAGCAGGGCTGGCGCGTCGCCGGCGATGGGCAGGTCGAGCCCCCCAACCGGCAGGTTGACGCCGGAGAGGGCGAGGTGCGACGACGCCCCGCGCCGCCCGCCGAGCGGGAAGACGTGGGTGACGTAGGGGAGCTGGCCGACCGAGAGGCGGTAGAAGAAGTCGCCGCGGCCGCGGTAGAGGACGTCCTTGATCTCCAGGACGTATTGCCCGTCGCGCGGGGCCTTGAAGATCAGCACCGGGTCGGGATGGAGGCGGAAGTCGTCAACGCACTGGAGCTGGCGCCCGGCGGCGTCGTAGAGGGTGAGGACGGGGTCGTTCCAGCCGGGGACAGCGTCGGCGATGAAGGGGAGGAGCGTGCGGGCCTGGACCTGGCAGACGATGGTCTGGCCGGCGGTGGCGGCGAAGCGAAAGTAGTCGCGGTCGCCCTCCATCAACTGGCCGTTGACCAGCACGGGAAGTTTGTCGAGCTGCTCGGCCTGGGCGGGCTCGGAGTTGGGTTCCTTTTCGCGCAGCTCGGGGAGTTGGCCGACGGCGAAGCGGACGCGGTTGGAGGCGCCGCCGGGCGTGATGAGGCGGATCTCGCGGAGGCCGGGTTGGGCGTCGGGGGCGACGGTCGCGGACAGCGTCACGGTGGTGGGGTTGACGACCTTCACGACGGTGGCGGTCAGGCCGGTGCCAAAGACGCGCACGGTCGCGGCGCCCTGGAGGTTCTGGCCCGTTGCCGTCAGCTCGACCGTGGTGCCGGCCTGTGCGCCGGGGGGATAGAGGTAGGCGACGAAGGGCGTCACCGGCGGGGCGACGGTGGCCGCGGCGGCGGGGCGCGGGGCGGCCAGCGCGAGCAGGCCGATCAGGAGGAGCGCGCCGGCGAGCGGGGCGGCGGGTCGTGCGAACGTCATGGCGAACCTCGGGCGGATGCCGGAAACGAACGGGGGGCGGTCAGATGATCTCGTGCAGGATGCCGCCGGTCTTGACCTCGGTCTTGGCGTCGGTCGTGCCCGCCAGCGGGGTGACGTGGGCGACGCACCCCTGCGGATGCGGGAGCGTGCCCATCGGGTCGATCCCCATGAGCTGGTAGATCGTGGCGGAGAGGTCCCACGGGTAGACGGGGCGGTCCTTGACGGTCTCGCCGCGGGTGTCGCTGGACCCCAGGACCGTGCCGCCCTTGAAGCCGCCGCCGGCGACGACGGTGGAGTAGACGGCGCCGAAGTGGTGGCGCCCGCCGAACCACGGCGGCTCGTTGGCGACCTTGGGGGTGCGCCCGAACTCGCCGTACCAGACGACGATGGTGGAATCGAGCAGGCCGCGCTCGGCGAGGTCGGCCAGCAGCGTGGCGAAGCCGGCGTCGAGCGTGGGGCAGAGCTTCTGCATGGCCGGGAAGTTGTCCTTGTGGGTGTCCCAGCCGCCCATGTTGACGGTGACGAAGGGGACGCCGTGCTCGACGAGGCGGCGGGCGAGGAGGCAGGACTGGCCGAAGCGGTTGCGGCCGTAGCGGTCGCGGAGGGCGTCGCTCTCACCGGAGAGGTCAAAGGCCTTCTTGGCATCGCCGAGGATGAGGTCGTAGGCCTTGCCCTGGTAGGCATCCATCTCGCGGACGGCCCGGTCGCGGTCGAAATCGCGCGAGAGGGCGTCGATCGACTGGAGGAGCGAGCGGCGCTCGGCGAGGCGCGCGTCGGTCATGCTGCGGGGCGGGGCGAGGCCCTGGACGGCGAAGTCCTTGGCGGACGGGTCGCCGCCGGTCGCGAAGGTCTGGTAGGCCGGGCCGAGGAAGCCGGCCTCGGAGAAGCGGCCCAAGGCGCTGGTGAGCGTGACGTAGGGCGGCAGGGCGCCGCGGTAGCCCCCCTCGTGCTCCTTCTTATAGGCGACGACGGCGCCGACGGCGGGGTAGACGAGGTCGGGCGAGGGGAGCGTGCCGGTCTGCACGATGTAGGTGGCGGTCTCGTGGCCGTTGTTGCCGTGGGTGGAGCCGCGGATGATCGTGTACTTGTCGGCGACCTTGGCCAGGAGCGGCAGCGTCTCGGCGATCTGGATGCCCGCGACGTTGGTGGACAGGGGCTTGCGGAGGGGACCGCAGTATTCCTCGCCGGCGTTGGGCTTGGGGTCGAAGGTGTCGAGGTGGGGCGGGCCGCCGCCCATCCAGAGCTGGATGACCGACTTGGCCCGGGCGGCGACGGGGCGGGTGGCGGGGCGCGTGAGCGGGCCGGCGGCGGCGGGCATGGTCGCGCCCGGGGCGGCGCTGGCGGCCTGGAGCCGGAGCAGGTCGGCGACGGTGAGCGCGCCCAGCGCAAGCGTGCCGACGCGAAGGAAGTCGCGGCGGGAGACGCCCTCGCAGTTGGACGTGACGCGGCGGCCGAGGATGTCGATCATGGTCTACAGTCCCTTCGCGCCCGGCGGCGCTAGTGGTTGAAGAGAAATTCCTTCGTGTTCAGCAGCGCCCACAGGGCGTCCTGCAGCGGGCGCGTGCGGGGCGTCTTGCCCTTGGCGTAGGCCAGCACGGTCTCGCGCTCCTGCTGGGTCGGCGGGCGGGAGAGGGCGGCGAGGTAGAGATCGTCCACGATCTGGGCGTCGGTCCGGCCCTCCTTGATCAGCCGCGCGATGCGGGCGCCGCTCGTCACCTTGCGCTCGATGTCGCCGGAGTTCAGCATGTGCAGCGCCTGCCGCATTGAGGTCGTCGCGCACCGGTCGGACTCGTACGGCGTGTCGCGCGGGGGGCGGCCGAAGAGCTCGAGGAAGGGGAGCGTGATGCTCCCATCGGAGAGGCGCGTGGCCATCTGGTCCTTGGGCAGCTTCGTGTAGGGCTCGGGGATGATGCTTGAGTAGGTGTCGTTCGTCTCGGCGACCTGGTTGAGGGCGTCGAGCAACTGCTCGGCGCTCAGGCGGCGGGCGGGGTAGTGCGAGTAGTGCATCTCGTCGCCCGCGTTCAGCTCGGTCGGGCGGGCGGAGCGCTGGTAGGTCGCGCTGTTGAGCATCAGGCGGTAGACGTGCCGCACGTCGTACTTGCTCGCGACCAGTTCGCCCGCGAGGTAGTCGAGCAGTTGGGGGTTGGTGGCGGGGTTGGTGGGGCGGAGGTCGTCGGCCTCCTCGACCAGCGCCCGGCCGAGGGTCCAGCCCCACATGCGGTTGACGGCGTTGCGGGCGAACCACGGGTTGCCCGGAGCCGTGAGCCACTGCGCGAAGACGGCGCGGGCGTCCTGGCCGGGGGCGATCGTCGGGGCGGCGCCGTTGAGGAAGCGCGGGGCGATGAGCTGCTTGGTCTTGGGGTGGCGGAAGGTCGCGTCGGGGTCGGTGTAGACGATCTCTTCCTTCCACTCGCCGGTGGACTTGTAGCGGACGCCGGCGAAGAACGCCGCCATCGCCAGGCCGTCATCGTTGGTCAGGCCGGTGTTCGGGTCGTCGTGGCAGCGGGCGCAGGAGAGGCGCGCGCCCATGAAGAGCAGGGCGGTCGTCTCGGCGATCGTCTGGGGGTCCTTGGTGGGGACGGCGCGGTAGAAGTTGGCGGGGCCGTCGCGGAAGTTGCTGCCCGACGACACCAGCAGCTCGGTCGCGAACTGGTCGTAGGGCATGTTGGCGGCGATCGCGTCGCGGAGCCAGCGGTGGTAGGCCTGCACGGCCTTGGGCCAGATGCGGACGGGGTACTCGGCCTTGAGGCGGAGAAGGTCGCCCCACTTGAGGGCGACGAAGTCGGTGAACTCCGGGCCGTCGAGCAGGCGGTCGATCAGCTTGGCCCGCTTGTCCGGCGCGGGGTCGGCGAGGAAGGCGGCGGCCTGGCGGGTCGTGGGGAGCAGGCCGGTCGTGTCGAGGTGGATGCGGCGCACGAAGACGGCGTCGGAGCACGGCTCGGACGGCGGCAGGCCCAGTTCGCGGAGCTTGGCGTGGACGAGGTCGTCGATCTTGTTGTTCGCCTTGACGGCCGGGAAGGGCCCCGCCAGCGGCCGGGGGACGACGACGCGGACGGTCGTGAAGCGAAGGTCGTGGGCGACGACGATGTCGCACTGCCCGAACCCGCGGGCGACGATGCGGCCGGTGGCGTCCACGGTGGCGACGGCGGCGTCGGCGGAGCGGTAGGCCGACTTCGCGGTGACGTCGCGCGCGGGGCGGGCGGCGAACGCGGCGGTGACGCGCAGCGATAGGGCGTCACCCTTCTTGAACGACGCCGCGGGCGGGACGGCCGCCAGTGAGATGGGGCGGGTGCTGGGCGCGGTGGCGGCGACCGCCACGGCGGGGCGCGTGGCCGGGACGGTTGCGGCCCGCGCGGTGGGGCGCGTGGCCGGGACGGTTGCGGCCCGCGCGACGGGGCGCGTGGCCGGGACGGTGGCAGCCCGCGCGACGGGGCGGACGGGGGTCGGGACGGCGGTGCGCGAGGCGGGCCGGGTGACCGGCGCGGCCGCGACGAGCAGCGTCAGCCCTGCCACCAGGAGGGTCGCAGCCGCGCACGTTCGAGCGAGTGGGGCACGCATGGCGAGGACCTGTGGGTTCGTGCGGGTTCGTTCGCGTCGGCCCGGTTCGGGGCGTCAGGCTTTGGGCGCGGCGGCGACGGTGGCGTCGGCGATGCAGGCGGTGGCCTCGGCCTCGAACAGCAAGTCGTCGCGGCAGACGTCGCCGATGACGACGACCCACGGCCACTCGACCTCGCGCTGCCAGCGGGCGGCGAAGGCCTCGGCGACAGGCCGGGTCTTGCAGTAGGCAATCGCCTGCACAACGTCGCCCGCGCCGCAGTGCGTGTCGCGGAGGACGGCGAGGAGGTTGCGGATCGTCATGTCGATCTGCCCGGGGATGTCGCCCACGCAGCAGGTGGCGCCCGCCTCGTCGATCGCGGCGGTGCCGGAGACGAAGACCGTGCGGCCGGCGGGGGTGTGGGCCTCGGCGGCGCGGGCGAAGGCCGAGCCGTACTCGTAGGCCGACCGCTGCTTGCCGGCGGCGCCGAGGCGG
>Ga0105047_10020888_pt1 | contig 10036 bp, 5 predicted proteins | sample MAT04_FD_78384 | JGI IMG/M metagenome (GOLD analysis project Ga0105047, IMG submission 78384) | Freshwater microbial communities from Lake Fryxell liftoff mats and glacier meltwater in Antarctica - MAT-04 (megahit assembly) | ecosystem: Environmental > Aquatic > Freshwater > Ice > Liftoff...
CGCAAGTCTCGCAGAAAACCGGTATTGCCGAACCCAATCTGTCACGGCTTGAGCATGGCAAGCACATGCCAAGCCTTGGCACTTTGCAATTAATAGCTAAAGCACTGGGCGTACCCGCATCGGCTCTGATTTCGAAAGTGTGAGGCCCGCAAAAGGGTGCCACTGGTACGCGCCCGAGGGCCGTATCGAGGGCGCTTACCAGTGCGCTCGCGGAGGGCGCGCAATCCTGGCCTTGCGGCACTCTTCTGACCGGAAGTGAGTCCATCCCTGACGCAGCGATTTTTTTTCGAGATGCCCATCCGCCTTGCCGCACTGGCTAAGCCGCGATACGGCCGCGGCTGAGCCAGTGGCACCATTTTCTAAAACAGTGCCACCAGCCCCACGAGCTCAGGTTGCAATGAAGCGTTACCTGCCACCCGCCGTTTCTTTGTTCTGATTCGTCACATCTCGCCGTGCTCCATGCCGTGGGTGCCACCTGGTCTGAGGCCGTTATCAGACCAGTGCCGGGGGCGCTGGAAAACAGCCGGGGCGGTCAATTAAGACTGGGTAGTGTTCCCGCGCCAGCCTCTCCCCACAAGTGACCAAAATGGATTACAACGCGGCTTGAAGATGGGGGCGCGCAAGGCACCGATCTGATAACGGCCTCAGATCGGTGGCACCCACGATACGGGAGCACGGCGAGATGTGGAATCGCCAGTGAAGGAAACGCGACAGACCGATGCCATCCGCCCCCGTTCGATATGCTGGAGAAAAAGATTGTCGAGGGTGGATATTAAGGGCAGAATTGAGTATGAAACGTAACCAACGCGTCGCTTGGGCACTTTGTGGCGCAATTGGAAAAGTGAATGGAGCAGATCATGACGATTCAGAGTCTGATGAAGGAAGTCAAAAAGCTGAAGCCTGAGCAGCGCGAGAAACTCGCGGCGCAAATACTTTCTACCATCGAAATGGATCAGGTTGATGCCGAGCCGAGCGACGAAGTGAAAGCGGAGTTGGACCGCCGCTGGGAAGAACACCTTCGCAATCCCGCTTCGGGCATGACACGTGAACAATTCAGACGCAAGGTTGCTCTTCTCAAAAAGAAAACGCGCGCATGAAGATCGTTATACAATCGAACGTATATGCAGAATTCGAAAACGCTTTTTTGTGGTATCAGGAAATCGATCAGGAATTGGCAGATCGTATTGATGCGGAGTTTGACTTAGCGGTTGAATTAATTGCGCAGACTCCAGCGCGATTTTCCAAGGCATATAAACAATTCCGCAGGATAAAGCTAAAGGATTTTCCTTACTATATTTACTATCAGATTCATCAAACAACGGTGGTCGTTGCGTTGTTCATTCACACGAGCCGAAACCCACGGGAAAGCAGGCGCGCACTTAAAAAGCGCGCTGAACGGTAACTACCGGCAGGGAAACGCAAGACAGTGAAAAAGAAATGCTGCTTCGATCTAATTTGCCGCTTCGTGGAAAGGTGAAACAAGTCCGCAATGGCCCCACTGCGAATTGCTCGGCGATATTAATGGTCGTATTGCGTTTTCTTGATGCATGGTCAGTTGGCTGATTCGCCGTTCGAGGCAGCGCAATACATGAGCGAACCGAAGCGTCGTTGGTTTCAGATCCATCTTTCGACGGCCGTTGTGCTGATGTTCGTTGCGGGCGGGATGCTCTGGTCAAATTTGCGCGAGCGCGAGGATGACTGGGGTTACGAGTACTCGGCGTACACGCATCATGGTTTAATTGCGGATGCGGTGATCACGTATGACTACAAGGAACTTTTTATCCCGGTTGAACAGCGCGTCCGATATGGCGTCAGCTCTGAAGATAACCTGGACCGAACGAACTGGAATTTTGTGACGCCTTATCAAAGCGTGGTTCTGCTTCCGAGTGGGATTGCGGTGAATGCGTTTGTCGCGGCGCTGTTGCTTACGGGTGCGGGTTTTCTGGCGGAGTGGTTCGGCCGGAGGAACGACGGATAATACGATCGCGGCCCGAACTGTTCGTTCGCCCCGCTGGGGCTTTTTTTTCGCTAAAGGCGTGTTACCCAGGGCTCCGCCCTGGGCTTTTATAGATTGCCCCTCTGGGGCAAGTGACGGCACGCGAGGTACCAAGAGACGTCGCGTGCCACTCACCCCCGACCCCTCTCCCCCTGAACGACGGGGGCGAGGGGAGAACGACGCGGGTTATTTCGTTTCACTTGTGCAATCTGCTGGGTAAACTGTGGTGCGTTGGAGTGTTGTCTTTAAAAAGGCGCAAAATGCCGTCAATATTGGGGCGGGCGAGTGCGTCTCCCTTTTAAATAGCTGCACACGTGAGCCACTGGGTTTGTCTCCTTAATAAACAGAAATCAGGCCGGATAGGAGAGGCGGAGCGGGTTAGGTAGTAAAAGAAGCGGGCGCGGGACGCCCGCGGTCCATAAACGGACAGGGTACGCGTTCCATAAACGGATGTTTTTTTGAGGACAACCGCGGGCGCGTTTTGCCGGCGGGCATTTGACAAGGTAAGCAATGCTTCGAGAGATCTTCAAATTCATGGCGTCGTTGAAGCTGGCGATTCTGCTGCTGGTCGTCATCATCGTGGCCTCTATTCGCGGCACGATTCTGGAATCCAATCTCAATGCCGAGGTCGCCAAGCATTACATCTACAGCGCCACGTGGTTCAACGCCTGGCTGATCATGCTCTGCGTCAACCTGTTCTGCGTAGCTGCAATCCGCTATCCGTGGAAGCCGCACCAGACCGGATTTGTGATCACGCACGCGGGCATCATTACGCTGCTGATCGGCGGGATGATCGACAAACAGTGGGGCATCGAAGGCTTCGTGCCGCTCTTCAGGGGCAAGCCGCACACGGACACTATGTCGCTGCATCAGGAAAACATTTATGTGTACGGCTCCGGGGTGAACGAGCCGGCGATTACGGACGTGATGATCAAGACGATTGTCACGCCGGATGATAAAATATTCGCGGTGAAGTCGCCCTTCGCGGACGTAAAAATCGACGTCATCGATGTGCAACCCGTTGAGCCTTACGCATTTGCCGAGGCGGCCGAAGCAGGCGCGCCGGCATTGCTGGTGACACTGCAGGGTCCGCAGATGGGACGCCATGAACAGTGGCTGATGCTCAACGAAAAGCTGAAACTGGGCCCGGCGCAATTGCAGTTCACCAAGGGCATGCCGCCGCCGGTGGCGCCCAAGGCAGATGGAGCGATGACGCCGCGGCTGGAGCGGTATTTTGTCTTTGCCAAACACGAGGGCGCGATGGGAAAAACCATCGTGGGCGAAGCGACCGGAATGGAAGCCAAACTGGCCTTGGATGCCCAGGACGCCAATCCGACGCTGGAAGTCAGCGTCTTCGCCAAAAAGTTCAAGATTCCGGTGATGGAGAACCTGAAGAAGCCTTACGTTCTGCCGGGCGTGGAGGGCTGGACGCTTCACATTTCCAACTATTACCAGAACTTCAAGATGAGCGCCGATGGACCGATCAGTCTCAATGATAAGCCTGAGAATCCCGGCGTGCTGTTTGAACTGAGCGGGCCGCTGGTGAAGGCCGATGCGGCAACGGCGGATGAACACGCCCACGCTCACGGCGACGCCGCGAGCGCCAATGCGCTGGCGATTTATCTGGGCGATGACGGCAAGCTGCGCTTTCATGCAAAGACGCGCCGGGCGGGGGAGAGCGCCGGGGAGATTGAATTGAACAAAGCCGTCGCCGTGGCCTGGGCGCCGGGGACGGAGTTTGTGATCGGCAAACACCTCCCGTCCGCTGTGGCAAAGGTCGGCTGGCGCAAGGTCGAGAAGATCACTCCAATGATGAAGGATAAGTTGAACAGCGGGCTGCTGGTCAAGATCACGGCCGGTGAGAGCAGCAAGGAAGCCTGGGTCGGGCAGATCAATCCGGAGAACATGCTGCGCGGCGCGCCGCGCAATGAACTGCTGGCCATGGAAGTGGGCGGCAAGAAAGTCGAACTGGGTTTTGCTCACAAGACGGTGCGGCTGCCCTTCAAGGTGGGGCTCTTTAAATTCCATGCGCCGTTCCAGGAAGGGCTGGAGGAGAGCACCAGCTTCATGTCGTTTGAAAGCACGCTGAGTTTTCTCGAAAACTCCAACGACAAGAATCCAACTCCGCTGCCGCTGCGCGATATCGTGCGCATCAAGCCGGATTCGATTCTGGTCGATGCGATCGGGACGGATCTGCAGATTGCGCCCGGTGTTTTCGAAGGCGCGATCACGCAGGAAGATGCCAATAACATCACCTTCGAATTTCCGGTTCCGCTGGAGAGCGAGCCGGTTGTGATTCCGCGCGACCAGTTGATCAGCTACGAGAAGAACACGCACAAGATCCACATGAATCACCCCACGACGTATCCGTCAACGTGGTACGGACCGTGGCTGGGCACCAGCTACAAATTCTCGCAGGCCGGCCACGACATGCCGCGCAATAAGCATTATTCCGGCGTGCAGGTGCTGCGCGATCCGGGCTGGGCGCCGAAGTGGGTGGGCTGCCTGATGATCTGCTTCGGAATCTTCACCATGTTCTATTTGAAGCCGTACTTCAATCGTGCCAAGCCGATGGCGAGCACTGCGGCCGTCGCGGTAAATGAGAGCCAGCAGAAAGTGCAGGGCAAGGGTAAGAAGAGTAAGAAGGATGACTCCGAGGAGTTGGTGAAAGTTTAGGCACAATGTGCAAAAGATTTCGGCTTTGGGACGAGGTCTTAATGCCAGGTTCGAGCAGACAGGAATGTCTGCTCCACCTTCAGGAATGTCTGCTCCGCCGCACCTAGTGCACTTTTGGACAGCTTTTACAGTCGAGGAAACACGATGCTGCGATTCACGATAACTCTTTTGGCCGTCACGGCTTTCGCTTGCGCCGCGGGTGATTACGGCGCCGAACCGCCGAAAGACAGCCGTCCGGTGCGCAAAGATAAAGAGGCCGCCAATCCGCCGCACGGCCATGCCGGCCATGCGCACGACGATGCAGAAGAGAGCGCCGACGAGAGCAGCCTGCCGGCCGAGATCGCCGCGCCGCCGATGGCCGCTCTTGATTTCAGCATTATCGAGATGCTCGCGATTCAGGAGGGCGGTCGCAAAAAGCCGCTTCAGACTTACGCGCACGAACAGATCGAGATGCTGGTCGGGCGCCCGATCATGGGCCAGCCCAGGGTCGAGGACAAATTCACACCCGGCGGCGGACGCAAGTTTGGCACGATGGACATTTTCCTTTCCTTATGGACCAATCCGTCGGAGTGGTCCCGGGTGCCGGTAGTGCTGGTTCCCAAGTCGATCAAGGAAGAACTGAACTTTCCGATGACCGAGAAGCATTTCAGTTTCGAACGGCTGCGCCGCGAAAAGAAATTCAAAGCGCTGCTCGAGAGCGCCATGGCAAAAGTGCATGACGGCAAAGAGAAAGAACTGAGCGCTCTGGAGAGCGACGCGCAGATCGTCGAAAAGCGCATGCAGCTTGTGTTCACCATCATGCGCGGCAACGAGACGCTCGCGATTGTGCCGCATTTTAAAGACGAGACCGGCACGTGGCTCTCGATGCAGGCCATGCGCGACAGTTATGAGAAATCCGACAAGCAGTATTACAAGGCCGCACAGGCCACCGCGCTGCTTGAAAAGTTTAATGCTTTTGCCAAAGCCTATCGCGCGCGCGAACCCGAAGCGTTCGAGACGGCCTCGCGCGATTTCCGGGCCAGCCTCTCCGACCTGAGCCCCACGGTGTATCCGTCGTTCGAGACGCTCAGCCGCGAAGTTCGCTACAACAAGGCGCGCGCGTTCAACTGGGCCTGGATTTGTTATCTTGCTGCCACCGTGCTGGGCGTGCTGGTCTTCCGCTCAAAATCCAAGGTGATCTTTGCGATTCCCGTGGGCTTCTTCATCCTCGGCTTCTTCTGCCATGTCTATGGATTTGTGCTGCGCTGCATGATCGCCGGGCGCCCGCCGGTTTCGAACATGTATGAATCGGTCATCTGGGTGGGCCTGGGCGCGGTCTTCTTCGGGACCGTCTTCGAATTGATTTACCGCAAAAGATACTTCCTGCTCTCGGGCGCCGCCGCCGCCTTTCTGGCGCTGGTGACCATGGAAGTGGTGCCCGCGCTGATTGGAAATTCAAAGGCGGCCGGTTTCGGCGCCGAAATCAGTCCGCTGCAGCCGGTGCTGCGCGATAATTTCTGGCTCACCGTACATGTGCTGACGATTACGCTCAGCTATGCGGCGTTCATGCTGACGTGGGTGCTGGGACACGTGACGCTGGCGCAGCATCTCTTCCGGCCCGAGGCAAAAGCCGAACACCATCAGCTGCATCAATTTGTGTATCGCGGCATGCAGATCGGCGTTCTGCTGCTGGCCTGCGGGACGATTCTCGGCGGCGTGTGGGCCTACTATTCGTGGGGCCGCTTCTGGGGCTGGGATCCGAAGGAGACGTGGGCCTTCATCGGGCTGATGTGCTACCTGGTTGTGCTGCACGGACGCTTCACCGGCTGGTGGGGCAACTTCGGCATGAGCGCCTGGTCGGTGGTCTGCTTTCAGGCGATTGTGTTTGCATGGTACGGCGTGAATTTCTGGCTGGGCACGGGTCTGCATGCATACGGCTCGGGGGCGGGCGGCGCGAATATTGTTTTCCCGATCATGGGCGCGGACGTTCTGTTCACTTTTGTGGCGGTTGTGTATCACTGGCATTATCAGAATAAGTCGAAGATGAAGTTGGAAGATGGCGGCTTGAACGATGGCCAGGACCATACGCTAACCGCAACCGATCCCGTTGACGAAGTGCGCGCGCTGGGCCACAGCGCGGGCGAATAAATGTACCGCTGGCGTCACGCCGGCGTGGTGAAGTTGCGATGCGGGCAGCGCACCCGCTTATTTGGAACAGGCCGGCGAAACGCCGGCGGTACCGCAGGGTGACGATGGACAAAACGCCGGATTCAGAATCGCAGGTCCGCAGCGTTGCGCAGCCGCTGGTTGCTGTCGTCGGAAATGTATCCGAGCCCGACAGTTTCCGGCTTCCATCGACGACGCTTTTCCTGGGATTAATGCCGGTATTTTCGGGTCTGGCGCGGCGCGCTGATATGGCGGCGATGCTCGACGAAACCACGGAGAAACGGCCGGATACCGCGGGGCGCAGCCGCGATTCGCGCGTGCGAACGTACATCGTTTACAACGGGCGGCAGAGCCAGGCGCGGACGAGCCTGAGCTTGTTCGAAGACGATCCGCTGTGGAGCGAAGGCGAACTGAGCACGCTGATCAAGCGCCAGTTCGGGCCGACCGGGCTGAAGCATTTGCTGGGCGTCATGATCGCCGCCGAAGAACAGAGCGCCGTGCCGGGCGCTCAGACTGGCGCGTTTGTTTTCGACGCCAGCCACCATCTCGACATCCTGGGCTACTCGCGATCGAATCGCGTCAACGGCAAGGGCTATCACACTGCCAAGCATCTGCGCGAAGCACGCGAGATCGTGACACTGCTCTGCTCGCTGACAATCGTGCAGGAGACCTACCTTGGCGCCCGGCGCGGCGCGACATTGAAAGTGAAACTGCTGCTCGACGAGGCCTCCGCTGAAGCGTGGGAAGAGACCGTTGCTGACGGCGAAAAAATTAAACATCGCATCATCACCAACGAAAAAATATTCCTGCGCTTCAATCCGCATTTGTTTCACGCCGCGGCCGAAGGCACGTCGCAGACGCGCTACATGTACACGCACCAGCTCCGCAAACTCTCGCGCGAGAACGCGCGCACGCACGGACTGACGCTGACGCTGGGCGTGCATCTGCCGATTAAATTCCGCCTCAGTGACTGCCAGCCGCTGAAGCTCAGCGCGCGCGCGTTTTTACGCATGGCTGGAATCGCCGAAGATGACTACACGCGCTACGAACATATCGAGCGGCTCGAAAACACGCTGCGATACATGGTCGAGCAAGGATACATCGCCAGTTTTGAGACGGGCCGCTTTCGCTACACCGCCGGTCCGGCCGTCGTCGGCGACGCGGCCAAAGGCGCACCCAAGCGACAGCGCGCGCAGCTTGAATTGAAAGCCGAGGCGGGCAATGAACCGCCCGAGCCGATGGAAGAATTATGGACGGTCGAGGCGCCGGATTTTCTGCGCCAGCTTTTGAAAAACGATCAGGCCGCGATGGGCGTGCAACGCGATCTTGACGCGCTGGCCGCCGCCGCGCCGCGTTCGACGCGCTCCAACCAGTCCCTGCTGCCGGGAGTGGAAATCGGCGGACGTCCGCCCGACGCGTCCGAGTTGTTGAAGCGCGTGCGGACAACCTTGAATCTTCAGCAAGCCGAACTCGCGCGCCGACTGAACGTGACGCAGGCGGCCGTCTCTCTGGCAGAAGCCGGCAAGCGGCCGAAAATGGCGCAGCGCTTGTTGGAACTGGCCCGGCGACTAACGCCCGAAACTTAGGGCGTCTCTGCCCGCGCGAACAACGACTCATCTGTTGTGTGGGCGCAGAGGCCCGCACCACTTTAAGGACTATCGCTTCTGCCGGTGAATTGAATCAATCACATGCATGGGAAGCGTGACCGTGCCCGACGCCATCTCGACGGTGATCGACTCCGACGTGATCGCGGTGAGCGTGATCTCAAACCGGCTTCCTTCGCGCAATGTCAGAATCCAATCCCGGAATTTTGGAGCCGCCCGTTTGGCGTTGGGGTCCTTGGGGAAAACCAACGTGCGAACCGGAGCGAGTCCGATCGTGAAATCTCCGCCGCCGTCGTCTCGCGTGGTAATTTCGCGCGCGAGCAGATCGAGCGAAACAATCTCCACGTTGTCCATGCGAGCCAGTTCTTGCGTGGTGTGCAGCAGGTCTGAGCCTTTTTTCTTATCCTTTTCCGCTTTCTCTTTTTCCGCCTGTTCTTTTTCGGGATCCTTCATTTCTCCCGCCGCGGGATCAGGCTTGGGCGCTTCCTTGCGGCGGAAATCCACGCCCGGCTTTTCGTCGTCGGCAACGGTAATGGGCGCGGGCAGATCGCCGGGCTCGGGAATCGGCGGAGCCAGATCGATCTTGCGCATCAGCGTGCGCGGCAGCTTCAGCTCCACGCCGCCCGGCAACATGAAAAGCGCGTCCTTCTCGTCGATTTTCAATAGCATCGCCCGGAACGTCTCGCCGCTTTGCAGAAGCACGCCATGCGGCGCGCCCAGTCCGGCTCGGCGGGTCTTCTTCTCCGCGTCGGCCGGCGGCGGCGCGGTCGATTCTCCACGCTTTGCCGGCACTGGCGGCGCGCTACGCTGCGGCTCAAAGCGATCTATTTCAGCGATGCCGATCGAAACCGGCTTTGCGTCCTTGGCCAGAAACTCCGGGCTAAATTTAAATGAATCCATGGCAGCGGCGGAGAGATCTCCCGAGAGCCGTTCGCCCGACGCCAGCCAGATGCAACTGAAATGCGCCGGCCTTTCAACAGTGACGATCCGGTCGAAAAGAATGTCGTCGATGACGAGATCCTGACCCTTGTTTGCGCCGGCCCGAAAGAATCGCGCGCGCACGATCGGCACCTTCGACCGCACGCCAATGAAGTCGCCGACGGCCGGCCCGCCTGCCGCGCGCGGATAGCCGAAATTGAAAACTTCGGCAAGTTGCCGGCCCGCGCGATCATAGACCGCAAGGCCGATGCTCATCGGACCGTCGGACTGAACAATGGCGCCGACCATGGTCACGCCGCCGCTGCGATGCTCGCCCGTTTTGGCCTCATAGCTTCCCGGGATGGCAAAAATGACTTCACAATCCTGCTTCTCGATCTGCCCCGCGAGGCCACGGCTGACGCCGGACAAATCGACCTCCACCGTCTTGATCGCCACGCCGCCGAGCGGCCGCAGCAACGCCCCCCATTTCGAATACGCATCCTCGATGCGCGCGCCGGGCTTGAGATCAACGGGCTTTTTCTGAGCATCGCGCGCTTCGGGATCGGGCGCCTTGTCCATCGTCAGCATGCGCATGCCGGAGAGACTGCGCGATGCCGCGTCGCGGAAATTAGTGAAAGGCGCCGCGCCGTCTTCCGCCGCGTCGCGCAAATCCCATCGCTCGGCTAGTACCACGCCG
>Ga0105047_10020889_pt1 | contig 10035 bp, 10 predicted proteins | sample MAT04_FD_78384 | JGI IMG/M metagenome (GOLD analysis project Ga0105047, IMG submission 78384) | Freshwater microbial communities from Lake Fryxell liftoff mats and glacier meltwater in Antarctica - MAT-04 (megahit assembly) | ecosystem: Environmental > Aquatic > Freshwater > Ice > Liftoff...
CGGCCATCGCCGCAGGCGACGCGGCGCAGCGCCCGGCAGTGGAGCAGGCCCTGTCACACCTGGAGCAGCAGGGCTGGATGCTGCGCGGGCCGGTCACGCGCATCTGGGCCGGCGAGCGCGACCACGACACGCTGGTGGCGGGGCTAGACGCCCAGGACACGGCCCTCGTCGAGCACATCCTGGCCCGCATCGCAGAAGCCCAATGACCTGCCACGCCGCGGCAGCCAGCGCGTCCCAGCGCGAGGCAATGATGCGACGGCGAATGCCACTGAAAGAGACGACGATACGGCAACGACCGTGGAGCGACCTGTCCCCCACGCAGCGCCGGCTCAGCCTGACGGCGACGCCCCGCAACGCCATCTACGGTCGCCGCCGACGCCGCTGGCGTTCAGTGCCGCGAGGCGCACACAGTCGTCGAGGCAGGCAAAAAGCGGTGATGGAGGGCTTTGCATAGATGTCGCTGCTGACGGCTACGATTGTTCTGCCAAACACGATAAACCACTGCTGCGAGCCCTTGGGCCACCTGGCGTCAACGCGTTCGCCCCATCTCACGCAGATTTGGCGCTACGCGATTCCTGCTGGAGCCTATGGTAATAGCGTACGGCCTGTACGCTCTACGCTATAATAAAACGTAGAGCGTACAGGCTGTCAATACACAGGTGCAGCCTTACGGCACCTGTGCGCTGCGTGCGTCGCGCAGGTGCAGCTCAATCGGCACCTCGCCCGCGAACACCACCACCAGCACCAGGCCGAGATCGTCCCCAACGGGTACCGTCAGCTCCAGGGGGGCGTACTCGCCAGGCAGCACGTCGGCCTGCACACCGGCCCCGACCGCGTAGCTGTTCCCATTGCTGTCGCGCAGCGAGAACACGCTGATGGGCACGGTGATCGTCTCGGCACTCGTGTTCGTCACCGTCCCGCGTACCACCACACCGGGGGCGCCATCAGGATTTGGCTCCAAGGCCAGCACGTCGATCCGGGTGCGGGCCGTGACCCCACTCGCCAGCACCGCCGACATCGGCAGGCCACCTACGACCTCTGGCAGCGCCGACACCACCGACGGGAGGAGCCGCTGAAGGTCGTCGAGGCTGATCTGGGGGCGCGGTGTCAGCGCCCCCACCGTCTGCGCCAGGGCCACCTCGGTGCTCGTCAGCATCGCCTGGCGCTCGAACGTCACTTGCAGCGCGGTGGTCGCCTGCTTGGTCTGCGTGCTCACCTGCCAGATGATGATGAGGCCCACGAGGGCGCCAATCACGGGCAGCCAGGGGAAGGAGCGTTCGGGGCGCATGCGCGTCGCTCCTGTTAGGCCGCGTCGCTGCGCGGCATGATTGTCCTGGCCCGCGACGGGTGGCGCAGCTTGCGGAGCGCCGACGCTTCGAGCTGACGGATACGCTCACGGCTCAGACCGAAGCGGTGGCCGACTTCTTCAAGCGTGCGGTACTGGCCGTCATGCAGCCCGTAGCGCAGCTCAATCAGGCGCCGCTCACGCGGCGGCAGCGTCGCCACCGCCGCGCGCAGCGCGTCGCTCACCATTGCCGCCTCGGCCTCGCCGGCGGTGTCTGCCGGAGCCGGGATGAACGCCCCCAGCCGACGATCTGCTCCGTCGTCGTTGGAGATAGCCCGGTCGAGCGAGTCCACATAAGCGACCCGGATCGCATCGCGCACGGCGGCCAGCTTTTTCGCTGTCCACGGCCCAGCAGCGCCATGCTTCGCCACTACCTTGCCCTCCGCCTCCTTGCGTGCCGCCGGCAGGTTCAGGCGCTCCACCAGCTCCGCATCGCTCGGCTCGCGCCCCAGGGTGCTCGTCAGTTCGTTCTGGGCCGCGTAATAGGCGCGGGCATCGTCAGAGCGATGCACCGGCAGACGCACCAGGCGACTCGTCTCGGCCAGTGAGCGCGTCACGGCCTGGCGTATCCACCATGTCGCATAGGTCGAAAACTTCAGCCCCTTGGCGATGTCGAACTTTTCGAGCGCCCGCATCAACCCGATAGTGCCATCTTGGATCAGGTCAAGCAGGGGCAGACCGCGATCTTGATACCGCTTCGCAATGCTCACCACCAGGCGCAGGTTCGCCGTGAGCATCCGGGCGCGTGCGGCCTCGCCAGCCTCGCAGGTGGCGTGGAGCGTGCGGCGAACCGGGGGCGCGATCTGACCGCCTGCGGCCAGCGTGGCGGCAGCGACGGTACCGGCGTTGATGGCGTGCATCAGCGCGGCCTCCTCCGCCGCCGTCAGCAGCGCCGTCGCGCCAATCTCGCGCAAGTAGAGGGTGATACCGTCGGGGAGCCCCGCCAACTCGTCAGCGGGGCGGGGAGCGGCCAGGAGGTCAGCTTCCAGCAACAGCACGTCGGCCAGGTCGGTGATCGTTGGCTCCGTGGCTTCCAGGCCCACGGCGCACCGCAGCGCCTTCATCGAGATGGTCTCCTCTCCGGCTTCAGGTCAGTCGCGTCAGGCTGGTCAGGCCCAGCGCGGGTCAGTCGCGCGCCGCTGGTCAGGCGGCGCGCGGGCGGCGCGGCACAAGGTCAGCCGTTTGCCGCGTAGCGGCGGGCACCTGCTATCGTGGCAGGCCAGGCATGCCACGCCGCCCGCAGCGCGTCATCGTCGAGCGCCATCCCCATGCGGGCCTCAGCAGCCGCACGGCTCAGCGAGACCCAGCGCGCGTTGTGCGCGTACCAGGCCAGGCCCGCAGGTGCATCGTCTGGCGGCAGTGGCGTCTCGCTCCAGTCAGCAGTGACAAGCGAGAAATCGGCGGGACTCTCCCAGCGCTGGCCGATCTTGCGCCCGCGTGCCGGCAGATGCTCGATGTACGTACATCGTTCCGGGGGTACATCCAGCGCGCTGCACAGCTCGTGGCACAGCACGGATGCCAGCCACGTCACGCGGTTGGTGATCGTCGTGGAATCGTTGCGGAAGTCCAGCTGCTGCGCGAGTTCGCCATCGAGCGCAGAGACGACCACGACGACCTGTGGCCCGTCCGAGCTGTGCCAGGAGCGCCAGCGCACGAGGCACCGGCCCTCGTAGGTGGCCGGCAGCAACACGCCGCCAAACAGCGCTGGGTAGCGCAACAGGCGCAGCTCCATGCCTGCCACTTGGGGCGGTACCAGCTCGCGCAGCCGCTCAATCGGGTCGGCCTCGCACCACAGTACGCTCTCGGCGGTCTCCAGACGGGCCAGTTCCCCTTCACGGCGCCACGCGCTGACGGCCTCGCCGTTGAAGGCCAGCACCCCCGTGTTCAGCACCGCCAGGGCGTCAGGCCAGCCCGCGTCGATGCTGCTGCCATCGACCCACGGGTAGACCCGCGCAGTCAGCAAGGGCGCCTGCTCGCCGCGCATGCCGGCCAGCAGGCGGCGCGTCGTGATATGGCTGACGGCCCAGCGGCGGATCTCGTGCGAGTGCAGCCGCCAGGGCAGATCCGCGTTCCAGCCGGCCACCACGTCATCACGAAACGGCTTGTAGAGCAGCTCGGCGACGGCTTCCCCAACCTCGGCGGCGAGCAGGGAGAAGGCCAATGCCGACACCCCGCTTCCCCCATAGCCCCAGGTGAGATCACCCTTGCGCGCGGCAACGCCCGTCATCGGCAGCGGCCTCGCGTTTGCCCGCACGAACCATCGCCCGCTCGAGTCTCGCCAGCCGTGGTATGTCGCCCCCATTGGTGTCTCGCTCCGCTCGTGGGAGCGACGGCCATTCCGCCGCTCCGTCAGGTGGTTTAGATAACCCGGCGCTCGCGCAAGGTGAGCCCGTCGCCGCTCGCAGGCGGCGCATCGCCCAGCAGATCCATACGGCGCCCGCGCCGGGGGGCGGCGGTATCAAGCGACTCATGATCCAGCTCCAGGCTGCGCCCGGCCCGCAGCTCGCCCCCCTCCACAACCAGCAGGCCGAGATCCGCGCGGGCGGTGCGGATCTCGACGGGGCTGGGTGCGTCCGCAATGCCCACGTCGCGGGCGCTGCGCGGCTCCTCACCAATCGAAATGAGGCTGCTGCGTGCTACCGTGCCGACGGCCCGCAGCACACGCCCGATTTCTGCCGTCGTGCGATCCTTCGGCTCCCGGTCGAGCAGCCCCTGGATCTGGACTATCATCGCGGCGGCCTCGCTGTCACCGAAGAAGTTGAGGCGCTCCACCTTGCCGATCAGCTCTTTCAGGCTGCCCAGCGAGCGATTATGCACGGCGTCCTTCCCGTGCATCGAGCCCAGCACGTCGGCGCTCACCTGATAGATCAGGCCGCGCAGCTGCGCGACCAGACCCGCCAGAAAGCCGTCGATCAGCGCCTCTTTCTTCGCGCGGGCCTGCGCCAGCACCTCGCGATTCATGTCGTCAATGAGCGTGCGACGGCGCTCCTCGGCCTCCTCGGCAGCACTGACACGCGTGCGCAGGGCGGCCACCTTCGCCTCACTGGCAGCAGCGCTGGACTCGCCCTGCGCCAGCAGCGAAGTCAGGGGCACGAGACCGTAGCTCACGTCGAGCTTGAAGCTGGCACCGATCTCCGGGGCCGGAGGGACGGCTGCCCGAATGCGCTTCCACGTCGCGCTGACAAACGCCTCCTGCGCGCCCAGCCGATCCGCATCCAGCACGCCCTCCATCTGGTTCAGCACCCGGTACGCCCGGCGCGAGGCGATGGCGTACTGCGCGCGCAGCAACTCCATGATCTGCGGGTAGTCGCGCATAATTTCGTCGCGTAGTGCGAGATAGTCGGCCTCCGCCTGCGCATGCGCGGCCTTCCAGCCAGGAAACGCCGTGGCTGGCACGAAGCTGCCCCAGGGCGATTTGAAGCTGAATCGCTCCAGGGTGCGGTAAATCACCCGCTCTACGGCCACCAGGCGATTGAAATAGGTGTCAGGCAGCAGCCGCTTCTCCCCGAGCCGGAAGATACTGCTGACGGCCTTTGCCTCATCACCAGAGAGCGGCGGAAGGCCAAGATCGTCGAGATCGAGGCTCTGCCGCGCCCGCCAGCGGGAGAGCGAGAGATCGACAATCACGCCCTCCTGCATGAGCTGGCTGCCAATCTCCTGCACCGTGATGGTGCCAGCATCCAGGCCCAGGATGGCCGCAATCGTCGCGCGGCGCCGGGCACTCTCCAGACTCGTCGGGTCACTCATGGCGCGCTCCTGTGGTTCGATGCAGTCAGTGATGTCAGGGTTGAAGCAAGGGGGCGAACGTGATCGCCCCCAGCAAAATGGCCTAAAACGCGCGGCCCCGGCGCGGCCCCTCTGGCGCCTGTGGCGCGTCTGGCGTCGCCGCCGCAATCTGTTCCTGAAGGGCAGCCCGGTCTGCAAGCAGCCCGGCATACTCTGGGGGAAGATGCTCGGCATCGTTGCAGGCGTTGATCGCCAGGAGCGTGTAGTAATCGGCCTTCGCCGGACTGGAGGGGCGAAGCAGGGTAAGCGCCCGCTGCGCCAGTTCAATGGTAATGGCTGTCCCACCCGCACGTCGGGCCAGCATGCGAGCCTTGCGCACAACGGCGCCCAGGTCGGCGGCGCTGTACTTTGCGGTCGCTGCGGCCAGCACCGTCACCGCCGTCGGCGCGATCTCAGCACCCTGGCTGCGCGCCTGTGCGGCAATCACGGCCTGCCGCTCCGGCTCATCGGGGAGCAGCACCGGGATAACGGCATCGACGCGCCCGAAGCGCAGCAGCGCATCGTCGATCAGGTCAGGCCGGTTCGACGCGAACGCGACGATGACCTTGCCGCGCAGCGTTTCATCGCTCATAAACTGAAGCATCTGATTGAACAGATTGCTCGCCACGGGGTTGCCGCTCTTGTTACCGCGCTGGCTCATGTCGCTCTGATCCAGCTCATCCAAGAACACCAGACAGGGCGCCAGCGAGCGCACGAACCCGAAGAAGGTCTTGAGTTTCTTCTCGCTCTCGCCCACGAACCCGCCCAGGATGTTCTCGGAGCGCAGCGCGACGGCGTTGAAGCCAATCGCACCCGCCAACCAGCGGATAAAAAACGTTTTCCCCGCTCCGGGGGGGCCGACGAGCATAAACCCCTTCGGCGCGTCATCGACACGGCCTTCGCGCAGTGGCAGGATTACCTCATCCATTGCCCACGCCCGCAGCCGCGCCTGACCGCCCAGCGCCTCATCCGGAATAGGCTCGATCATCTCCGCAACCTCGGTGTAGTCGCTGGCAATGATCGCATCCTTGCGCGCTTTGACGAGCTCCCGGCTGACGCCGCCACCCTGCGCCCCCAGCAGCAGAATATCTTCCATGTGGCGGAGACTCAGGCCGGCGGTGAGGGTGCCGATCTCGTCGGAGCTGATCCCGTCGAGCGCAATGGGCGGCCCCTCGCTGGCGCGGTTCGCCAGATACCACTCCGCGAACGCCACACGCTGCTCGCGCTTCGGCATGGGGATCTCGATGGCCTTGTAGCCGCTCGTGGCCTCGCGGAGATCACCGTGAATGTCGGTCAGGTCGCGCGAGAACAGAAAAATCGGGTTATCGGTGGCGGAGATAGTGCGATCCGTGGCCCAATAGCGCAGCGTCGCCAGGACGGTGCGATCATCGGGCGACATCGCACCCTTGCCAACACTCAGGTGCGCGCTGATAAGATCCGCGCCCTCCAGAATGACGGCAACCTTGCCCTTCCCCCGTGCAGCCACCACCAGCCGCTCCAGCAGCTCCAGGGCCGCCGTCGGGCGCCGCGCCGTCGTGAAGGGGTCATCGGCGGCGTCGCCCTGACCACCGGAGATACCGGCAAGGGCAGCGGCCAGGGGGTTCGCCGACGACGCGGCTGCGGCCTCCAGGCCCAGCAGCTTCATCGCGGCGTCACGCATGGTCTCGAAAGGAAAGCTGATGCCGCGCCCAAGGGTGTACACGGCAACCACGTCGCGCTTGCTCGCAAGTGACGCTACCAGCAGCCCGCGCTGCGTGACGCCCTGGTGGGCGTAGCCGTTGATGTCGCCATGCACAATGAAGGCGTGGGCCTCGCCAGCCGTGAAGCTGACGGTGAACTGCCGGAACCAGGACGGCATGGGCTGCGGATTAGTGCTGGACATGGACGCCCCCCGTGACATGGACATGCGTCACGCCGTCCTTGTGCTGCTCGACCGTACCAACCTCGCTGAGAGCGACCCCGCCGGCCTGAAGCTGTGCGATCACGGCGTCGGTGATCGCCTTCGCCTGCTCAAAGCTCACCTGGCCGTCAACCATAATCTGCACCTTGCCGCCGGGCAGCACGAAGACTTTGATTTCCACGGGCGTCTCTCCTGTCAGATGTGACCGCTACCCCGTCCTCGCGCGTCCTAGAGCTTAACCGTCAAGACCATCGCCGCCTGCGTCACGCCGCCGTTATCGACCATGACCTGCTGCTGCCCAACCTTGCCGAACCGGGCCAGCGCCGCCTTCACCTGCTGGGCGAAGAGGGCATCAGCGGCAAGGGCCAGCAGATTGCTCAGGGCGGCTACTAGCTCGTTGCCACGCACCTCGTTGTAGCCCTCAGTCGCATAGGTAGACACGCGCCCGCCCTCGACGTAGAGCACCAGCGAGCCGACATAGACCAGGAGGCGATTGCCCTGCTGCCCGACGTTCGCCCGCTCATCTGCCGTCAGGACGCCGGGCTGGCTCAGGTAGCTCTGGACGACCGGCAGCACGACCTCCGGCACGAGCAGGGCCAGCAGCTTCTCCTCGGTGACAGCGGCCTTGGTAATAGACACGGCGAGATTACAAGGCATAGGGCTTCACTCCTCGCGTTTCGTTGCGGTCACTGATGACAGGGATCGGTGCTGGCTAGAAGCCGGTGTGCAGTTGCAGCAGCAGCAGCAGGAAGATGACATTGAGTGACATACTCACCACCAAGGCACACACCTTGATCAGCCACCAGACGAAGGCCAGGTACGTGAGAACGTTAAAGTCGTCCGGCATACGCTCCTCATGTCAACTTGAAGCCATCGAGATGTACGCTTGAATAGCACGTCGCGTTAAGATGACTATAACACCTTGTGTGCTGGTTGTCAATACCCCATGTCGTCTTGACTTCATCATCATGGCGTGCTAGATTTGTCACAGTGGTTACGAGAGGAGTCCCGTCATGTTCATCGTAGATGGCGCATATGCCCAACAGCTCCGACGCGAGCTGGCAGCCAAGCTGCGCCGTGAGGTGAAACAGGAAGAAGTAGCCCAGGCAGTACGTGAGCGCCTGCTCCGGCGCGGCGTGGTAACGCGAGGAGTAGGACGCCAGAGCATTGGCCGCATCGAGAATGGGAACCTTCGCGAGGTAGACCTAGAGATGATCAACGAGCTGGCAGCGTATTACACCGAGCATGGTCTCGATGCCAGCTTGCTTCTGCGTTACGTGAGAGAGGAGAAAGAAGAAGCGTCTTCTTCTCCCTGACTGTCCTTGGCTCGTTCCGCAACGAGAGCCATCCTACCGGGGGGACAAAGACCTACAATGGGCTCATGACTTCCCGCGTGGGTTCGCTCTATCACCTCTCAGACGCAACGAGCGCTCCCCGTCGCTCAGCGCTCATGCGTATACACATCCATCTGTACCCTCACATGGAGCCCCTGTAAAAAGAGTGTTTTTCGGCTCTGCAAAGCCTGAAACGGTTTTGCTTTGGAAACAGTTGCACGCTGACGTGCGATGAGCGCGAGGCGATTGATGAGTGACTCCGTGGCCCTCGAAGAATCGCACCTTCGCAGCATGGACAGCCTCCCGATTCGGAACACGAGTCTTGACGATCTTGATCTTGACCGGGTAGCTACACATATTGCGCAAGCAACGGCAACGGGACGCTATAGCGGGACGCTGGAGCCGCTCGTGTATCTGCAACGCCAGCGATGCGTTGCCCTTATCGGTGAGACGCTGCACGCAACACCCGCAGGGGTGCTCTGCTTCGGTCACAGGCCACAGGAAACCTTTCCCCATGCGGTCGTTGACCTCGGACACTACGGTGGGTTGGAGCCTGTCTCCTACGACGTGCTCCACCTGGAGCGAGGGATTGGGGGAACCCTGTTTGAGCAGATCGACCGGGTGGAAAGCTATCTCTGGGCCAACATTCACCACGGTATGACCGTCGGTGCAGGGGCGCGGCGTGTGGAACTCCACGAGTATCCGCGCGTCGTGCTGCGCGAGCTCGTGGTCAACTTGATTGCCCACCGTGACTACACCAACTTGCTTTCAACGGCTCGTGTGCAGAAACTTCGTGATCGCATTGAGTGGGTCTCACCCGGTGGGCTGCCCGCTGGCGTCACAATTGAGAACCTCCTCACCGCGCAAGCCTCGCGCAACCCGGCAACCGTTGGGGTGCTGTATCAAGCGGGTCTCGTGGAAGCCTTCGGCCAAGGGCTCGATACCGTTGTCGCTGTGCTGAAACGTGAAGACCTGCAACCACCACGGTTTGAGGATCTTGGTGCTTTCTTCCAGGTCACTATTTGGGGCCGCCCCCTCACCCTTTTTTCGGATCTTGAACTTGCCGCGCGCCTCACAGATCGGCAGCGGCGTATCCTCACGATCATCCGCGCGCAGCGTCGTGCTGCCCCACATGACCTTGCTGCCATGTTTGACCAGCAGGTGACATGGCGCTCGATCCAGCGCGACCTCAAAGAATTGAGCGATGCTGGACTCATCAAGCAAGAAGGCAAAGGACGAGCGGTGCGCTACGTACCGCTCGACTGAGGCGTCGTGTTGGAACACGTTCGCTCGCCAAGCCAGTATGGTGCGGAATCACGACAATCGCGACATCCCCATGTCGCGATTCGCGCACGGCACCCGCAGCAGCGCTACGGGATAGGTTGTCTGCCTGCTTCTACCAGGGCATGTCGCGATTCCAAGGATATGTCTCGATTGCAGGTAAAACTGTCGTGATTTGAGGGTGATACTGTCGTGATTGCATGCTTGTCAATGTCGTGATTAAGCACTAGAATCCAGATCAACAAGTCGCCAGTCTTTTTGCCCCGTCACACCTCCCGTACTACGTCATCGTCAGGCCGTGGGCACAAGCTTGCCTCAGTACCGCCTACGCTGCGCGAGCAGCTCCTGCGGAAGGCATACCAAAAGAGATCGCTGATCTCGTGCCGCCAAGCACCGATGAGCGATCCACC
>Ga0105047_10020892_pt1 | contig 10035 bp, 6 predicted proteins | sample MAT04_FD_78384 | JGI IMG/M metagenome (GOLD analysis project Ga0105047, IMG submission 78384) | Freshwater microbial communities from Lake Fryxell liftoff mats and glacier meltwater in Antarctica - MAT-04 (megahit assembly) | ecosystem: Environmental > Aquatic > Freshwater > Ice > Liftoff...
ATATTTACGCGATTCGACTTCACGTTCGTCGTAATGACGCGATTGGGCAATTTGAAGTCGCAACTTCCGTTTATTGAAACGACTCCCTCGGCGAGTTGCATGATAGCGTCCTTCACTGTGACTCGTCCATCTTCGACGAGGATTTGACCGACGAAATCGGATACTGGCACTTCCGCTGACGGGAAACTCAACATCGCTTTTTTTGGGTGGAGATCGACGCGATACCCTAGATCGTGCCCCGGCCGGAATGTGAGGGTTATCGTGGCAGCGGTCTGCCCGGACGCGGAGAGGTGGTCCCATACTTCCGTCGGCACGTAAGGGATACTTCGCAGCAATACGTCACTTAGCGGAGCATCGTTCGAATCCAATTGAAACTGCCCCTCAGTCGCGTTGGCGTTCAGTTTGCCAGTGATCTTCCATTTGCCCCACTTCAGCTCGTCGGCATCGCCCGTTAAAACGTACGCATCGCCATCGCGCTTGAGGCTGCCGTTGATACCACCGAAGTCGAACTCGGGATGACCCGTTTGCTGAACGCGGATGCGGGCATTGTGGAGTTGAATCGTGGGTATTGTGAACGCTCCGCCACCCTGTGCGAACTTCGGGAACGTCGAAAGCCGCTTGCCGTCCGCATCGAGTCGAAGCAGAATCTCAATGTCGTTCGCTGTCACTTTCGTTGGCGCAACCTGGCTAGTAAGCAAGTTCAGTAGCGACACATCGGCTTCGAGCGAACCGATTTTAATCAGGTCACTCTGCGATTCTGGCGTAGGGTCGGGAATTCGCAGGCTGATCGATGTGCTGCTCGTGCCAACGCCGAGACTGCTCACCTCGACGGTTGTGCCGACCATTTGGCTCAATTGCTGGCTTGCAATCCGCTGGCCATAAGTGCTGTTTAGGTAGCCGCGAATCGCGACCCACCCGAGCCAGAGTACGACAAGCGCGATACCCGTTACCCAGAGCAAAATTCTTGCGATTCGTTTCACCAGACACCCCGAACTGCGGTCGAAGACAGGCCGGAAGTGTGCAACTAATGCGCCACGTGCGATATTATTTCGTAACGACGGCAGGTGGGCAACTGACACCCGTTGCGCAAGGCACGTGTGGCTTGCAGCATGGTGCAGATGTTTTCACCCGACTCGGAAATAGACTTTCGAGGGTACTTTGGCTCGGCACGTAGATACGATCGCCGGGGCGGAGCTGATAATTTGTGGTCGTGTCGCCGAGTTGCACGATCTGTGGGTAGCAAACGGGTAGAACTTCCTGGCAACCATCGGGTTGCGAGGGCCGTACGAGAATCAACTTTCGTTCCTGGGCCTGTCGCGTCAATCCTCCCGCAGCCATCAGGCCATCGAGAACGGTTTCCCGGCCACTCAGCGGGTATGATCCGGGCGAATTGACTTCGCCGAGAACGTAAAACACTTTGCTTTGACGCCCGATTAACCGCACAGTGATTGCGATCTCCTTCTTTTCCTTCGCCTTGACGATTTTCCGTACTTCGGCTTCGATCGTTGCCGGAGTTTTGCCCGTCACGATCAGGCGACCGTACTCGCCGAGTTCGATGTTGCCATCGGGCAGTACGGGTTGATCGGCAGGTATGCGGATCGGCGAATCGAGATCGGCGGTTTGGATCAGAAGCACATCGCCGGGTTCGACGAGATATTCTGCGAGTGGTGTCTTGGCGAGTTCGCGCGGAAGGCTCGGTGGCGGTACGTTGAAGTCACGGAATGCCTCCGCTTCAGGAATGAGTTTGTAAGCCGGTGACGATAAGCCGAACGTTTGCCCAAGGCTTCCGCAGCCCGTTTGCAAGAGAGTGAGAATTGTAAAACTGACGAAACCCATCCACGATATCTTGCCACGCATGACTGAACTCCGTGCGGAACCTTTCCAGTTTTATCGGTCGTTAGGATTGTCGGAGAACAGCTTAACTTACCGGGCCTTTGGAGATGTGACTGGCTGCAACGGGAGGACGGTTCCGAACACGGACTGTCTCAGGAAATAGCGTATTGTTTCTTCGGTAAATAATGCGGCGGCGTTCACGTGCGTTTGCGGGTTGGATATCGTGCCAGACACGGAAAGTCGTACCGTACGATTGGAGAGGATACTGCTGATTTGGCCGATTATCTGAATCGGCAACGGCGTTGCCAGCCGCGCGAGTTGAAGCCCGGTTTGCCGTAAGACGGAGTCGTTCACGCCAATCGAACCCGTACGAATAATTACGGCCAGTGCGAGTCTGCCATCGAGACCAACCGTGCCGTCGGCGTAAAGATCCGCAGTCGAATTCGCGAGTGTGAGCCGCTCGATGCGGAACACGCCACGCGACAACCGCCCGCGAATTTCCCCCGAATTGAATGGCTTCAGAATGGCCGCCGGGGAAACAAACGGAGTGATCCGATCCAGCACGGGCAGCTCTCGCACCGATGCCTGCGCAATATCCGCATATAGTGTCGCCGTCACATCCTCTGCCGCAAGCACATTCTCGCCGCTGATATCGATTCGGCCCGTTATACGCGCGTTGCCGAAGTAGTTAGATTGTCTGAGTTCAGTGAAGACGTTGCCGATTTGCACATTCGAGAAGCGGACCTGTCCTCGAAGATGCCCACCCGCACCCCAATCGGATTCGAGTTGCGCCGTCACGCGGCCATTGCCGATCATTCCGTTTGCATCGCGAATTACCAACTGGCTACCACCTGCGCTCGTTATGAACGTGAATGGTACGCGGACATCGCTGGCCATCAGCCCTGCCACGCGACCGCGATTTAGCCCGAGCGAACCCGTCGCACGAAACTCCGGCCAGAAGTTCCCGCGAATCGTGAGCGACGCTCCACCTTCGATGAGATCGGGCCGGTCGGTGAACGCTTTTAACAAATGTCCGAGATCGGCGCGTTCGATGTCGAGCCTGAAGAAGTTCCGCGAGGGGTTTTCCAGGCTGGCACGTACCCGTGCACGAATGGTCCCACCAGCGATCGGGCCGACCGCGTCCGAGGCTTCAAACAAGCCGTTCCGCAACGCGATTCGCCCCTCGATATCCGAGATCAATCGGCTTCGGCCCCAGCCCAGTCCGCGAAACGAATAGCGCCCACTGCCATTGTTAAAGTCCGACGAATAATCGAACGTGAGATCGACGCACCCGCGTAATGGTACGGCACGAAGCCGCAACGCTTCGGTCAATCTCGCGAGATCGATTCGTCGTAACCGCAGCGAACCATTCTCTTCCTTCGGTGCCTTCTGTTCGGGATAGAGTCCGTTGATTTCGAACGAACCACCGAGCGTTTTGCCTTCCAGTTCGTACTTGATCGCATCGCCGACGAGCGACAACTTGCCAGTCAACTTCGATGCCGGGATGCCTTGCACGGTGAGTTTGTCGGAGGTCACGTTCACATCGGCAACGATGGCGCGGGGTTCGTTCCCCTTCACACCAGGAATCACTCCTTTGACGAGTCCCGACAGTTGCCCTGTTACTCGCACCGGCATTTTGGGAAACGACTTGCCGATCGCGGTCGCATCGACATCGGTGAAGCTCAGATTGAGATCGCCTTTCGCATCCAGTGTCAGAGGAAGGTCGGCAGACCCAGTGAATGTCCCGCCAAACAACAAAGCGGAAAGTTCGCTGATGTTCACGCGTTTGGGGCTGACTTTCCACTTCGCGGACAACGTGCCGGGTGGCGAATCGCCCGTTGTGAGATCGCTGGCGGAAATCGACCCTGATGCCGAAATGGCGACGGGGTTCAACGTGCCGACAATTGTCGCGTCAGTCGTCAATTTTCCTCTAATCGCGATTGGCAACGATAATTCTGGCACGAGTTTTTGCAGTTCGCTGACATCTTTCGGCAACGTCCGGAATGTAGCCCGGAATGCGTATTTTTCGATGATCGCGAGCGTCGCATCACCCGTGACAGGGATGCCTTCTAGGATGGCGGATACATCAGTCAGCGTCGTGTTGCCATCTTTCAAAGTCAGTTTCAGCTTCGCGTTGCGAACGGATCGTTGGAAGATTGTCAATTTTTCGGCATCGAGGTTCGCGTTGGCGGTCCATTTCCGTTGATCGCGCAGATCGTTCACCGCACTGCGAAATTCGATCTTGCCGTTCACTGCACCCGAAACGGGCACTCCACCAGGCATCGCTTTGAAAACTTCCCCGAGTGGCAAGTTCGTCAATCCCAGATCGGCTTTCAGGTCGCCACGCGGTTCGATGTCGGCCGTGGCCATCCCTTTAAATTCGCCACGTTTATTAGTGGCATCGTCCGATACGACCGCCCCTTTTAGCTCGGTGAGCGTCAGTTTGCCATCGCAGTAAAGGACATTTGCCGAAAGATCCCGGACTTGCAAACCCTCGAAACGCATCGCTGCCGATGTGAGTTGGCCGCGAAAGGTGTAACCCTTCGAACTCGTCGCGTTGCCGATTTCGACCGACATACTGGCGACGATTGTCACTTGGCCTTCGAGCCGATAGTCGAGTTTGATGTTCAGTTTTTCGAGCAATTCGGCGATTGCGACATCCTTGAGCGTGATCTTCGCCGACGCAATGGTCGGCTCCGCATTCGGTTGCGTAGCGAACAATGGAGCGGACGTGAGGAGTACGAATAATGCACAAGTCATCGGTGAGCCTAAATAGACAACTGTTTCGTCTATCGGATTCATCGGCAATTTCGCTGCCAAACGGCCACCAAAGTGCCGCCAAGAAGTAAAACAGGGCTCCAATCGCGGCGATTTTGGTGTAATTGACTCCACCACTTACCCACCCACCCATCCCTGGACTCATTCCCGAATTTCGGAACCAACCTAACCCACCAACGACTTACGTCCGATTTTGATGGTATGGAATCAAGCCAGAACTAAATTTTTGCTCCGCGCCACCTGCTTATTGGGTCTGTGGGTTCCGTAGTTCTTTGGGCATTTCCTAAATCGTTTCGCGTTCGATTCGGTAAAAATATTCGAACAAAAACACCGTGGTGGCTGCTCCGAAGAGGTGCCAGAGCCAATGCGTGCCCATCGGCCAATCGACGACGTTTGCGCCGTCGATGAGCCGAAAGAACCAGGCATGGCTGAAGGTGAGGAGGGCTGCGAGTATCCACTTGCCGTGCCGGAACCGCGTGCGGGCCAGCACGATTATCAGTGGGAGTAAAATCACCGCTGCGAGTGAGGCATACGACAAATTCACCGCCATGTTCGGTCGGGTGGCGAGAGAGTTGCGGAAAATGCCGCGAAAGACAACGCCGTTTAGGAACAGATACGCAATCACGACACCCGCAACCGATGCGACAATTCGCAGCCAACCCGCCCCGCGACTCAACCGTACGATGAGGGTAATCGCCCCCGCTAACGCGAGCAACGAGATCGGCAAGACATCGGCGAGGAAGTACGCGAACTGCGTACGGCACGCATGGTACAACGTGCCGCCGATGCCTCCAACTAATAGCACCGGCAAGCAAGCGGATACGAACGGAAATGCCCGATATCGACCGCGTAATTTCACGATCCAGTAAGCGACGATCGCGACGAATACGAATGCCGTGACGGTGTTCCACGGTTCCGCAATTGTCCGTGCGTCGTGTGCGAACGGGTCGGCGGGCGTTTCGACGTATCGCGGCCCGCCGTCAGCGAGATGGCCGGGTGGCTTGCTCAAAAAGAAGTTATCCGGTGGTGGCACCGATAAGTCGGTAGAAGCGATCTCAGGATTTTGCTCGGGCACGCGGCACCAGTCGAACGGTATAAGTTTAGTCGAGTCCTCATGTTATAGCGATATTTGACGCGAGAGATTTCCTATCTGTTGCAACAAAAAGAAATTTGCAAGAGATTGCTTGACGCCCCTTTCTGCGTTTCCTAAGAAGCGTCTACCTCGAACCGATCGCGGCACGATTACGCAGTGCGAATTGCTCTGCGAACGATCGTTCGCGGTTGGTTTTTTGGAGTTTCCCGAGTCGGACGCCGATACGTGTGAGTAACCGGACCGATCTCGATATCCCAGCTTTTTTGAGAGGATGGAACGAAGCCATGTTTGCACGCCTAGCAGCGCGATTCGCGCAACCCACAGTAGACGAAGTGCTACCTTGGGAAGCGTCCGCACCCGACGGCGCACGCTGCGCCACCGCCGATGCCGATGCGGATGAAGAAGATGACGACGATGACGACGACGACGATGAGGATGACGACCTCGCCGACGACGTCGATGATCTGGACGACGACGACGATCTGGACGACGACGACGATCTCGACGACGACCTGGATGATCTTGACGACCTCGACGATGACGACGACGACGATGACGACGATGACGACGAGGAAGAAGAAGACGAACCCGCAGTATAATTGCTGAACGGAGCCACGCGGACGTAAGTTCGCGTGGCTTTTTCGATTGCTCGTGGTGTGTGCTCAGCTATAATTCAGTTATGTTCTGTTGTCTTCACATGCGCCAAATCGGCGGAGGAGAAGACCGATGCCCAGCCCAAGCCAGCGTAAAAATTCGTCGATACTCACCCAACTTGCCGAGTGTCCGCAAATCGATTTCGAGATGGGATTCTTTGCCTCGCTGTTGAAGCGAGTACCCGATTTTGCCGAAGTACTCCGCGCACAGGCGTCGAATCTCACGGCGAAAGGCCAACTTAAAGAAGGATTATTAGTCGACCGGCTGTTGGTCGAGGTGCGCCCGAAAGATGCGACAGCGCGGTACAATCTTGCGTGCCGATATTCCGTATTGAAACAACGCGAACTGGCCCTGAAAACGCTCCGACATGCCATCGAATTGGGCTACCGCGATTTTCGCTACATGATCCAAGACAACGATCTCAACGCGATACACAAAGACCCGCGATTCCGGCAGATGCTACTCGAATTCGGTGCAATCTAATCGCGGTTTTCGAGGCGTTCGCGATAGATCTGGCGAGTGCGTGCCAGTGGATCGTTCGGTCCCGCGTCTTCCGGTGCCCACGTTGGCCGCGCGCGACGACGCGGTGCGACTCGAGCCGATTTACCCGTTAATACTTGCATCATGATTATGCCGAAAAATGCGGTCGCCACGCAGAATCCTGCCGCATGCAAATAGCCCGCCGAACGATTCGCCTTTGGCTTGAACAGCATGACATCCGTCGGCTCGGCAGGGTCGTAGTAACACGTCTCCCGCGAGTCGATGCTGTATCGCGATTCGAACTCTTGCATCGCGGCTTTGCCGTAGAGATCGCTGTTTTCACAGTCGATTCGTTTACCGCGAAGCTCTCGTCCGTCGACTTCGTAGCGATAGACGATACTCGGCGTGAACACCCAAACCATCTCGCCTTTTGTCGCGGTCGACGACTGTTCGAATTCGAGCAATTCAACGGTCGCCTGCGTCGAATGAAAGCCGGTCTTGATGTACTGGAATCGCTCGTGAATTTGCCAGCCATGCATGCCGATCAGCATGCCCAGACCCGCGATCAGCAGAAGCACAATGCGGATATTCCCGAGCGGACCCCGTAGCCAATTCATCGCAGTTCGACCTCAATTGCGGTGAGCTTCCCGTGTAAATGTGCCGCGCTGTTTCGCAAATGCAACCGAGTTACCGCCCCGGTTGGAATTCGACTCGCGGATACGGCTATCAGTTCGGGTGTGACGAGACTTTTCCATTTCAAACGGAAGGTGTAACGTGCCGCAAAACATCGATTGGCTCTACCATCGCAAAGGCTGAACGACGTGCAAGAACGCTCAGGGGTTCCTTGAGCAACACGGTACGACGGTCGCAGAAACAGCAGATGCCACCAAGCGAAAGATCGCGGCACCTGAAGCGCTGACGTTACTTGCGGGCATCGCAACGATCGTGGCCGCACGCGGGAAAAAGATCGTCACGCTCGATCTGATAGGGAATCGGCCCACGGACGACGAAATCCTTACGCTACTCATCGGCCCAACAGGCAATTTGAAAGCACCAACAGCCCGCGTAGGCAAAACGATGCTCGTCGGCTTCAACGAAGAAGCCTACCGCATGGTGCTGGGTTAACCGCGTCGCCTTGGTCCGATTCTTGGCGGGGCGGTGAGTGGGTCTTCGGGCCAGTCGTGTTTTGGGTAGCGTCCGCGGAGTTCTTTCCGCACCTGTGGGTAGGTGTTCTTCCAGAAGCTGGCGAGGTCGTCGGTCACTTGTTGCGGGCGATAGTTCGGCGCAAGCAAGTGAACGAGCACTTTCACGCGGCCGTCGGCGACGCGCGGCGTCTCGGTCATGCCGAAGAGTTCCTGGATGCGGGCGGCCAAAATCGGCGGGCGGCCTTCCTCGTATTGAAGCGCGATTTCACTGCCGCTCGGCACCGATAATCGCTCCGGTGCTTGCCGTTCGATCATTTGAAATTGCGCATGCGGCATCGAGCCACGCATCGCTTCCAGCCAGTTCGCATTCCGCAAATCGACGAAACTCCGTCGGCCCTGACATAGCGATGTCAGCATCGCCTGCATATCGTCCGGCTCGAACGCGGGGAGGTTCCACTCTGGCACCCACATTCGCAAACATCGCACCCGCAACCGGAACAATCCGGCGGCCGTATCCGCAGGTGGCAACACCTTGTCGAGATTCCGGCTGGCGGCTTCGGACAGGATCTGCGCGGCCTCGGCTTCGTACGTGATATGCCCGTCAGTTTCGTCGATGACAAAGTCGGCGAATCGCGTGCGTTTGCGAGCGATTAATCGCTCGGTCGATGCGTCGAAAACGATCTCGTTCTTCACGCTTGTTTCGTTCGCCGGTAACCATTCGCGACGTACGCCGGAGGCTAACCGCACGAACGACTCGACGCCCCCCGCATCGACGTCGATCGCTACGAACAAGTCGGGTTCGATGACCCCGCTCGATGTTGCCAGTTTCACGCCACGCCCGCCGATCATTCGTGCCCGGCGATCGTTGCGTTCGCGCCGACGACACAATCGATCCGGGTATCCAGCGAAGATTGACCGCAACAACGGGGTAGGTTCGTCGGTTTCCGCGTGGAGATTCATCGAGCGTAGCAGCTGATTACGCGCATCGAGCACGCCGCGAACGCCACCGCGATGGAGTGTGCCGAGGTGCGAATGCAAACGCCCCGTCCGCTCGAATTCTTCGATGACTTCCACGCGGTCGAGCACGTCCGATTCGGTCGAAGTGGCAGTTCGATTCGAGTCGTATTCGCGAACGAACGGATCACGGTCGGAGAGGATCGCCGCCGCCAGTGACGCACGGCGAACGCAGCCGAGGCGTTCGCCTTCGACGAGCATTCGCCCGAGTCGAGGGTGTAACGGCAACGCCGCGAGTTGCTGGCCGATGTCCGTCAATTGGCTGTTTTTGTAGGCTCCCAGCAAGCTCAGGAGATCGGTCGCTTGCCGCAGAGTTTCCGGTTTCGGCGGGTCGATCCACGGGAATGCGGCGAGGTCGGTTTCGCCCATCGCGAGCAGTTGCAGCACTGCCGGCGCGAGATCGACGCGGCGAATTTCGGGTTCGGTCACATCGGGCCGCGCACGTTGGCTCGCTTCGTCCCAGAGGCGTATGCACGTGCCCGGTTGCGTACGACCTGCCCGACCCGCTCGCTGATCGGTCGACGCTTTCGAGATCGGCACCAGCCGCAGACGATCCATGCCGATAGTGGCGTCGAACTCCATCTGCCGGGCCAAGCCGGTATCGATGACTACCGTCACTCCGTTAACCGTCACCGATGTTTCTGCGACGTTCGTTGCGAGAACGACCTTTCGTCGTTCGTGTTTCAGAAGTGCGCGATCTTGCTCTTCCGGCGAAAGTTCGCCATGGAGCGGGAGAATCAGCAAGTTTCGCTCGGTGGCAAGTCGTTCGAGTTGCTCTTCGGTTTGGCGTATCTCGCGCAAGCCCGGCAAGAAAACGAGTAGGTCCCCCTCGTGCGAATCGATGTACTCGCGTACCGCTTGGGCGGCCGCTTCGGTGATTGGCATATCGGATCGGCGAGCGCGATACCGGATTTCGACAGGGTACGTTCGCCCCTCACTGACAACGGTTGGGCAGTCCCCGAGATACTTCGCGACTGCGGCCGTGTCGAGCGTGGCAGACATCACGACCGTACGCAATTCGGGCCGTACCGTTTGGCG
>Ga0105047_10020893_pt1 | contig 10034 bp, 10 predicted proteins | sample MAT04_FD_78384 | JGI IMG/M metagenome (GOLD analysis project Ga0105047, IMG submission 78384) | Freshwater microbial communities from Lake Fryxell liftoff mats and glacier meltwater in Antarctica - MAT-04 (megahit assembly) | ecosystem: Environmental > Aquatic > Freshwater > Ice > Liftoff...
CGCGGCATGGCCGAGTTCGGCATGCGCCAGCCCGCGATCGCGGTATTCGGCCCAGGCCTGCGGCAGCAAGACCACCAGGCGGTCCTGCACCGCCAGCATGCGCGGCCAGTCCTCCTGGGTGCGGTAGATTTCCTTGAGGTTGCGCAGCATGCGGGCGATGATTTCGCGCGCCGGCGCGGCCTGCAGGTACAGGCCCAGCGGCACCTCGAACTCGTCGACCAGCCCGCTGCGCCGGCGATAGGGCTCCAGCCGCTCGGCCAGTTGTTCGCGGCTCAGCGACTGCCCATCGATCGGATCGATCACCACCTGCCCCTTGGGCAGGTTGACCTTGACCATGAAATGGCCGGGAAAGCCGACGCCGCGCGCCGCCAGGCCCATGCCCTGGGCCAGCTCGAGCCAGACGACGGCGAGCGAGATCGGTATCGCGCAGCGGGTCTTCAGCACCACGCTGACATAACTGTTGTCCGGGTCGTAGTAGTTGTTGACGTTGGCGCGGAAACTCAGGTCGCGAAAGAAGAACTGGTTGACCGCGCGCAGCTTCTGCAGCGGCATCGCGTCGGCGGGCAAGCGCCGCTTGAGCCGCGCCAGCAGCTGGTCGACTTCGCCCAGCACCTGCTGCACATCCAGATCGGGGTATTCGTCCTGCCCGATGCTGATGGCCGCCTCCAGCAGCGGAAACTCCTCGTCGCTCTGCACCAGCGAGGCAAAGTACTCCAGCGGGCTGGGAACGGCGTAGTTCAACTGCATGCGCGTATCGCCTTTCTCATCGGAAATGAAACCGCCTGTGAGCCATTCTGACCACGAATCGCCATCCTGCCAATACATGAAGCACCGGATGCCAAGCCTGCCGTCCGTTCTTCAGTGCCGCAGGAGCTGGCGCAGCTTCAGGCCGGCCGCCCACAGGACCGCAAAATACAGCACGCCCGAACCCAGCAGCACCAGGCCCAGCATGCCGACCCGGCGCAGATCCGACACCGCCGGCCCGATCCAGGGCAGGCTGCTGGCGGCCCACATCAGGAACACCGCCAGCAGGGCCGTGCTGGCCAGCACCTGCAGGGTAAACATGCCCCAGCCCGGCTGCGGCACATAGGCGCCGCGGCGGATCAGCCCCAGCAGCAGCAGCAGCGCGTTGATCATGGCGCCCACGCTGATGGCGAGCGTCAGGCCGGCATGGGCCAGCCAGGGCACGAAGGCCAGGTTCAGCAGCTGGGTGACCACCAGCACCAGGATCGCGATGCGCACCGGCGTGCGGATGTCCTGGCTGGCATAGAAACCCGGCGCCAGCACCTTGATCGCCACGATGCCCAGCAGACCGGCGCCGTAACCCATCAGGGCCGACGTGGTCTGCTGCACGTCGCGGGCCGAGAATGCGCCGCGCTGGTACAGCGTTGCCACCAGCGGCTGGGCAAACACCAGCAGGGCCAGCGTGCAGGGCACGGCCAGCAACACCACCAGGCGCAGCCCCCAGTCGAGCATCGCCGAGTATTTTTCGGCATCGTTCGATGCCTTGGCGGCAACCAGCTGCGGCGTCAGCACCACCCCCAGCGCGACGCCGAGCATCGCGGTGGGAAACTCCATCAGCCGTTCGGCGTAACTCATCCAGCTGACGCTGCCCGGCGTCAGGTGCGAGGCGATCTGCAGGTTGATGATGGCCGACAGGTGGGCCACTCCCACGCCGAGCAGCGCCGGCCCCATCAGCCTGGCGATGCGGCGCGTGCCGGAGTCGGCCCAGGCCAGCCTCAGCTCGCTCCAGCGCCACTGCACCCGCGGCATCAGTCCGAGCCGGCGCAGCGCATGGAACTGCAGCGCCAACTGCAGGACCCCACCGCCGATCACGCCCATCACCATGGCGTAGATCGGCTCGATGCCCAGTTGCCGGAACCATGGCGCACCCAGCCAGGTGGCGGCGATCATGGCCAGGTTGAGCAGCACCGGCGTGAATGCCGGAATGGCAAACCGGCGCCAGGTGTTCAACACCCCCGCGCCCAGGGCCACCAGCGACATGAAACCGATGTAGGGGAACATCCAGCGCGCCATCAGCACCGCCGCCTCGAAACCGCGCGGGTCCTGCTGCAGGCCGCTGGCCATCAGCCAGACCAGCGCCGGCGCGGCCGCCACGCCCACCACACAGGTCACGGCCAGCACCCAGGTCAGGACGGTCGCGACGCGGTCGATCAGCAGCTGGGTGGCGGCTTCACCGTGCTGGGCCTTGCTGGCACCGAGCACCGGGACAAATGCCTGACTGAAGGCGCCCTCGCCGAACAGGCGGCGGAACATGTTGGGCAGGCGAAACGCCACATTGAAGGCGTCGGTCATCGCGGAGGCGCCGAACACCGATGCCATCAGGAGATCGCGCACCATGCCGGTGACGCGTGAGGCCAGGGTCAGCAGGGAAACGGTCGAAGCGGCTTTGAAAAGGCTCACCCGCGGAGTGTAGCCCGGGCCACCCGGCGGCCGTGGCGGCCAGGGGGCGGACCGGGCCACCGGTTTTCAGGCTGCTAGAATCGAGAGCTTTGCTGGCATCATCCTCAGACACAAGGACATCAATTCATGGCATCTACCAAACCCAAAAAGAAGAACCCGCGCCTGGCGTCGGGCCGCAAGCGCGTCCGCCAGGACGTCAAGATCAACGCCGCCAACACCTCGCTGCGTTCCAAGTACCGCACCGCGGTCAAGAACGTCGAGAAGGCGGTCATCGCCGGTGACAAGACCAAGGCCACCGAGCTGTACGCCAAGATGCAGGCCGTCGTCGACACCGTCGCCGACAAGGGCATCTTCCACAAGAACAAGGCCGCCCGCGACAAGAGCCGCCTGAGCACCAAGGTCAAGGCACTCGCCACCGCAGCCCCCACGGCCGCCTGATTCGTCAGGCAAATCGCACGGATTGAAGGCTCCACTGGAACCCGCAATCCGCCGTTTGTAACGGGTGCGCTGTCAGCAAAGCAGAAAAACCGCCGCGAGGCGGTTTTTTTGTGCCCGCACCGATTTACCCCGGCGACGTTGGGCGCCTGACATTACGCCCCGGCATCACCTGCAGGTTGTTGTCGCGCGCAAAATTGACACAGAAATCCCAGGCCAGCACCTCTTCGTCGCGCAGGTCGTGGTGCACCACCACACACTTGGTGCCTTCGCGTATACCGGGCACACACCAGGGGGAATAACCCAGGTGGCTGCCGCGCTGCGGGCCACCGGGCCGGAACTGGCTCATCACGCCGGCGAGCCGTTCCGCCCAGTCGGTGGGGCGGAAAGTCTTGCCGTCCTGGGTCAGGCCCAGGATCACGAATTCATTGGCAGCTTCTGGATTCATCGGTGGGAGTCATGGGGCGCGGGCGTCTGACAGAACTCTAACAGGCAATATTCGCACCAGTCTGACAGGCGGCCGGGGGCACACCAGGCGCATCACGGCAATGCAAAACCGTCACGGATGCCCCCCGAGCCTGGCCATAGAATCCAGAGGAACCGGCCCACCAGGCCCAATGCCCTGAACTGGAGTCCCCATGAACGCCGCCCTGCCCCGCCACATCGAAGCCGCCTCGCCCCACGTGATGAACACCTACGGGCGCGTACCGATCGCCCTGTCGCATGGCCAGGGCTGCCGGGTCTGGGACGTCAACGGCAAGCAGTACCTGGACGCGCTGGCCGGCATCGCCGTCAACACCCTGGGCCATAACCACCCCCAACTGGTGCCGGCCCTGCAGGACCAGGTGGCCCGACTGATCCACACCTCGAACTACTACCACGTACCCAACCAGGAAGTGCTGGCGGCCAAGCTGGTCGAACTCTCGGGCATGACCAACGTGTTCTTCTGCTCCACCGGGCTGGAGGCGAACGAGGCCGCGCTCAAGCTGGCACGCAAGTTCGGCCACGGCAAGGGCATCGAGCGCCCGGAGATCGTGGTCTACGAAAACGCCTTCCATGGCCGCAGTATCGCCACGCTGAGCGCCACCGGCAACCCGAAGGTGCAGGCCGGTTTCGGCCCGCTGGTCGAGGGCTTCATCCGCGTGCCGCTGAACGACATGGACGCCCTGCGCCAGGCGACCGCGGGCAACCCCAACGTGGTCGCGGTGTTCTTCGAGGCGATCCAGGGTGAAGGCGGTATCAACGCCATGCACATCGAGTACCTGCGCCAGGTCCGCGCGCTGTGCGACGAGCGCGACTGGCTCTTGATGATCGACGAGGTGCAGTGCGGCATGGGGCGCACCGGCAAGTGGTTTGCGCACCAATGGGCCGGTATCCGGCCCGACGTGATGCCATTGGCCAAGGGCCTGGGCTCGGGCGTGCCGATCGGCGCGGTCGTGGCCGGCCCGAAGGCGGCCAGCCTGTTCCAGCCGGGCAACCACGGCACCACCTTCGGCGGCAACCCCTTGGCCATGCGGGCCGGCGTAGAAACCATCCGCATCATGGAAGAAGACGGTCTGCTCGCGCATGCCGCCCGCGTCGGCGACCACCTGCATGCGGCCCTGACCCAGGCGCTGGCCGAAGAACTGGCTGCCGGCACCGTGCGCGAACTGCGCGGACAGGGCCTGATGATCGGCATCGCGCTGTCCAGGCCCTGCGGTGCCCTGGTCGGGCAGTGCGCCGACGCCGGCCTGCTGATCAGCGTGACCGCCGACTCGGTGGTGCGCCTGCTGCCACCGCTCATCATGACGACGGTCGAGGCTGATGAGGTGGTGGCCATCCTCTGCCCGCTGATCCGGAAATTTCTCGCGACGGCGCCATGAAGCACTACCTGCAGTTCAGCGATCTGGGAGCCGACGAATACGCCTATCTGTTCGAACGCGCAGCGCTGATCAAGCGCAAGTTCAAGGCCTACGAAAAGCACCACCCGCTGGCAGACCGCACGCTGGCCATGATCTTCGAGAAGGCCTCCACCCGCACGCGCGTGAGCTTCGAGGCCGGCATGTACCAGCTGGGCGGCAGCGTCGTGCACCTGACCACCGGCGACAGCCAGCTCGGACGCGCCGAGCCGATCGAGGACAGTGCCAAGGTCATCAGCCGCATGGTCGACCTGGTGATGATCCGCACCTACGAGCAGACCAAGATCGAACTTTTTGCGGCGCACTCCAGGGTGCCGGTCATCAACGGCCTGACCAACGAGTTCCATCCGTGCCAGATCCTGGCCGACATCTTCACCTTCATCGAGCACCGCGGGTCGATCCAGGGCAAGACCGTGGCCTGGGTGGGCGACGGCAACAACATGGCCAACACCTGGCTGCAGGCCAGCGAGATCCTCGGCTTCAAGGTCCACGTCAGCACACCGGGCGGCTACGAGGTGGACCAGTCCATTGCCGGCATCCGCTCCAGCGACAGCTACCAGGTGTTCAGGAACCCGCTGCAGGCCTGCGCCGGTGCCGACCTGGTGACCACCGACGTCTGGACCAGCATGGGCTACGAAGCCGAGAACGAGGCGCGCAAGAAGGCCTTCGCCGACTGGTGCGTGGACGCGGAGATGATGGCCGCGGCGCGGCCGCAGGCCCTGTTCATGCACTGCCTGCCGGCGCACCGCGGCGAGGAAGTGCAGGCCGACATCATCGACGGGCCGCAGTCGGTGGTCTGGGACGAAGCCGAAAACCGCATGCATGTGCAAAAGGCGCTGATGGAGTACTTGCTGCTGGGTCGCCAGACCTGAGCGGCGCGGCCGGGTGACCACCCCGGGCAGATTCTTGCCCGCTGTTGGAAATAACCGACACCACGCATTTTGTAGCGGTGGTACCTTCGCTGCGCCATGCCGACACTCTGGGACATCTCCCCCGCCATCGACGAAACCGCCGCCGTCTTCCCGGGCGACACGGCCTATTCGCAGCGGCTGCATTTCACGCTCGGCCCGGGCTGCCCGGTGAACGTCAACGCGATCACCCTCTCGCCGCATACCGGGGCCCATGCCGACGCGCCCCTGCATTACGCCGCCGACGGCGCGGCGGTCGGCCTGCTGGACCTCACGCCCTACCTCGGGCCCTGCCGCGTGATCCACTGCATCGGCTGCGGGCCGCTGATCGAACCCGCCGACATCGCCCACGCGCTGCAGGGCCTGCCCGCGCGCGTCCTGGTGCGCACACGCCAGACCGCCACCCAGGCCTGGGGCGACTTCAGCGCCTATGCCGCGGCCACGCTGGAACTGCTGGCCGGGCACGGCGTGCTGCTGGTGGGCATCGACACACCCAGCGTGGACCCGGCCACCAGCGCCGCCCTGCCGGCCCACCACCAGCTGCTGCGCCACCAGATGCGGGTGCTCGAGAACCTGGTGCTCGACGCCGTGCCCGCCGGCGACTACGAACTCATCGCCCTGCCCCTGAAACTGGTGCGTGCCGACGCCAGCCCGGTGCGTGCCATCCTGCGCGCCCTGCCCTGACGGCCTGCCGGCCCCGATCCCCCACCCACCGTTCGCCCCCACCATGACGCCTGCATCACCCGCCACCATCACCCTGCACGACTGCCAGCAACGCGACGCACAGGACCCCCTGCGCCACCTGCGCGACCAGTTCACCCTGCCCGAGGGCGTGGTCTACCTCGACGGCAACTCGCTGGGTGCCATGCCCCGCAGCGCCGCCGCGCGCGTCGCGCAGGCGGTCACCGAGGAATGGGGCCAGGGCCTGATCCGCTCCTGGAACAGCGCCGGCTGGTTCGAGCTGCCGCAGCGCCTGGGCGACAAGATCGGCACGCTGGTCGGGGCCTCGCCGGGCACGCTGGTGGCCACCGACAGCACCTCGATCAACCTCTACAAGGTGCTGAGTGCGGCCCTGCACATCGCCGCCCAGGACGCGCCCGAGCGCCGTGTGGTGCTGAGCGAGCGCAGCAACTTCCCCACCGACCTGTACATCGCCGAGTCCTTGTGCAAGGAGCGTGGCTGCCGCCTGCAACTGATCGAAGCCGACGACATGGATGGCGCGCTCGGCGCGGGTGTGGCCGTGCTGATGCTCACGCACGTGAACTACCGCACCGGCGCCATGTTCGACATGGCTGCCGTCACGGCCGCGGCCCACCAGGCCGGAGCGCTGGTGGTGTGGGACCTGGCCCACAGCGCCGGTGCCGTGCCGGTGCACCTGGAGCAGGCCGGCGCCGACTTCGCGGTGGGTTGCGGCTACAAGTACCTCAACGGCGGCCCGGGCGCGCCGGCGTTCGTGTGGGTGCACCCGCGGCACGCCAGCCGCTTCTGGCAGCCCTTGTCCGGCTGGTGGGGGCATGCCGCACCGTTTGCGTTCACGCCGGACTATCTGCCGGCGCCCGGCATCACCCGCTACCTGTGCGGCACGCAGCCGATCCTGAGCATGCGTGCCCTCGAATGCGGGCTCGACAGCGTGCTGGCCGCACAGGACTGTGTTGCGGGCCAGGACGCCATGACCACGCTGCGCGCCAAGTCGCTGCAGCTGACCGATCTGTTCATCACGCTGGTGGAGCAGCGCTGCGCCGGTTTCGGCCTGGCCCTCGCGACACCCCTGGACCATCGACGCCGCGGCTCCCAGGTGTCCCTGAGCCGCGCCGAGGGGGCCTACGCCATCATGCAGGCGCTGATCGCGCGTGGCGTGATCGGCGACTTCCGCGCCGGGGACGGCCGCAGCCATCCCGACATCCTGCGTTTCGGATTGACGCCGCTGTATGTCGGCTTCGTGGACGTCTGGAACGCGGTGGAGCACCTGCGCCAGGTGCTGCAGGCCGAGCAGTGGAGACGGCCGGAGTTCAACCGCAAACATGCCGTCACCTGAACCAGGAGCCGCATCATGAACACACCCGAACACATCGTCACCGAAGAAAAGGCGCAGCTCGACTTCAGCAAGTCCATGAGTTATGGCGACTACCTGCACCTCGATCAGGTGCTCCATGCCCAGCACCCGCTGTCGCCCGACCACAACGAACTGCTGTTCATCATCCAGCACCAGACCAGCGAGTTGTGGATGAAGCTGATGCTGCACGAACTCGGCGCCGCGATCCGCTGCGTCGCCAGCGACGAACTCGGCAGCGCCTTCAAGATGCTGGCGCGCGTCAGCAAGATCATGGAGCAGCTGGTGCATGCCTGGGACGTGCTGGCCACCATGACCCCGCCCGAGTACAGCGCCATCCGGCCCTACCTGGCCAGCTCCAGCGGATTCCAGAGCGCGCAGTACCGCTGCATCGAGTTCGCGCTCGGCAACAAGAACGCCGCCATGCTCAAGCCGCACCAGCACCGCCCCGACCTGCTGGCCACCGTGCTGGCGGCCTACGCGGCGCCCTCGCTGTACGACGAGGCGCTGCGCCTGCTGGCGCGCCGCGGCATCGCGGTACCGGCCAGCCACACGCAGCGCGACTGGACGCAACCCTATTGCGCGAACAGCGACGTCGAACAGGCCTGGCTGGTGGTCTACCGCGACCCGAAGGCGTACTGGGACCTGTACCAGCTGGGCGAGGAGCTCACCGATCTGGAAGACGCCTTCCGCCTCTGGCGATTTCGCCATGTGACCACGGTGGAGCGGGTCATCGGCTTCAAGCGCGGCACCGGCGGCACCGGTGGCGTCAGCTACCTGCGCAAGATGCTCGACGTGGTGCTGTTTCCCGAGATCTGGTCGCTGCGCACATCCTTGTAGGCGCCGTCGTCCGCGGCTCCCGCGTCCAGGGCATCGAACACCCGCAGCGCCGCATAGGCGTCGTTCGCCGCATACACCAATTGGGCCTCGGTGAGCCGCGGATGGGCCCAGTTGGAGGTGGTCGCCTTGCGCGACTTGATGAAACGCCGGTTGAAGACCACCGCCACGGCGCCCTTCACCCCCATGTCGCGGCGATAACCCCTGCGCCAGAACACGCTGTTGAGGTCCAGCACGGCCTGCGGTTCGACCCCGAGCTTGCTGACGATGCGCCGTCGGTCGTCGCCGAGGCCAAAACCGACCTTGGTGACGGACGCCGATGCCAGCAGGCCGGCCACCACCTGGCGACATTGCGCGTCGTGCAACTGGAAGACGAACGCACGCTGCGCCGTCGCCAACTGCACCACGTGGGGGCCTCCCGACACCTCGTTGCGGGCAAAGGTGGGTTTGGATTCGGTGTCGAAACCCAGCACCGGCGAACCGCCCAGCAGCGCCAGCACCTGCTCGGCCTCGCGGCCGGTGCACACCAGGTCGATCTGGGCCATGCCCAGCCGCTCGAACGGCTCGAGCAGCGCGATGTGCTCGCGTGACGGGGTCGGGAATCGTTCGGTCATGGGAGGGTGGGGGTCGGTCAGGGGAATCGGAGGCAGCCGATGGTTGGCAGCCGGCCCAGTATCGCCCATAGGCGCGCAGCCAGCCTGGTGCCACGCCGGGCTGGCACTTACACTGCGATGACGATGGCCCGGTCGACCTTGCCGCTGTTGCTGAGTGCCGCGCTGCTGCTGGCCGCGCCTGCCCCGGCGCCTGCCGCGGAGCAGTTCGAGGTGCTGGCCGAGCGCGCCGGCGATCTGGTGCAGGTGCGGGCCCAAGCCACGGTGCACGCGCCGCTGGCCACCGTCTGGGCCACCCTGACCGACTACGAACGCCTGCCCGAGTTCATCCCCGGGATGAAACACAGCCGGATCCTGGCGCGCAACGGGGCCACGACGACCGTCGCGCAGTCGGGCGAGGCGCGTTTCCTGTTCCTGTCGGTCCCGGTCGAGGTCACCGTCGAGTCGACCGAACGCCCGCCCAACATCGAGGTGCGCCGGATCGCCGGCACGCTGCGCCATCTGCAGGGACGGTACGAAACACAGGTCATCACGACCGCACCACCCGTCGTGCATTTGCGCTGGATCGGCACCATCGCGCCCGCGGCCGACCTGCCCCCGCTGATCGGGGAAACGCTGATCCGGCTGCAGATCCAGGAACAGTTTGCCGGCATGGTGCAGGAGATCGAGCGCCGCGACTCGGCCCGCCGCCGTGCCTTGGCGGCCCGCGACGGCAAGCCCGCCGATGCGGGTACCGCAGGGCCAGCACCTGCCGGCCCTGGGCCCAACCCGCCCGGAGCTCAGCGCTGACGGCATCGATGCGTCGGCAGCAACCCATGCCGATGTGCCGCGCGCTGGCCGCGCGCCGCATTCAGGCGGCAATCCAGAGCCG
>Ga0105047_10020894_pt1 | contig 10034 bp, 6 predicted proteins | sample MAT04_FD_78384 | JGI IMG/M metagenome (GOLD analysis project Ga0105047, IMG submission 78384) | Freshwater microbial communities from Lake Fryxell liftoff mats and glacier meltwater in Antarctica - MAT-04 (megahit assembly) | ecosystem: Environmental > Aquatic > Freshwater > Ice > Liftoff...
CCGCTGGTTCGAGTCTCCAGGGGCAAGATACCCCTGAAGATGTGTAGATACCTATGGACAGCCGTCCGTGGGCTTTGGGTGATTGAAACTTACTTCTTCTCTTTCTCCGGTTCAAAGAGTTTCTTCCACTGATCCTTTTCTTTTTCGCGGTCGTTATAGGGCACGCCCTTGGCCATCCACTCAGGCATGGGTGTGCCTTTCAAGTGGTGGTCGAAGAACTGTTGCATCCGCATCGTGTAATCGCGCTGGTTCGGCTTCTTGGCCAGGCCGTGGTCTTCGCCATTGTAATTGAGCATGTATACTTCCTTGTTCAATCGACGAAGCGCAAGGTAATACTCAATTCCTTGATACCAGGGTACAGCACCATCCTTATCATTGTGTAACATCAGTAATGGTGTTTGGACTCGATCGGCCATGAAAAGGGGCGAGTTTTCGAGATACTTCATCGGCGCTTCCCAGAGGTTTGCCCCGATGCGGCTTTGCGTGTGCTCGTACTGGGCCTGGCGGGGAAGGCCCGTACTCCAGCGAATTCCGCCGTACGCACTCGTCATGTTCGAGACGGGAGCTCCCGCGGCCGCGGCTTTGAAGCGGTTCGTTTGCGTGACCAGATAACAGACTTGATAGGCTCCCCAGGAGTGACCTTGAATGCCGATCGCGGCCTCATCGAGAGAGCCCTTATCCGCCACGGCTTGAATCGCGGGAATCACACACTTCAAACAACTTTGCCCCGGCGAACCGACTGTATAAGCAATATCGGGCATGAACACCAGATAGCCATTGCTTGCATAGTATGTCGGGTTAATCGAAGTGCCAGCACTCGGCATGCGGAACGAGTGTAAGCCCTGCGAGAGACGTTCGTAGATGTACACAATCATGGGTTATTTTTTAGATGGATCGTAGTTCTCCGGCTTCACGAGCATGCCCTTGAGTGGAATGCCGTCGGTGTTCTTGAAGTGAACGAGTTCGGCCTTGCCCCAGTTGAATTCCCGGATCTTCGGGTTGATGTCGGTCACCCGCTTGATCTCTTTGAAGTCTTTATCCGCAGTGTAATAGTCGGGGTAGTCGTAGTACGTGGAGACTGTCAGCAAGTACGTGTCGGCCTTCTTCGCCTTCGTTGGAATGCCGTACTTACGGGCTCCCATCAGTAACAACTTCGGTTTTTGACCCGGTTCCATCCGGTAGAAACCCGTGTCGTAAGTCTCTTGGTTCTCCGCGGAGAGCAGGAACGATTTCGTAAGATCAAGACCTTTTTCTTCGTTGGCATCGGGATCGGCGAAGCGCAACAGTCGGAACTCCGTCTTCAACTCCCGTCCGATTTTCGTGAGGTTCTCCGAAGTGCTGCCATCGAGGGCGATTTTCCAGAGATCGTATTTATCGTGGAATAGCGCGAACTTGTCGTCCGAGGTAAACGTCGCTGGGCCGTAAGCGGGTTTCACGTCGGGGTGGTCATCGTCTTCGTCGAAGAACTTCACTGGCAGGTTGGCTGTGAGATTCGTCGCTTTCCCATTCGCAATTGCGGTGCTGATCCAGTCCTTTCCATTAAAGGCGACCGCGTAGCCACCCTTCGGGGAACGGAAGACTGCGGAATGTTGAGCGGTATAGATCAGGCTCTTGGACGTTTCTCTGGTGCGGAGATTCACCGTGGCATAATCGCGAGGCGGGCTGAACGAAAGCCAGGTTTGACCGCGGAATCGCTTGTCGGTCGACATCAAGCCGATATTCCCCGTGTCGGGAACAATCACGTTTGTGTCGTCATCATCCAGGTGACGGAACTTCTTCGTATCGAGGAAATAGATCGCCTTGTACGTTTTGTTCTTGTCGCTATTGGAGCGGACTTGCTGCATTGGTTGAATCGCTTCGTCTTTCCAGTGCCAGATGTCGACGACGGCCTTGTCTTCGACAGGCGCAGGTGTGACCCCGCCACGACCGCCCGGTCCGCGGGAGCCGCCGCCCGGTTGTTGATCGTCGTCATCTTTCGGTTTCGGCTCGGCAGGGGGTGGCGTCGCGGGAATGGGAGCCGTGGCGACGATCAGTTTTCCGCCATCCGCCGTAAAACTGAGCCCGCTACGGTCGACGATGGCCCAGCCCGTTTTGAGGCCTTCCGGGGCACCGTTGATCGCTTCATAAGCGGGGGCCACGGTTATCGCGGCCGGTTGGGGTGCAGTGGAGACCGGGGCGACCTCGGCAGGAGTCGGACGTTCCCAGACGAAGACGTGGACCTTCGGAGTCGGTGTCGTCGTTGGCGTGGCAGCCGCTCCTGCGACTGCCGTTGCGGGAGTTGTTGTCGGTGTCGGCGTTTCACTGTAGAAGAATGCGAGTTTGGTTTGCTTCTCGTCCCAGGTGAGGCGGGAGTATTTCCCGGGTCCGGCTTTGACAGTCGATGATGGAATCGCATTGCCGAAGGCCGCGACGTAAACGCCGTTCGCTGTCCCGGCCTTGGTTTGCACTGTATACACGAGCGTCTTAACATCCTTCGAAACAGCGAACTCGGCCACGTCGGCAATGGTGGATTCCGAGCCGTTCAAGAGATTGCGAATGACGAGATCGGCTCCGGCAGCAACGGGTCGCGGGGGAGGGGTTGTTCCACCCGGTGTCGGTCGCGTGCCCGTCCCCGGGGTTGGTTGCCCTCCCGTCATCGGGGCTTTTGGCGTGGTCATTGGCGGTTGCGTGCCCGCGCCGCCGGTGACAGCACCAGTTGCCGAAGATGTCGTCGGCTTGGGCTCTTCGAATTTCGCTTCCTTGTGCATCACCAAGGTGCCAGCACCTTCACCGTAGACCCGGAACGATTTTACTTTCTCAATCTTCGCGGTGACTTGTCCGGTTGCCACGTCGTAGATTGCCACTTCGGATTTCGGCAGTTCGTCGGCCTTTTTCTTCTCGGCCTTGGCCTTGTCGACGATAGATTTCGGTGGGGCAAGGTTGAAGATCAACTTTTTCGAATCGGCAGTGAACTGGAAGTTCCCGCTGACAGCGCCGAATGACGGGGTCGACTCGGGATCTTCGGTCGTTTTCGCGACGGTTTTACCACCACTCGGAATTCGCACCTCGGCTCCGGTGGCAAGGTTCTTGACGACGACGGCCCCGTCCCCCTCGGCAGGAATGAAGGCATAGGCCAGGTACTTGCCATCGGGCGAGAGAGTGTAGCCGTTCGCGGCATTCCAGATTTCGTAGTCGGCATGCTTGATCGGCTTTTTGGCCGGTGCCTGTGCGGCCAGGTCGGCGGCGACGAGCGACAGCACGGCCAGACCGAAAGCGACCACGAGGCCGAGGCGGCGAGTGCGAAATCTCACGGCGGATCTCCGGGGGTGATTATGATTCTGACGCTTCAAGGGATGTGATTATTCTGGAAAACTGGGCAATCGCTAGCAGTAATACCGAAGCGGGGGACCAAATTTGAGTGGAATGATCGGCAGAATCCGCCGAGCCGCCGCGACTTGCCCCGGTTCGTAGACTATTGGCATGACTGCACCCGCTACCGACCCGATCCGCGACCGGCTCGAACCGTTTTATGGTGCGGTGGAAAGCGTGCTCATTGGTCAACGAGGATTAATCGATCGCTTGCTTGTCGGGCTACTGACCGATGGCCACGTCTTGCTCGAAGGCGTTCCGGGGCTCGCCAAGACGCTTGCCGTTCGCACCGTTGCGGCGGCGCTCGCGCTCTCGTTTAAGCGGATCCAGTTTACCCCGGACTTGTTGCCCGCGGACATCGTCGGCACGCAGATTTACAACCCGCGAACGAGCGAATTCACCGTCAAACGCGGCCCCGTCTTCGCCAACGTCGTGCTTGCCGACGAGATTAACCGGGCCCCCGCCAAGGTCCAATCGGCCCTTCTGGAAGCCATGCAAGAACGCCAGGTGACCATCGGCGAATCGACCCTACCGTTACCCCGGCCGTTCTTCGTGTTGGCCACGCAAAACCCGATCGAACAAGAAGGAACCTACCCGCTTCCCGAGGCCCAGGTCGATCGGTTCATGTTGAAAGTACAGATCGATTACCCGGCCAAGGCCGACGAACTCGCGATGCTCGATCGCATGGGGAGCGTTGATACCAGTACCGAAATCGAACCGGTCCTTTCCGCTGAGGATTTGTTGAAACTGCGCTCGGCCGTGGATCGCACCTATACCGATCCGAAAGTGAAGCAGTATCTTTTGGATATTGTTCGAGCGACGCGAAAACCGGCGGAGTACGGGCTCGATTTGACGGGGCTCGTTCAATATGGGGCGAGCCCGCGGGCGACCATCGCCTTGTTACGGGCCGCGAAGGCTCAGGCGTTCCTCGCTCGCCGCGGCTACGTCACCCCGGAAGACGTCAAGACCGCGGCCCCCGATGTTCTGCGGCATCGCGTGATGATTTCCTACGAAGCCGAGGCGGAAGAGTTGCGGTCGGAAGAAATCGTGAAGCGAGTGCTCGATCATCTGCCTGTGCCCTAGACTTCGCCCCGTGCGTGCGGTATTCAAGTAATCGCCCGATGAACCCCGGAATGGCCTCCCCATGCAACAAGTTCTCTTTCACATTCCCGGCACGTCTGGTTGGGTGCCGCCGAGCGGTTTGCCCATCTACGGCTTCGGAGCCTTGTTGTTTCTCACCTTCGTTGTCACGGCCATGATCTGGGGGCCGAGGCGGGTTGTGCTCGTGGGATTGCCCCGCGAACGGCTGCAAGACCTGGCAATTGCCGTGTTCATCACGGGCATCGCCGGGGCACGGGTCGTGTACATGATTCAGTACCGCGAGCAGTTTGCCGGGAAGGAACTTTACATCGAGTTCTTCAAGATCTGGAACGGCGGGATCGTCTTCTATGGCTCGGTCTTCGGCGGGCTTCTCGGTTATCTCGCGTTCTATTACCTGGTCATGCGTCGACTCAAAGTCTCCGGCTGGAAATTGGCGGATGCGGTGGCGCCCCTCATCGCCACGGGACTCGCGGTCGGGCGTATGGGTTGTTACCTGAACGGCTGTTGCTGGGGTCAACCCGTGTGTGCCGAGTGCCAGACGGTGCCGCTCGCGCCGGAACTCGGCAAGTTCCCGCTCCTTCCGGCCCACTCGCGAGAACAGGTCGTTCGCCCGGCGAGTGCTGAGGACCGCTTGCCGCAGATTCACGGTTTGCAAACCTCCACGGGTTTTTCGATCAAGCCGACGCCCAAGGTCGGTGTCGGCGACCCGCGATCGATCGTTGACGTGGTGGAACCCGGTTCGGCTGCCGAAATGAAAGGCATCTTGAAGGACGATCGAATCGTCGGCTTCAATGGTCAATCGAACAAAATCATCGTTGAGGTCTCGGGGCAGAAGGACCAGTTGCAAACCGCGGTGAAGCAACTGACCGACAACGGCGGCTCGGCAATTCCGAACCCGCCGGAGATGGAATCCGACCCGATCCACCGCGTGAGTTTCGAAGATCCCGGAACCTATCAGAAGGCTGTGGCCGTGGTGCAGAATTCGCCGGATCCCGGCGTAACGCTGTACGTTCACGACGCGCTGTGGGAGCAGGTCCGCGATTGGCCGCGCGGCGAGGGAGAACTCGCGCTCGAAGTGGAACGACCTGGAGAATCCAAACCCCAGGCGATCGCGTTCACCCCGCGAACGGTGCCGTTCTTTCCCACGCAACTCTACGAAGCCGTGAGCATGATTTTGCTGACGCTGCTCCTGCTCGCGTTTCAGCCCTTTCGGCGTCACGATGGCCAGGTGGTCGTCGTTCTCATGCTCGGGTACGCGGCTCACCGATTCCTGAATGAAGCGATCCGGATCGAACCGACCTACGCTTTCGACCTGACGCTTTCACAGTGGATTAGCATTCTGATTTTTGCCGCAGGACTCCTGCTCGATGCAGTATTGCGAATTATTCAAAAGAAGCTGCCTCCTGGGGCGTTGCCACTCTCCCACGGTGTGGTGCAACCGCCGCCCGCTCCGATGCCAACGAATGCGGCCGTCCCTACCCCCGCGTGAATGATGGCCGCAACGTGTCAATTCGGGGCGGGCGAAGATGGATTGTTACGGTGCCCCAAAGCCCAGGGACGGCCGTCCATTGCCATCTACACATCTCGCAACCCCTTGCTAATCAAGGAGTTGCAAAACCGGTATATTACATGTACCGGTGTTCAGTCGAATCCGTTAAACCTCGAATTTCTCGGGGTTTCTGCTGGTTCGGTTCTCCAGGGACAAGATACCCCTGAAGATGTGTAGATACCTATGGACGGCCGTCCCTGGGCTTTCCGCAAGAGTCACTTCTTCGGCAAGGATTCCAGCAGTTCCTTGAAATCGGAACGGTCGCGGAGGGCGTCGAGGTCGGTGTCTTGCTCGATGTAAGCACGGTTCTTGTTGAATCCTGTAGCAATGGATTTTTTGAGCCAGTTCATCGCCTTGTCGGCTTCGATCTTGGCTTCGGGTTTATCTTTGAGCACACTGGCTGTGAAAGCCCGGTAACAAGCGGCATCGTACAGGCTAATGGCATCCGTTCGTTTGAGATTTTCCCAACGCTCTGCAACTTCGCGAGAGAGAGCAGGATCACGTTTCTTGATTGCGATTTTCGACAGCGAGGCAATCATCGTGGGAACTAAGATCGGATCGGGTTTCGGTCGTTTCCCCACCAACTCCGCCTGCGCGACGAGAGTCAATACTTCGCGAATCAGGGTAAGAGCATCGTCGTAGCGTTTGGCATCATTCAAACTTGCTATAAGCCCCCACATAGTCACGAGTGTTTCGGGGTGATCGGGGCCGAGCTTTTGCTTCTGCAAGACTAAGGTTTCTTCAAAAAGTTTGAGGGTCTCGTCGCGTTTGCCGAGGTCAATGTAGCTGAAGGTAAGCTGATGCATACTGTAGAGTGTGATGTGGTGGTCGGGGCCGAACTTTTTTTTCGCCATATCCAATATTTCTACACGGAGTTTCAGAGCATCGGTTTGTCGACCGAGAGAGACGTAACTGAAAGCGAGGTTGTGCATACTCGTGAGTGTGTCGAAGTGATCAAGTCCCAGTATTCGCTTCCGTAAAGTCAGGGTTTCCTCGCGAAGTTTGAGGGCTTCAGCATTCCGGCCCACTGCGGCATAAGTATTGGATAGTGCTTGCATACACGAGAGGGTGTCGGGATGCTCTGAGCCGAGTTTTTGCTTGGACAATACCAGAGCATCCTCCATGAGCTTGAGAGCATCGGCTTTGCGGCCTGCGGTCGAATAACTGAGGGCGAGGTTTTGCATGACCGCAAGCGTGTCGGGGTGATCATCGCCGAACTTTTGCCTCCGCAACGCCAATGTATCCTCGCGAAGTTTGAGGGCCTCGGAGTGCTGGCCTACTTCGGCGTAGCTGGAGGCGAGGTTGCTCATACTCTGGAGTGTGTCTGGGTGATCGACGCCGAGTTTTTGTTTTCGTAACGCCAGGGTTTGGGTGTGGAGTTTGAAAGCTTTCTCAACCTCTCTCGAGTTGGAGTAGCAAATCGCGAGGTTATTCATGCTCGCGAGTGTGTCGGGGTGATCGATCCCGAGCTTTTGCGTTCGCGAGTTCAAGATTTCTTCGTGGAGTTTGAAAGCATCGGCGTACCGACCCAGGACGATGTAACAGTTAGCTATGCCCATCATGCTTGATTGGGTCAAGGGGTGGTCGGCGCCGAGTGTTCGCTTCCTCACGTCTAGGATCTGTTCGTGAAGTTCTAGAGCCTCAATATGACGGCCAAACACGGTATAACTGGTGGCAAGGTTATTCTTGCTCGATAGTGTGTGGGGGTCTTCGGGACCAAGAATCCGCTTCTGCAAAACAAAGGTTTCCTTCCTCAGTTTTAAGGCTTCGGAATGCCGACCCAGGTCATGGTAGGTCCATGCGAGATTGTGCATGCTCGAAAGCGTGTCCGGGTGTTCGGGACCGTGTTTCTGGGTGAAGATTTGCCGGATGCGTTCGTAGTGGTGAACTGCCAAATCTACCCGGCCCATTGCTTGAAGTGTGTAGCCCAGCGTCCACCGAATTTCCGCTTCAACCAGGGGTTGATCGGCGAACTGGTGATCGAGTTTCTTGGACGCGCGAATTACTAAATCACGAACTTTTAAATCCGGGTCCATCTTCACCAGGCCATCGGATTGTTCTCGTTGCTGAATCTTCGGATTAGCTAGTTCAAAGAGATCTTCCAGTACGTACTTTTTCACACCGTTCGCCACCTCCCTTTGCTCCACGGCATTTTTCTGCTGTTTGTCCTTCTCATTTCGCTCGTCAATGGCTTCTTGCTTCGCCCTGGCTTCGTCTCGTTGAGCCTGCTCGGCGGTCTCGCGGGCGGCGGTTTCTTTCTGAAGGGCAGTGGTTTCTCGATGGCGGGCCTTGTCGGCCTGATCGCGAGCGTGGTTCGCCCAAAGGGCAAGGCCGCTCGACGCGACTACGCCAGCCAAGAGAGCCGTCGCCAGCCCCAACCACACGCGGCGACGTTTGTGTTGTTCTGCAGCGGAAACTTCGGCCTTGACGCGATCTAGTTCCGCATTGCGAGCGCGATCCTCCGCTTCTCGCCGCATGTCTCCGATGATCTTGGCTACGGCGTTGGCATTGGCAGGGCGGTCCACAAAATTGAAACTCAGGCACTGTTTACACAGCGAGACGACACCCGGTTCCGCATTGCATTTGTCGAGTCGAGCAAGTGCTTCAGCAGTTTGACCACGAACCGCTTTCAACTGAACACTCATGAAATCCTGACCGCTATACGGCGGATGGCCCGTGAGCAGAACGCAAAGAACTGCCCCGAGGCCGAAGACGTCCGAGCGCAGGTCGATCTTGTCGATTTCCCCGGCGGCTTGTTCTGGAGGCATGTAGGCGGGGGTGCCCAGTATGCTACCATCTTGCGTGGAACTACCATCAGATCCGCGCTGGGTACGGATTTCGGTGGTCGCCGTGATTCGTTCGGGGTCTGGGTTTCCGCTCGACTTCGTCTCGCGGCTAACCGGCAGGACTTTCGCGAGGCCCCAGTCCATCACTTGCACTTCGCCGAAGGCACCGACCATGATGTTGGAGGGTTTCAAGTCGCGGTGGATGACGTTGTGGGCGTGCGCGTAGCCGAGGGCCTGGCAGATGGCTTCGAACACTGCGAGGCGATTAATGGGAGCGTTCGATTTCAGCAGTGCATCGAGCGTGTCACCCTTGATGAGTTTCATGGCCAGGAACGGCCGGCCATCGGAAAGTTTCGAGACTTGATACACCGCGGGGATGCCGGGGTGTTGCAACTGCCCGGTGATTCGGGCTTCTTCCACGAATCGGGCCGCGGTTTTTGAATCCGGGGCATAGCGGTCCTGCAGAATCTTGACCGCCACATCGCGATCCATGGCACGATCCAGGGCGCGGAACACGACGCCCATGCCGCCTTTGCCGATCTCTTCGCGGAGTTCAAACCCTTCGGGATCGGGATAGGGTTGGCCTTTGCTCACGAGCGCAGGCTGGGTCACCGCCGTCGAGATTTCGGCGACGGGGTGATCCGTCGCGGTGTTCAAAGTGGGCGACATGTTAGGGTCCGCGATTGTCCTGGAAGATGGTGTTAACGAAGACACGATGTTCACTTCATTGCAATTGCCCGGATCTTCACGTTCCGAAACGCCACCGGCCCGTGATCCGCTTGCAGCATGAACGGCCCGGTGGCGACTTCCTTCTTCGTGTAGTTGTTCCCCGTCGGCGTTTTCAATTCCTGATTCTCGTGAATGACCTGGCCGTTCAAAGTCGCTTTCACGATCATCGCGTTGGCGGTCTTTTCGCCCTTCTCGTCGAGCTTCGGGGCCCGGAACGTCACGTCGAGCGTTTGCCATTCGCCCGGCGCTTTTGCGGCGTTGACCTTCGGGGCGATTCCCTTGTCGATGTGGTGATAATTCGGCTTGAGGTCGGCCCGGGGGTAGATGCCGCCGCAGTCGTCGCCGGTGAGGGTGGCGTTGGCTTTTCCGGCGGAGTCGAGGATTTGGATTTCGTAGACGCCGTGGAATTTGATTCCCGAGTTCGACTTCTTGGCGATGAGGAATTCGACGTGGACTTCGCAATCGCCGAAGGATTGCTTGGTGTAAAGGTCCGGTAAACGGCCCGTGGGTCCGTTGACCCA
>Ga0105047_10020896_pt1 | contig 10033 bp, 8 predicted proteins | sample MAT04_FD_78384 | JGI IMG/M metagenome (GOLD analysis project Ga0105047, IMG submission 78384) | Freshwater microbial communities from Lake Fryxell liftoff mats and glacier meltwater in Antarctica - MAT-04 (megahit assembly) | ecosystem: Environmental > Aquatic > Freshwater > Ice > Liftoff...
AAAGTCGCGGCTCGAGGGTGAACTCGGCTCCATCTATGCCTCCATGGCGCAGATCCGCGCCAGCATCGCCGAGCGGCGGGTGATGATCGGGCAGGTCGATTCCAACTTCCTGGCAGATGCGTTGAGCCAGTTGCAGGAACTGCGCGAAAAGATCGCCCAGTTGCTGCAGCAGAAGATTGCCGCCGACGATCGGTTGGCGCGCGTCGCCATCGTCGCGCCGCAGAGCGGCGTTGTGCACCAGAGCATCGTCAACACCGTCGGCGGTGTCGTCGGCCCGGGCGAGACGCTGATGATGGTGGTGCCTACCGACGACCGGCTGGTGGTCGAAATCCGCCTCAACCCGTTGCATGTCGATAAGGTCAAGGTCGGCCAGGAGGTGGTGCTGAAGCTGCCCGGCCTCGATCCGCGCACCACGCCCGACCTGCCGGGTCACATCACCCAGGTGGCGCCCGACCTGACCACCGACGCCCAGAGCGGCCAGCAATATTACCTGGCGCGGGTCACCTTCGACGACGGGGATATGGAGAAGCTGCCGCCCACCCTGAAGCTCATCCCGGGCATGCCGGCCGAGGCGTACATCCAGACCGGCGAACGCACCGTGTTCACTTATCTTGTCGAGCCCCTGACCGAGCAGTTCCAGCGCGCCATGCGCGAAAGCTGAGGTCAGCCCGCCACGCCGCGATGCGAGATCAGCTTGCCCCATTGGCGAGAAACCACTGGTAGGTGGTCGCAATGCCCGCCGCGAGCCCGATGCGGGGCTGCCAACCCATGCTGTGCAGCTTGTCGGCGCTCATCAGCTTGCGCGGCGTGCCGTCGGGTTTGCTGAGATCGTGAACGATCTCGCCCTCGTAGCCCACCACCTTGCACACCAGCTGCGTCAGCTCGAGGATGCTGAGATCAGTCCCTGACCCGACATTGACGTGCTCGGCGCCAGAGTAGTTCTGAAGCAGGAACACCAGCGCATCGGCGCAATCGTCGACATGCAGGAACTCGCGCAGCGGCGTGCCTGTCCCCCACACCGTGATGGAGGGCGCCCGGGCGAGCTTTGCCTCATGCGCCTTGCGCAGCAGCGCCGGCATCACATGGCTCGACTTGAGGTCGAAATTGTCGCCCGGACCATAGAGGTTGGTCGGCATGGCCGAGATGTAGTCGCGGCCGTATTGCTTGCGGAACGCTTGCGCCAGCTTGATTCCGGCAATCTTGGCGACCGCATACCACTCGTTCGTCGGCTCCAGCGGCCCGGTCAGCAGCGCGGTTTCCTCGATCGGCTGCGGCGCCAGCCGTGGATAGATGCAGCTCGATCCGAGGAACAGCATCCGGTCCACCCCGAACCGGTGCGCGGCCCCGAACACCGCCGTCTCGATCAGCAGGTTGTCGTACAGGAACTCCGCCGGAAAGCTGTCATTGGCGAGAATTCCCCCCACTTTCGCCGCCGCCAGCACGATTGCGTCGGGGCGTGCCTCCTCCACATAGCGTTCCACCTCGGCCTGTCGCGTCAGGTCGACCTCGTCCCGCCCCGCCGTCAACACTGTGCAGCCTTCCGCCCCCAGCCGCCGCACGACTGCCGAGCCCACCATCCCGCGGTGTCCAGCCACCCAGATCCGCTTGCCTTCGAGTTGGTATGCCATTGCGTGCGTCCATGCGCTGAGGAGTCGGTGGCCGGGGGTGTATAACTTGCGCGGCGCACAGCCGACCGGGCTGGCGGTCGCTATGCGCCGTTGATCACAGCGGAGGTCTGCATGGTTTTGAGGTCTTCCTCCACCATCTCGCGGACCAGTTCGCGCACGGTTTTTTCGTGCTTCCAGCCCAACTGGCGCTCGGCCTTGCTGGCGTCGCCGATCAGGAGTTCCACCTCGGTGGGGCGGAAATAGCGTGGGTCGACCTCGACCAGGCAACGGCCCGAGGCACGGTCATAGCCCTTTTCGTCGACGCCGCTGCCACGCCAATCGATTGCGATACCGGCATCTTCAAACGCCCATTCGACGAACTGGCGGACATAAGTCGTCTTGCCGGTCGCCAGCACGTAGTCGTCACCGCGCTGCTGCTGCAGCATCAACCACATGCCGCGTACATATTCCTCGGCGTGGCCCCAGTCGCGTTGCGCGTCGAGGTTGCCGAGGAACAGCCGATCCTGCTTCCCCAGCTTGATCGCCGCTGCCGCCCGGGTGATCTTGCGCGTCACGAACGTTTCGCCGCGCAGCGGGCTCTCGTGGTTGAACAGGATGCCGTTGCTGGCGTGCAATCCATAGGCCTCGCGATAGTTCACCACGATCCAGTAGGCATAGAGCTTGGCAACGCCATAGGGCGAGCGCGGATAGAACGGCGTCGTCTCCGACTGCGGCACCTGCTGCACCAGCCCGTACATCTCCGACGTCGACGCCTGGTAGAACTTCGACTTGTCCTCGAGCTTCAGAATGCGGATGGCCTCGAGCAGCCGCAAAGTTCCCAGTGCGTCGGCATTGGCGGTGTATTCCGGCGTCTCGAAACTCACCTGCACGTGGCTCTGCGCCGCGAGGTTGTAGATCTCGTCGGGCTGCGATTCCTGCACGATACGGATCAGGTTCGAGGAATCCGTCATGTCGCCATAGTGGAGGATCAAGCGCTGATCCTCGTCATGCGGGTCCTGATAGATGTCCTCGATACGGCCGGTGTTGAACGACGACGATCGCCGCTTCACGCCGTGGACGATATAGCCCTTCGCCAGCAGCAATCGCGCGAGGTACGCACCGTCCTGGCCGGTAATGCCGGTAATAAGTGCAACTGGCCTTGGCAAAACTCGGAACTCGGAAAGTGGATTACGAGCCGCTGCCCGTCAGGAATTCACGGGTAGCTGTAAGGACAATGATCTTAAAGTCCAGCCACAGCGAGAAGTTCTGCACGTAGGCTCAGTCATGATCGATCCGGTCGCGTGCCGCGGCGGGATCCCGGGTCGAGCCACGCAGGCCATTCGCCTGCGCCCAGCCAGAAAGCCCCGGCCGCACCAGCGTACGGTAGTCGTAGTAGGGCACGAGTTCGCGATAGTCCCTGCCGGCCGCCAACTGGCCACGCACCATCGGCCGATCACCGCCATGTCGCCCACAAGGATGTTCCACAGTTGCGGCAACTCATCGAGGCTGGTGGCGCGCAGCAGCCGGCCGATCGGCGTCACCTGGTCGGCGACCACCGTGTCGCTTCCGGTTTCGTCGCGGTTCTCCACCGCAATGGTGCGGAACTTGAACAGCGTGAAGTCTTCGCCATCGAGCCCGACGCGCACCTGTCGGAAGATGATCGGTCCCCGCCCGCCGAGGCGGATTGCAACCGCAATCAGCAAGAACAGCGGCGACAGCACCAGCAGCGCCATCGCCGACATCGGAATATCGAGCAGCAGCCGCTTCAGCAGCAATTGCCGCCGGGCGCGCCGGTCGAACGACGGCACGAGGGGCATGCCCTGGTGCCGAGCCAGCGGCAGGCCGTGGTGAAGACTGATGCCGGTAAAACCGGCCTGATCATCAAAAGTATGGAGGGGCAGGCCAGAGCGGGCGGCGTCGCGGCCTCGCGGATAGAAGCGAGTCGACCCACCGTATATGTCGCTCATTCGTCGCCTCCAACCGGCCGATCCGATCCCGATACTTGGAGATTGGTCGGCATTTACAATACGGCGTTAAGAACTTGGTAACCATTTCGTAGCCGAAAAGAATCCGCCTGTCACCCCCTGAGCCACCGGGTACTCAAATGCAGTTGTTTGGCGTGGTAAACGGCCGTCGCCGCTGGGTTTTAGAGTCGAACGCCACAGATCTTCGGGCTTGGCCACAGTCGATCGCCGCAGCTCGACTCTGTCGGGCGAGGTCGTCGACCCTAGTACGGCCGACGCGACCGTATAAATCGCGCCGGGTTCCCCGCGCTGACTGACCAGTCCGGCAGATCTTTTACCGTGACCCCGCGCGCCCCGAGCACTGCGCCCTCGCCGATCGTCACCCCCGGCCCGACGAATGCCTCCGCCGCCACCCAGGCTTTCGCCCCGATCCGGATCGGCTCCGCCACCAGTTGGAAATGCGCGTCATCGACATCGTGCGTGCCGGCGCAAAGGTGCGCCCGCTGCGAAATCGTCGCGCCGTCGCCAACGCTAATCGGTGCCATGCTGTAGCAGATGACACCCGGCCCGATCACCGCATCGGCCCCCACGCTCAGATAGCGCGGGTACCAGATCTTCGCCGATCCATAGACCCGAGCCGTCGGCGCCACGCTTGCCCCGAACAGTCGGAGCACCACCCGACGCCAGGCATGCAACTGCGGCGGCGTCCACGCCGCGAGCAGTCCCCACGTCACGCCCCACAGCGCCCGCTCCAGCCGATGCTGCAGCGAAAAGCTCGGCCCGCCGCCTCTCGAACCGGATTTTCGCGCATCGAGAATATGGGGGTCACTCATCGAGCAACTCCCCGATCGCCCTGGCATAATCGCCGCGCATGTATCCGGTAGCCGGGTCCGGCATTTGCGCCAGCAGCGCCTGGTAGCTCTCGCCCGACGGGTCGACCAGCGGCCACAGCGCGCCGACCACCGCGTCCGCCCCCATCGGCATGGCGAGCCCCAGCCGGTGGCCGACGACATATTCGCCCGATGCTGTCCCGGCATTGGTCAGGATCGGCCGGTGCTGGGTAATCCCGTCATAGATGCGGTTGGTCAGCAGCCACTTCTCGTTGTCGTTCTCGGTCGGGTCGACAAAGCCCCAGACCAGGTGTGCGTCGCGGTAGATGTCCGCGAGCTGGTTGCCGTCGTATTCGCCCATCAGCCGTACCTGCGGGTTACCGGCGAGCGTCGCCATCAGTTCGGGCGGAATGGCGCGTCCGGCATAGCCATAAAGATCGAACACCACCCGGTCCCCGATCCGGCGCGCACATTCGTCGATCAGTCGGAGCACCTCGGGCGAACGGAAAATTCCCGCCATGACGATCCGTAGCGGGCCGCTGGCCGGAGGGTCCGTCACCTCGGATTTCTGTCCGCTCGAATGCTTGTTCTCGACGATCTTTACCCGCGTCCGCGCGATCAGCTTCGCGTAGTAGCGGTCGTAGAAGGTGGGCGAGGTCAGAAACAGACGGTCGGCGCGTCGCACCAGCAGGCGCTCGGCAAATCGCAGCACCCTGGCCCCCGGCCCGTTGCCGAGCAGCCGGGGATTGACGTCCGAGATATCCCAGATCAGCCGGAGCTTGGGACGGAACGCCGCCGCCAGCGACCCGACGAACCCCGCATCATGCCCCCACACCCAGGCCACCTTGGCCCGCGTCGTCAGCACAGCGAGGAACACGCCGAAATACCGCCCCGACAACAACCGCGACGGAATCGACTCCTTCACCTTGTCGGCGTCAGTCGCGTAAGTGCCGACGGTGAACGTCTCGCTTTGTGCATCCTCGAGCCGTCGGCGGGCCGAAAGGTGCTGCGGCGCCAGTGTCACGAACAATACGTCCGGCCTCATCAAGCCGCCCACAGTGCAGGCACGGTGCGCGAGCTGGCCGATGCTGTAATATGATGCAGGTGAACCGTAGCGATTTTGACGTGTCCCCAGTCGATACCCGCCGATGACGCTGTACTGCTACGTCAGCTTGCCCCACCAAGCCTCACAGATCGACACTTATCGGCCCCTATGGTCAAGGGCCGTCGCTGGGCCTGAGCCGATCTTCCGGTTTGCGACGCGCCCGCGATTCCCGTAAACCGTCAGCCGCCAGCTCGGAGCAGCCATGACTCGCATCGTTCCTCTTATTCTCGCCGGTGGCCAGGGTACGCGGCTGTGGCCGATGTCCCGTTCGGCCCGGCCCAAGCAGTTCCTGCCGCTGGTCGGCACCCTGTCGCTCTACCAGGAGACGATCAAGCGCACCGCCGATGCGGCTCGCTACGAGCCCCCGGTCATCGTCACCAATGTCGAGTACCGGTTCCTCGTCGCCGAGCAGGCGCAGGAACTGGGGATCACCCCCGCCGCCATCCTGCTCGAGCCCGTCGCTCGCAACACCGCGGCCGCCATCGCTGCGGCAGTCGTTTACATCCGCACCCGCTTCGGCGCCGACGCCGTGGTGCACGTGCTCGCCTCCGACCATGCCGTGCAGATCGACGACAACTATCGCTGGTCGATCGATGCGGCGGCCGAAGCCGCCAAATCCGGCCGGCTCGTCACCTTCGGCATTACCCCCACGGCGCCCGAAACCGGCTACGGCTACATCGAGGCCGGCAAGGAGATCGGCGGCGGCGTTCTCTCGGTCGCCCGCTTCGTCGAAAAGCCCGATCGCAGCCGCGCCGAGGCGATGATCGCCGCCGGCAACCATTTCTGGAACTCCGGAACCTTCATGCTCGGCGCCGGCACCTTCCTCGAGGAAGTCGCAGTGCTCGCCCCCGACACACTGGTGGCCGCGCAGGGCGCAATCGACAAGTCGCGCGCCGACCTCGATTTCGTCCGCCTCGACGAGCCAAGCTTCAGTGCCGCGCCCAATATCTCGGTCGACTACGCCATCTTCGAGAAGTCGAAGAAAGTGGCGCTCGTCCCGGTCACCTTCCCATGGTCCGACCTCGGCGCCTGGGATGCGGTGTGGAAGGTGCAGCCCAAGGATGCCGACGGCAATGTTGTGCTGTCGGGCTCGGCTTCCCTGGTCGATACCCGCAATTCGCTGGTCGTCTCCGAAAAGGCCCACGTCGCGGTGCAGGGGCTCGACGATATCGCCGTCATCGCCACCGAGGATGCCGTGTATGTCGGCCGGCTTTCCGACGCGCAGAAAGTCGGCAGCATCGTCAAGTCGCTGAAGGCCGATCCGGACACGCTGGCGCTCACCGAAATCCACCGCACCGCCTACCGCCCGTGGGGTGGCTACTCCTCGGTGCTGAGCGGCGCGCGTTTCCAGGTGAAGCGGCTGTTCGTGAGGCCGGGCAAGCGCCTCAGCCTGCAGCGCCACCACCACCGGGCCGAGCACTGGGTGGTGGTCAGCGGTACCGCCGAAGTCACCATCGACGGCACCGTCACCATGCTGACCGAGAACCAGTCCATCTACCTGCCTCTGGGTTCGGTGCACCGGCTCGCCAATCCGGGCAAGATCCTGCTCGAACTGATCGAAGTACAGACCGGCTCGTATCTGGGCGAAGACGACATCGTGCGTATCGAGGACGAGTTCGGCCGCGCCTAGCTGCCGCAGCCGTCCTGGGGAGACTAGCAGAGCATGCGTATCACGGTCTTTGGCTCCGGCTATGTCGGGCTCGTCACGGGAACCTGCCTCGCCGATGCGGGCAACCACGTGGTCTGCGTCGATGTCGATGCGGCCAAGGTGGCGCTGCTGAACGCGGGCGGCGTGCCGATCTACGAGCCGGGGCTGGAGCCGCTGGTCGCAGCCAACCGCGCCGCAGGTCGCCTTAGATTCACCACCGACATCGCCTCGGCGGTCGAGCATGGCGACATCATATTCATCGCCGTCGGTACCCCGCCCGACGAGACGGGCTCCGCCGACCTCAAGTACGTCCTCGCCGTCGCCCGCTCCATCGGCCAGCACCTGACCGGCTTCAAGACCGTCACCGACAAGTCGACCGTGCCGGTCGGCACCGCCGAACTGGTGTCCCAAGCTATCGCCGATGAACTGGTGAAGCGCGGTTTCGCTGCTTCAGCCGAGGAACGCCTGCGGCTCGGTCAGCCCGACTATACCGTCATCTCCAATCCCGAATTCCTCAAGGAAGGCGCCGCCATCGAGGATTTCAGCCGACCCGACCGCATCATCATCGGCGCCGACGGCACCCCGAGCGGCCGCCGCGGCCTCGAGACGCTCCGCTACCTCTACGCCCCGTTCACGCTCAACCACGACCGGACCCAGGTAATGGACGTCCGTTCGGCCGAACTGACCAAGTATGCCGCCAACGCCATGCTCGCCACCCGCATCTCGTTCATGAACGAACTCGCCAACCTCGCCGAGGATCTGGGTGCCGACATCGAGCTGGTGCGCCGCGGTATCGGGTCGGATCCGCGCATCGGCTACTCCTTCCTCTATGCCGGTACCGGCTACGGCGGCTCCTGCTTCCCCAAGGATGTGAGCGCACTACGCATGACCGCGCGCCAGCACGGCCGCGAGTTGCGGGTGCTGTCTGCCGTCGAGGAGGCCAACACGGCCCAGAAGGAAGTGCTCGGCAACAAGATCCGCGCCCGCTTCGGCGACGATCTCACGGGCATGACCTTCGCCATCTGGGGCCTCGCCTTCAAGCCCAACACCGACGACATGCGCGATGCCCCGAGCCGCGTGCTGATCGCCGACCTGGTGCGCCACGGCGCCCGCATCCGCGCCTACGATCCGGTCGCAACCGACGAGGCCCGCCGCGCCCTCGCCCACGACCTGGGCGATGCCATCGCCGCCGTGGATTTCGCTGATTCGCCAGAGGCGGCGATCCAGGGGGCCGACGCCCTCGCTATCGTCACCGAGTGGAAAGCCTTCCGCCTGCCGGATTTTGGCGCGCTGGCCAGAGGCCTGACGACAAAAACCATTTTCGATGGCCGCAACCTCTATGAGCCCGCAGCTGTCGAGGCCGCCGGCCTCGCCTACTTCCCCATCGGCCGCCGTCAGGTCGGATAGGCTCACAACCGCCGGTTCACGAGCAAGTGATCTTTGGCTGGATGGGCCGGATGTGGCCGTGTTCCGGGCGTTGCGGCAAACACAGCGTTAACGATTAATACTTTGCTCACATCAGCTGTTGCATATTTGTAGCGCGAGGCCCGCAAGCTCAAGGCGGCCGGTGGTCAATAGCGGGTGGTTGTGGTATCCGCTTCGATCAGTAGATTGCGATTCACGTAGTTCAGAGAAGAAAAATGGCAGGTATGGCAATGGCGACAAAGCGGGCACTCACCCGGATGGCGGTCACTGTCGTGGCCATTGCCTTGACTCAGGCCCTCGTTGCCTCGCCGGTTCTGGCGGAAGGCGAGTCTGACTGCGTCTGCATCGTGGCTGGCGGCACCTCCGGCGTGGTGACTGGCGCTACCGGGTGGGTAAAGCTGAACGGCGACGTTGGCCTGGTCGATGCCACCATGGACGCGCCCCTTTCGGTCGGTTCCGTCATGCGCACCGGCGCTGCCGGCAGTGCCACCGCGACGGTCGGCGCTGGCTGCAGCGTCGCCGTGGCGGCGTTGTCCCAGATGTCGATTTCCGCCCTCGCCGATGGCCGCATGTGCGTGCGCGTGACCCAGGATGCCACCACCGGCGCGCTCAAGGGTGACGGCTCGACGGGCATGGCGCTGGGTGCAGGCGGTGCCGTTCTGGCGACGACGGTGGTCGTGGTCGGCCTCGGTCAGGACGCCCCGGTCAGCCAGTAATTCGGCGCGCCGACGCCTTGGGAGGCGCCTGCGTCTGGCCACAGATCGCGTAGTCCCTCCGAATGATCGACATTCATTGTCATATCTTGCCCGGTCTCGACGACGGCGCAGAGACCCTTGAGATTTCCATCGCGATGGCAGAAATGGCCGTCGCAGATGGTGTGACTCACGTTGTTTGCACCCCCCACATTACGCCTGGCGTCTATCACAACACCGCCACGGGTATCCTCGAGCAGGTGGCGGTACTCCAGGGTGAGCTCGACCAGCGCGGCATTGCGCTGCGGCTCGCCGCCGGTGCCGACATCCATATCAGCCCGACCCTTCTCGCCGACCTCGATGCCGGCATCGCGCCGACGCTTGCCGGTTCGCGCGCCATCCTGTTCGAGCCGCCCCACCACGTGCTGCCGCCGCGCATGGATCAGGCCGTGGCGCGTCTGATCGCCGCAGGCTACGTGCCGGTCATCACCCATCCCGAGCGTCTCAGCTGGATCGAGAAACACTACGACCTCGTGGTTGTTCTATCCGACATGGGCGCACCGATGCAGATCACCGCCGGCTCCATCACCGGAGCTTTCGGCAAGCGCCCGCAATACTGGGCGCAGCGCATGCTCGACGAGGGCAGGGTGGATATAATCGCCTCCGATGCCCACAACACCCGTTCACGTTCTCCACGCCTTTCCCACGCCCGCGACCTCGTTGCGGCACGTCTGGGTGAAGCCGAGGCAGAAAATCTGGTAC
>Ga0105047_10020897_pt1 | contig 10033 bp, 9 predicted proteins | sample MAT04_FD_78384 | JGI IMG/M metagenome (GOLD analysis project Ga0105047, IMG submission 78384) | Freshwater microbial communities from Lake Fryxell liftoff mats and glacier meltwater in Antarctica - MAT-04 (megahit assembly) | ecosystem: Environmental > Aquatic > Freshwater > Ice > Liftoff...
GAAAATAGAAGATATTAAAAAAAATAGAGCCAAATAATTTTTATGACAAAAAAGGAAAAAAATAAAAAAAAAGTAGTAAAAAAAAATAAAACTATAAAGAAAGCTTCTAAACTAAAAATTAAGAAGACGAAAAATATTAAAAAAATTATTAAAAAGGCTAAGAAGGCCCCTGTTCGTCGGAAAGTTTTAAAAACCAAAAAAATTAATAAAAAAACCAAAAAAATTGTTAGTAAAAAAAGTAGTACTAGTAATTTCGAAAAAAAGTCATTAGCTGAAAAGAAGATAATTGAATTAGAAGAAAAATCTAATATTATAATTGAAAAAGGTAAAAAAAGAGGATTTATAACTTATGATGAGATAATAAAAATTTTACCCGATATAGAAAATAATATTCTTTTTTTAGATCAGCTTTACGAAAAGTTATCTGTTTCAGGGATTGATGTTCTTGAAGGAGGTAATTTACTTGATATTGAGAATGATACTGAAAAACTAGCACTTAAATATAGTAAAGATTCTCATACTTATGATTCTATTCAGATGTATTTAAAAGAAATTGGTCAGTATCCACTTATTTCAGCTTCTGAAGAGAAGAATTTAGCTTATCGTATTGAAAAAGGAGATATGGAGGCTAAAAATCTACTTGCTCGAGCTAACCTTCGTCTTGTTGTTTCAATTGCTAAAAAATATGTTGGCCGAAGTTCTGATTTGACCCTTCTTGATTTAATCCAAGAAGGAAATCTGGGTTTATTTAAAGCAGTTGAAAAATTTGATTGGACAAAAGGCTATAAGTTTTCAACTTACGCAACTTGGTGGATTCGTCAATCAATAACCAGAGCATTAGCCGATCAATCCAGAACAATTAGAATCCCAGTTCACATGGTTGAAACTATCTCAAAATATAAACAAGTCGTACGAAGATTGTCTCAGGATTTGGGCAGAGAGCCATTGATCGAAGAGATTGCAACCGAAATGAATTTAGAAGTTGAAAAAATTCATATCATCGAACAAATAAATCAAGAAACTGTTTCTCTCGAACAGCCAATAGGGGATGATGATGAAAAGTCTACTCGCGGAGAATTTATTTCTGACGATAAAATTCTTCGGCCAGACCAGGACGCTTCCAGGCGTATATTATCTGACCAGATAAAAGAAGTTTTAGATACCTTGAATCCAAAAGAAAGAAAAATATTAGAATTGCGTTATGGACTTATCGACGGTATTCAACATACTCTTGAGGAAGTAGGTCAAGAATTTGGGGTGACTCGTGAACGTATCCGCCAAATTGAAGCGAAAGTACATGAAAAACTTCGTAATAATGAGAAAATCGCCCGCTTAAAAAATTACTTTGATTAGTTAGAAGTTACGTAGAAGCTTACTTAGAAGCTAAGCTCCTAAGTAACATAAAAAAATGGAAAGTCAAATAAAAATAACTTATCAATTTCTACAGGTGTGTAAAAGTTATAAGTTTATGTTTATGGGCAGGTAATTGATTGTTGGTTTTTATAATATATGTTTAAAAAAATAAACAGGTAAAGCCTGTTTATTTTTCTTTATTTATCTTTATTTTTTTAAAAATAAATTATTAACTAATGTAGGTAGTTAGTAAGTATTTTATAGTTGATTAGTTACTGGGTCAGCAGCAGTTTTTAATAGCCCAAATAATAAATCTGAATATTCCCAATATGCTTCATTTCCTTTTATTTGAGCGACACATTCAGCTGCGGCTGTTTTTTCAAATGAATTTTGATGTAATGGCCAGTGTCGATAAACCCAAGAAACATTTCCATCTGATTCAATCACTATCTTTTTCATTGTAGCATGAAATATTTTACAATAAGGACATTCAAAATCCGAATATTCTATTATTTTTATTGGAGCATTTGGATTACCATAAATATGATCTCCTTCTTCATTTTCAACTACTTCTCCCTCATATTTTTGAGAGACAGTTCCCGCAAGAACATCAGCAATTAATTTTTTAACATTTTCTTCTGAGTCAGCTCCGCGAATTTCTGTTTTTATTCCATTATTACCAATAATGATACTATAAGGTGTTCCCCTTTGATCAGCCGGTACAGCACTCATGGCACTTTTGACACTAGCTTCTATTTTTGCACCGAGTGCTTCTTTGTCTATTCCTTCAAGACAAGTTGAAAGTTTCTCTTTTGAGACTCCTACTTGTTCTGATAGAGTTTTTTCTTTAACTACTTTAGTTCCTCCTCCACTTGTTAATAAAATTCCAATCATAACAAGAAAACCAGCAATAACGATTGCAACTGGTGTTGTAATTTTTTGTGGTTGTTCTTTCTTTATTTCTTCGTTTTCCATTTTGTTATAAAGTAAGCTTATTTGACCTTACTTGAATTAAATAATAAAAAATCTTTATTAAAGATGTAATTATTGTAGCATATTAAGAGTTAATTGGAACATAAAATTTGTATTGAAAAATATAGATAATATGTTATACTAAGGTATATATGGAATCGTTTTATACTGCCACATTCTATGTTTTTTCATTTATCTCTGTCTATATACAGATCTTTTTTTTGATTACTTTTCTTGAAAAAAAACGTTATATAGTCCATAACCCTGAAAGCTTAAAACTTAAATATTATCCGACAGTTACGATAGCTGTTCCTGTTTATAATGAAGAAAAGACTATCGCCAAAACAATTAAATCGCTTTTGGCCTTGGATTACCCAAAAGATAAAATTAAAATTTTTATTGTCGATGATGGAAGTCGAGATAATACATGGAATGTTATTCAAGAATTTATTGATAATCCTAATATTGTTCTTATTCAAAAAGAAAATGGTGGGAAGCATACAGCTGTTAATTTGGCTATTGATAAAACAGAGGCAGAATTTTTTGGTTGCCTGGACTCTGATTCTATGGTCCATCCACAGTCATTAAAAAGAATTTTAAAATATTTTGAAAAAGATCCAGCTACTATGGCGGTTGCACCTTCAATTATTGTTTATAATCCTAAAAATATTTTACAATATGCTCAAGGAATAGAATATGACATGTCAATTTATACTAAAAAAATGCTTGGGTTTATGGGTGGTATCCATGTGGCTCCAGGCCCTTTTTCTATTTTTAGAAAAAGGGTTTTTGATGAATTAGGAAAATATCGGAAAGCCCACAATACAGAAGATCAAGAAATAGCTCTTCGAATGCAAGAGAATGGATATAAAATAGATCATTGCCCTGATGCATATGTTTATACAAATGCTCCTGATTCAGTGGCTAAACTTTACCGTCAGCGTTTAAGATGGATTTATGGTTTTATTAAAAATTTGATAGATTATAGGAGATTATTGTTTAAAAAGAAATATGGAACGGTTGCTCTTTTTACTTTGCCCTCAGGACTGGTTTCAATTATTGGGGTTGTATTTCTTTTTGTTAATATTGTTGGAAATATTTTTAAATTTATTTATAATAAGATAATTCAAATCCAAACCGTTGGTTGGGGTAATTTTTTTAGTCTTAACTATGAATTTGATTGGTTTTTTCTTAATACTAAAGCAGTGTTGTTTTTAGCAGTTATTTTGTATATACTAGTTATTGTATCAGTGATGATTGGAAGAAAAATGGCTGAAGGGAAGTCCGGTTTTTCTTTTTCATTTTTTTATTTTATTATAATTTATAGTGTGGTAGCACCGTTTTGGATGTTGAGGGCAATATATAATGCCATAATTTCAAAAGAATCTAATTGGATCCAAGAGCGCCGTATTGTTAAATAATTTTATGCATAAACACGAACCGAATGATTGGAAAAAATATATTATAGTTTTGTTTATTACCTCAACGATCTTTATCTCTGGATTATGGCTTTCTAGTTATTTAAACAGTAAAAAAATTAATCAACTCAAATCTATTGAGAATACAATCTCGCTTGATTTGATGTCCTCTGAAACTCAATTTGCGTTACTTGAAGAATTGTCTTGTAAAGATGTTTCAACAACTGTTTTGTCTTCGGAGTTGAATTCTTTGGCTGATAAAATTTCGTATAGTGAAAATAATATAGGAATTGAAAATGTTGATGTCATAAGTTTAAAAAAATCTTATTCTTTGCTTGAGATAAAAGATTATTTATTGATGAAGAAAATAACAGAAAGATGTGGTCAGGAATCTATATTTATTTTATATTTTTATAAAAATGATAATTGTGACGATTGTACGAAGCAAGGTTATGTCCTGACTAGTCTTCGTGAGACATACCCAAATTTACGTGTATATTCTTTTGATTATAATTTAGATATTTCCGCAATTAAAGCTATGATTTCAATCTATAAAGTGCCAGATAATTTACCAGCGATTGTTATAAATGGAAAGGTTTATAGCGGTTTACAAACAATTGAAGATATAGAAAAAACTTTTCCTGAGTTAGAAAGTATAAAGAAAGAAGATACAGAAGAAAAAGCAACGGTTGAAACAATAAAAAGAGAAGTGCAATAGAGGTTTTAGGAAGTAGGCACGAGGAATCGTCACAAGTTTTCGCCTGCTGGCGAAACTCGCGTTCCTCAAGGTTCTGCATGAGGAATCGTCACGCATAAAATTCTACTGAATTTTTGCGCGAGATTAGCACGAGGAATCGTCACAAGTTTTCGCCTGCTGGCGAAACTCGCGACCCCGCCTCGCGCCGTCGCGCTCCGGCTTTCGAATCCTCGTGCCGAGAAAAAACACCCGTTTAGGGTGTTTTTTCTTTGGAGCCGGCACGAGGATTCGAACCCCGGACATCCACTTTACAAAAGTGGCGCTCTACCAACTGAGCTATGCCGGCAAACATATAAAATCTTTAATGACTAATTTTTAATGGCATGACTTTGTGTCTTGTCCACCAAGACAGCTATGCCGGCTAAAACAATTTTAAGAAAATTGTTCGCCCGGACATTTTAAATATAAAATGTTTTAGGGCAAATAAAATTCTTCTAATTATACTACCATATTACTAATTTTTTACAAAACTAACTATATCTCAGTGATTTTATTCATGCTCTCTTTTCACTCTTTCTTTGATTCTTCTAATTTTAATTTTTGATTCCAGGATGGCTTTCTTAATAAACGTATTTTTTTGAAGATCAATATTTTCGGTTTTAGTTTTAAAATAATTTGATATTTTAGGCCAATTTTTATTGAGCCATTTTTTAGTTTTTGCATAAGAGATATACCAATATTTTACGATTATCAGGACTATGGATTGTATAATATTTTTAGTAATGTAGAGAGCACTTTTTTCTAAATGTCGAAAATATATTTCAGGTATTATTTTATGATTATTATTAACTTTTTCAGTACGTAAAGTTTTAATCTCCCATGCTTGATATGAGAGCATTATGAAAGCTAAAATAATTGCTATAAAAAATAGAATGATAATTATACCCATATTAATTAATTGATTCGTAAATAAATGATATTAGTTTTGCATTATTGTTTTTTAGTAGAGTTTCTATATTTATTTCAGAATTTTTAATAAATAATTGATCCATTAAAGTTTGTTCTTTAAAATATGTAGAAATTTTACCTTCAAGCATTTTCTTTTTTATTTCCTCACCCTTATCTGACTGATTTACTTCCTTTTCAAAAACCTCTATAACTTTCTGACGATCATTTTCAGTTATTTCTTCTGAGTTTGTATAGGATGGCTTCATTGCTGCTATGTGCATTGCTATATCACGAGCCAATTCTTTTGTTCCACCTGAGAGAGAAACGATAACAGCACTTTTATTATTATGAATATAATTTCCAACAGTAGAACCAATTATTTCTTCTACTTTTCCTAATTCAATTTTTTCTCCCACTTTTTGAATTACTTCATTTATTATCTCGGAAGATTGGGATTTCATTGCTTCAATGCTTTCTTCCATGGCTATATCTCCTAATTTATTTGCTAGATTAATAAAATCAATATTTTTTGATACGAAATCAGTTTCAGTATGAAGAACAAGCAAAAGTGTTTTATTGCCATCTTCTTTTACTATTATTATTCCATCTTTTGCATTACGATCAGATTTTTTCATCGCAATACTACTAGATTTTTTTTTGAGAATAATTAGGGCTTTTTCCATTTCTCCACCTGCTTCTTCTAGGGCATTTTTACATTGCATTACAGAAACACCGGTACTGTCTCTTAATTGTTTGACTAAATCAGCTGTTATTTTTATTGTCATTTTATTAAACTATTATTAATTTTTTTATAATTTTATTTAGCTAGACCACTTGCGCCGTTGTTGTATGCTTCTTTAATTTTATTTAAAAAGAAAGTTATACTTGATATTGAAGCATCATTGGCAACAATAGGATAATCAATTTGTTTTAAGTTGCAATCAGTATTTACAAGAGCAATAATTGGAAGATTCATTTTTCTTGCTTCAGTAGCGGCAATGTGTTCTTTTTTTGTATCAATTATGAAGACAGCATCGGGTGTTTTTGTTATACCAGTTAAACCTTGAAAGTTTTTTGTCATATCTTCCATCTCTTTATTTATTAAGAGTTGTTCTTTTTTAGTATATTTATCAAGCTCACCTTTTTCTTTTTGGTCTCTTAAGCTTAGTAGTCTTGATATTCTTTTTTTAATTTCTGAAAAGTTTGTTAATGCTCCTCCAACCCAGCGGTCTGAAACATAGGGCATATTTAAAGAGAGAGCTGTTTCAAGGATTTGTTGACGAGCTTCAGGCTTTGTTCCGACAAATAAAATTGTTTTACCACTTGCTGCGAGTTTTGAGATATTTTCAAGAGCTTTGCTTAAAAGTTCATTTGTTTTTTCAATATTTATAATATCAACACCATTTTTAGTTGCAAAAACATAAGATGAAGTAGATGGATGTCGACGACTTTTTGAATAACCATAATGAACCCCTGCTCTAAACATTTCTTCTGTAATATTTTCTGTACTCATTTTTTTGACTCGTCTTTTTTTGAAGACGATTTTTTAATTAGTTATCTCTTTCGACAGAGATCTTTATAATGATCCGTTTTTAAGCATTTCAGCTTAACCCCCACACCTACTTTTTGATTGCACCAAGAGTGGTTTACTAAATTATCAAAAAGTGGGTATGGGGGTAAATTTACAAGGGTTTTATAAAAAATAATCCCTCACGGAACGTAGGGTTATAATACCAGAAATAGCATTATTTTGCAAATACTATTTTTGACTAAGGGTTATTTTTAAGGTAAGATGGGAAATATGAAACAATCACATTTATTTACAAAAACAAAAAAAGAAAGCCCTTCTGATGAGGTTTCTCTCAATGCAGAACTTCTTATAAAAGCTGGCTATATAAATAAAGAAATGGCGGGAGTTTATTCTTTCTTACCACTTGGGTTACGGGTAATTAAGAAAATTGAAAATATTATTCGAGAAGAGATGAATACTATTGGAGGTCAAGAAATGAAAACTTCTATACTTCAAAATAAAGAAATTTGGGAAAAATCAAATAGATGGAATGATGAAGTTGTAGATAATTGGTTTAAAACTAAATTAAAAAATGGAGGAGAGGCAGGGTTGTCTTTTACAAATGAAGAAGCTCATGCAAACATTATTAAGCAATATATAAATTCTTATAAAGATTTGCCGGTTTATCCGTATGATTTTAAGGATATGTTTAGAAATGAAACAAGAAGTAAATCTGGTATTTTACGAGGACGAGAATTTTATTGGAAAGCACTTTATTCTTTCTCAAAAGATGAAGAAGAACATAATATTTTTTATGAGAAGATGAAACAAGCCTATAAAAATATTTTTCAGAAAGTTGGTATTGGCCATTTAACCTATTTAACTTTTGCTTCAGGTGGTACTTTTTCTAAATTTTCTCATGAATTTCAAACATTAACAGGTTCGGGTGAAGATACAATATATGTTGATCCTAATAAGGGAATGGCTATAAATAAAGAAGTTTTTAATGATGAAGTTATAGAAAGCTTAGAATTAAAAAAAGAAGATCTAGTTGAAAATAGGGCAATTGAAGTAGGTAATATTTTTTCTCTTGGGACAAAATTTTCAGAACCATTTGATTTAAAATATAAAAATGAAAAAGGAGAAGAAAAATTAGTAATTATGGGGAGTTATGGTATAGGTCTTAGTAGATTAATGGGAACAATTGTAGAAGTTCTTTCTGATGATAAGGGTATTATTTGGCCTCTATCTGTTTCACCTTTTAAAATACACTTACTTGTTCTTGGGGCAGATGATAAAATTTTTGAAGAAGCTAAAAATCTCTATGAAAATTTATTATTAAAAGGAATTGAGGTTTTGTTTGACGATAGACAAGATATCAGTGCTGGAGAAAAATTTGCTGATGCTGATTTAATTGGTATTCCAAACAGGATTGTTGTTTCGAAAAGAAGTTTAGAAGATGGAGGATATGAAGTTAAGAAAAGAACAGAAGAAAAAGGAACAATAGTTAAAGGCGAAGAGCTTATTGATTTAATTAATTCTTGGGATATAAAAATTTAAATTGATATTATGTTTAAAAAATTTTACAAAATGTTTTCGAACGATATAGGAATTGATTTAGGAACTGCCAATACTTTGGTCTATTTGAAGGGACACGGAATTGTAATTAATGAACCTTCTGTCGTTGTTGTTAATCAAAAAACGGGGCAAATCGTAGCTGTTGGAATGGAAGCAAAACAGATGATTGGCAGAACGCCAGGTCATGTTCGAGCTGTTCGTCCGATTGTTGATGGAGTTATTTCTGATTTTGAAATTACAGAAGAAATGCTTTCTTATTTGATAAATAAAACTGAAAGAATTTCAAAAAAATATATTCGCCCTCGAGTGGTGATTGGAGTTCCGACAGGAATCACAAATGTTGAAATTAGAGCTGTTGAAGATGCTGCCCGGTCAGCTGGTGCTCGTGAAGTTTATATTGTTGAAGAACCAATGGCTTCAGCTATTGGGATTAGACTTCCAGTCAAAGACGCTGTTGGCTCAGTAATAGTTGATATTGGGGGAGGAACAACAGACGTAGCGGTAATTTCTCTTTCAGGAGTAGTTCGTTCAAAAAATTTGAAAATTGCAGGGGATCTATTGAATACCAATATTGTTAATTATGTGAAAGATGAGTTTAAATTATTAATAGGAGAAAGAACCGCAGAAAATATAAAGATTGCTATCGGTAGTGTAATTGAAGGAAGTTCAATGGAAGCTGAAGTTAGAGGTAGAGATCTTGTAACTGGTTTACCAAGACAAGTAATCGTAACAGATTCAGATATTCGAGAAGCGATTATACCTTCGGTTTTAAGTCTCGTTGATGGGATTAAAGAAGTTTTAGAAACTACTCCACCAGAACTGTTGTCAGATATTATTAATCGTGGACTCGTGATATCGGGAGGTGGGGCACTACTTCGTGGTCTTGATACTTTGATTCAGAATTCTATTAAGATACCAATTTATATAGCTGAAGATCCTCTAACAGCTGTAGCTCGTGGAGCAGGAATTATTTTAGATGAGTTTGAATCTTTTAAGGAAGTTTTATTAAATACAGATGATACATCAGTTCCGAGATAAAAAACAAATAATAAGAAGAAAAATTATTATTCGGAATATAATTATTTTTGGATTTTTTCTAATTTTATCTGCTATCGGTTTTTTGTCTTGGCCTAGTCAAATTTTTCATTTTCTTGGAAATCCTATATGGAAATCAGAAAGAGTGGTGACTGATAGTTTATATAATTCTAATTATATATTTCGAACAAAAAAAGTTATTACAAGAGAGAACCATGATTTAATTGAGGAAATTTCAAATATTAGATTAACAATGATTGATTATCAAATTTTGAAAAATGAAGTAATTGAATTAAAAGAAATATTGGGACGTTCTCCAGCAGGGAATAATTTTATTTTAGGTAATATACTAACCAAGCCAAATCATTCACTGTATGACACTCTAATTATAGACATTGGAGAAGATATGGGAATTAAAGAGTTTGATAGAGTTTATGCGGATGGCAATATACCGATTGGCAATATAAGTAAAGTCTATAATAATACTTCTTTGGTTTCTTTGTATACAAATCCTGGACAAAA
>Ga0105047_10020898_pt1 | contig 10033 bp, 7 predicted proteins | sample MAT04_FD_78384 | JGI IMG/M metagenome (GOLD analysis project Ga0105047, IMG submission 78384) | Freshwater microbial communities from Lake Fryxell liftoff mats and glacier meltwater in Antarctica - MAT-04 (megahit assembly) | ecosystem: Environmental > Aquatic > Freshwater > Ice > Liftoff...
AGCAGGACGACGGCGTAGAAGGTGAAGATCGGCCGCCCGGCGTAGGCGAACCATGGCAGCCAGCCCGCGGCCACGCCGGACAACGCCGCGACGGCGACCCCGTCGCGGCGGCGCAGCACCCACCACACGCAGGCGACGACGGCAGCGGTGCCCAGCCACCACAGCAGCGGGTTGCCCAGCGAGGTGATCGCCTGCGAGCAGCGGTCGGCGCCGCAGACCTGCTCGGAGGGCCCTGGGCTCTCGTAGAAGAACGACGTGGGACGCCACTGGACCAGCCAGCCCGACGGGTGCGAGGCATAGGGGTGCTCGGCGGTCAGCCCGGTGTGGAAGACCCACGCCTGCTGGTGGTAGTGCCACAGCGAGCGCAGGGCCTCGGGCAGCCAGTTGGGGCCCTCGCCCGGGTGACCGGCGGCCCACTGCCGGCCGTAGGCGCCGGGCGAGGCGAACCATGAGGCCCAGGTGCCGAGGTAGGTGAGGGCGGCGACCGGGACGATGCTGAGGAAGGCGGTACCGGCGTCGCGGACAAGGGTCCCGCCCAGGGGGCGGCGGACCCCGGCCCGGTGCCGGGCGACGAGGTCCCAGCCGACCGTCAGCAGGCCGAGGACCGCGACGAAGTAGAGGGCCGACCACTTGGTCCCGCAGGCGAGCCCCAGCAGCACGCCCGCCGCCAGGCGCCACGGGCGCAGACCGAGCCCCGGCCCCCACCGTGAGGGCGCGCGCGGTGGGGCCGTCGCCTCGCCCAACCGGGCCCGGGCATGGTCGCGGTCCACCAGCAGCGCGCCGAAGGCCGCCAGCACGAAGAGCATGAGGAACCCGTCGAGCAGCGCCGTGCGCGACATGGCGATCGCCAGGCCGTCGACGGCGAGCAGCAGGCCGGCCAGCGCGCCGAGGGCGGTCGACCCGAACAGCCGCCTGGCCGTCCGGGTGAGCAGCAGGACGGCGAGGATCCCCGCGACGGCCGCGGCGGCGCGCCACCCGACGGGGTTGTCGGCGCCGAACACCCGCAGGCCCAGCGCGATGCACCACTTGCCGACCGACGGGTGCACGACGAAGCTCGGGTCGTCGGTGTGGCCCAGGACGTCACCGGCCTCGAACGCGGGGTCGGGGTTCTCGCCCCACTCGGCCTCGTAGCCGACGCGCAGCAGGGTCCAGGCATCCTTGACGTAGTAGGTCTCGTCGAAGACCAGCTGGCCGGGCGTGCCCAGCGACGGCAGCCGGGCGGCGGCGGCGAGCGCGGTGACCGCGCCGGTGGCGAGCCAGCCGCGCTCGGCATGGAGGAGGCGGCTCGACTGCACGGCGCCAGGCTAGCCTGACCGGCATGACCCCCGGCCGGATCGTCCTGGCGGCGACGCCGATCGGCAACGCGGCGGACGCCTCGGCCCGGCTGCGTGAGCTCCTCGCGCAGGCCGACGTCGTGGCGGCGGAGGACACCCGTCGGCTGGCCGAGCTCACCCGTCGGCTCGGAGTCACGGTGACCGGTCGAGTCATCAGCCACCACGAGCACAACGAGGCGGGCCGGGTGGCCCAGCTGCTGGACGTGGTACGCGGCGGCGGGACGGTGCTCGTCGTCTCCGACGCCGGCATGCCGACGGTCTGCGACCCGGGGCTGCCGCTGGTCCGCGCGGCGATCGAGGCGGGGCTACCGGTGACCACGGCCCCGGGCCCGAGCGCCGTCCTCGCGGCGCTTGCCCTGGCCGGGCTGCCCACCGATCGGTTCACGTTCGAGGGCTTCGCCCCGCGCAAGGCGGGGGACCGCGACCGGGCCCTGCTGGCCCTGGCCGCCGAGCGTCGCACGATGGTCTTCTTCGAGGCGCCGCACCGCCTGGCCACGACCCTGGCGGCGATGACGCAGGCCTTCGGCGCAGAGCGCCCGGCCGCGGTCTGCCGCGAGCTGACCAAGACCTACGAGGAGGTCGTCCGCGGGTCGCTGGCCGAGCTCGCCGCCTGGGCTGACGGCCCGGTGCGGGGGGAGATCGTCGTCGTCGTCGGCGGCGCTCCCGACGGGCCGACCGCCAGCGTCGGCGAGCTGGTCGGGGAGGTCCTGGCGCGTACCGCCGCCGGCGAGCGGCTCAAGGACGCCGTCGCGGCGGTCGCCGAGGCCACCGGTGTGGTCAAGCGGGACCTGTACGCCGCAGCCCTGGCTGCCCGCGCGGGCTGAGCACGCATCCGCTCCGGATCGACCCCGACATCCTCGCTCCGGTGGCGCCCACCCCGCGCTCGGGGCACCGTGGCCTGGTGAGCGAGCTCCGTACGGTCCCCCGGCGCCGACGCGCCCGCGGGCCGACCGTGACGACCATCGGCGCGCTCGCTGCCGTGCTCGCCCTCGCAGGCTGCACGGCGGACCAGGCCGCACCCGCACCCGCACCCGCGGCGACCCTGGCCACCCCGTCGGTCACGCCGACCGGCGAGCCGGCCGCACCCGAGCCCACCGCGACCCCGCTCGCACCCCAGCCCGCGGGACCGGCGCTGCCACCGGCGACGGCGAGCCCGCAGGACGTGCTCACGGGCCTGGTCACCCCGTGGAGCCTCGCCTTCCTGCCGGGCGGCGCCGTGCTGGTCACCCTGCGCGACACCGGTCAGGTGCTGCTGCTCGCGGTCGACGGCGTGGCACCCCTGACCGGCCCGGGCGCCGATGCCCTGGCCACGGGCACGGTGCACGGCGGCGAGGGTGGGCTGCTCGGCGTGGCGGTGCACCCGAGCGAACCGGAGGTGTTCCTCTACCGGACCGCCGTCGGCGGCAACGAGGTGGTCCGCGCGACGCTCGACCCGGTGGCCCGCACCCTTGGTCCGCTCCGGCTGGTCCTCGGCGGTATCCCGGCGGCCCGGACGCACAACGGCGGTCGGCTCGCGATCGGCCCGGACGGGTTCCTCTACGTCACGACCGGTGACGCAGGCAGCCCGTCGAGTGCGCAGGACCCTGCCTCGCTGGCCGGCAAGATCCTGCGCCTCGCCCTGGACGGGACGGCGGCGCCGGGCAACCCCGAGGGGGGAGCGGTCTGGAGCCTCGGGCACCGCAACGTCCAGGGCATCGGCTGGACCGCCGACGGCCGGATGCTGGCCGCGGAGTTCGGCCAGAACACCTGGGACGAGCTCAACCTCGTCGTCCCCGGCGGCAACTACGGCTGGCCCGTCGTCGAGGGCGTCGGCAGTCGGGCCGGATACCTCGACCCGCTGCGGGTCTGGGCCACCGACGACGCGTCGCCCAGCGGACTGGCGGTCTCGGCGTCCGGGGTCCACCTGGCAGGACTGCGCGGCGAACGGCTGTGGACCGTGCCGTTGACGGCGGACGGCGCGACCGGCGAGCCGTACGCGAGCCTCGACCTCGGCCGGCTGCGCGACGTCGTCAGCGGTCCGGACGGGGCGCTGTGGGTGCTCACCCAGAACACCGACGGACGGGGCAGCCCGCGCGCCGGCGACGACCGGCTGGTGCGGCTCACCCCGCCCTGAGTCGCCCGGCTCAGGCGTCGGAGCGGGCGAGGTCGACCCCGGCGGCGGCCAGCTCGGCCCTGGCCCGAGCGCCCTGCTCGGGGGTGACCGGGACGGTGAGGTCGGTCAGCACCCGGGTGGGCCAACCCGCGGCAAGGGAGTCCAGCGCGGTCGCGCGCACGCAGTGCGACTCGGCGATCCCCACGACGTCCACGGCGTCGATGTGCGCCGCGCGGAGCAGCTGCGCCAGGTCGCGGCCCGCGGCATCGGTGCCCTCGAAGCCGGAGTACGCCGCGCCGTGGGCGCCCTTGCGCACGCTGGCGTCGGGCAGCAGATCGGCGAGGGCGGGGTGCAGCTCAGCGTGGGTTGTGCCGGCCACGCCGTGCGGGGGCCAGGTGTCGTCGAAGTCGGGCTCGGCCGGAGGCACGGCGAAGTGGGCCCCCGGGTCGATGTGCCAGTCCTGCGTCGTGACGACCAGGGCGTAGCGGTCGCGGTGGGTCGTCGCGTAGTGCGCGATCGCGTGCGCCACGGCGTCCCCGCCCGCCACGGGCAGCTCACCGCCCTCGCAGAAGGTGGGCTGGACGTCCACGACGAGCAGGGCACGGCGGCCGAGGTCCGGTCCGGTCATCCACCCAGGGTAGGCGCGGTGACTCGGGGCGGCTCGGGTACCTCCCCCAGGGCGAGTCGGCGGCCTGCGATCCTCACTAGGATCGGTGCCCATGGCCCACATCCTCTCCGCCGTCGCCTGGCCGTATGCGAACGGACCACGGCACCTCGGGCACGTCGCCGGCTTCGGTGTCCCCTCCGACGTGTTCAGCCGGTACATGCGGATGGCAGGCCATGACGTGCTGATGGTGTCGGGCACCGACGAGCACGGGACCCCGATCCTCGTGCAGGCCGATCGGGAGGGTACGACCGCACGCGAGCTGGCCGACCGCTCCAACCGGATCATCGTCACCGAGCTCGCCGCGCTCGGCTGCTCCTACGACCTGTTCACCCGGACGACGACCGCCAACCACTACGCCGTCGCCCAGGAGCTGTTCCGCCAGGTGCACGCCAACGGCTACATGATCGAGCGGACGACGCGCGGTGCGATCTCGCCGTCGACCGGCCGGACCCTGCCGGACCGCTACATCGAGGGCACGTGCCCGATCTGCGGCTACGGCGACGCCCGCGGGGACCAGTGCGACAACTGCGGCAACCAGCTCGACCCGACCGAGCTGATCGACCCGCGCAGCCGGATCAACGGCGAGGTCCCACAGTTCGTCGAGACCGAGCACTTCTTCCTCGACCTGCCGGCACTCGCCGACGCCCTGAGCGCCTGGCTCGACGGTCGCGAGGCGTCGGGGACCTGGCGGCCAAACGTCATCAAGTTCAGCCGCAACATCCTCGGCGACATCAAGCCGCGGGCGATGACCAGGGACATCGACTGGGGCATCCCGGTCCCGCTCGAGGGCTGGCGGGACCTGCCGACCAAGCGGCTCTACGTCTGGTTCGACGCGGTGATCGGCTACCTGTCCGCGTCCGTCGAGTGGGCGCGACGCCTCGGCCAGCCGGAGCGCTGGCGCGAGTGGTGGAACGACCCCCAGTCGCTCTCGTACTACTTCATGGGCAAGGACAACATCACCTTCCACTCCCAGATCTGGCCGGCCGAGCTGCTCGGCTACGCCGGTCACGGCGACAAGGGCGGCGAGCCCGGCCGCTACGGCGAGCTGAACCTGCCGACCGAGGTCGTCTCGTCGGAGTACCTGACCATGGAGGGCAAGCAGTTCTCCTCCTCGCGCGGCGTCGTCATCTATCTCAAGGACGTCGTCGCCCGCTACCAGGTGGACGCGCTGCGGTACTTCATCTGCGCCGCCGGTCCGGAGAACCAGGACTCCGACTTCACGTGGCGCGAGTTCGTCAACCGCACCAACGGCGAGCTCGTTGCCGGCTGGGGCAACCTGGTCAACCGCACCGCGACGATGATCGCCAAGAGCTTCGGCGAGATCCCGTCACCCGGTACCACGACCGAGCCGGACGAGGCTCTGCTGGCCTCGGTGCGCGCGGGGTTCGTGACGGTCGGGACCCTCATCGGCCGGCACCGTCAGCGCCAGGCGGTGGCCGAGGCCATGCGGGTGGTCGGCGAGGTCAACAAGTACGTGACCGACCAGGCGCCGTTCAAGCTCAAGTCCGAGCAGGAGCGCGAGCGGCTCGCGACGATCCTGCACACCACGGCCCAGGCGGTCTGGGACTGCAACACGCTGCTGGCACCGTTCCTGCCGCACTCCTCCAACGCCGTGCACGCCGCGTTCGGCGGTTCGGGCGCCTTCATGCCGATGCCGCAGGTCCGGGAGGTGGCCGACCTGGACGACGGCCATCCCTACCCGATCATCACCGGTGACTACTCCACGACGCCGCCGTGGGGCACGACACCCGTCCCGGTCGGAGCCCCGGTCGCCAAGCCGACCCCGATCTTCCAGAAGCTCGACGAGAGCGTCGTCGAGGACGAGCTGGCGCGGCTGCGCGGTGCGGGCGGGCCCCCAGCGTGAGCCGCCGCGTGCGGGACACCAGCTGGCCCGCCGACCCCGAGCCGCTGCCGGCGCCGCTCGTGGACGACCACACCCACCTCGACGCCGTCCTGGCGGCGACCGACGCGCACGGGTGGCGGGTGCCGGCCGCCGACGGTCGAACCCGACCCGGCCCCGGGGGGGCGACCGGGCTGAGCGTCGAGGACCTGCTCGCCCGCGCCGCCGCCGTGGGGGTGACCCGGTTGGTGCAGATCGGTTGCGACCTGCCGGGGATCGCCTGGACCGACCGCGCGGTCCGCGAGCACCCCGCGCTCGTCGGCGGCCTGGCCATCCACCCGAACGAGGCAGTCCTGCACGCCGGTGTCCGCGAGACGGCGCCGGACGGGCTCGAGCAGCGGCCCGCGGAGCACCATGAGGTCGGGCTCGACGCGGCGATCGCGCGCGTCGCCGACCTCGCGCGCACCAACCCGAGGATCCGGGTCATCGGTGAGACCGGGCTGGACCACTTCCGGGCAGGGGAGCGCGGCCGGGCCGTGCAGCGTGCAGCGTTCCGCGGGCACATCGCCCTGGCCAAGGAGCTGGACCTCGTGCTGCAGATCCACGACCGCGACGCCCACGGCGAGGTGGTCGAGGTGCTGCTGGCCGACGGAGCGCCGCAGCGCACGGTCTTCCACTGCTACTCCGGCGACGCGGCGATGGCGCGACTGTGCGCCGACCAGGGCTGGTACCTGTCCTTCGCGGGCCCCGTGACCTACCCGTCCGCCCACGACCTGCGCGCGGCGCTGCACCTCACGCCCCTGAGCCGGGTGCTCCTGGAGACCGACGCGCCCTACCTGCCGCCCCACCCCGGTCGCGGCCGACCCCACGCGCCGAGCCTGCTGCCGCTCACAGCACGGGCCGTCGCGGCCGAGCTCGACCTCGACCTGGCCACCCTGTGCCGCACGGTGTCGGCGACCTGCGAGGACCTCTACGGTCCCTGGTGAGGCACGCCACCCGATCGGCGCTTCCACCGACCGTGTCCGATCCGTTACCGTCGGGGGGCGACCTCGGGTCGCCGACCAGCTCCTCGACGGACGGATCGCTCGTGCCCCTCGATGCCCGGACCCCCGGCGAGACGGGCGCGCGCCGGTCCCGCCGGGCGCCGGTCGGCTCGGCGCACGACCAGGTGCGCCCCGGTCCGCGGCTGCGGCTGGCGGCCCAGGCGGCCGTGCTCGCGGTCGTCGTGGCGGGGACCAGCGCGTTCACCCTGCTGCACAAGACCGTCACCCTCGACGTCGACGGGCAGCGCTCGACGATCAGCGCGTTCGGCCGCACGGTCGACGACGTGCTGCTCGCCCAGGACGTCGAGCTCGACGCCCGTGACCTCGTCCTGCCCGGCCGCGACCACCTGCTGGCCGACGGTGCGGAGATCGTCGTCCGGCACGGGCGTGAGGTCCGCCTGGAGATCGACGGCGAGCTGCGCAGCGTGTGGACGACGGCTCAGACGGTCGGGGACGTCGTCGCCGAGCTCGGTCTGCGCGACGGGGTCCGGACGTCCGCCTCACGGTCGGCGGCGCTCGGCCGGGACGTGCTACGGCTCTCGACGCTCAAGCAGGTCCACCTCGTCCTGGACGGGACGACGGCCGACCTCGGCACGGCGGGGTCGACGGTGCGCGAGGTGCTCCAGGAGGCCGGGGTCGAGCTGGGGGAGCGTGACCAGCTCTCGGTCCCGCTCGACGCCGTCGCCGTCGACGGACTGGTCATCGTGGTGACCCGGGTGACGACCGTGGTGAGCAGCGAGGCGACCAGCCAGCCCTTCGCCGTCGTGCGCCAGGACGATGCCGGCCTCGCCCAGGGCGAGGAGATCGTCGCGGTGGCCGGTCAGGCCGGCAGCGGCGTGACGACCTTCGAGTCCTACCAGGTCGGTGGCGTGGAGATCGGCCGCACCGTCCTGGCCCAGAGCGTGCTCGCCATCCCGGTCGACCAGGTGGTGCGGGTGGGCACCCAGCCGGTCCCGACGGTCCCGACAGTCCCGACCGGACCCCCTGTCGAGCCCGGCACCTCCAGGGCGATCGGCCTGGAGTTGACCCTTGCCCGGGGCTGGAGCGCCGACGAGTTCGCCTGCCTCGACGCGCTGTGGACCCGCGAGAGCGGCTGGCGGGTCAACGCGGCGAACACCTCCAGCGGCGCCTACGGGATCCCGCAGGCTCTGCCGGGCTCGAAGATGGCCTCCGCCGGCGCCGACTGGCAGACCAACCCGGCGACCCAGATCGCCTGGGGCCTGGGCTACGTCGCCGGGCGCTACGGCACCCCGTGCGGTGCCTGGGCCTCGTTCCAGGCCAAGGGCTGGTACTGACCCGGACCCTCGGTGGGGGTTGGCAGAAGGTCACGGATAGGTTACGGTTCCCCGTGGTTCGTCCCGGCGCGGTGCGCCGGGTGACCACGGGTCGCTCCTCGGGGCGGCCCTGACGGCCGGATCAGGGTGTCCGGACCAGCCCGGGGAGCGTCGTAGATGCACCCCTGCCCCCCCCGGGGCGGCGGCTGGGCGCCCCGGCGCTCCGCACCCCTGTGCCCGGACAGCCCGACGTCTGGAACCCTGTGACCCTTCGTGCCCTGATCCGCCGCGCGCCCTCCCGGCAGCACCCGTCCCCCTCGCCCCACCGCCGTCGCCGCCCGGTGCTCGTCGGCGCCGTGGCCGGCGCCCTCGTCCTGGCCGGCACCGGCATCGCCCTGGCCGACGCCCACAAGACCGTGACCCTCGACGTCGACGGCGAGACGGTGCAGGTCTCGACCTTCGCGGGCAGCGTCGCCGGGCTGCTCGAGGACCACGAGGTCACCGTCGGGGAGCGGGACGTCCTGGCCCCCGGTGCGACGGACGCGCTCCGCGAGGGCGACGAGGTGGTCGTCCGGCACGCACGCACCGTCACGGTGCTCGCCGACGGCGACCAGCGGACGGTGTGGACCACGGCGCTGAGCGCCGACGACGCCCTCGACGTGCTCAGCGCTCGCGGCCAGGACATCCGGTTGCTCGCGTCGCGCTCGGCCGCGACCGGCCGCGCCGACCTCCCGCTCGGGCTGCTGTCCGGCGGGTCGGTCGACCTCGTGGCCGACGGCGCGACCCGCACCGTCGACGGCGGACGCAGCCTCGACGAGGTCCTCGCGTCGCTCGACCTCACGGTCGGCGCGCTCGACCGCGTGCAGGCCTACCGTCCGACAGCTCCCGACGGCACCTCGCGGCTGACCGTCACGGTGCAGCGGGTCGTCGTCGAGGAGACCGCCGAGCTCGTCCCGGTGCCCTTCGAGCAGGTGACCGAGAGCTCGGCCGGCCTGTACACCGACCAGCGCCGCACGCTGACGGCCGGCGTGCCCGGCGAGCTGTCGCGCTCGCTGCGGATCGTGCGGGTCGACGGGGTCGAGGAGTCCCGCAGGATGCTGGCCGAGGCCGTCACCCGGGCACCGGTCACCGAGGTCGTACGGGTGGGCACCCGGGCGCGTCCCGTGGTCGCCGCCACCCCGGCGGCCGCCGGTACCCCGGTGGCCCTGGGCGGCGACGTCTGGGGTGCCCTGGCCCGGTGCGAGTCGGGCGGCAACCCCTCGGTCGTCTCGTCCAACGGCCTCTACCACGGCCTGTACCAGTTCTCGGTGGGGACATGGCAGGGGGTGGGCGGCGCCGGACTGCCGTCCCAGGCGTCGGCGGAGGAGCAGACCCAGCGGGCCCAGGCCCTGCAGGCACGCTCGGGCTGGGGCCAGTGGCCGGCCTGCGCGCGCAAGCTCGGCCTGCTCTGAGACCTAGGCTCGGGTCCATGACCACAGACGCCTTGCTGGGCCCGGCACAGATCCGGGACCTGGCGGGGCGTCTGGGCGTCCACCCGACGAAGAACTGGGGGCAGAACTTCGTCGTCGACGCCGGCACGGTCCGCAAGATCGTCCGGACGGCCAGGGTGGTGGCCGGCGAGCGCGTCGTCGAGGTCGGCCCGGGGCTCGGCTCGTTGACGCTCGGGCTGCTCGAGGCCGGCGCGCACGTCGTCGCGATCGAGATCGACCCCGTGCTCGCCACCGCCCTGCCGCTGACCGTCGCCGATCGTGCCCCCCACGCCGCCGAGCGGCTCGTCGTGCTG
>Ga0105047_10020899_pt1 | contig 10033 bp, 8 predicted proteins | sample MAT04_FD_78384 | JGI IMG/M metagenome (GOLD analysis project Ga0105047, IMG submission 78384) | Freshwater microbial communities from Lake Fryxell liftoff mats and glacier meltwater in Antarctica - MAT-04 (megahit assembly) | ecosystem: Environmental > Aquatic > Freshwater > Ice > Liftoff...
TAAGGGGGTGTTGTGATCGCGGTTCGAATCAATGCATCACGAGCACGCTGTAACGGTATTTGAGCTTCCGCTCTTCACCCGGTTTCAGCGAGATGTTCCAAAAGAGTTCGTTCCGCTTGTTCACGGAATACGCTCCCTCCTCGCGGAGGGCCGACTTCGGTTCCCCTTCGGCGCTGGCCAGATCGCCCGAAAAGCGCCGACGGATCACGAGTTGGATCGTTTCCTTCCGGTGATTGTTGACCGTCAGTTCTCCATCGACGAACGTCTTCCGGTACTGCCGGGCGCCGACCCAGACGAGGTCGCGGTTGCCTTCGTTCGCGTCTTCGTTTTCGAGCGAGCGCGTCCGTACGCTCAGCGCTTTGTCCACACGCAGTACCGTCTCTTCGCCGGCGTTCACCCAAAAACTCGTGCGCTGCCCGTTGAACTTTCCGTCGGCCACGACCATCGCGGGGCCGGTCGTCATCGGGTATTTGAGCGGGTTCTTGAAGCGCAGGGCATCCCACGGCGAATCGTCTTCTCCCGCGCCGCGCTCCACCGCGCGGCCCCATGTATCCCGCGAATCGGGGACGAGCCATTCGACGACCCGTTCGTACTTCGCCGAGCTTTTGGCCACCGTCAAGGACAGGGCATCGCCATCGGCCAACGTCCGCTTGCCGATCGATTCGTAGTGCAGATCGACCCCTTCCCCGGCGGGGATCGCATCGAGACTCGACATCGTCGGGAAGCGGACGGAGTTCGACATCACTTGCTGGTTCATGGTGGGATTGGACATCGAGTCAGCGTAACGGTCGGCGCCGCTGTTGAGCTGCTGGAAGAAGAGCGCCATCGTCGTACGCGGGGTCATCATCGAACTGACGTGCCCGAACTGCACGCTGGGGAACCCTGAGATCAGCCGGACTTCCGCGTCGGCGAAGTCGGCGAGTTCGTTCTTCACCACCGCGTGCTGTTCGAGCGTCAGCGTCTTCGGATCGCTGATGTCGAGCTTGTAGCTCGGCGCCCAAGTGATGCCGCGGGCCAAGTAGCGGATGACGATCTTCGTTTCGAGGTTCTCGGTCTTGCCGAGCGTCAGTACCACTTGCGGCCGGCGGCGCTTCACCTTACCGTCGCCAGCTTCGGAATCCACGCTGGCGATCTCCGACGACTCCACATAACTGCGGCCCTTCGCGGTCTCCACGATCAAGAACCGCGAGGGCCCGGCGACCTCTTCGCCCTTCGGCGGCTTGATTTTCAGCACCGTGCCGAGTACCGGCGGAAGCTTCTCCCCCTTGAAGTGGATCGTCACCTTCTTCCCAGCGAGGTCGTCTTGGAGGTTGCCGGGGGCGACTTCACCGAGAGGCACTTCGACTTCGCGCGACTTCACGATCGTTTCGACCGGGACGGCGCTTTCAATCCAGTAGGTGCCGTGGATGGCGTCGGGTACGTCATCGAGGATGTAGGTTCCCGGTTTGTCGAGGGTCGCCTCGCGGCGGACGATGGCGAGGCCGTTCTTGAACAAATCGACCGAGATGATCTTGCTCGTCGCCGGCGTGTCGGCGGCCCGCGCCACCGGCAGGAGGGCGAGCGCGACAGGGAGGATCCAAAAGCGGCGCATGGGGAGTCTCGTAAAGAGAGGCGATGCTGCACTGTACCAGTCACTGAAGCGCGGAACGAGTGGGAGTAATGCCACTCCGAACGGATTGCTGAACGCTCATCGCTGCCGACTGTTTGCATCGTGTCAGACGTGCCGCTCCTTCACGGATGCGCGAATGGCCCCACTTCCCGGTGATTTCCGCGAGCACAGGCGGCGCATCGCGTTCGTTCGGAAAGCTCTATCGCAACTTCGGCAAGCGGTCGCGGTAGCTTTCGGCGCGGTCCTTGTCGGCGTCTTTCTCTTTCAGGAACCCGAAGATTTGAATCAGCCGGTGGACGGCTTTGATCTGCTCATCGCGGTCTTGGTAATAGACGACATCGACCCAAAGGTAAGCCCACATCGCTTCGCGCAGGATGCCATGACGCAGAAAGACTTCGCCGAGGGCGCCATACCCGGCGGCGCGGGCGGCGGGGTCTTTGGCCTTGGCGATCAGGGCTTCGACTTTGAGGGCGGCCTCTTTGACTTTGACGGCGCGGGCGTCGAACTCTTCGGGGGCTACGGGCGGGTCGCCGGCTTTGGCTTCCGGCGGCGGGGCCGGGGTTTTCAAGATTTCATCGAAAATGGCCAAACGTTCGCGGAGCGGGCCGGTGGCGGGGAATGTTTTGTCGGCGGCAAGTTCCTTCAGCAGGGCCTCGGTGTCGTTGCGTTTGCCAGCGCGGACGAGGTAACCGGCTTCGAGCAACTTGGCTTCGAATCGCAGTTCCGGGGTGAGGGCCGCGTTGCGGCCTAGGATCGCCATCGCGTCGGCGGCGCCGGCCGGATCGTCGAGTTCACAGAGGTAGCGGGCGGTGAGGCGGGCCGTGGTCCACGATTCCCAACTGCCGAGGTTCGTCTTACTGAAAGCCGCGAGGCGATCGGCGATCTTCTTGCCTTCGATTTTGAAGTCGTCCCCAGTTTTGGCATCCGCGAGTTTGGCACTCCAAACCAACTGGCGGAATTCGAGGTAGCGCTTCGATTTCGGATTCGTCGTCGCGCCGACGAACCCGGCCAGTTTCTGGAATTCGGCGAGGATCTTCGCGGTATCGGGGGACAGGGCGGATTCCATGGTGTTCGCGGCCATCTGTCCGGTGCGTTCGACGCCAGGGACGGTGCCGTAGTCGATGCGCAGCATATCGACCGCGGAGATCGAGGCTTTCAATTTCTTATCGGGGGACGTGGCGAACACCTGTACGCCGGCGGCGGTCTCTTTGGCTTCGCCGTCGACCGTCACGACTTTACCGTCTTGGGCGCGGTCGCGGTACAAGACGCGGTCGGGGGTCACTTGGGCGGTCGCTGGCGCGGCAACCAGCAGCGCGAAGAGCGGAGGGAGGAAGAGGCGTCGCGGCATGGCGGCGGAGTCCGTGGGGGAGTGCGGGAGAGGGTCCGGGGAATGCGGTCGCTCACTTCGGCGGCGGAGCCCAAAGGCCGCCGTTGGCTTTGTAAAACTCTTTGAGTTGCGGCACGTCATCGAGCAGTTTCAGGTACTTGGCTTTGACGTCGTCGTTGAGGTCGGGGTTGTTCTTCCCGATGTCCGCGATCTGCTTCGCGATGTTGTTCAAGCCCTTGTCGAGTTCGGGCTTCTTGGCCGCGAGCAGGTGCAGTTGCAGCCGCGCAGTGCAACGCAGCGTCTCGGCCAAGAGGTCGAAGTAGAGCGGTTTGGCAAGTTCTTTCTGCTGGCGGATCTTCGCCACGTCTTCTTCTTTGGCTTTCGCAGGGATCGGCCGCGTGATGATGCCGCGAACCTCGCCGGAGTATTCCGACCAACCTTTCTGGGCTTCGAGCCACAATTTCTGAGCCTCCGGCAGATTCGCGGCGCCGGCGGCTTTGGCTTCCAAATACAGGAAAGTTTCCCGGCGGAATTCAGGGAAGCGGGCGGCCCAGCCCTCTTTGCGATCCTTGCCCATGACCGCGAGTACGAGTTCCTCGGCCTTCGGCAGTTTGTCGCCGAGGCGGTACGTCCGCAGCAGTTCCAGCTGAGCCAAGCGGTAGTACGGCGTCGAGGCTTTGTCGGCGGTCCAAGCGGCGACGGCGTCGTCTTTGGATTTCTTGTCGGCGGGGGCATCGATCGGCTCGGACTCGGGAGGTTTCGGCGGTTCGGTTCTCAAGAAGGCCGCGTTCGCCGGCGCCGGGATACGCAGAAGCAAGGCGCTCCCTTTTTCGAAGTCGCCGAGTTCTTTGAAGATCTTCCCGAGGTCCAAGAGTTGCACCGTGGTGAGCTGGGCGTTGCCGCCGCTGATCCGCGACGCGAGCGCGGCCAAATTCTCCGAGACCTTCTTGGCCTCGTCGGCTTTGTTGTCTTTCTTCAGCGCTTCGATCTGCGGTTTGGTCGCCATCACGACTTGAAAGACCGCGTTGACGGTCTGGTTTTGATCGCCGCCGAACTTGCTCAGCATGTCGAGCAGTTTCCCGGCCGCGTCGAGATTGCCCTCGCCAACGCGGCTATTGAGCGCGGGAATCACGACCTTGCCGATACGGGTGGCGTCGAGGGTTTTGGCGACGCTGGCCACCGCGGGAGTTTGGTTCGGCTTCGCGGCAGGGCCGGCCTTCTCGATCGAGTCGATCGTACCTTGCAACCGGTCGGCCGATTCTTTGTACTTCTTCTGCTGATAGAGCGGCATCGCCTGCCCGTAGAGCGCGTTGATGCGGACGATCTCCGCCTCCATCGGCAGCGATTCCTTTTCGTCTTTGGGCAGCGTCGCCAGCGTCGGGATGATCGCCGCGACTTCGCGGCCGATATTCTCGGCCATCGGGTAGTTGTCGGCCCCGCTGGCCAAGTAGAGCTGCGCGAGTTGGATCTGCACGCGGCAATAGTCGATCGCGACGGCCGGGGGCGAAGCGGGGTTCGCCACCGGAACGCCGCCGAGGTCTTTCGTGGCCATTTTGAAGAGCGCCAACTTCTGGGCTTCGAGCGGCAAGGCGAACTTGACTGGGTTGGCATTGGGGGCGCGCGGCCGGAGCAGTTCGTACGCGATGCCACCTTGGAAGAGCCGGGCCTGCGTGATGTTCGCATAGCGTGCCGTGATGCGGTTCAGCAGGTTGAAGGCTTCGATGTAACGGGCGCTTTGGACGAGCAGTCGCGCCCCCAAGAAGCGGACCTCGTCGGTACTGGCGTCGTCCGGGATCTCCCGGTCGAGGTGCATCGCCACGGCCATCGCTTTGGCCGTGTCGGCTTGCTTGCTGGCAGTATCCCTCCGGTCGGCCTTCTCGGCCGATTCCAAATACGCGAGCATCGCGTTCAGGCCCGACTTCGCCGCCGTCGGCCCTTTGCCCGTTCGGGCCAAATGCTCCCCGAGGATTGCGGCTCGGTACGGTTGGTCGGCGAGACGGTAGGTGTAGACGAGCATGACTTGGCTATTCAGTGAATCGCGGAGCGACTCCTTCGGCACCGGGAGTTGCTTCTCCCGTTCGAGCAGCGCGATCACAATCCCGAGCTGCGCGTTCTTCTGTTCCGGGGTCGCTTTTTCGTCCCGGCTCAGTTTCTGGAATTTGTCGAGCTGGACGAGCGTCGTGAGATGGCACTCTTCGAACGTCAGCAATTGCTCTGGTTTTTTATCGGCGTTGCCGACGAGCAACCGGATGACTTCGGGCCGGATGCGATTCGCGCGCGCGGTGTATTCATTCTCGGTATCGCCCAGCTTGCGGAAGTCTTTGTCGGCGTCCTTCAACAGCGGCAAGACGTTCGCGTTGACATCGACCTTCTTGGTTTTCTCGTCGTACTTCACACCCAGCTTGGCTTCGTCGAGTTTGGTCGTCGCGGAGTAGTATGTGACGGCGTAGGTTTCGTTCGTGGTGCGGAAAGTGCGATAGTCGGCGAGCCAGGCTTCGCAGAGGCCGCGGACTTTGGAATAGAGCGGGGCGGCGTTCTTTTTGCCGGCTTGGATCCACTGGTCGCGAATCTCGAAGAAGCGGGCTTGGCGGACGCCGGCGACGCCGGGGCCGGTGGGGTTCTTGGCCGCTTCGACTTTGATTTTGTTGAAAGCCGCTTCGGCTTTGGTCGCTTCGCTTTTGGGGTAGAAGCACTCGCCGGCCCAAGCCCGCGCGACCCAGCAGAGCGGGTGGTTGATGTCGCGGTCGCCGAGCTTGTTGAATGTCTCTTGGGCGCCGGTGTAGGCATCGTAGCGGGCTTTGATGTCGGCCGTGCCTTCGGCCCCGATGTACGACTCGCCGAGGAGGTAGCGGTTGATACCCTGATCGAGGATCGTCTGGTACAACTCGCGGGTTTTGTCCCGCTTGAGGGCCGGGGTCTCGGCTTGCTTGGCCATGTTTTCTAGGGACGCCGCGGCCTTTTGGAATTTCTCCGAAGCGTCGGTGAAGAAGGGCCGCGCGAGCGCCCCGGCCGCTTTCTGCCCTGCGAGGTCCGGGATGCGACCGGCGCGGCTCAACTGCGATTTCCCCTGCAGCGAGGCGACGTTCGCCAGCGACATCGCCGCTTCGGCGGCGCGCGGGTGGCTGGCGTGCGCCTTCAAAAATTGGTCGAGTTCGGCCTTCGCCTCGTTGACCAAGCTGTCGCGCTTGACCTCGTCGGTTTCGGGGGCCGCGAGACGGATGCGCGTCTTGGCCCGCTCCACCGGTAGTTCCATCTGCCAGTTCGGCGCGGCGGTCTTGGCCAATTCGTCGAGGTATTCGAGCGCCAGATCGGGTTGGTCGCCGTCTCGCAAAGCACGGGCCAGGTCGAACGGGTTTTGATCGCCGCGCTCTTGGCCGAACGCGGCCGGGGTCACGGCCAAGACGAGGATGAATGCGGCACTGCGGAAAATCCGAGACATGGAGCGATCCCCGCGATGGTTCACCAGATAGGCTTCCGTCTACCGTATTCTACGCCATCCGTTCGCCCAGAGTTCCCGAAAGCCGCACAGGCGATTACTTCAATTGGCGAGTGTAGATGTTCCGGATCTCCAGCCCCTTCGCCGCGGCGATCGACAGAGCCGGCCCTTTCCCAGGCTCATTCTGCACAAGGACGGCACGGTTCCAAGTACCGATCTTCGCGCCCGGCAGCTTGTGGACCTCGGATTCCTTCCCGGCCAGCGTGGCGACGCAGGCTTCCGTGCTCTTTTCTGGCAGCTTCCAATCGAAGAGCATCTCGTACTTGTGGAAGTACGCCACGTTGTAGCTCACCGGTGTCGTGCCAGTGCAGACGATCGCGGAGTCGACTACCTTCCAAGAATCCTTCTCGCTGGTGAGCCCGGACATTTTCAGTCCGTCGAACAGTGGAATGTGCCCGTTCTTTTGAGTGGCGATCTCTTCTGGTTTCGGATTAGTACTAGGGAGTTCCTTGAACTGGAAGTTGCGGAAGTGGCACTCGGCACCCTCGCTCTCGATCGCGATGTAACCCTTTCGCGGCCGGCATTCGCTGACGCCCGAGACCTCTTTGCCGTTCACGCTCAGTTTGATGCGGCCGTCGTTGGCGACGATCTTGTAGTGGTTCCATTCGCCTCCCCCCTTGGCGCGGTTTTCGCTCGGCAGACAGCGCTCGTACCCCTTGGGGTGCGGGCGGTCGGGTTTGCACTTCGCCCCCCAGATGCTGAACAAGTCGCCATGGTTCGTGGCCCAACCGACATCCGGATAGTTGACGAGCACCTGCACCTCGATGCCGCGCGTGAAGTAGGTGCCGACGGCCGGCAGGGAATCGCACCAGACGAAGATGCCGGAGTTCCCGACTTCCTTCTTGTTGATGTGCATCCACTCGACCTCGAGTTCGAAGTTCTCGTATTGCTTGTCGGTGTGCAAGATGCCGATCGGCTTACCGCTGGTGATCAGTTCCTTGTCTTTCACGAAGTAGGTGTCGGCGGCGCAGTTGCTGTTGTGCCAGCCGGCCAGATCCTTCTCGTTGAAGAAAGGCGCGGCCTTCGGTTCCTCCGCCACGGCCGGGACGAGGGCGAATGCACCGAACAACAGCAGCGGCGAGAGTTTCCAGACCATGGGGCGCTCGTGGGATAGCAGGAGGGGGCTTCGAAAGTAGGATCGTACCAGAGCCGGCGCCGGAATGCGCCGCAACCTTCGGCCCGGCGCTTCGATAATTCCCCGGGGAAGCAACACCGGCGCTCGGGGGATCACGCAACATGCTCGTCATCATCGGGGCCATCATCGTACTCGCATCGGTGCTGATCGGGTTCAGTATGGCTGGCGGCAGCGTTGGCTCGCTGATCCACATCTCCGAGTTCATCACCATCGGCGGGGCGACTTTCGGCGCGCTCATTATCATGTCGCCGAAGAAGGTGATCGTCGACCTGTTCAAGGGGATCCTGCAAACTCTGAAGGGTTCGCCTTACAACAAAGCGACCTGTGGCGACATGCTGAAACTGCTCTACGGGCTCGCCCGGGTCGTCCGGCAAGAAGGGGCCTTGGGCATCGAGCAGCACATCGGCAACCCGAGTGCCAGTCCCCTGTTCCAAGCCAGCCCGCGCGTTTCCAAGAACCATCACTTGAAGCATTTCATCTGCGAAGGCCTCGCGCTCATCGTCGACGGCAAGATCGAACCGCCGCAATTGGCGATGTTCCTCGAACAAGAGCAAAAAGTCTTGAATATCGAGCACCACGCCGCGGTCGGAGCGCTCTCCAAAACCGCCGACGCCCTGCCCGGTTTCGGCATTGTCGCGGCCGTGCTCGGCATCGTCGTGACCATGCAATCGATCGGCGGGCCGGTCGAAGAGATCGGCGAGAAGGTCGGGGCCGCCCTCGTCGGGACGTTCCTCGGCATTTTGATGGCCTACGGCTTCTTCGCCCCGCTCGCGGGCCGGATGGAGGCTCTCGGCGAGCAAGAGACCGCCTTTTTGAAGGGCGCCGCCGAAGGGATCATGGCGATCCACGAAGGCGCCGGGCCGCGCGACGTGGCAGCCCGAGCGAGGCGTGTCATCAGCACCGATTGCCGCCCGAGCCAAGGCGACATGACCGCTCTCTTCGCGGCCTGATCCGATTCTCGAATACGAACATCACCCACGGGAAGCGCGACCATGGCCGGGAAAAGTGGCGGATCGTGGAAGGTGGCCTACGCCGACTTTGTGACGGCGATGATGGCGTTCTTCCTCGTCATGTGGATCGGGGCCCAAGACACGAAGACCAAGCAAGCCGTAGCGAATTACTTCATCGATCCTTCGGGGGCATCGAAGAAGCCCTCGCAGGCCGGGGCGATTTTCGAAACCCATGCTCACGGGAGTGTACCGAAGGATCAGAGCGTCGAAATGGGCAAGGGCCGCTTGGGCCACACGACCCGGGACAACTACAGCCCCGCGACCAAATCGGTGAGCGAACACGTGCTGAAAGACGAAGCCCAGAAGAAACGCTGGAAGGCCGAGGCCGCCAAACAACTCGACGCCGCGAACCGCTCCGATGACGTGAAGGATAAGAAGATCGGCCCGCAAGCCTTGGCTGCGAAAACCCTCGCCAAGCAGATGCAGGCCGAGATCACCAAATCCGTCGCCAGTGACACGAAAGGGCTTTACCAAGATTTGCTCTACGGGTCGTTTGCCGAAGTCAACTGGGTGGAGATCGCCGAGGATCTGCTGCGGGAGTGAGGTATCTCATTCACCCGACTTCGACAATTGTTCCCGGCACCATCGTGGCCAAGGCGAGGCGAACGGAATCGGGTCTTGGAGATTTTTGGTCTTCTCAATCATCACCATGATTCGATTCGGTGGCCGCACGGCATCACTTGCCCGCATTGTGCCAGCGTCGAAACTCGTTCCTCGCCAGCCGCCCTATCTGGCGGTGCGAGGGTCGCAAGAAGCAGTTACAACTGCTTGAAGTCGATCCCCCCCAGCCGGCGCAACAGCGTCACGTGCAGGTCGTTTGTGTGGACCTTGTTTTCCACGGCGTATCCCGATACGCCACTACCGATTCTGCAAGTACACGGCGCCCGCATCCAGCCCCTCTTCGGGGGTGCCGAAGAACGTCCCATTGTCAAAGACGCACGGTTCATATCGCTCATGGCTGTAGGTGTAGAACGCCAAGCTCCATTCATCCGTCGAGAAGTACCGCAGCCGGCACAAGTGCAAGGGGAACGCGCGCATCCGCTCCATGCACTGATCGCGCGTCTCGCCGGCGAATTCCAAAAGTTCCTTCGACGGTTCAGGCGGTTCGACATACGCATCGAGGTAACAGAGCGCTCCGCGGAAGCGGACGTCCAGCCGTGTGTACAAACCGGCGTAGCGGGCGGCGGCGTGGCGCTCCACGCGCGTCACCGTGTCCCGTCGGACGGCCTCGGGAATCTTGTTCCCGCCCGAGTGCGGATCCATCACCCAAACGCCACGGGGCATGCGCGATCCTCCTGTTGCGGAAAACCCTTTACCGAAGTTTAGAACCCGTCGGCCTTTTCGTCATCCAACCGACATCGCATCGGGGTCGGTGGCTGACCTTGGCCGCCGCGGAAGCTGGTGCGGGGAGTGGGTCAAGGGACGAAGGGCGATCCGTGGCGGTACCGCCTCAAGA
>Ga0105047_10020903_pt1 | contig 10032 bp, 9 predicted proteins | sample MAT04_FD_78384 | JGI IMG/M metagenome (GOLD analysis project Ga0105047, IMG submission 78384) | Freshwater microbial communities from Lake Fryxell liftoff mats and glacier meltwater in Antarctica - MAT-04 (megahit assembly) | ecosystem: Environmental > Aquatic > Freshwater > Ice > Liftoff...
GGCAGCGAAGCTGCGGGCGCACGCCGCGAAGACGCCGGCCTAGTCGGCACCGGATCTGAAACTCGGCCCCCTGTGGCTCCGCCTCGGTGAAGCAGCAGGGGGCCTCTATGTTGTCGGGCTTGGTCAGCGAACTGTCACTGCTATACACCCATATAGTGAGATGTGGTTCGCTTCGCCGTAGTACCCGCCGTGCTCCTCCTCTCCGCCTGCTCCGCACTTCCGCCTGTTCCGTCCATCGACATCGACGTCGCGGTTCCTTTCGCCCTCGCCGAGGATTTCGCGGACCCGGATGTGCTCCGTGTCGACGGCTCGTATTACGCATACGCGACACAGGGGAACGGCAACAATGTTCAAGTCGCTCAGTCGGATGACCTTGTCAGCTGGACCCTGAGCGAGACGGACGCCCTGCCCGCTGTGCCGAGTTGGTCGACTCCGGGCGACACGTGGGCACCCGACGTCTCGGTCGTCGATGGCAAATACGTAATGTTCATGACAACGACTCACACGGCTTCATCGCAGCAGTGCATTGGAGTCGCAGTGTCTACCACCCCCGGCGGCCCTTTCATGCCCGCTGGGGATACGCCCATCGTCTGCGATATAGGCGAGGGAGGCGCCATCGACCCTGCAACGTTCGTTGACAATGACGGGTCTCGATATCTGCTGTGGAAGACCGATGGAAATTGCTGCGGACTCGATACGTGGATCTCGATCGCGCCCCTCACCGACGATTCGCTCGGTCTTGCTGGCGAATCGACTCGGCTGATCAGACAAGACCAGGCCTGGGAGGGAAAACTCGTCGAGGCGCCAAGCCTAGTGAAGCGTGAGGGAAGATATGTTCTTTTTTACTCGGCCGACGACTATAACTCTCTCGATTACGCGATCGGGTACGCCACCTCCGATTCATTACTCGGCCCCTACGTAAAAACTGGGGCCCCGCTGCTCGATACCGACGCGGCAGACTACGCCTATTACGGGCCTGGCGGGCAGGACGTTGTTGGCGATTCCATATTTTTTCACTCATGGAACGCGGATCACACGTACCGCGGTTTGAACGTCGCGGCGCTTCAATGGCAGGATGACGTACCCAGCGTTACGCTGCCGCGCCCAAAGGACTGACGCACTCGAGGGCACGCCTTTCAGCCGGGATTGGTCGGGCAGGCGCACCGTGCCACAGGGCCGGTCATCCCGCGACGATCGCTCGAATTATATGTTCGGGCAATTTAGGTACTCGGTTCTCGTCGCATAGGCCGTTCACCTCTTGGCCGGTATCGGCCAACTGCGTGTAACAGAAGCCTGAGAGGACTGGAGAGGCGTGCACTACCGCGAAAAGCTCTTCCAGCCGACGCTGGAGTTCGTCCGGGGTGGCCGCGGTGCTATATCCCCAGTCTTGTTGAGAGCCCCCTAATCGAACACCGCCAAATTCCGTGAGCATGACGGGCGTTGCGCCGAGGGTTGTACCTGGCGCCCCCATTCGGCGTCCTGGGCCGCTGAAGGTGCTGAGCACTTCCCTGACACTCTCTGGGCTGCCGTAACGATCCCGCAGTACCTCGCTGGAATTCTCATAGTCATGGATGGTGACGATGTCGGAGTCGGTGTGTTCCCACCCATCATTCGAGATAACCGGTCGGGACGGGTCGATGGCGCGCGTGAGTTGGGTGAGAGCTATCGAGTAAGCCCGCTGCGCGGGAACATGGGATATGTGCTGAATACCCCAGCTTTCGTTGAAAGGAACCCAAGTAATAATGCTTGGGTGCGAGATCTGTGCCCGAACGATACGCGTCCAGTCAGTAGTGAAGAGCTCAATCGCGCGCGCAGAGAACTCGTAAGCGGCGGCCGCTTCCGCCCACACTGTCAGCCCCAGTGAATCGCAGAAGTATAGATAGCGGGGGTCCTCAACCTTCTGATGGATACGAATCGAATTGAAGCCGAGTCGCTTGATCAGTTCGACCTCGCTTCGCATGTGCTCGACAGATGGGGCGGTGAAGTGAGAAGTTGGCCAGTAGCCCTGTTGTAGCACGGAACGCAACGGAAATGGTCGGTCGTTGAGCATCAGCTGCCCATGCGCTATCGACACCGTGCGCAACCCAAAGTAGGAGTCGACACTGTCGCCCGTTGAAAGCAACACAGTCGCCTCGATGAGGTGTGGATGCTCGGGTGTCCACAGCAGTTCCTCTATCGCCTGTCCGTTTCGAAGCCGCGCGATTGGAACGTCGATGACCACCCGGTCAGAATCCGTGTCGACGGTGACGCGGCTCAGACCGGCGAGAACGACTGTCACAGACATGGTTACGCTGGGACGCGCAGTGAGCGCGATTTCCAGGTTCACGTTCGCGCCAGCGACATCCGGAGTCCAGGCAAGTTCGGTTATGTGAAGCTCGGGGACGACCTCAGCCCAGACGCTGCGCCAGATTCCAGTCGTCCGGTGATACCAGATCGAATGCGGCTCCTCATGCCAATCCTGCTTTCCGCGCGGAGCGACCGTGTCGAGCGGGTCGTCTTGGGCGCGAACAATGACTACGCCATTAGTCAGCGAGGTCGTCACATCGAAAGCGAAAGCCGTTTGGCCACCCTCGTGGTGTCCGACGTGATGCCCGTCGACCCATACATCGGCGATACGATCGACCGCGCCAAAATGCAAGATAACACGCTCACCTACCGCGGCTTTCGATTCGATCTTGAGCCGGTACCAAACGACGCTGTGAAAGCCGGTATCTGCAATGCCTGACGCGGGCGACTCCGGTGAGAACGGCAGGATAATCTCGCGATCGAATACGTCGGCGCGCACATGCCAGCCTTCGCTGAGACCCACGTCAGAGTCATCGAAGGCAAAGCCGGCGACCCCGTCGAGTAGTTCGTAGTTACTGCGCCGCAACTGCGGACGAGGGTAGCTTGTGTCTGTCACTTGGCAAACCACTCGCGCCGTGGATTCGTGACGCCAGGCAGCACCGCGCCCTCTGCGGGTCGGGCCCACTGCACCGCGTTCGCTAGCACGCGGCGTACTTGAGGCTCATGGTAGACGGGGTACTCCTGGTCACCGGGGCTGAAGTAAAAGATCTTGCCGGCACCGCGCGTGAACGTTACCCCGGAGCGGAACACCTCGCCACCCTCAAACGAGCTGATGAATACCAGGTCGTCGGGGTCAGGGATGTCGAAGAACTCTCCATACATTTCTTGACGGTCGATCACGATCGGATGCTGCACGCCCGCCGCGATCGGATGGCTTGGCTTGACCGTCCAGACGAGTTCGCGCTCTGCCTCGTTGCGCCAGGCGAGCGAGCAGGTCGTACCCATGAGCTCGATGAAGATCTTCGAGAAGTGCCCGGAGTGAAGCACGATCAGTCCCATGCCACCGAGTACGCGGTCGCGCACCCTCGCGACGACCTCGTCGCATACTTTGTCGTGAGCGACGTGGCCCCACCACAGCAGCACGTCGGTGCCGTCGAGCGTCGCCTTCGTAAGCCCGTGCTGCGGGTCGGCGAGCGTCGCGGTCGTGATGACGCTGTCAGCGGGCAACAACTCGCGAAGCCCTTCGGCAATTGCACCGTGCATTCCCGTCGGATACCGGCCAGCCATGTCAGCATCCCTCTGCTCGTGCACGCCCTCGTTCCACACTGTTACATGTAGGACCATCCTGCACCTACCTCTTCAGCAGCTTAGAAACGCGGGGAAGCACCTCGCGGGCGGGGCCGCTGAGGGTACACTCCATCGCGAGCCAGCCGTCGTAGCCGATATCTTCCAGAGCCGTGAGGGTCTCGTCCCAGTCATAGTGACCGGCTCCCGGCTCAAGACGGTTCGAATCGCCCAATTGCACGTGGTGAATGCGTTCGCCGGCGGCGCGGATGGCGGCGCCGATGTCCGACTCCTCGATGTTCATGTGCCAGGTGTCTGCCACGACGCTGAGGCCGGGAGAGTTGACTCGATCGACGTACCAAGACGCGTGTTCGAGCCGGTTGACGACGAAGTCTTCGAAGCGGTTTAGCGGTTCGAGAAACAGTTCAGCGCCGACCGACACACCATGCTCAGCGACTTCGCTCAAAGCCTCGAGCAGCAGTCGCTCGCTCTGGTCGTCACTGCGCGGAGGAGTGAACGGTGGGAGATGACGCGAGAACAGGCCGAACGCGTGTGGGGCGACAAAACCAACACCACCCGCCTGAGCGAGCACAGTCAGCATCGCCTTCTGTTCGTCGATCGCCGCACGGCGCCGGGCCGGATCGAAGTCGCCGATGAAGTATTCGACATGCGCGACGGCGCTCGGCATAACAACACCCGCCCCACGCGCGGCACTGAGCTCCTCCGCACGGCCAACGAACACCCCGTCACCGCGACCCGACAGCTCGATCCCGTCGAAGCCCACCGAGCTAACGAACTCCATCTTCTCGACGAGGGTGGAACCCTCGCAGGTAGATTCCTGCGCCGCCAGACGAAACGCCATTACGCGTCCGCCTGCGCGTTCAGTACAACCTGAAGAACGTCACTGGTGGCGGTGTCGAGCAGGGCGAACGCCTCTCCACCTTGTTCGAGGGACATCTCGTGTGAAATCAGATCGGTGACTTTGACCTTGCCAGCGGTCGCGAGATCGATGAATGTGCGCTGAAGTCGGTATTCGTTCCAGCGATGATCAATCGACGGGTTGACGCCGGAAATCTGCGCGCACACCAGTTGCACCCTGTTGTGGTGAAACTCGTCGCCGAGGCGCAGGCCCACGCCCTCGCCCTGCATGAACCCCGCTACGCACACGCGAGAGTTGTACGCGACCGTGCGGATCGCCTCCTGCAGCGCGTGGTAATTGCCCGTGACTTCGAGAACGACGTCAGCACCTCGGCCGTCGGTGAGCGCGCGCACCTTCTCTGCGACGCCGCCCTCCGTTGAATCGATGACCAAGTCAGCGCCGAGCGTCAGTGCAAGTTCACGACGGGATGCGACGCCGTCGACGCCGATGACGCGGGCGCCGTTCAGTCGTGCAAGTTGAGCGACGAGCTGCCCGGGCACGCCCAGCCCGAAGACGACTACCGTCTCACCGACGTGGATGTCAGCGTCGAGCACGACGTTCAGCGCGATGGCGCCGATCTGGGAAAAGATCCCGATGCGGGCATCGGCGCCGTTCGCAAGGATTCGTTTGGCCGCGCGCTCTTCTTTCTGGATGGTCTCGGTGCGATGACCCCACGTTCCCCAGACCACGTCGCCGACATCGACGGTGGTCACATCCGCGCCGATTTCGGAAACCTCGCCGACCTCTTCATAACCCCAACCATTGACCGGGTACTCGAAACTTGTGGATCCGTCGACGAATAGGCGACGCTCCTCGTCCCACTTCTTGTTCATGTAGGCGTTCGTCCCGCGGTAAGCGGTCAGTTCCGTGCCTGCGGAGATACCTGAATAGAGGGTACTGATGCGCACTTCGTCGGGGGCGAGGGCCTTCGACTCCTCATCGACTACCTCCGCTACGCGGACCGAGGTAAAGCTCACCATTCTTGGCATGTAACTGTCTCTTTCTTGTGGTTTTCGGCGGGGAGGTGAAGGGGCTCTAACCCTTGATGGCTCCTGAGATGAAGCCCTGGGTGACCTGACGCTGGAGCAGGATAAAGAGCACAATGACAGGCAGAATCGTGATGAGTGTGCCCGCGGCCAGCGGACCGACGTCGAGCGAGCGACCGCCGGTAAACATGTAGAGGCCAGCGGTCAGCGGCCGGAAGTCGCCACTGGGCAGGTACAGCAGCGGAACGAGGAAGTTGTTCCAGTTCGCGAGGAAGGTAAACACGGTGAGAGCGCCCATTCCCGAGCCGACGAGAGGCAACATAACTTTCGTGAAGATCTGCCATTCTGATGCCCCGTCGACGCGAGCGGACTGTTCGAGTTCCATGGGCAGATCGCTAAAGAACGCGCGCATGAAGAAGGTTCCGAACGAGATTCCCGTCGATGTGAGCACGAGAATGGCGCCCGGAAGCGTGTCGAGCAGGCCGAGAGAGCGCAGCTGGAAGTACAGCGGAATCATGAACGTGAAAAACGGCACGAGCAGTCCGAGTACGACGAAATAGAACAACAAGGTGCGGCCGCGAAACGGTAGTCGCGCGAACGTGTATCCGGCCATCGTCGAAATCGCAACTACGAGAAAGGTCGACGGCACCGTCAACAAAATGCTGTTAAGCAGGTAGTCGCTGAAGCGCCCGACCGTCCACGCGTCGATGAGATTTTGCAGCGAGAAGGAAGTGAACAAGCCGAACGGGTTGACCCTCACATCCGCCGGCGTCTTGAGCGTGGTCGAGATAACGAGCACCACCGGGATGAGGGTGACGATTGCCATGACGATGAGAAGTACGTGCCGAAGGGTCTGGGTGACTTTTTTCGGGCTGAGCATTGGCTTCTGTGCTTTGTGGGTGGATAGGGTCATCAGGCGCTCGTTCCTTGGAGAGACAGTTTGCGCTGAAGTCGGTTGAGAACGATCGCGATTGGTACCGACAAAACCGTGATGAGCAAAGCGAGCGTCGTGCCGTATCCGATGTTATTGAGCTGGAACGCATTGCTGTATGCGTAGGTGCCCAGCACATCCGTCGCCCCAGCAGGGCCGCCTCCGGTCATGATGAAGATGATGTCGAAGACGCTGAAGCCCCCGACGAGAGTGAGGGTGAGCACCATGATGAACACCGGCATGATCTGGGGGAGGATGATGTGCCACAGCCTCTGCGGCGAATTTGCCCCGTCGATGCGGGCAGCGTCCACAAGCTCGACATCGACGTTGCGTAGCGCCGAAAGAAATATGACGATTGCGAAACCAGTGCCGGCCCATATCGCCGTGAGTAATACGGCATACAGCGCTACATCCGGCTCGCCCAGCCAGCCCCTCGCAAGATCACCTAGCCCAACGGCGCGCAGGATCTGGTTGAGAAGACCGTTGACAGGGTCGTAGATCCAACCCCACACAATGCCGATCGCAACGCCGGGCAGGATGTAAGGAAGAAAGAACACCACCCGATAGATGACGCTACCCCGTTGCACGGACCAGAGCAGCATCGCCACCAGAAGTCCGATAACCATCGGCGAAATGGTGCCGACGACAATCCAGATGAGGTTATTGCTGAGCGCCGCCCACACCTTTGGATCCGTGAACAGACGCTCGAAATTCGCCAGCCCGATGAACGGCGGGTTGGGGTTGATGCCGTTGAAGTCGACGACCGAGAAGTAAAGGGCGTTGACCAGCGGGATCAGGAAGAACACGACGACCATGATCATTACGGGTATGACCAGCACGACCCCCAGGCGGGCTTGCGCCCGCCTGGTGACCGTAGGCGCCAAGCTGCGGCTAGTGATACTCATCAGCTGGTACCTAAACCGCCCTAGTTAGTAGTTCTCTTGCAGGGAGGCAGCTACCTCTTCAGGCGTCGCCTGCCCCGTAAGAACTGCCTGAATGCCGTTCCACATTGCCTCGTTGAACGTGTCAGACATCAGCACGTCGACGTTGTAACCAAAGTCGCCCGAGCCGTCGGCGATCTTGGCGGCATCCGCGAGCACCTGAGTAAAGAGAGGAGTGGCCTCGATACCCGTCGTGTCGATGGGGAAAGCCGGGATCGACTGGGCATTTTCGATGACCCAGGCGCCATGCTCCTGCGTCATCGTGTAGTCGAGAAATGCCAGCGCAGCTTCTGCCTTCTTGGTCGATGCAGAGATGAACAGTCCCGCACCCAGGCCACCGGAGAAAATGCCGGGTCCGTCAGATGCCGGGAACGGGATGTAGCCGACCTCGAAGTCCACGTTACGCTCCGTGTCCTGAACCAGCCAGCTTCCGGTGGGGTTGATGGCCGCCTGACCTGAGTAGAACAAGGCGTTCGCGTTGTCGTAGGTGACGGCCGCGGGCGACGGGGTGAAGCATCCGTTGTCATTGAAGTCCTTTAGCGTCGTCAGCGCCTCCACGACCTCGGGAGAGTCCCAGCTGGTCTCCCCATCAATTAGAGCCTTCGTTGCTTCAGCGCCGATCTCGCTCGAGAGCACGATGCTCAGAAGGTGACCGCCCTGCCAGCCTTCCTGATCGCTAATGGCAATCGGGATGATTCCGTCGCTCTTCAGAACTTCACAGGCGTCCATGAGGTCAGCGGTCGACTCGGGGCGATCGATGCCCAGTTCGTCGAACATAGTCATGTTGTAGAACAGGCCCAGAGTTTCGATGTCGTTCGGGATGCCGACAATGTCGCCGTTGAACGTCACCCGCTCCTGGGCGAACTCGTACACCGGCCAATCGAACTCCGCGTATGCGTCGGTAAGCGGGTACAGCAGTCCCGCGTCGGAGAGGGCACCAGCGAAGCCCGGGCCGGTGTCGTAGCCGAACACATCGGGACCATCGCCAGAGCGGAGCTGTGTTTGCAGTACGGTGCGCACATTTTCTGATGGGATGACGTCGAGTTCAACCTTGATTCCAGTCTCCTCCTCAAACTTGAGCATGTCCTGCTCGGTCAACTCGAGGTCAGCCGGGTCCTCCGGCTGACCGATCATGAAACGGATTGTGTTCGGGTCGTCGCTGCCGCCGCCGGGCGCACCGCCCGTGCAGCCGGCGATCGTAACCGCGAGAACACCCGCTAGGCCGACTGCTGCAAGACGCAAAGATTTCTTCATCGTGACTTCCTTGTCATAGAGAGGATGGGCCGACGGGTCTGCTTGGCTTCATCGGAGATATTTACTGTTTACACCGCTGCAAACTCAATGTCTACAAAAATTTTCCAGCGCTGTAAATCTGAGGATGAAGTTCTAGAATGCTTCCATGGCGCGACCCCGTTTGAGTGAAGTAGCCGCCCGAGCCGGGGTGTCCGAGAAGACTGTGTCCAATGTCATCAACAATTACCCTCACGTCACGGTAGGCACCCGAGCAAAAGTTGAAGCTGCCCTCGCTGAGCTCGATTACAAGGTCAACTTATCCGCGCGAAGCTTGGCATCTGGGCGCACCGGATTCATTGCCTTCGCCGCCCCCGGGCTCGACAACCCATACTTTGCGGAACTCGCTGGACATATTATTCGCGCGGCCGCTGCGCAGAACTGGACGGTACTCATCGAGCAGACCGGCGGTAACCGTAGTCCCGAGTCCGAAGTTGTGGGTGGCAGAACGCCTTACCTGGTCGACGGCATCATTCTTCATCCCGAAGCCCTCACCGCCGCCGACATCGCGGACAGGAGCGACGGCACACCGATCGTGCTGATCGGCGAGCAAAGTTTGGATGGAGTCGCCGACCATGTGGCAGCCGACAACGTGAGAGCTGCTCTCGAACTGACCAATCACATGATCGGGTGCGGTAGACGTCGGATCGCCACTATTGGCATTGAGGCGGAGTCTGGTTTTGCCACTAGTGCTTTGCGCTACGAGGGCTATTTTCGCGCACTAACCGCAGCGGGAATTACTGTCGATGAGTCCCTCACCGTACCCGTGAATCGGTACAAGCGTGGCGATGGTGCTGGCGCGATGGCCCAACTGCTCAACCTTCGCGATCGACCCGACGCAGTGATCTGCTTCAACGATGTGCTCGCGATCGGTGCGCTAAGTCAACTGCACCGTTCCGGCGTCGAAGTGCCTAGGGAAGTTGCAGTCGCCGGATTTGACAACATTGAGGAGGCACCCTTTTCTGTGCCGCCCCTAACCACAATTTCTTGGGATATGCGCGCGATCGCCGAAATGGCCGTCGCTTTGCTAAGCGAGCGTCAGGGAAAGAACGAGCAACGACCGCGGCAGGAGATCTCGATAGGCCACACGCTAACGGTGAGGGCCAGCACGATCGGCTGAGTGAGGGAGTACTCCGCCATCGCGGCTGACTCGGACCGCGTCGCCTGGGCCGCGCCCCTTATCAAGATCGGCCTGCGCCAACCACCGGCGAAGCCCCGACTCGTAAACCCGCGCGCTCATTGTCGACCTGGCCGACCGGAAGATCGCCGGTTCTTCCACCGGAGGCACGACCTGACCCATTAGTGGTCAACACATCCGTGGGCGGATCCCCAACCTATCTGTTCAGAACCGATGGTTCGATCGTCCTGTCACTGATCGCCGTCATGACCGCTAAC
>Ga0105047_10020905_pt1 | contig 10031 bp, 6 predicted proteins | sample MAT04_FD_78384 | JGI IMG/M metagenome (GOLD analysis project Ga0105047, IMG submission 78384) | Freshwater microbial communities from Lake Fryxell liftoff mats and glacier meltwater in Antarctica - MAT-04 (megahit assembly) | ecosystem: Environmental > Aquatic > Freshwater > Ice > Liftoff...
ACACCCCGGACGCCACCGCATCCACCACCCGCTCCCGTAGATCGTTCGAACGCGCCTTGGCCATCACCGTCTCCTGATCAGAAGACCCATGGACTCTTGGTTCGGCCCCGATGGGAATCCCCCGACCGATCACAATCGATTCAACTCAGCGGGGGATTGCTCTAGCGCTTCCCGAACCAGCCCTGACGCACGGCCCTGGCGGCCGGTTCTGGCACCGAGGGAATGGCGGGTGCCGGGACCTCTGGTCGATTCACTGCGGCGATCGGCGCGGACTCGAGCCGTGTTGGCGCGACGGCAGGCCGGATCGGCCGTTGTCGGATGACCAGGTTCCGGATCTCGGTCATGTCTTCCATGGCGAATTTGACGCCCTCGCGCCCAAGACCGGAGTCTTTGACCCCGCCATAGGGCATGTTGTCGACCCGATAGCTGGGCACGTCTCCGATCAGGATACCGCCGACCTCCAGCACGTCCCAGGCGCGCATGGCCTTATGGATGTCGCGGGTGAAGATGCCCGCTTGAAGGCCGTATCGACTGTCGTTGACTTCGGTCAGGGCCGCCTCGAAATCACTGTAGCGCGACAGGACGGCGACCGGCCCGAAGGCCTCCTCGTCGCGAATCTTCATGCCGCGCGCGACGCCTTCCAGCAGGGTGGCCTGCAGCATGGCGCCGGTGCGGGTGCCGCCGCACAGGACTGTGGCCCCGGCCGCACGGGCCTCGTTGATCCACGTTTCCAGCCGGATCGCCTCCTTCTCGTCGATCATCGGACCGATGAAGGTGGTTTCCTCGCGCGGGTCCCCGGCGACCAAAGCGCGAGTGCGGGCCACGAGCATGTCGCGCAGGGTGTCATAGATCTCCTCGTGGATCAGGATACGCTGCACACCGATGCAGGACTGGCCCGACTGGTAGAAGGCCCCGAAGATGATCCGCTCGGCGGCATCCTCCAGATCGGCATCACGGTCCACAATCACAGCGGCGTTGCCGCCCAGTTCCAGCACCACCTTCTTCTTTCCGGACTTCGCCTTCAGCGCCCAACCAACCTCGGGCGAGCCGGTGAAGGACAACAGTTTCAGTCGGTCATCGGTGGTAAACAAATCCGACCCGTCGCGCGTCGCCGGCAGGATGGAGAAGGCCCCCTTGGGCAGATCGGTCTCGGCCAGCACCTCGCCGATGATCAGGGCCCCCAGCGGCGTGCGCGACGCCGGCTTCATCACGAACGGACAGCCGACCGCCAGGGCCGGAGCGATCTTGTGGGCCGCCAGATTGAGCGGGAAGTTGAACGGCGAGATGAAGGAACAGGGTCCGATCGGCACCCTTTTCCACATGCCCTGATAGCCCCGGGCGCGCGGCGAGATGTCCAGCGGCTGGACCTCGCCGGTCATCCGCACCGCCTCCTCGGACGCGATGCGGAAGGTGTCGATCAGACGGGTGACCTCGCCACGCGAATCCTTGATCGGCTTGCCGGCCTCGATGCAAAGGGCATAGGCCAGTTCCTCGAACCGTTCCTGAAACCGGGTCACGCAATGGGCCAGCACGGCCTGACGTTCATAGGCCGCCATCCTGGCCATGGGTTCGGTGGCCTTGACCGCCTCGCCGATGGCGCGGTCGATCATGGCGGTGTCGGCCTGGGCGACCCGGGTCGCGACCTTGCCGGTGTATTTGTCGGTGACCTCCAGGTCCTGATTAGGCGTCACCGCCTCATTGGCCAAGTATAGCGGATAGGACGGTTTCAGGGACGGCATGGGTCGTCGCTCCGGGGGTCTGGCGTCGTTCTGGACTAAAGCGCGGCGCTGAGCTCGCGGATGTCCTTGTTCAGGATGCGATCGTTGTCGGAATAGTCGATCGGCACCTCGACCAGGTGAACCCCCGGCGTGTCCAGACAGGTCCGCAGCAGTTCCGGTAATCCCTCCGCGCTGGTCACGCGATGGCCGTGCGCGCCATAGGACTCCGCATATTTGACGAAGTCAGGGTTGCCGTAGGTCAGGCCCCAGTCTGCAAACCCCATATTGGCCTGCTTCCAGCGAATCATGCCGTAGCTGTTGTCGTTCAGGATCAGTACGACCAGATTCAGGCCGAGCCGGACCGCCGTCTCGACCTCCTGGCTGTTCATCATGAAGCCACCGTCGCCGCAGACGGCCACCACTTTTCGGCCCGGGAAGATCATGGCCGACGCCATCGCCGACGGCAGGCCCGCACCCATGGTGGCCAAGGCGTTGTCCACCAGCAGGGTGTTGGCCATGTGCGCCGGATAGTTGCGCGTGAACCAGATCTTGTAGACGCCATTGTCGAGGCACAGGATCCCGTCCGACGGCATGGCCTTGCGGACCTGGTCGACCAGATATTGCGGATAGACCGGGCACCGCATGTCGTTGACGGAGGCCGCCGTGTGCTCGACCTCGGCGTGCCGGGCCCGCTCCATGGCGGCAAACGTCCAGTGCGGCTGCGCGGTCAGCGCCTCCTTGAGCTGCCACACCGCATTGGCGATGTCGCCCACGACCTCGATCTGGGGAAAATAGACCGGGTCGACCTCGGCGGTGCGGAAGCTGACGTGGATGACGTCACAGCCACCGGGCTTCATGAAGAAGGGCGGCTTTTCGATCACGTCGTGGCCGACGTTGATGATGACGTCCGCCGCCTCGACCACCCGGTGCACGAAATCGCCGGACGACAGGGCCGCGCAGCCCAGGTATTTCGGATTGCGTTCGTCGACCACGCCCTTGCCCAGCTGGGTGGTGATGTAGGGAATACCGGTCTTCTCGACGAATTCGGTCAGCATCCGGCTGGTCAGCTTGCGATTAGCTCCGGCCCCGATGACCAGCAGCGGCGAACGGGCGGCGGCGATCCGGTCGGCGGCGGTCTTGATCGACTTGGCGTCGGGCACAGGCCGGCGCACCTGACTGGCCACGATCGGTGGCGAGGTGGTTTGTTCGTGGGCGACGTCCTCGGGAAACTCCAGATGGGTGGCCCCGGGCTTCTCCTCCTGGGCCAGTCTCACCGCTTCGCGGACCCGCGCCGGAATGTTGTCGGCCGAGGCGAGTTGATGGGTGAATTTGGTGATAGGCCGCATCATGTCGACCACGTCCAGGATCTGGAATCGCCCCTGTTTGGACGACTTGATCGGCTTCTGGCCGGTGATCATCATCATCGGCATGCCACCCAGCTGGGCATAGGCGGCGGCCGTCACCAGATTGGTGGCACCGGGCCCCAAGGTCGCCAGACAGACGCCCGCCTTGCCGGTATGGCGACCGTAGGTCGCGGCCATAAAGCCCGCCCCCTGTTCGTGCCGGGTCAGAATCAGCCGGATCTTCGTGCTGCGCGACAGACTGTCGAGAAAGTCGAGATTCTCCTCGCCCGGCACGCCGAAGACGTATTCGACGCCTTCCTCTTCCAGACAGGCGACAAAGAGGTCCGAAGCCTTGGTCATCGTTTTTTCCATTGCGGGCGCGCGCGCCGTTGGGGGAGCGATCGGGGACGCGGTTGGCGGGCTTACTGGTTCGACGGTTTCAGGAGCTGCGGGCGGCGAAGGCGGGTGCCGTCTTGGCGGCGTGAGGCCCCGGCCAATCAGGACCAGAACTCCGAGACCGAGGACGATGGTGGCACCGGCGACCAGTGGATTGGCCACTGCCTGTGCCGTCACAGCCTCGATCGAATCGCCGATCATCCGCACCGCGCCCCTGCCCGCCGCCACACCATGGCCCAAAACCCGGGCCGTGGCCACGCCGACCGCGTATCAGGCGATCCAGCGCGGGATCAGACCCCGGGAACGCGCAGGCCGCGCGCCGCCTCGGCCAACGCGGCCTGATCCTGGGGCGAGTCGGCGAAGGCCTGGCGCGCGCGCCGATAGGCCGCCGCCGCCGCCGCGCCGTCACCCAGCACCATCCGGGCCCGCATCAGCCGCACCCAGCCATCGCGATCGCGCGGCGAGGTCCCGAGCCGCGCTTCCAATCCCTCGACCATGCCGAGCACCATCTGCTGGCGGTCGGCCGGCGACATGGCCTCGGCGTCGGCGACCTGACCGGCGGTCGGACCGGGTGCGGGTCCGGACCCGGCGGCCGGCGCGGTCGCAGCGGCCGGGGCCGGGGCCGGGGCCGGGGCCGGACGAAGCCGGCCGGAGATGTCCTGTCCACGCTCGCGCGCCAGGTCCTCGACGAAGGCCCGGACTTCGGCGGCCCAGGGCGCGCCGGCGGGGGCGCCGTTGATCAGGTCGATCCAGGCCGTCATGGCCCCCTCCCTGTCGCCGCGCTGATCCATCTCGACAGCCACGAAATAGCGAGCCCGGGGGTCGAGCGGCTCGGCGCGAATCGCTGCGCGGAAGGCCGTCAGGGCGGCGGGCGTCACCTGACCGCTGGCGGCCTGAACGAGCGATTCCCCCTGGGCCGAAGAATGCTCCGAATTGCCGGGTTCCAGAGTCGCGGCCCGTCCGTAGGCTTCGGCCGCCTCGGTGAAGCGGCCGGTCTGGAAATACGACCATCCCAGCATGCGCCAGCCGTTCACGTCCCGGGGCGATTGTCGCAGCTGGGTTTCCAGCTGGGTGATCATGGCGGTCACATCCGCTCCGTCATGCGCTACGTTGTCGGTGGCAGACAGGATGTCCGTGGTTGCCGGGGCCGGGCCCGAGGGCAGGTCCGGTCGCCCGAGCAGGGCGTAGAGACCGGCACCGCCCAGCGCCACGACGGCTGCCAGACCGAGCGCCAGTCGGAGCAGCGACTTTTCGCTCAGCGGCCGGCCCGAAGCCACGGTCTCGACGCCTTCGGCCAGGGCGCGGCGTTCGACCTCGAGGCGCAGGGCGGCGATGTCCTCGGCGGGAGCCGTACCCGCCTCGGCCTGACGATCCAGATCGGTCAGCTGCGCCTTCAGAACATCGGCGGAGTTGGTGCGACGGTCCAGCGCTCCGCCGGGCCGGATCAGCGGAATGGCCAGCCCGACCACGGCCAGGGCGATCATCAAGGTCAGGACAATCCAGAGGATCATGGCGCGTCACCGGTTTTCAGTATGGCGGCGAGCGTGCGTCGCTCCTCGTCCGTCAGGGGTATCGACTCGGCGGCGGCCACTTGACCGCGCCGACGCAGATACAGCGCCACAACCAGCCCGCCGGGGATCAATACCAGCAGGGGGGCGCACCACAGCAGGATGGTCTGCATGTCCAGCGGCGGCTTGAGCAGCACGAAACTGCCGTAGCGGGCGACAATATAGGCCATGACCTCTTCGTTCGTGTCTCCGGCCGACAGCCTTTCGCGCACGATGGTCCTGAGGTCGGCGGCGAGTGGGGCATCTGAATCGTCGATCGACTGGTTCTGGCAAACCACACAGCGAAGCTCGCGGCTGATCTCGCGCGCCCGGGCCTCGAGGACCGGATCGGTCAATTGCTCCTCCGGCAGCACTGCCGCGGCGGGACCGGCGATCAGCAGGGCACAGAACAGTCCGAGGACGAAACGCCTCATGTCTCGGTCTCCAGCCGCGCCAGCATCGGCTGCAGGGTTTCCGCCCAGACCTCCGGCGTGATCGGGCCGACATGCCGGTAGCGAACCCGCCCGCTGCCGTCGATGACGAAGGTCTCGGGGGCACCGGTGACGCCGAAATCGATACCGGTGCGACCGCGCGGGTCCGATCCGATCAAGGTATAGGGATTGCCGCGCTGGGCCAGCCATTCGGCCCCGGCGGCGGGCTCGTCCTTCCAGTCCAGGCCGTGGATGGTCACGCCCTGCGCCTGGAGACGCAGCAACATCGGATGTTCGATGACACAGGCCACGCACCACGAGGCAAAGACATTGAGCAGCACCGGCTTTCCGGTAAAGTCGGACGAGGCCAGACCCAAGGTATCTCCCGGAACTACACCCGGCAGGTCGAAGGTCGGGATCGACCGATCGATCAGCATCGACGGCAGGATGCTGGGATCCCGGCGCAAGCCCAGACCCAGGGCTGCGGCGACCATCAGGAACAGGACGACGGGAAGGATGAAAGCCAGCCGCCTCATCCTGCCACCTCCGCCGCCTCAACCGGCACCGGCTTGCGGGTCGGCATGGCCAGCCTCAGTCGCCGATCCGACAGCGACAGGACGCCGCCAAAGGCCATGATCATCGCCCCGCCCCAAATCCACTCGACCAACGGATGCCACCAGAGGCGGACCGTGGCGGCCCCCGGCGTCGCGCTTTCGCCCACGGAGATATAGAGATTGCCCATCACCTCGCGCCGGATTCCGGCCTCTGTCGTCTGGGTCTGGCTGGACGGATAGAAGCGTTTCTCTGAGACCATCAGGAAGGGCTGACCTCGTTCTTCCACGCGGAAACGGGCCTGTTCGGCCTGATAGTTGGGCCCGGTCGCAGGACCGAGAGCGTCCATGGTGATGCGGTGCCCCGCGAATTCGATCGTCTGGCCGGGGACCATGGTCGCGACCTCGCTGTCGGTCCAGGCGGACATGGCGGCAACACCAATGGTACCGACACCCAGGCCGGCGTGCGCCACCGCCACGGCCCAGAAGGCCAGCGGCGTCGTGCGGATCAGCCGCCCTGTTTCGGCACCCTTGCGGCCCAGTCCCCAGCGTCGCGCCAGCAGCATGAAGGCGGCGGCGATCAGCCATACACCGAGGGCGATCGCCAGGGCCGCGCCGACCTTTGCCAGTCCGAACACCAGAAGCCCGGCACCGGCCACGACCGCCGTGACGGCGATCGGCCAGCGTAACCGCCGCAGCACGGCCCGCGCCGTGTCGCGCTTCCACGTCAGCATAGGCCCGAAGCCGACGAGGACCAGCAGCGGCACGAACAGCGGAATGAAGGTAATGGCGTAATAGGGCGGCCCGACCGAGATCTTTTCTCCGTTCAGGACGTCGATGAACACCGGATAGAAGGTCCCGAGGAAGACCGTGGCCGTCGCCGCCAGCAGGAACAGGTTGTTCAGGGTGATGCCGGCCTCGCGCGAGATCGGCGAGAACAGCGCACCGGATCGCATCGCGGGTGCGCGCCAGGCGTAAAGGGCGAGGGCTGCGCCCGTGGCGATCAGGATGAAGACAAGGATGTAGAACCCGCGCTCCGGATCGACAGCGAAGGCGTGGACGCTGGTGAGGACGCCGGAACGAACCAGGAAGGTGCCGATCATGCTGAGCGAGAAGGTCAGGATGGCCAGCAGGATGGTCCAGCTGATCAGCGCCCCGCGCTTCTCCAGCACCATGGCCGAATGCAGCAGGGCCGTGCCGACGAGCCACGGCATCAGCGAGGCGTTCTCGACCGGATCCCAGAACCACCAGCCGCCCCAGCCGAGTTCGTAGTAGGCCCACCAGCTACCCAGGGCGATCCCGATCGTCAGGGATATCCAGGCCGACAGGACCCACGGCCGGACCCAGCGCGCCCAGGCCGCATCCACCCGGCCCTCGATCAGAGCCGCGACGGCGAAGGAGAAGGCGACCGAAAAGCCGACATAGCCGAGGTAGAGCAGCGGCGGGTGCATGACCAGACCGGGGTCCTGCAGCAACGGGTTCAACTCGGTCCCGTCGAGCGGGACCGGGCTCAGCCTCGAGAACGGATTGGAGGTGAACAGGCTGAAGCCGATGAAGGCGGCGCTGAGCATGCCCTGCACCGCCAACACCCGCGCCTGCAGCGTTTCACGTAGTGACCGGCCGAAGAAGGCGATGGCCCCACCGTGCAGGGCGAGGATCAAAACCCACAGCAGCATCGAGCCTTCGTGGCTGCCCCAGGAGGCGGAGAAGCGATAGGGGAGCGGCTGGGTAGTGTGACTGTGTTTGGCCACCAGCTCGACGGAGAAGTCCATCGTCACATAGGCCGTTGCCAGGGCCGCGAACGCCAAAGCGACGAAAACCATCTGCAGCAGGGCCGAGGACCGCCCGAGGGACATCAGGACGGAATCGCCGCGGTGGGCGCCCAGCAAGGGCGCAACGCTCTGGACCAGTCCGAGCATGAAGGCGAGGATCAGCGCCAGCTGGCCGATTTCCGCGATCATACAGTATGCTCCGCCACCCGGCGTGCACTGTAGCGAGTAGGCCTCCTGTGGTAAAGACGTGCATGGTTGGACCGGAACGGCGTAGGGTGCCGTCGGATTATCGGGGACGACGCGGGGGGATAGTCGTGGAGGGGATCCATCGGATCGCCATCTTGGGGTCTGGGCCGGCCGGCCTCAGCGCGGCCGCGCACGCCGCTGCGCGCGGTGTCAGCCACATCCTGCTGGAGAAGTCGGATCACCTGTCCGACACCATCTACCGCTACCAGCGCGGCAAACATATCATGGCCACCCCCAGCCAGCTCCTGCTGCGCGCCGACGTCAGCTTCGAGCCCGGCAAGCGCGAGACCATTCTCGATACCTGGGCCGCAGAGGCCACGCGGAAAAAGGTCAACGTCCGCTACCGCTCCGAGATCAGGTCGGTCACCGGATCGGCGGGCGACTTCAACATCGGCCTTGCGGATGGTTCGGTCATTCGCGCCGAGACCATCGTTCTGGCCATCGGGACACAGGGCAATCCCAACCTGATGGGCTGCGATGGAGCCAGTCTGCCCCATGTCCAGTACCAGCTCGATGACCCCGCCGAATACGTGGACGAGCACATCTGCGTCGTCGGCGGCGGCGATGCCGGAATCGAGAATGCCCTTGGCCTGATCGCGGACAAGGCCCAGGGCAATATCCTGACCCTGGTCAATCGCGGGGCGGATTTCGCGCGGGCCAAGGACGCCAACGCCAAGGCGTTGCTTGCAGCGCAGGAGGCCGGGGAGATCACCCTGCTCTGTACCGCCGAGACCACGCAAATCGAGCAGGACTGGATCACTGTCGAGACGCCCGAGGGCGTCACCCGCTTCCGGTGCGATCGCGTCATCGCGCGGCTGGGCTCGGCACCGCCCCGCAAATTCGTCGAGGGGATCGGTCTGGAGTTCACCAGCGCCGCCCGCGAGGCCTTCCCGCAACTGTCGCCGACGTTCGAAAGCACGGTGCCCGGCATCTATGTCATCGGGGCCCTGGCCGGCTATCCGCTGATCAAGCACTGCATCAACCAGGGTTACGACGTGGTTGAATACATCGGCGGTGCCACCGATCTGAAGCCGGCCGACGAACCGATCCTGGAAGCCAGGTTGAAAGGCTTGCCGGGGCATCGATCGGTCTCGGAATGGTTGGAATTCCTGCGCCAGGAGATCGAAATCCTGCGCGGACTTTCGCCGCTTCAGATGCGCGAATTCCTGCTCGATTCCGATGTGCGCGCCTATCAGGCGGGCGAAGTCATATTCAAGCGTAACTCGATTGGATCCTCCGTGTTCGGGATCGCGTCGGGCTCGGTGGCGGTCGAGATCGGACCCGCCAAGAAGCGCGGCTCGGTCACCATCTCCCATGGCTCCATCGTTGGCGAGGTCGGCCTGATCTCTGGCCGACCTCGCGGTGCCACTGTCCGGGCGGCCGAGCCCAGCATCCTGCTCGAGATCCCGCGCAACGCCGCCCTGCGTCTGATGGCGTCGGTCAAGGAGGCGCGGGACACCGTCAACCGAATCACCACCGAACGACAGCTGCTGCAGATGTTCGGCTCGGGCCTGACCTCGGCTGACCTTTCCGACGTGCTGGAGACCGCCGAACTGCGCCAGGTCAAGACCGGCGAGGCCATCATCAACGAGGGCGAAGAGGGCTATGACATCTTCGTCGTCCGCTCCGGCAGCATGGTCGTCGAAAAGCAGATCGGCGGCAAATCGGTCTTCCTCTCCTATCTGCCGGCGGGGTCCTACGTCGGCGAGATGGCGCTGGTCGACGGAGGCCGCCGCAGTGCCACCGTCCAGGCCGCGATCCGTTCGGAAGTCGTGCGTCTCGACGGCGACCGCTTCCGCGCGCTGCTGAAGCGCAAGCCCGAGCTGGAGGAACGGTTGCGGGCCGACATGGCCGATCGCCGCCGCCTGAACGGCTATATCGAGGAGCAGAAGGGCCGGTTCGGCGATGTCGTCGACATGTACAGCGCCGTGGCCGACTTCCTGGTCGAACAGGGCATCGGCGAGGCGACCGATGTGTTGCTGATCGACGAGACGCTCTGCATCGGTTGCGACAATTGCGAAAAGGCC
>Ga0105047_10020907_pt1 | contig 10031 bp, 6 predicted proteins | sample MAT04_FD_78384 | JGI IMG/M metagenome (GOLD analysis project Ga0105047, IMG submission 78384) | Freshwater microbial communities from Lake Fryxell liftoff mats and glacier meltwater in Antarctica - MAT-04 (megahit assembly) | ecosystem: Environmental > Aquatic > Freshwater > Ice > Liftoff...
AAAGCCCCGTGACGGCGCGATGGGCCGGCTGTAGTCTCTCACCGCAACACGGGGAGAGAGACAAATGCAGTACGCGCGCCTTGGAAAGACCGGCCTCGAAGTCAGTCGCATCTGCTTGGGCTGCATGTCGTTCGGCGAGTCGAATCGCGGCGCGCACGAATGGACGCTGAACGAGGAGCGGAGCCGTCCGATCCTGCGCGCCGCGTGGGAAGCCGGGATCAACTTCTACGATACGGCGAACGTCTATTCGGCGGGAACCAGCGAGGAGATCGTCGGCAAGATCCTGAAGGAACTGGCGCCGCGCGACGAACTGGTGATCGCCACAAAGGTGCATGGCCAGATGCGGCCGGGTCCGAACGGCAAGGGCCTGAGCCGCAAGGCGATCCTCAGCGAGATCGACAATTCGCTGCGCCGGCTCGGGACCGATTATGTCGACCTCTACCAGATCCATCGCTTCGATCCCAACGTGCCGATCGAAGAGACGCTGGAGGCCCTCAACGATGTCGTGCGCGCCGGCAAGGCCCGTTACATCGGCGCCTCATCGATGGCGGCCTGGCAATTCCTGAAGATGCTGATGACCTCGGACAAGCATGGCTGGGCGCGTTTCGTGTCGATGCAGGGCCAGCTCAACCTGATCCAGCGCGAGGACGAGCACGAAATGCTGCCGCTTTGCATCGAGGAGGGAATTGGCTGCATTCCGTGGTCGCCGATCGCGCGTGGCAACCTTGCCCGGCCCTATGGGGAGGGCACCTACCGCACCGAGACCGACGCTTACGGCAAGTCGCTCTATAGCCGCACCGACGAGGCCAACCGGACGATAAACGGTTTGGTGCAGGCGGTGGCGCAGGAGCGCGGGCTGAAGATGGCGCAGGTGGCGACGGCCTGGGTGCTGCAGAAGCAGCCGGTGACGGCACCGATCGTCGGCGTCACCAAGCTCGAGCAACTGGCCGATGCGGTGGCGGCTGTCGAGGTCAAGCTCAACCCCGAGGAAATCCTAAGGCTCGAAGCGCCGTACATCCCGACTGGTCGCAGCAGCTTCAACTGACATGTCATTGTTGCGTCACGGTGTTTCGCGCTAGTCTTGGCGAAGGAGCGCGGGGGCGCCAGAGGGAGTGACTGCGTTGCGAGCGATTGAACATCCGCGCCGCCTGGCGCCTGCTATCGGGTTGGCGGTGTTGTGGTTTGCGGCTCCTGCTTTGGCGCAGGAGGCAGCCGCAAGCTGCGCCGATGTTGCCGCCTCGCGCTGGGAGGCGGGTCACCCCGACGCGACACGGGAGCTCGAGGGGTTCGACACAGCCCAAGTCATCGCAATCTGCGAGCCCGAGTTGAAGGTCAAGCCGGGCGACATCGAGATAAAAGCCTGGCTCGGTCATGCCTATTTTCACGACGGGCGCATCGAGGACGCGCTGAAGCTGCTGGTCGAGGCGGCGCGGGCCGGCAGTCCGGTGGCGCAACTGATCATGAGCGACGTCTATCGCGACGGCACGGGCACGACGCCCGACGCCCAGCAGGCGCTGACCATGCTCACGGCATCCGCCGGGCAGGGGTTTGCCCCGGCGCAACTGAGCCTGGGAGACACCTATCGCTGGGGCGACAGTCTAAGCGGGCAGGATATCGCCAAGGCGCGCGAGTTGTACGACAAGGCCGCGGAGCAGGGGATGGGCACAGCCCAGTCCCGGCTTGGCAGCACCTACTATTACGACATGGGCGATGGCTCGAAGCCCGACTATGCGCTCGCCTACCGCTACTATGCGCTGGCCGCCAACCAGAAGGACCCGGATGGTCTCTATGGCATGAGCCTGCTGTACGGTGCAGGTCTCGGCGTCACCGCCGACGGGGCAAAGGCGTTCGACTATCTGACCCAGGCGGCAGACCTTGGGCAGGTGCAGGCGCTGGGCGACGTCGGTGCCGCCTATCTCAATGGCAACAACCACGTCTTTGTCGACTACCCCAAGGCGCTCGATTACCTGCAGCGCGGCGCCGATCAGGACGACGCTTTCGCGCTCAGCACCCTTGCCTACATGTACGAGAACGGGCTCGGCACCGAGCAGGACTATGTGCAGGCCGTATCGCTCTATGAGCGCGCCGCCGCTCAGGGCCACGCCTATTCACAGGGCGAGCTCGGCTTCCTCTACCAGCAGGGCCTTGGTGTCGCGCAGGATTACGCGAAGGCGGCGGAGTACTACCAGCAGGCGGCCGACCAGGGCGAAGCCTACGCGCAAGGCGGCCTGGGCTACCTCTATCTCGCCGGGCTCGGCGTTACCAAGGATGAGAAGCGGGCGGCAGAACTGTTCCAGCAGGCGGCGGACCAGGGCAACGCCTATGCCCAGTTCAACCTCGGCTCGCTCTACGAAAACGGCACCGGGGTCGAAAAGGACCTCGACAGGGCGGTGGCGCTCTATCATGAGGCTGATGCTGGCGAGGAACTGGCTGGCACCGATGCGCTGGGCAACATGTACCTCGAAGGCATCGGCGTCGACCGCGATCCCGCCAAGGCGCTCGAGTATGCGCTGCGCGCCGGCGACGGCGGCTATGCCGATTCCCAGAACCGCGTCGGCTACATCTATGCCGAGGGCGTCGGGGTGGAGCGCGACAGCGCGCTGGGGCTCGAATGGTTCAGAAAGGCCGCGGCCCAGGGCCATGAGATGGCGATCAGGAACGTCGCCGAACTCGAGGCCGAGGCGGCCTGCGCGGCAGCTGCGGCATCCCAATACGAACCGCAGTTTGCCAGCATCGGTCGGGATTTCGAGGCGATCGATGTGTCGATCGCCGTCCCCGCCTGCGAGGATGCTGTCGCCAAGGATCCCGGATCGGACGAGGACAAGGCGTGGCTCGCCCGCGCCTATCTGGCGGACGGGCGCTACGACGAGGCCCAGCCGCTGCTCGAAACGGCGGCTGCCGGCGACAGTATGCTGGCGCATTTCCTGCTCGGCCAGATTCTGAATGGCGAAATCGGCGGCGAGGATGCCGCGGATTTCAACAGCGCCAACGAGGAGTTCCGGGTCGCCGCCGAGGCTGGTTTCGCTCCGGCGCAGTTCAGCCTCGGCTACGCCTATGACGTCGGCAACGGTGTCGAAGCCGATGATGCAGTGGCGGCCGAGTGGTATCGCAAGGCGGCGGAGCAGGGGCTGCCTCGCGCACAGGCAAGCCTCGGCTTCCTCTACCACGCCGGCACTGGCGTTGCGCTCGACTACGCGCAGGCAATGGAGTGGTACGCCAAGGCCGCCGAGCAGGGCGATATCGTCGGGATCTACGGCCTCGGCCAGCTCTATGAGTTCGGCCAGGGCGTGGAGCAGGACTACGGCAAGGCCTTCGCGTATTTCGAGCGTGGCGCCGAGCTTGGCGACTCGTACGCGCAGGGAGATCTCGGTTACCTCTACGACATGGGTTATGGCGTCGATGCCGACCCGGCGCAGGCCGCCTACTGGTACCAGCGCGCCGCCGACCAGAACTACGCCCTGGCGCAAGCCAATCTCGGCCAGCTCTACACCGCTGGCCGCGGCGTGCCGCAGGACTATGCCAAGGCGTTCGAACTCTACACCAGGGCGCATGACCAGGGCGAAGTCTCGGGCACCGTCGGCCTCGCGCAGTCCTATCTCTACGCCGAGGGGGTCGATCGCGACTACGAGCAGGCCCGCGCCTATGCCCAGGAGGCGGTCGACAAGGGCTCGGTCTACGGCATGGGCACGCTGGGCTACCTCTACTCCGAGGGCCTCGGCGTGCCGCGCGATTTCGAGCGGGCGATCGAGCTGTTCGACCAGGCCGCGGCGCAGGGCGACGCGTACGGCGCGGAACGGGCGGCGGAAGCTCGGGCCGAGCGCGACTGCGGCCTCGCAGCAGCGACGTGGTACGAGCCTGGCTACGAAACGACCGGCGTTTCGGTCAGCAGCATCGATGTGGCAACTGCCATACCGGCCTGCGAGGAAGCAGTTCGGCTCGATCCTGCCTCGCTCGAGGACAAAACCTGGCTGGCCCGCGCCTACCTTGCGGCGGATCGCGGCGCCGAGGCCATCCCGCTGTTCGAGGCGGCGATTGCCGGTGCCTGGGATCCGGCGCTGGTCGAGTTCGCTGACGTCCTGCTGTTCGGCATGGGCGTGCCGGCCGATCCGGCCCGCGCTTTCGGTCTCTATCGCGAGGCCGCGAGCCGCAATTTCGCTCCGGCCGAACTCGGGCTGGGGTTGAGCTACCAGAACGGCCTCGGGGTGCCGACCGATCTTGCTGCCGCCGAAAAGTGGTATCGCCGGTCGCTGGCTCACGGCTATGCCGATGCGCAATATAGCCTCGACAGGCTTGCGCAAACCGAGGCCACGCCGCTCAGTGGCCCACAACGTGCCCTGCCAAAGGGTTGAGGAGACGAGATGAACACCACCGCCGGCACCGCCACCCCCTCCACCGAAGCGCAGGACGCGACGGGCGTTTTCCGGATCTGGCCAGGCGACGGCACGGCCGCCGGTTCGGAGGACTGGACGCAGGCCGAGAGCACCATGGTGGTGCCGTGGAGCAAGAACGGCATCCGGCTCAGCCGCAACGTTGTGGTGCCCACCGTCACGGTGTTCGAACCGGCGCCTGGCAAGGCGAATGGCACCTCCATGGTGGTGGCGCCGGGCGGCGCGTTCCATTTCCTGATGATCGACCACGAGGGCTACGACATGGCCCGCTGGCTCACCGGCCTCGGGATCACCGCCTTCGTGCTGAAGTATAGGCTGGCGAGGACTCCGGACAAGGATGAGGACCTGCTCGAATTCCGTAACACTCTGCAGGCCCGCCTGGCGCAGACCGGACCGCACGGCGAGCGCCCGCAGCCCAGCGGACCGCTGAGCGAAGCGCGGCTCCTCGGGGAGGAGGATGGGCGGCAGGCGATCCGCTTTGTTCGCGAGAACGCTGCGCGCTGGAACCTCGATCCCAGCCGTATCGGCATTTCGGGCTACTCGGCCGGTGGCGGCGTCTCCATGGGCGCGGCGATGCAGTACGATGCGGCCAGCCGGCCGGACTACGTGGTCGGCGTCTATCCGGCGTGGCGGCCCGAACTGGTGGTGCCGGCCGATGCGCCGCCGCTCTTTCTCATCATTTCCGACGACGACAAGTCGGTGTCGGCGCTGTCGGCGACCAAGGTCTACGACATGTGGCACAAGGCCGGATCGCCGGCGGAACTCCACGTGTTCGGCAATGGCGGGCACGGCTGGGGCATGCTCAAGGACACGGGTTTCCTCAGCGATCCGTGGCCCATGCTGCTGCAGAACTGGCTGAAGTTCCGCAGGCTCCTCTAAACCGCCCGGTTGCCGTTGACCCAGATGCCGCGGATGATCGGCTGGCCATCGACCAGCCGGACCCGCAGCAGGTCGGCGCGCAGGCCCGGGGCGATGCGGCCGCGATCGGCAAAGCCCAGCACATCGGCCGGGGTGGACGTCACCTTGGCGATGGCCTCGTGCAGCGGCACGCCCTTTTCGGCGACGATGAAGGCGGCGTGCAGCAGGCTTGCCGGCACGTAGTCGGACGTCAGCACGTCGAGCAGACCGGCGGCATTGAGCTCCAGCGCCGAGACGTTGCCCGAGTGCGACTTGCCGAGCACCACGTTGGGCGAGCCCATGACGATCTTCATGCCGAGTTCGCGCGCCCGGCGAGCCGCTTCGAGCGTGGTCGGGAACTCCGAGATGGTGATGCCGTCGGCGTGCGATTCCTCGACATCGGCAACGGTGGTGTCGTCGTGGCTGGCGATGCGGACCTGATAGTCCTTGCCGGCCTGGCCGATGCGGGCGCGGCCCGGCACGACGTGGTCGCGCTGGTTGGCCCGGCGCTCCTCGAGGTAGGCCTCGAACTCCTCGTCGGTCCAGACATTGGCGCTCTTCTTGCGCCGGAAGTCGCGGTAGAGCTGGGTATTCTTCCACTGCCGCTGGCCCGGCGTGTGGTCCATCACGCTCATCAGGCGCAGCGCCGGATTGCCGAGGTGGCGATCGACGATGGGCAGCAGGCCGGGGTCACTGAGCTCGCAGCGGAAGTGGAAGTAGTGGTCGGCGCGAGTCAATCCGCGGGCGCGGGCGTCGGTGACGCCGTCGATGGCGGCGTTGAGCATGGCGGTGCGAGCCCCCGCGGTGTCGTAGTCGCCGAGCGACAGGGAATCGAGCACCGTGGTGATGCCGCCGCCCAGCATCTGCCAGTCATGCGCCAGCACGGCCATCAGGGTCGACGGCCAGCGGACGCCGGGGCGCGGGTTGAAGTGGTGCTCGAGATTGTCGGTGTGGATGTCGATCAGGCCAGGCAGCAGGTAGTCGCCTTCGCAGTCGATTTCGGCATCGGCGCCGGTGTCGCGGTCGAGCGCGACGAAGCAGCCCTCGGCGATGGAAAGCGCGCCCGATTCGACGCCATGCGGCAGCACCAGCTGCGCGTTGCTGAAATTGGTCTTCATGGTCCGAACCCGATGTCTGGCTGAGGTGCGACGGCGCCGACGGCCGCGGAGCGGCTACTTCGCAGGCGGCTATGACATGTATATGACGCTAGACAAGTTCGGAGGCCAGCGCTTTCAACCAGATAGCCACCGCGACAGCCCCGCCATCGGGCGTCCCGAGCGCGCGCTCGCCGAGATAGCTGGCGCGGCCGAGGCGCGGATGCATCTGGGTGGTGGCGGCTGCCCCTGCTTCTGCCGCCGCGGCGGCGGCGGAAAAACCCTTGGTCTGCCAAGCCGTTACGGCCGGCGAAAGAGCGTCGAGCATGGTGCGGTCGCCGGGTTTGGCGCCACCCAGTTCGCCGATGGAGGCGACGGCGGCGCTGAAGGCCGCGAGCCATTGCGCGCTGGTTGGTTCGGCGATGCCGTCGAGTTCGGCAGCGGCGCGAAGCAGGGCGGTGGCGTAGAACGGGCCGGAGCTACCGCCGATGGCGCGGCGCAACGCGTCGCCCAGATCGGCGAGCAGCCGTGACGGGCTTGAAAAGCTCTGCTCGGGCAACGCCTTGGCCGCTTCGGCAGCACGGGCCATGCTGGCGCCGAGGTCGCCGTCGCCGGTCCTGGCGTCGAGGTCGGTGAGTTCCGCCTCTGCCGCCGCGAGGGCGTTGGCTGCGGCAAAGAGGGATGATCTCAGCTTCGTTGTCAGCGGGCCGGGACCTGCGTCAACGCGCTGTTCGTGCGGCGCTTGCCGGCTGCTCGCGATAGTCAGCTCGGCTGGAATGCTGCCTGTGCTGGTCCAGGCTGAGGCGCTGGTTGGTGCATCGAGAAAGCTGAGGCGTTCGGCATCGAGGGGCAGAACGGAGAGCGAAATGCCGGGCATTTCGAGCGCCGTCATGTAGTTGCCCGTATAGGCGCGAACCGGGTGCAGCCCGCTTTGGCGGAGCGATCGCAGCGCCTGGCGCGCCACGATGGCGAGTTCCATCGGCGGGGTGCCGCCGAGGCCATTGATCAGCACGGCGACGTCCTTGCTGCCGACAAGCGTCAACTCGCCGAGGATGGTGTCGAGAACGGTGCTGACGATTTCATCGGCGCTGGCCATGGCGCCGCGACGAACGCCCTTTTCGCCATGGATGCCGAGGCCGTATTCGATCTCGTCGGCCCCAAGCTCGAAGCCGGGTTTGCCGGCGGCCGGGACGATGCAGGAGCCGAGACCCACGCCCATCGTCGCCACGGCATCGGCAGTGGCACGCGCTATGGCGGCCACGTCGCTGAGCGGGAGGCCCGCGGCTGCGGCGGCACCGGCCACCTTGTGCACCAGCACGGTACCGGCAATGCCGCGCCGGCGGTCGCGCGGCACCGTACCCGAGAGCGCCACGTCGTCGGCGACAACGGCGAGCTCGACCGGGATGCCGTCGCGGCGGGCGAGTTCGGCGGCAAGCCCGAAATTCAGCCGGTCGCCGGTATAGTTCTTGACGATGAGCAGGGCGCCCGCGGGCCCGGCTACGGCATGGATGGCGGCGAGCACCGCATCGGTCGAGGGCGACGTGAAGACATCGCCGACGATGGCGGCGCTCAGCATGCCGGCGCCGACATATCCGGCATGGGCCGGTTCGTGGCCGCTGCCGCCGCCCGACAGCAAGGCGACGGGGCGATTAGCCGGATCGGCAGGAATGTGAGCACTGATTACAACATTGTCGCCCTCGAGCAGGGCGAGCCCTTCGGTGCTCAGGACGACGCCCTCGAGCATTTCGCGCACCAGGGCGCGCGGGTCGTTGATCAGCTTTTTCATTGCAGGCCTCCCGTTAGCCGGAACGTCGCCGCGTTCGGCAGTTCGTGCAAGCCAAACGATAGCAGCACCGGCAGGTCCGGGGATAAGCACACTGCGCTGATTGTTTCGGGGGTGCCAGAAACGAAAAACCCCGCTTTCGCGGGGTTTTCGTGCAGAAGATTGGTTGCGGGGACAGGATTTGAACCTGTGACCTTCAGGTTATGAGCCTTAAGGCGCTAAATTCCGGGTGTTTCTATCTGATGCCAAAATAGCCCGCAGAGCCTTGATAATCCGTACTTTTTTCGCGTAACGTGGCATCCTGTGTTTCCGCGTGATGTCAGTCGCGGTGGCGCACGGGTGGCGCACGGTGGCGCGCCGGATAGAGGGGCTCATGCCAAAACTCAAGATCGGCCGCAAGGCACTATCTACCATCAAGGCGGCCGCGGCCGACACCCGCCAAGTCTACTACGACGATGAGCTCGCGGGGTTCGCCCTTCGGGTCGAGCCCTCGGGCCGCATGACCTATTTCATCGAATACCGCCCCGGCGCTGGCGGGCGCGGGGTACTCAAGAAGCGGGTCACCCTCGGCACCGCCACCGAGCTTACTCCCGAGGAGGCCCGGAAGCGTGCCAGCGAGCTCCTCGCGGTCGTGCGGCTCGGGGGCGACCCGGCCGCCGACAAGAAGCTTGAGCGTGCCGTCCCGACCATGAAGGAGTTTGCCCAGCGCTTTCTGGAGGAGGAAGCCGAAGCGAAGCTGAAGGCTGGGACGCAGCGAAACTACCGCAGCTATATCAGCAAGTACATTTCGCCCGCACTCGGCACCTCCAAGTTGGACAAAATCCAACCCGACGAGATCGCGCGACTTCATAGGCGCATTGGCAAGGAGCGCCCCACCGTCGCGAACCGCGTGATTGAGTGCGTCGGGTCGATCTATAAATACGCCGCGACCTGCGGGCTCCTGGCTAAGGGCACGAACCCTGCGGCGGGGATCTCGGGGTTCAAGGAGGCCGCCAGGGAGCGGTTTCTGTCCGCGGCCGAAATGGCGAAGCTGGGCGAGACGCTCGCCTTAGCGGAAACCGGGGGGCTCCCCTGGAAGGCTAGCGAGAGCAAGCACGTGCCCAAGATCAAGCAGGCGACCATCATCGACCGTCACGCGGTCGCCGCGATCCGGTTGCTGATCCTCACCGGATGGCGGCTCCGCGAGGTTCTGCACTTGCGGTGGAGTGAAGTCGATTTCGAGCGCGGCGTGGCCTTACACGCCGATGGGAAGACAGGTCGCCGGTATGCGGTGCTGACCGCCCCCGCTCTGGTGATCCTCAAAGGTCTCGACCGGCTCGGCGACTATGTGATCGCCGGGGCCGTACCGGATAAGCCCCGCTCGGACCTTAACCGCCCTTGGCGAGCGGTTCGGGCCCACGCTGGACTGGACGACGTTCGCATCCATGATCTGCGCCACACTCATGCGTCGGTGGCCGCCAGCGGCGGCGTCCCCCTCGCCATCGTTGGCAAGTTGTTGGGCCACAAGCAGGCCTCCACTACGCAGCGATATGCACACTTGGCGGATGACCCAGTGCGGGCGGCAGCGGACACTGTCGGCAAGCGGATCGCGGCGGCCATGAGCGGGGAGCCTGCGAAGATCACCCGCCTGCGGAAGGGCAACGTCGATGCCGCATGATAGTCCGTCGCGCGCTGACCATTTTTTCCTGGAACTTAGAGCATCGGACAAAAGCGGCAAGTCATCTGCCGTCGTTGCTGCCGTCAGACGTCTCGCCGGAGACGACGAATGCCAAGTCGACGTCCCCCTGCGTGAAGCCATCGAGCGAGGATTAATCCCAGGTAACGTGCACCAATTGCGCTGCTCGCTCGCTGGCCTCGTCATATCGGCTG